>Ga0194121_10007200_pt1 | contig 14563 bp, 16 predicted proteins | sample TA2MahCa50mmetaG_FD_148609 | JGI IMG/M metagenome (GOLD analysis project Ga0194121, IMG submission 148609) | Freshwater microbial communities from Lake Tanganyika, Tanzania - TA2015020 Mahale Deep Cast 50m | ecosystem: Environmental > Aquatic > Freshwater > Lake | place: Tanzania: Lake... | reverse complement strand
CAGGGTAGGAGGATGGGCGAACACGCCTTTCTTACTAGGTCGCTAATCTGTGCGTAACTTATTGATTAAATTTGATAAGTTTTGTCCGTCAACCAGGAGCAACTCGGTCATTCCCAGGATCCCATTGAGGGGCGTGCGCAGCTCGTGACTGACATTCGCCATGAACTCTGACTTGAGCCGCCAGGCCGTGAGCACGGCATCTCGTGCCTCGCGTAACATCTGCTCGGCCTGGTGCCGTGCCGTGAGGTCGACACCATAGGCACGCACCACGTTGCCCCCAGGGAGGGGGCAGAGGGTCCACTCGATATACGGCTGCACTGTCCCCCCTGGCAAGGCTGTCTGCCCCACACCGGTACGCAGGCAGGTGTGAACCAGCGCCATGATTGTAGGGGGTAAGACCTTGGGGAGCCCTGCCTGCGTAAAGCCGCCTGTCTCCAGGAGGGCCATCATCGCAGGATTAGCATAGAGCAGATGGGCTGCGGCATCGAGTTCCACAATGGGTAGCGGATTGTCCTCGAGCACTGAAGCCAGACGCAGGAGCTCCTGATGCATCTGTTGCTGTCGCCGGAGATCGCGGAAGCTTATGACCGCGCCGGCAGGGCTGGCTTCAGCCAGTGGCATGCAGGTGAGTTCCACCGGGAGCGGTGTGTCATTATGACCGTGCACGGTAGTCTGGGCTGCCCAGACTGGCCGTCCGGTCTGGAGGACTTGCGCGAGCGGACAACATGACTCGGCTGTGCCTGGGACGGTCAGCCAGCAGCCCAGGAGCGGGTGGAGGCTATAGCCGCGCCAGGTATGGGCTGTCCATCCGAGTAGACGTTCGGCTTCCGCATTCATCGACACGAGACAGCCAGCCGCATCGACGATACAGACACCGAGCGGTAGCGCCTGTAAGAGTGCGTGTGTCTCAGGGAGGGCGTGGTCTCCCCTGGCGACTATGGTTGCCTGCTGCTCAGATACGCTCGTTTGCATTAGCTGCGCGATCCTCCTGGCCAGAGCTGCACAATGTCATAGCCAGTGGTGGCGGGATCCACGGCATGGAGAATGGTACGAGAGGGGACCGCTGCGAGATCGATACATGCAGATGAGGCGTCATGCCCTGGCTGTGGTGTCTCCAACAAACGGACTACAGGACGGAGGGCATCCGTAGGATGAACCTTCACGACGACCGCGTGCGCGCCTGTGTCGAGGGCTACCAGACTCCCTACGGGGTAAATGCCCAGACAACGCACGAGAGTTTCTACCAGGCGCAGATCGAGTTGCTGAAGCCGTCCGCACTGATAGAGCTCGCGTAAAGCCTGGGCGGGCAGTAACGGCGGATGTCCTGTGCGGTTACCCAGCATCGTCTCGTAGCTATCGGCAATGGCCACCGTCTGACTCAAGGTTGACAGCGTGCTCCCTCGTAGACCCTGTGGATACCCAGAACCGTCGAGTCGTTCGTGATGTTCGGCCACCAGGCGACAGGCCTCCGGGGAGATCCCTGACATCTGTGCTAGCATGGTTGCGCCTAACTGGGGATGTGCCTGCATGAGACGTTGTTCCGCTGCCGTATAAGCGCCAGGTTTGCGGAGGAGGTTGCGTGGCAAGTGGACCTGCCCGATATCGTGCAGGAGGGCTGCCAGTCCCAGGCAGGGCAGCGTTGCCTCGTCGAGGTGTTGGGCTGCACCCAGGGTGAGGGCAAAGATGCATACGTTGATCGCATGGGTCGCGAGATCCGTGTCAAACTGGCGCATGTGTACGACTCCGGCCAGGGCAGCTGCATGATGCAGTACGGTCTCTGTGAGGTGTTCAACCACCTCCTGTGCCACTGTGCCCTGGAGCGGTGCCCCTGTCCTGGCGTTGGCAAAGAAGTTGCGCACCGCGGTCGTTGCCTCCGCGTGCACCGTCTGGGCCAGGGCAAGGTCAGGAAACGCATCGCGAGGTTCTGTAAGCGGTGGCGCGACGGGCGGTGTTGTGTGCGCCATGACACTGGGCACTGGCAATGTCGGAGACGCGGTCGGCGGCCCTGAGAGTGTCTCGGGAACATCGAGACCGCGTGTTGGATCAATCGTCACATGACGGATACCATAGGCTTTCAGGCGAGCGATGTCTTCAGTCTGGCTGATACGACGTCGATGCCATAAAAAGGGCGAGTGTAGCCAGGATTGATCCAGCCCCACGATATACATGCCAACCGCCAGGGCATCAATGGGGATTTGTTTTGCGTGTTGCGTTGTCACAACCATCTTTCCTGCAGGGGAGGATACATAGACGTGTGCCTTGCTCGGCGAGGGCTCTGGCACTCCAATATAGGGCACTCATCGGCACAGCTGGAGGAAAACTTGATCTACTGGAGTACTTGCCCCACCATAGAATCTCTGGCAAATGCAAGCTATTATGTACACCAATCGCGCACACTCCGCGATGAATTTTGGGATCCCTATCGCGAGCTCTCCGAAGCTACGGACCGCGGCATACAGGAATTACGCGCCGAGAAAACCGACCGCGCCACCCTCGCCGTGCTCCTCACAGAACTGGCGATGCGCCTCGGGAATGAATATCTCATGTCGGAGAATGGGTAAGGCTGCCCTCGCAACGACGGAACTGCCCGGCCTAGAGAGTGCTGTGGATCATGAGTGACACACCGGCAAATGGTCTCTCCGACAGAGCGCACCCGCCTACATTTTCAGCCTACGATGCCTGGGGCGAGCTCCGTAGCCTTCTTGTCGGACCGGAACAAACACAACTCGATCAGCTGCAGGAGCGCCTGGAGACGTTGCAGGTGCGCCCAATGGATGTCAGTCAGGTCTTAGCTGAGGCTATTCAGTTACGTGCACGCCAGGACCAGCAGCAACTCACCAACGCCTTGCTGCCCACTGTCGAAGAGGCGCTGCACCTTTCTGTGCAGCGTGATCCTCGGGTACTGATCAATACGATTTTTCCCATGTTGGGGCCAGCCATTCGCAAAGCCATTGCCACGGCGTTGCGTAGCATGCTCGATTCCCTGAATCGCAGTATGGAAATCAGTCTCTCCTGGCAAGGGTTGCGCTGGCGTCTGGAGGCACTACGAACGGGCAGGGCCTTTGCAGAAGTGGTACTGCTGCATACCCTGAGTTACCGGGTGGAGCAGGTCTTTCTGATGCACCGCGAAACGGATCTGTTGCTGCATCATGTGGTCGCCGAGGCTGTGCCAACCCATGACGCCGAGATGATTTCTGGCATGCTGACCGCCATTCAGGACTTTATGCGAGATGCGTTTGAGGGGGCTGAAGGCGCAGCGCTGGATACCATCGAATACGGTGAACACACGCTCTGGATTGAGCAGGGGCCGTATGCAGTGCTCGCCGGGGTCGTACGGTACACAGCGCCACGTGCCCTGCAAGCGGTGTTTCAGGAAGCCCTCGAACACATACACTTGGAGATGGGAGAAGCCCTGCGGACCTTTGCGGGCGATGCGTCGCCATTTCGTGCGATACACCACCATCTGGAAGCTTGTCTGCTGCAACAGCACAAACCTGCGGCACACCACGTCGCTCCACCTGGCGGCTGTGGCTCCTCGGTGCTGCATTGCTCGGGGGCCTGGGCATATGGGGCGGGCTCCGTTTGCAGGCACATCAGCGCTGGACGGCCTGTTTCCAGGCGGTGCGCGCCCAGCCTGGTACCGTGATTCTTGCAACCGACACGCACCGAGGCACGCGGGTGCTCTCGGGCCTCCTGGATCCTCTGGCTCTGGAGCCCCTGGGTGTTCCGGAAGTGGCGCAGGCGTGTACTGGCCTTGCCCTGTCGTTCCAGTGACATACTTACTATGCTCTGCATCCGCACTTGGTCGAAGAGCGGGCTCGCCTGGCCCTGGCTCCTCCTGCTTCGGCGACCCTCCGTCTGGATGACTATGGTGTGCTGCATGCGACTGGCATGGCACCCTATGCCTGGATACTGGAAGCCCAGCGCTTGGCACGGGTCATTCCAGGGATCACGCGTTTGCATACCGAATCACTGACACCGCTGGATCATCCTGAGCACCTGCTGGCCCGTGCTCGTGCCATTCTGGCCCCGCCGTCTACTGTAACGCTGCGTTTTGACAACGGTATTTTGTATGCTAGTGGGACCGCGCCACATCACTGGATTCGGGCAGCACGGCATCAGGTCCCAAGCATTATTGGCATCAATCAATGGCGGGAAGAGCAACTCCAGGATATAACCTTGCAAGAGCTCACCGCACTGAAAGACAAGGTGGAAACGTACAGCCTGCGTTTTGGCAAAGGCACCGCACAGCTCGAGAGTGGGCAGGAAACGGTGTGGCAAGCTATGGTAGAAACCCTTGCGTCAACTCGTTGAAGTGGCACATACGGTCCACTATAGCGTGGCTCTTGACGTGTTAGGGCACACGGACAGAAGTGGCTCCGTTGAAGAAAATCTCAAGCTTGCCCAGCGACGTGCCGAGTATGTGGTGAGTACCATACGCACGGAAGGGTTGCCCGCACTCAAAATGACAGCCATCGGGGCTGGCTGGCGACAACCCGTCTCTAACGAAATGACCGAAGAGGATCGCGCCTTCAACCGTCGGATCTCCCCCAAGGTGACGCTGACCGACACTGCTGAGGTGAAGGGATAGGGTCTGGTATTCATGATCCAGAAAAAAATCTGTATGGTCGGGGCTTTTGCTGTAGGGAAAACCAGTCTCGTGTCGCGTTTTGTCGACAGCATATTTTCCGACAAGTATCACACGACTGTTGGGGTCAAGATCGCCAAAAAAGTCCTCGAGATTGGGACAGAAGCCTGGCATTTGTTGTTGTGGGATCTCGCCGGGGAAGACGAGTTTTTGCAAGTCCGAACGTCCTATTTGTGCGGTTCTTCCGGTTATATCCTGGTCGTGGATGGCACGCGGCGGGCAACACTCGACATGGCCCTGGATATTCAGCAGCGCATCGTGGACGCAGTGGGGCCGGTGCCCTTTATCATCCTGTTCAACAAAGCCGATCTCACTCAAGAATGGGACATTACCCAGGAAGCGTGCGCGGGGTTAGCACAGAAGGGGTGGACCTGGCTGAAAGCCAGTGCAAAAACGGGCGAAGGGGTTGAGGAGGCCTTTGAAGCCCTGGTGGCACAGATGCAGGAGCGCTAAATGGTCGACCTGCCCAGCGCTGTGCAAGCCCATGTTGTTGCCTGCTGTCTGGCCACGCGTGCCCCAGCCTGGTTACTGGTGCACCAGGATGGGCGTTTCCAGGCAGGGCAAGGGGCACTGGAGAGGTATGGCCTGGCTGGGCTGCAGAGTGCGTGTGAGATTGAAAGCCAGGTTCCCTGCCTCCAGGGGCTCTGGCCTTTTACCGGAACGCCGTGCTATCTCCCTGCTCTGGAAATACTGACAGGGACTTTTGCAGACATCCACCTGTTTGCTGAACACACCGATGTCTGGGTGCTCTTCCTGGATGCCACGGCGCAGGTCGTGCAACAGCGCCGCTTACAACAAAAAGCGAACGAGATGCGCTGGCTGCAAGACCATTATTGGGTGACGATAGGGCAACGTCTGGGGCACGCGGACCTACAGAGCCCAGTGCATGCCCTGCGTGAGGCACTGACAACCCTGGCACTCCTGACACAGACACTGGAAGCTCTAGACATGGTGGTTTTTGAGCGCATGCCCGATGGTGCTTTGCAGCTTACGAGTACAGCGCCAGCATGGTTCATCAATGTATGCCCAGAGGCTGCGACACCACGTGACGGGCTGCAACCAGGCTCCGTTTTCCCCGTGCTTGGCCCTTTTCTCCAGGAAGCTGAGGCTTTCTGGGCTAGGCAGGGCACTGGACGCTACACGTCTTTACCCTGGAGTCTGGGGGATGCGATGGCGCAGGAATACTCCCTGGAGGCATCGGCTCTCTGCTGCGGCAAGCACCAGCTTTTATGCCTTGTACCTGTACCACGACCGAGGTGCCCTGGTGTCTCGGCGTCGTAAGGCTGCTTTCTTTTGTCTGTAGAGGACACGCATGCAGGACTCGTTATTTGCCGAACTCTTTATCGCACTGGATATAGTTGTCATGGAGCGCCTGGCGCCTGGCACTTTTCGTCTCGCTGGGCCTGCACCCGACTGGTTTGGGCGTTTTTACGGCCAGCCGATAGCAGCGCACGACCATGTCCGGCCAGGCGATCTGTTTCCCTTCCTGGCGCATTTTCTGGGTGATGCCGAAGAGTTCTGGACGACACATCAGTCTGGGCAATTGCTGTCTGGGCCGTGGGAAGAAGTCGATGCCTCCGGCCAGGAGCATTATTTTGAAGCCACAGCTGTCTGCCTCTCGGCGTATAAACTCTTGCTCCTGGCCTTTCCCAAAACGGCCTATGAAGAAAAGCAGGCGATTATTCAACGTGCGCGGGAAAATAATCTGGCTTACGCTCGTTTTAATAAAGAACTGCTCCAAAAAGAGGTCTTGTTGCACTGTATTGTGCATGACCTCTCCGCACCTCTTACGTCGATCATGCTTGGCCTGTCGCTCCTGGACTCGGAGTCCATGACGCCCGATGGACACAAAACGGTGGATATCTGCATGATCCAGGCGACCAGACAGAAAGAGCTGATCCAACAAATTCTGGACGTCTTTGCTGCCGAAGTCGGGGCCATTGAGACGGCGCAGGATGACCCGCCCCAGACGTCAAATATCCTGCAGTGTGCCAGGGCGGTAGTGGATACATTGCGGCCTGCCTGTGTGTACAATCAGGTGGCGCTGCACATCGTGACAACACCAGAAACCGCAGTAGATTGGTGTGTGATGGGTGAAGCTTCCCGTTTAGAGCGCGTGCTCTACAATTTGGTAGATAATACTATACGGCACAGCCCGGGCGGGGCGAGCATCCGTCTGACGCTCACGCAGGAGGCGACTGGCATACTGGCGACTGTTGAGGATGAAGGCCCTGGAGTACCAGAAGAGCTGGTCGATACGATTTTTGAGAAGTTCTCGCAGTCCCGCATCCAGCCAGGCAAGGCTGGCCTCGGGCTGTATTTTTGTCGGATTACCGTGCAAGGCTGGGGGGGCAGATTGGCTATCTTCCCCGCCCCGGCGGTGGCGCCCAGTTCTGGTTCCGTCTCCCCCAGCCGGCAGTGTCGTCAGACTCAACTGTCGCGGAGCACGAGCGTCGGGCATAAGGCGGCGAGTGTGGCTGGATGCCCCGTGACCAGATGCGCGGGAGTGGGTTGCCCGGCAATCAATGGCGTGTAATCCAGGGGCTGTCCATCCAGATATTGCACGCACATCCCGGCCCGAGCGGCAATGGCATGGGCTGCCGCAATATCCCAGATATACACTGGGCACGAATGGGCCAGTGCAAACCCGGTGTTCTGGGCTACCAGACACATGTGCAGCGCTGTGCTCCCGAAACTGCGACATTTCCCTCCAAAGCCACGCACCTGGCATGTTTGTAGGAAGCGCGAATCAATGAGCATGGTGGTGTTATTGTCGATGGGCTCCGGTGTGGTGACTCTCGATAAGGGGCTAGCGTTCCAGGTTGCCGGTGTCTCTGGGTCCAGGTCCGCCACGTACAGGCTCTCCCAACTGGGAGCATAGATAATGCCGGCGGCCGGGCGTAGCGCCTGGTCGAGCACGCCAACACAGATCGCCCAGCCCGGTGTCCCACAGGCAAACGACAGCGTCCCATCAATCGGGTCAATGACAAAGGTGTATGGCGTGTTGGGATCGTACGCCACTCCTCCTTCTTCCCCTAGGATGTTGACCCCAGGGAAATGCGTTGTAATGGCTTGGCGTAAAAGCGTTTCAACGCTCGTATCGGCTTCGGTCACAACACTGCGATCAGCCTTGAGCCGTGTGCCGAGACGGTCACCACTCCGATAATACTGCTGTGCGAGCTGCCCCGCTTCAGCGATGGCAGGCAGGAGGCTACGAATCGACATAAGAGGTGCCACACCTGCCTCCTCAGCCGGCATAGTTTTCTACCGGGCGTTTCATCTCAAAGATGTCATGCACATGGGTATACAGATTGCCTGCCAGGCGGCCTACTGGATGGAGGGCATGCATATCAATACGACCCGTGCTGGGGTTATAGAGATCGTCACGGATATGAAAATGTACGATTTCGCCGAGTACCAGGCTATGCGGCCCGTGGCCTACAGGGAGAATCTGCGTCACACGACATTCCATGCTAATGGGCGCTTCGACCACACGTGGGGCTTTGACTTTCACCCCTGCGGCCGCTGTCAAACCCGTGATGGCAAATTCGTCTACGTCTGGTGGATACTCTCCTGACGTCAGGTTCATCTGCTCGGCGAGGGCGTCGTCCACAATGTTGACGACAAAATCGTGTGAATACTCGATGTTGCGTATCGTATCTTTCTTACTACCCTCGCGACGCCCTGAGGAAAACGCCAGGGTAGGCGGATCGTTGCACACGGCCATAAAGAAGCTAAAGGGCGCGACATTGGCAATGCCCGTAGCGTCGATGCTGGACACCCAGGCAATCGGTCGCGGGACGACACAACCGATGAGGAGTTTATAAATGGCTTGTTTCTCGACAATTTCCGGGTCGATCTGCATGAAAGCATCTCCTTGGTAGGTACTCGTATGGCCATGGGTGTCCGCGCGAGACGATACACGCCGTTACCATACCACATCTCAGCGTACCCTGGTAGCACCTGAGGACATGAACCTGCGTTGCAAACCGTGTACAATCCGCCTGGAGTTGACCTGTGCGCTGATTACTTCTATATATAAGCACGGCAGAGTCGTCTTTTTTTAACATGCGAGGATATGCGACGTATGGATTATGTCAATTTGCAAGGCAAAACCGCGTTGGTACTGGGCATCGCGAATCGCTGGTCCATTGCCTATGCTATTGCGCAACTCTTACATGAACATGGGGTCCGCCTGGCGGTCACCTATCAAAACGAGCGCATCGGGGCAGAAGTCCGTAAACTCACCAGCGACTGGCCGAATGTCCTGTATCTCCTGTGTGAATTGACTGAGGACGAACAGATTGACACGGTCTTTGCGCAGATTCAAGCCGAGTTTGGCCAGTTAAATCATCTCGTGCACTGTATTGCCTTTGCGGAGCGGGAGGACTTGCAGGGCGAGTTTCGCAAGATCTCACGCCGTGGTTTCCATACGGCTATGGATATCAGCGCCTATTCGCTTGTTGCGGTGGCGCAGCGTGCAGCCCCGCTCATGCCACCCGAACACAGCAGTGTGCTGACGCTGACGTATATGGCCAGTGAGCGTGTCGTCCCGAATTACAATGTCATGGCCCTGGCCAAAGCGGCGCTGGAAAACAGCGTACGTTACCTGGCCAATGACCTTGGCCCGCATGGTATTCGGGTCAATGCGATTTCTGCCGGCCCTGTCAAGACCGCTTCCGCGCGTGCTATCAGCGGCTTTACGGATATGCTCAAACAGCACGCTGACCGAGCCCCCCTCCGGCGCAACATTACCGTAGAAGAAGTGGGCAAGACGGCGCTGTATCTGTGCAGTGATCTCGCCAGCGGGGTCACCGGTACCGTGCAATTTGTCGATGCTGGCTATCACATCCTGGGCCTCTAAGCCTGACCCCGCGTCGCGTCGGGCGGATCGTGTGCACCCGACGCACTCTGTAGACACTTGCTTCCCAGCCGCATACTTATGCAGAGAGGTTGTTGTATGGAGAACGGTAAATCCTTGCGCGTTGTGGTCGTTGGAGCTGGCATTGTGGGGGCCTCTATTGCCTACCACCTGGCCTGTCGTCAAGCGCAGGTGACGGTCCTCGAACGGCACCAGCCAGGCGCTGGTGCGTCCAGTCATTCGTTTGCCTGGCTCAACGCGTTTGGCAAGACTCCCTACGCCTATCACGATCTCAATCGGCGTTCTATGGACATGTGGCATCGCTTTGCGCATGATTTGCATGTCGATATCGGCTTGCGCTGGGGCGGTGATCTCCGCTGGGTGCATACCCCGGAGGCCGCGGCGGCCTTGCAACAACACGTCCAGCACTTGCAGACCTGGGGCTATCCCAGTCATCTGATCTCCGCCGAGGAGGTGCAGCGGCTTGAGCCAGGGTTACGGCCTGGGGTGGTGAGTGCGGCGGCGCTTGGCCCTAGCGATGGGCATGTTGAACCGCTGAAAGTGATTGCGGCGTGCCTCCAACAGGCCCGTGCCCGTGGGGCCGTGGTACATACCGCAACGCCGGTGCAGGGGCTGCGTGTGAGCACCCAGGGGAGTACAGCCCGACGTGTACAGGCGGTGCAAACGGCGCAGGGCGAGATCCCGTGTGACGCCGTGGTACTGGCTGCTGGGACCGATACAACAGCGCTGGCTGCACTCGTAGGGCTCCACATTCCGCAGGAAGATAGCCCTGGGGTCGTGGTACGTACGGACCCGCGGCCACGGCTGTTGCAGAACGTGTCTGTGGTGTACATGCCTGCAGTCGATGCGACCCGGCCGGAGATCCACCTGCGCCAGCTCTCCGATGGCACCGTGCAAATTGGTGAGGGCTCCCAGGAAAGTCTGGCACGTGATGATTCGCAGGCGCACGCTGATACGCTGCTGGCACGGGCCACGCACTACCTCCCAGACCTGGCAGGCGCGCGCGCGCTCCCTGTTCCTGTAGGCTATCGTCCTATGCCCGTGGATGGCTTCCCTGTGCTGGGGTATCCCGAGCCCGCACCTAATGTGTATCTCGCGCTCATGCACAGTGGCGTGACGCTCGCCCCTCTGGTGGGAGCGCTGGCCACCACGGAAATTGTGGATGGAGCCAGGGTGCAGACGTTTGATACGTATCGGCCGGAGCGGTTTGGGTGAAAACCATGGGGCGCAGGATGAGGTACAATCTTGCAGGCTATGGTGTCTGCCGAACACGCTATGGACAAGGGGAAGGGGATGACAGAGAGTCACACACCATCAATGCTGCAGGTGTTCAACAATCACTTTGATCGGGCCGCGCGCTATCTCAAAGCGCCTGCCGATCTCTTAGAGTATATCCGTGCCTGTCACAGCCTCTACTCCATTAAATTCCCTGTGCGTATCCGTGGGGAAGTACAGATTTTTCACGCCTATCGCGCTGAGCATTCGCACCATCGCACCCCCACCAAGGGTGGTATTCGTTTTGCCCCAGACGTTGACCTGGACGAAGTCGCTGCGCTGGCGGCCTTGATGACGTTGAAGTGTGCCATTGTCAATGTGCCCTTTGGGGGGGCAAAGGGAGCGATCGCGCTCGATCCAAAGGCGTATGAGCCTGACGAACTCGAACGCATCACGCGGCGCTATACTACTGAACTCGTGCGCAAAAACTTTATTGGACCAGCCGTCGATGTGCCGGCGCCGGACATGGGGACGGGTGAGCGCGAGATGGCCTGGATTGCCGATACGTACATCATGTTGAATCCCAATGAGCTCAATAGCCTGGCCTGTGTGACGGGGAAGCCCGTGGCCCAGGGCGGCATTCATGGGCGTACGGAAGCCACCGGACGGGGCGTGCAATATGCCCTGCGCGAGTTCTTTCGCCATGCGGATTTGGTGCAAGCTACCAGGATGCAGGGGGAGCTTGCCGGCAAACGCATTGCTGTGCAGGGCTTTGGCAACGTGGGCAGCCATTTTGCGCGTCTGGTGCAGGCCGAAGATGGTGCTGTGATTGTTGGCATTGCTGAACGCGATGGTACGATCTATGCCCCGGATGGCCTGGACATTCAGGCCGTACTGCAATGGCGTGAAGCCACCGGCAGTATCAAGCACTTTCCCGATGCCACGACGTTTGATGATGCCAAGGCGTGTCTGGAACTCGATTGCGACATCCTGGTACCGGCTGCCTTGCAAAACCAGATTACGGCGCAAAATGCCGGGCGTATTAAGGCCCCCCTGATCGCCGAAGGCGCCAATGGTCCGACGACGGCCGAGGGAGACGCGGTGTTACGAGAGCATGGCAAAATCGTCATTCCAGACATTTATGCCAATGCTGGTGGTGTGACTGTCAGCTATTTCGAATGGGTCAAAAATCTGTCGCATATGCGCTTTGGCTTGATGGAGAAACGTATTGGTATCCGTACACAGCGGCAAGTGATTACGGGGATTGAGGCCATGACCGCGCAGGCCTTCCCCATCCCGCTGCGGGACGAGATGCTCCATGGGATTGATGAACTCGCGCTGGTGAATTCCGGCCTCGAAGAGTCCATGGTGGAAAGTTTCCAAGAGATTGTCGAAATCATGCGACAGAATCAGACGCCTGATTTACGCACTGCGGCGTTTGTCTGTGGGCTCCATAAAGTTGTCCTGGCGTATCAGGAACTTGGCATTTGGCCCTAACCATTCCAGGGACGGGTGAAGGGAACATGCATGAAGCGCGTGATCGTTGGGGGGCTTGCCTGCCTGGGGGGGATGGTCGTTTTGCTGGTGATCCTCATTGTCGGCCTCAGTGGTCTGCTCTGGCAGCAGTCCGGCACGGTGCCAGCACGGACCATTCTGGAAGTCGATCTGACGCACGAACTCCATGAGCAAGTCATTGATGACCCGGTCACCGGTCTGTTGATGGGACGGGCGCTTACGGTACGAGATGTCGTCGAAGCGCTGCACCGTGCGGCGCTGGATGAGCGGGTTGTGGCGCTGATTGCCCGCGTCGGAACTGGTAATGCGGGGCTGGCTCAGATACAAGAAGTGCGTGATGCGGTGCTGGCTTTTCGCGAGAAGGGCAAACGCGCCGTGGCCTATGCCTCGACCTTCGGCGAATTCAGTGCTGGGAATGGGGCCTATTACCTGGCCACCGCATTCGATACCATTTATCTGCAGCCTGCCGGAGATGTCGGTTTAACGGGTCTCCTGGCGGAAACCCCGTTTGTCCGCGGTACGCTTGACAAGCTCGATCTCGTGCCGCGTATGGGGCATCGCCATGAATATAAAAACTTCCTGAATACTTTTACGGAACGGCAATACACGGCACCGCATCGTGAGGCCACGCAGCGCGTGCTGGAATCACAGTTTAGCCAAATCGTGCAGGGTATTGCTACGGCACGTGGTCTCTATGCCGGGGCGGTCCGCCCACTGATTGACCGGGGGCCATTTCCTGCCACCGACGCGTTACAAGCACAACTGGTGGACGTGCTGGCCTACCGTGATGAAGTCTATGCCCAGGTGAAGGCCCAGGCCGAGCCACAGGCGAAGCTGCTCTATCTCTCCAGGTATCTCGCCTATGCGGGCCGTCCTCATCGTACGGGCGACACCATTGCACTGATTTACGGCGTCGGAGCAGTCCGCCTCGGGAGTAGTGAGTATGACCCGCTGATGGGTGGGGTGAGTATGGGGTCTGACACGGTCACGGCGGCTTTCCGGGCTGCGATTGATGACCCGACCGTGAAGGCCATTCTCTTCCGTGTGGACAGCCCTGGTGGCTCGTACGTGGCTTCGGACGCGATCTGGCGAGAAACTCTACGTGCGCGGGAGGCTGGGAAACCTGTCATTGTCTCTATGGGTGACGTGGCTGGTTCGGGCGGCTATTTTGTCGCCGCTGCCGCGGAGAAAATTGTCGCCCACCCTGGCACGATTACCGGCTCGATTGGTGTGTTAGGCGGCAAAATGCTGACCACAGGTCTGTGGGACAAACTCGGGCTTTCCTGGGATGAGGTGCACACCAGTACGAATGCCACACTGTGGAGCAGTACACGGGACTATACCCCAGAGCAATGGGCGCGGATACAGGCCTGGCTCGATAGAGTCTACGAGGATTTTACTGCGAAAGTGGCTGCAGGCCGCCGGTTATCCAAGGAGCAAGTGTTAGACATTGCCAAAGGCCGCATCTGGACAGGCGAGGATGCCAAAGAGCGGGGATTGGTCGATGCCCTGGGTGGCTTTCCTCTGGCTATGCAGCTCATCCGTGAGGCGATTGGGCGTCCTGCGGACGCGCCGCTGCATCTCAAAGTCTTCCCCGAACACGCCTCGCCCTGGGAAGCTGTGCTGGCACGCCTCCTGGGAGAGGGGGATGAAAGTAGCGAAGCGGCTGAGATCCGCACGGGCATACCTCGTACGCTGCGGCTCCTCAGGCCTGTACTCCATCTGGCGCACACGCTAGGGCTTACGGAGCAGCCGGAGGTCTTGACGATGCCAACCCTACGTCCCAGATAATCTGCGAGGCCGTTGGCAAAGTCGTGCAGAGCTGGCGCTATGACGGTATGCTGCCGGGACGACTGCCACAATCTATGAGACTTTGGCGACGATCTCTTCGGCAATCATGTGCAGATAGTCCATGCGCGCTTGCACGTCCGTGGGGAGGCTATAGGGCGTAAAGCCAAGCCATGAGCGCTAGCCCCTTTGCCCAGCCACGTAATCTGGTCGGGGGGCATGTGATATCGGGCCTCATCGGGGTACTGTGTTATCAAGTCTATGGCCAACACCTCTGGGTCGCCGAAGCGCTGGCCGTTTCCCTGGCCATTGTGGCCATGCTCCTGACGCGCACCCTGCACCCCCCTGGCGGTGCCACAGCCCTGATTGCCGTGATCGGGGGTGAGAAGATCCGTGCCCTGGGATTACTCTACCCCCTCATGCCTGCCGGGCTAGGTGCTATGATCCTCCTGCTCATTGGGCTTCTGGCCAATAATCTCGCGGCGCACCGGGAATATCCGCTGTACTGGTGGTAA
>Ga0194121_10007196_pt1 | contig 14568 bp, 11 predicted proteins | sample TA2MahCa50mmetaG_FD_148609 | JGI IMG/M metagenome (GOLD analysis project Ga0194121, IMG submission 148609) | Freshwater microbial communities from Lake Tanganyika, Tanzania - TA2015020 Mahale Deep Cast 50m | ecosystem: Environmental > Aquatic > Freshwater > Lake | place: Tanzania: Lake... | reverse complement strand
GGCGGGGCCGTCCCCAATCGAACCCCGCAGCGTCGCGCGCGCCGACGCGCTGCCGCCGTCCAGCCGTAGCGCCCCCACGACGGCGAGCGCCGCGAGCGTTGTCGCCGCGACCGTGACGAGCGCGAGGCGCCCCCCGTTGATCCACGCCTGCACGTCCGTCCTCCTCTGCACGACGCGGGCCGCCGCGCGTCGCGCGCGCCCCCGTGGCCGAACCGACGGGCACTGAACGCGCGGCTCGTCACGCGAGTTCCACCGGGTGCCCTTCCGCGGTGGCGGCGCTGCGCTACCGTGCGCGCCACGCGGTGCACGCGGAGGGGCCGACCATGGGCATCCAGGCGCGGGACCTCGTCTACGGGAGCGCCGGCGGCCTCGAGCTCGCCGCGACGGCCTACCTGCCGGCGGCAGGCGACCTCGGCTCCGTGCTCGTCGACGTCCACGGCGGGGCCTGGACGAGCGGTGACCGCTTCAACAACGCGTACCTCGACGGTCTGCTCGCGGAGCGCGGACACCTCGTCCTCGCGATCGACTTCCGGCACGGGCCCGCGCTCCGGCACCCGTCCGCGCTCCAGGACATCACGGCGGCGGTCCGCTTCGTGCGGCACCACGCCGCGCGGCTTGGCGTCGACGCCGACCGCATCGGGCTGCTCGGCACGTCGTCCGGCGGGCACCTCGCGCTGCTCGCGGCGATCCAGCCGAACCACGCCGCGCACCACGGGACCAGCGTCGCCGGGCTCGACGGCGACCCGGCGCCGCCGGGCGAGGTCGACGCGGCGGTGACGCACGTGTCCGCGCTGTGGCCCGTGTCGGACCCGCTGCGCCGCTACCGCTACGCGCAGGAGTCCGGCCGGCCCGAGCTCGCCGAGCGGCACCTGCAGTACTTCGCCGACGAGCAGGCGATGCGCGGCGCGGCGATCCAAGCGGTGCTCCGGGGCGGCGGCGCCGAGCGGCTCCCCGCCGCGTACGTCGTGCAGCCGGGGGCCGACCTGAACGTGCCGGTGCCGATGACGATGGACCTCGTCGACGCGTATCAGTCCGCGGGCGGGGCGCTCGAGTACGCGTTCTACCCGGGCCTCCCCCACGCGTTCTCGCGCGAGGAGACGGCAGAAACGCGCGCGCTCGCGGCCGGGATCGACGCGTTCGTGCGCCGCCGAATCTCGCTCGCGCCTGCCGCCGCCCCGGCCCCCGCGTAGCCGCGCCGGCGGGGGCTCCGCCGGCCCGGGGCCGCGGGGCCGCGAAGGGCCCACGAGCCATCGGGGGACCATGACCGCGCACTCCAGCTGCGAGCGGCTCCACCGTCCTCGCAAGGAATCGCGAAAGATCAAGAGCCAGTGAGGGTGGAGACTGTCCATCGTCCGGGGTGGCCCAACATGACGGTGCCTAGAGGCTCAAGAAGGCCGTCAGGCACCACCAGAGCCGTTGACATGTATCCTCATTGTGATGTGTGAGGAGAGCACTGGCTTTCATGGCAGGTCCGGCAGTGATATCCGGAGGAGACACGATGACTGAGGGTGCGGGTTACCGGGGATCCACCCGGGGTCGGTTCACGCGGCGCGGCTTCGTGCGTGGCGCGATGGTGGGCGGCGCAGGACTCGCCGGGATGGCGCTCATCGGCTGCCGGAGCCAGGAGAAGCCAGCGGCCACACCGGTGCCCGCGAAGGGCGCGACCCCGGCCCCAAAGGCGGCGGCGCAGCCGTCGGGCGAGCCGGCGAAGGGCGGGATCTCCCGCGGCGTCTTCCTCGGCGGCAACGTCTTCGACTCGACCGATGTCCACCGCGCGTTCGGCGACCCTACGTCGTGGCTCTCGAACTACGTCCTCAACAAGGTGGTCCGCTACAAGAACCCGGACACCGGCGAGATCGAGGGCGACCTTGCCGAGTCCTGGGAGGCCCCGGACGCCGCCACCTACACGTTCAAGGTCCGCAAGGACGCGAAGTGGCAGGACACGTCGCTCACGAAGGCGCGGCAGGTCGACGCCACCGACGTCAAGTGGCACTGGGAGCGGCAGGCCGCCGGCAAGCTCGCCGACGGCTCCGACACGCCGTTCCGTCACAGCTCGTTCTACAAGACGATCGTGAAGATCGATCAGCCGGACCAGTTCACGATCCGCGCGACGCTCGACAAGCCGAACGGCACCTTCCTCGACCGGCTCGCGGCCTACTTCAGCACCGTCCCCAACCGGGAGACGACGGTGAAGTTCGAGGTCGATCACCGCACGGTCACCGAGGACGCGATGCCGGCGAGCGGCGCGTACACGCTGAAGGTCTGGCGCTCGGGCGAGCCGATCAAGTTCCAGAAGAACGCCAACAACTTCCGCAAGGGTGAGCCCAACCTCGACGGCTGGGTCTACCCGATGCTGTTTGAGGACCCGAACGCGCACCGCGTCGCGTTCGAGCAGAAGCAGGTCGACGCCTTCTCGTCGCCTGACCCCAGCCTCACGAAGGCGATCATCGAGGCGAACAAGGGGCAGATGTGGGAGGTGCTGACCGGTGTCGCGAACACGGTCTTCATGCACCTCAACATGAACGAGCAGTTCAAGGACGTCCGGCTCGTCCGCGCGATGAACCTGGCGTTCAACCGGCGCGCGATGATCCAGACCTTCCACCAGGGGCTTGGCCAGGTGAGCGGCCCCGTGACGTGGCTGCAGGAAGGTTACGCGCTCACCCCCGACGAGCTCACGAAGATGGACGGCTACCGCGTGGGGCGCGACGAGGAGCTGAAGAAGGCCCGGGACCTCTGGACCGCGGCGAACGGGGCCGCTCTCGGCGAGATCCAGATCAAGATCCCGGACACCTGGCTCGCGCTCTGGACCGACACCACGCAGGTCATCCCCGAGATGTTCAACAAGGGTCTCGGCGTGACGCAGTTCAAGTCGTCGCGCACGACCTACAACGAGGAGATCATCCCGAACCTGGCGAACGGGAAGTTCCCGAACTGGTTCGGCTGGACCTCGCAGGTCTCCGGTCCCGACCCGCGCGCCGGTTTGCACACGGGCAACCACTCCAAGGGCAGCACGAACTTCCAGAAGATCAACAACCCCGAGCTCGACTCGCTGCTCGACAAGGCGATGCTCACCGTCGACCTCAAGGAGGCGGTCGACCTCAACCGCAAGGCGCAGCGCCTCCTGCTCGAGAACGGCCACTACGGGAACGTCGTGCTCTACAACTACATCTCGCGCAGCGCGGGATGGAACTACTTCAAGCAGAACTGGAAGGTCGCGCCGGCGACCGGCACGCCGGGCCAGGGCTACAACATCTTCGGGGGGCACCTCGCCCCGAAGAACGTGTGGATCGACCAGAACGACCCGTCGTTCAAGGGACGCCCGACGGTGACCCTGTAGCGCCGGGCCACAGCGAGAAGGAGACGGCGAAGCCACGACCGGGGAGGGCGTTTGAGCCAGTACATCATTCGACGGCTCGTGCTGAACGTCGTCGTGCTCTGGGTCGTGGCTTCGCTGGTCTTCGTCACTACCAACCTGCTCCCCGGCGACTTCGCCGAGCGTCAGGTGGCGACGAACCTCGAGCTCGCCGACTACACCGAGGCGATCGAGGAGGCCCGTCGCCTCCTCGGGCTCGACCGACCGCTGTACGAGCGGTACGCGACGTACATCACCAGCGTGGCGATGCTCGACCTCGGCCACTCGTACGACACGAAGCGCAGCACGTGGGAGGAGCTCGGCCGCCGCTTCCCGACCACGCTCGAGCTGGGCTCGCTGATCGCGCTCGTCGCGTTCTCGCTGAGCCTGCCGATCGGCGTGATCAGCGCGGTCAAGCAGGACACGTGGGTCGACTACGTGCTGCGGACGTTCGCGATCCTCGGCGTCGCGGCGCCGGTCTTCTTCATCGCGGTGATCCTGACGCTGGTCGTGCTGAAGCTGCGGCTCTTCCAAATCGACATCGTCGGGTCGCCGCACCTCTGGACGGACCCGGCAGGCGCACTGAAGCTCTACCTGATCCCCACGATCGCCGGCGGCATCTCCGGCGGCGCCGGTATCATGCGCCTGCTGCGGTCCCAGATGCTCGAGGTGATGCGCAACGACTACATCCGCACGGCGCGCGCGAAGGGCCTCCCCGACCGCACCGTGTGGATCCGGCACGCGATGAAGAACGCGATGCTGCCGGTGCTGACCGCGATGGGGTTCACGATCGCCGGCATCGTCAGCGGCCAGATCATCCTCGAGAACATGTTCAACATCGACGGCGTGGGGCGCTTCCTCTTCACGCGGCTGATCATCCGAGACTTCCCACCGTTCCAGGGTGCGGTCCTGATCATCTCGTTCGTGATCGTCACGGTGAACCTCATCGTCGACATCACCTACGGATGGCTCGACCCGCGCATCCGCTTCTCTTAGGAGGGGGCGTCCGCGTGGCTCGCGTCCAGGAGGTCCTGCGCATCCCCGCCGAGTCGGCACCCGTCGTCGACCCGCGGCGGCGCCGGTCGCGACTGCGCAAGGTCGCGCTGCTCGCGCGCCGCAACAGGCTCGGTGCGGTCGGCTTCGCGATGATGCTCTTCGTGCTACTGGTCGCGGTCCTGTCGCCGTGGCTGCAGCGCTACGACACGAACCAGGTCTTCCAGACCGCAAACCCCGAGTTCAACCCCACCGCGAGCCCGCTCGACATCGCTCGCAACCCGAAGCTGAGCGCGCCGTTCACCCTCAACCGCTGGGAGCGGCCGCTCACGCGCCAGCACTGGCTGGGCACCGATCAGTTCGGGCGCGACATCTACGCGCGCATCATCGTGGGCGCGCGCCTCGCCGTGATCATCGGGATCGGCGCCTCGCTGATCTCCGTCGCGAGCGGCACCGTCACCGGGCTCATCTCCGGCTACTTCGGCGGGAAGACGGATCTCACGATCCAGCGGCTGGTCGACGCGATCCAGGCGTTCCCCGGGCTCGTGCTGCTGCTGCTGCTCGTCTCGGTGCTCGAGGAGCCGAACCTCACGTTCACCGTCGTCGCGCTCGGCTTCCTTGGCTGGGCGGCGTCGACGCGCATCGTGCGCTCGACGGTGCTCGCGGTCTCGGCGAGCCCCTTCGTCGAGGCGGCGCGCTCCTACGGAGCCACCGACATGCGCGTGATGCTGCGGCACGTGCTGCCCAACGTGCTCGCGCCGGTCGTGGTGATCTTCTCGATCAGCATCGGCATCTACATCCTCGCGGAGGCCTCACTCTCGTTCCTCGGGCTCGGGCCGGCCGACCAGACGACGTGGGGCAAGATGGTGAACGCCGGGCGCAACGCGCTCGACCTCAACCCGTGGGAGTCGCTCTTCTCCGGGGCGGCGATCACGATCGCGGTGCTCGCGTTCAACCTCGCGGGCGACGCCCTCCGCGACGAGATGGACCCGCGGCTGCGCGGACGGTAGGGCGGCGGGCCACTCGGCCCGCGCGACGGCCCACGGGGCTCACGCCCCCCGCTCGCCCGGATCCCGCGTGGATCACACCGCCTGCGGCGCGTCGGCGTACGTGGGCACGCCCTCCTCGGCGAAGACGCGGTCAATCTCGGCGCGGTCCTCCGCGCCCAGCCGCCAGTCTGCCGCCGCCACGTTCTCCGCGAGCTCGCGCTCGTTGCGCATCCCCACGAGCGCGACGGTCACCGCCGGGTTCCCCAGCACCCACGCGATCGCCATCTGCGGCAGCGACTTCCCGTGCTTCGCCGCGAGCGCCTTGAGGCGCTCGGCGACCTTCAGCTCCTTGAGGAAGTGTTCGCGCTCGAAGAGCGGCAGCCCGAACGCGCGCCCGCTGCTCCGCCAGTCCCAGTCCACGAACGTCGTCTCGGGCGTGAACGCGCCCGAGAGCAGCCCGAAGCCGAGCGAGCCGTACGCCATGTACCCGATGCCCTGCGCCCGGCAGTGCGGCAGCACGGCCGCCTCCATGCGCCGGTCGAACATGTGGTAGCCCACCTGGTTGGCGGCGATGCGGCCGTGGCGGTTGCACTCCTCCATCATCTCGACGGTGAAGTTCGAGACGCCGTAGTGGCGCACCTTCCCGTCCGCCTTCAGCCGCTCAAGCGCGCGCATCGTCTCCTCGAACGGGGTCTGGTGATCCGGCCAGTGGATCAGCAGCAGGTCGATCACGTCGGTGTCCAGCCTGCGGAGACAGCCCTCCGCGCGTGCGATCACGTGGTCGTGCTTCGAGTTGCGACCGGTGTTCTTCCCCTCGTCGCTGTACTGGAAGCCGACCTTCGTGACGAGCACGATCTCCTTGCGACGCGGCCCGAGCGCCCTCGCGAGCAGCTCCTCGGAGTGGTACGGGCCGTACACCTCGGCGGTGTCGAAGAGCGTGATCCCGGCGTCGATCGCGCGCCCCACCGCGTTGCTCGCCTCCTTCACGTCGATCTCGCCGTAGGAGGTCGTGCTCATCTCCCAGGTGCCGAAGCCGATCGCCGAGGTGACGAGGTCCGTGTCGCCGAATCGCCGCTGTTCCATCTCGAAGCTCCCGCCCTCGCTCCCCGACCCAGGTGTCGGGGCGTCGCGCTGGGCATCATAGCGGTCGCCCCGCAGTGCGCGGCCACGGGCCGGCGGCGGCGGAGCGCGCCGGGCGGCGGCGCGTGGAGGTGCGCGATGCTCTTCCTCGATCGCCAACAGAGGGACCCGCTGCTCGACCGCGAGCGCCTGATCGGACGCGCTCGCAGAGGGGATGTCGCGTTCAGCGCGGGCCGCGTCTCGATGCTGCCGCGGATCGCGGCGATGGTCGCCGAGCACGACGAGTGGCTCGGCGCGATGCCGGCGTACGTCCCGCCCGCCACGCTCGTCACGAAGCTCGTGACCGTGTTCCCGGGCAACGCGCGCCGCGGCCGGCCGACCCACCAGGCGCTGACCGCCGTCTTCGACGCCGAGAGCGGCATCCCGCGAGCGCCTGATCGACGGCGAGCTGATCACCGCAGAGCGCACCGCCGCCGGCTCCGCGCTCGCCACGCGCCTGCTCGCGCGCGCGGACCCCACGGTGCTCGCGATCGTCGGCACCGGCGTGCAGGCGCGCATGCACGCGCTCGCGATCCCGCGCGTGCGCCCCATCCGCGAGGTGCGCGTCGCCGGCCGCGATTCCGCGAAGGCGCGCGCGCGCCGTCGAGCTGGCTCAGCGCCTCACGATCCCCGTGCGCGCCCACGGCTCCATCGCCGACGCGCTCGACGACGCGGCCGTCGTCTGCACGACCACGCACGCGACCGAGCCCGTCGTGCGCCGCGAGTGGCTCGCCCCCGGCGCGCACGTGAACTCCGTCGGGGCGAACGTGGGCGGGCGTGAGCTCGACACGAAGACCGTCGGGCTAGCCGCTCACTCGCCGCCACTTGCGCAGGCTCACCATCTCGCGCGGCGGGTCCTGGCGCGCGCCCACCTCCACATACGAGACCTCCGCCACGTAGATGTCGCCGCGCGAGTCGACCGCGATGCTGTGCGGCCAGAGGAACTGGTCCGGCGCCTCCCCCGGGAGCGGCGCCCCGATGCGGTTCACGAGCTCGCCCTTCGGCGTGTAGATCGAGACGCGGTGGCCGAGGTTCGGCACCCCGAACTGGACCGGCGGCGGCCCCTGCTCCGCGACGTAGAGCCGGTCGTCGTCGCCGCGGCCGCGCACCACCGCGACCGCGTGGTGCACGTGCCAGGCGCGCACGAACTCCCCGTCGACCGTGAACACCTGCACGCGATGGTTCTCGCGGTCGCACACGATCACGTGGCCGTCGTCGACCATCGCGATGTTGTGCGGGAGGCTGAACTGGCCGTCGTCGGCGCCGGGCTCGCCCCACGAGAGCAGGTGCTTGCCGTTGCGGTCGTAGCGGTGCACGCGCGAGTTGCCGTAGCCGTCGCTGACGAAGATGTCCCCGTTCGCCTCCGAGACCGCCACGTCGGTCGGTCGGTTGAACGGCTTCCCGCTCTGACGCGGGGCCGCCTCGCCGGTCCCGATCGTCATCAACGGCGTCCCGGACCTCGTCGTCTTCGTCATCGTGTGCGTGTGCACGTCGACCAGCCAGAGGTCCTCGTTCGGGTCGACGCGCACCGAGTGCGGCCAGACGTAGGCCACGCCCTCCCACACCACGCGCGCGGTCCCGTACTGGTCGACGATGCGGGTCATCCCGCCGAAGGGGGTCTCGTTGCCCCAGTGGTCGACCAGGTTGCCGTCGCGGTCGAACACGAGCATCGGCATGTTGCCGCGGTTGAAGACGTAGACGCGGTCGTCGGCGTCGACCGCGACCGAGGTGGCCTCGCGCAGGAAGAAGCCGTGGGGAACCTTGGCCCATCCCGGCACCGGCTCGTACTTCGTCTGCTTCGTGACCGGTCCCGGGGCCATCGGCGCCTCCCCCATCGCGCACAGGTTCTTCCACCGTCCGCAGGGTACGCAACGCGCGCGCTCGTGTAGAGCCGCGCCGTGCCCACACGCCGCCGGGTGCGCGCTACCTTGCACCTCCACAGAAGGAGGTGACCGTGTGAGCACCGTCGACTTCATCAAGAACAGCCTCGCCTTCGCGCACCGCGCGCTCGCCGACGCGCGCAACGGGACGCCCGAGCAGCTGCACTTCGTGCCGGACAGGGGAAGCCACTCCATCGTCTGGTGCCTCTGGCACACCGCGCGCGTGGAGGACCTGATCATCAACGCACGCATCCGCCAGGCGGCGCAGGTCTGGAACGCCGGCTGGGCCGAGCGCACCGGTCTTCCCGCCGAGGGCTTCGGCACCGGCATGCCCGACGCCGAGGCGCAGCAGGTGCGGATCAGGGACATCGCGGCCTTCGCCGAGTACCAGGACGCCGTCTTCAAGCAGACCGCCGAGTACCTGGACGGCCTCACCGACGCCGACCTCGAGCGCGAGATGCCGCTGCGCGGCGGCGGCACCGAGAGCGTCGGCCAGGCGATCTCGTTGCACATGCTCGGCCACTTCAACGGCCACCGCGGCGAGATGAACACGCTGCGCGGGATGCAGGGGATGCCGACGCTGCTCCAGCGGGAGGGGACGCACTGAGCAGGTCCCGGCGCGGGGGCGACCTCGAGGGTGCGCTCCCCGACCCACCACGGGCCGATCGGGCGCGCGCGCTTCAATCTGTATGATGCTCGGGCGCCCGGCCCGGCCGGGTGCGCAGGGGTCGAGGGGGGGCATCGCATCATGACGACGACCGAGAAGCCGAAGGTCATCGGCACCCGCCCCGTCCGGCCGGACGGCGTCGACAAGGTCACGGGCCGGGCGATCTACGGCGCTGATGTACGCCTCCCCGGGCTCCTCGCCGGGCGCGTGCTGCGCAGCCCGCACGCCCACGCGATCATCAGGAAGATCGACGTCTCGCGCGCGCTCGCCCACCCGGGCGTCTTCGCCGTGATCACCCACGACGACATCCCGCTCCCCGCTGAGCCGGTGATGGAGACGATCCGCGGCCCGATGCCCTCGCGCTGGGAGAACGAGCGGCTGCTCGCGCGCCGCAAGGTGCTCTTCAAGGGGCACCCCGTCGCGGCGCTCTGCGCCTCCGACATCCACACCGCCGAGGACGCGCTCGCGCTGATCGACGTCGAGTACGAGGTGCTGCCGCCGGTGACCTCGCTGGACGACGCGCTCCTCCCCTCCGCTCCCGTCCTCCACGATGACGGCTTCGCCGCCGACATCCCCGGTCTCTTCGAGCCCGTCGACGGCCGCTCGTCGAACATCGCGCGCCGGCTCGAGCTCACCGTCGGCGACGTCGAGCAGGGCTTCCGCGACGCGGAGGTCGTGCTCGAGCACGAGTACGAGACCGCGATGGCGCACCAGGGCTACATCGAGCCCCACAACGGCACCGCGCAGTGGAACCGCGACGGCAAGATCACGATCTGGACGAGCACGCAGGGCGCCTTCGGCGTGCGCTCGGGCGTCTCGCGCGTGCTGCGCATCCCGCTGCGCGACATCCGCGTGATCCCCGCGGAGATCGGCGGCGGCTTCGGCGCGAAGAACGTGATCTACCTCGAGCCGCTCGCCGTGCTGCTCTCGAAGAAGAGCGGGCGCCCGGTGCAGATCACGATGAACCGCACCGAGGTGCTCGAGGCGACCGGCCCTACCTCGGGTACCCGCTCGTGGGTGAAGCTCGGCGCGACGCGCGACGGGACGATCCTCGCCGCGGACATCCGCCTCGAGTACGAGGCCGGCGCCTACCCCGGCTCGCCGGTCGCGGGCGGCGCGCGCTGCGCGCTCGGCCCGTACCACATCCCGCACCAGCGCGTCGTCGGGCTCGACGTCTGCCTCAACCGCCCGAAGACCGCCGCCTACCGCGCCCCCGGCGCGCCCGCCTCGGAGTTCGCGGTGGAGTCCGCGCTCGACGAGCTCGCCGACACGCTCGAGATGGACCCGCTCGAGCTGCGCCTCAAGAACTCGGCGCACGAGGGCTCGCCGCGCACCGACGGCGCCGTCCACGGCTCGATCGGCGCGCTCGAGGTGATGACCGCCGCGCTCAACCACCCGCATTACCGCTCCGAGATCACCGGCGTGAGCCGCGGCCGCGGCATCGCGCTCGGCTTCTGGCAGAACGGCGGCGGCGAGTCGTCCGCGTACGCGAACGTGCACGCCGACGGCACCGTCACGCTCGTCACGGGCTCCGTCGACATCGGCGGCCAGCGCGCCGCGCTCGCGATGCAGTTCGCGGAGACGCTCGGGCTCCCCTACGAGGACATCAACTCGCTCGTGGGCGACACCGACTCGATCGGCTTCACCGGCAACACCGGCGGCAGCCGCACGACCTTCGCGACCGGCTGGGCGGTCTACCAGGCCGCGCTCGACGTGCGCGACCAGCTCGAGCGGCGCGTGGCGAGGATCTGGGAGGTCGACCGCTCGCAGGTCACCTACGACCCGGACGGCGCCGTGCTGCGCGGTCCGGACGGGACGACGATGACGTTCAAGGAGGCGGCGCGGCGGCTCCCCGGCACCGGCGGCAACATCCAGGGCCAGGCCGACATCGTCGCGACGACGGTCGGCAAGATCGGCGCGTGCTTCGGCGCGCACATCGTCGACGTCGAGGTCGACCGCGACACCGGCAAGGTGGAGATCCTGCGCTACACGGCGATCCAGGACGTCGGCAAGGCGATCCACCCGTCGTACGTCGAAGGGCAGATCCAGGGCGGCGTCGCGCAGGGCGTCGGGATGGCGCTGAACGAGGAGTACATCTACAACGACGCCGGCGTGATGCTGAACTCGAGCTTCCTCGACTACCGCATGCCGGTGGCGAACGACCTCCCGATGATCGAGTGCGTGCTCGTCGAGGTGCCGAACCCCGGCCACCCGTTCGGGGTGCGCGGCGTGGGCGAGGTGCCGATCGTGCCGCCGCTCGGGGCGATCGCGAACGCGATCTCGGACGCGATCGGCGTGCGCGTGCGGCGGCTGCCGGCCTCGCCGCGTGTGCTGCTCGAGGAGCTGCTGCCCGCGGGCTCGTAGCCCGCGGGCGCACCGCGGCCGCGCACGGGAGGGGCGGCGATGCCGGTCGTGCACGTTCCGGCGGCGCTGCGATCCCTGTCCGGCGGGCGGGAGCGGTTCGCCGTCGAGGGCGAGACGCTCCGGCAGGTCTTCGCCGCGCTCGAGCGGGAGTGCCCCGATCTCACCGCGCGCATCGTCGCCGACGGGCGGCTGCGCCCGGACATCGCCGTCGCGATCGACGGCTCGATCCTCGAGGGGAGCGGGCTCGTGACGCCCGTGCGGCCGGACGCCGAGATCTACCTCGTGCCGCCGATCGGGGGCGGGTAGCGAGCGGCACCCGCCGCTCGCCGCATCACGTTCATGCCCCGCACGCCGCACCCGCGGGCGCATGCCCGCGGCGCGCTGGGATCCTGTGCCCGCCGTCCCCGCCGCGCGTGACGCTCGTCACGTCGCGTGGGTGCGGATCACTCGCGGGCGCTCCCGGAGGTGCGCATGCCCATCGCCCGTTCCACCGCCCCGATCGCAGCCGCCGACGAGCGGCTGCGCGAGGCGCTCGATCACTGCCACCTCCCGTCGCTGCTCCCCGCGCTCCCGCAGGCGACGGGCGACCTGTCGCTGCTGCGCGACGACCTGCGCCCACGCGTCGCCGCCGCCGCCGCAGGGCGGGCTCTCGCGCGAGCAGCAGGCGACCGCCCGCGCGCTCGCGCTCGAGGCGCTGCGCCGCCTTCGCGATGCGCCGTCCTCCTCCACGGCGCGCGCCTCCGGCGAGGCGCTCATGCGCCTCATGCAGCGGACGACCGGCGCCGAGGCGGCCCACGAGTACCTCCCGCTCCTCCTCGAGGAGCTCGCCCCCTTCGACGAGGACCCCCGCGCCCCCGCCTGACGCAAGGACCCCGCGGTCGACTGCCGCGCCGCGATCATCGGCGCCGGCATGTCGGGCATCCTCGCCGGCATCCGACTCAAGCAGGCCGGCGTGCCGTTCACGATCCTCGAGAAGAACGAGGACGTCGGCGGCGCCTGGCTCGAGAACGGCTACCCCGGCGCGCGCGTCGACGTCTCGAACACCTTCTACTCCTACTCGTTCGCGCAGCGCGTCGACCGGCCCACCCACTCCTCGACCCGCGACGTGCTGCTCGACGACTTCCGCGAGTGCGCCGATCAGTACGGCGTACGCGAGCACGTGCGCTTCCGCACGGAGGTCGCCTCGGCGCGCTTCGACGAGGAGCGCGTGCTCTGGTCGCTGCGCGTGGGCGACGCCGGCGACCGCGAGGAGACGCTCGAGGCACAAGCAGTGATCTCGGCGGTGGGCCAGCTCAACCGGCGGAAGATGCCGGACATCCCGGGGATGCAGGCGTTCGAGGGGCCGTCGTTCCACTCGGCGCGCTGGGATCACGGCGGCGACCTGCGCGGCAAGCGCGTCGCGGTGCTCGGCACCGGGGCGAGCGCCGTGCAGTTCGCGCCGGCGATCGCGGACGACGTCGCCGAGCTGAAGATCTTCCAGCGCACGCCACCGTGGCTCGCGAACGTCCCGCACGACCGCGACGAGATCCCCGAGGGGCAGCGCTGGCTCTTCGCGCACGTGCCGCACTACGCGCACTGGTTCCGCTTCTGGCTGTTCTGGACGACCGCCGAGGGGCTGCTCCCCGCGGCGCGCGTCGACCCCGACTGGAACGGCGATGGGCGATCCGTGAGCTCGGCGAACGATCAGTTCCGGGCGCTCATGACGGGTATCTGGAGCAGCAGTTCGCCGACCGGCCCGACCTGCTCGAGAAGGTCGTACCGGCCTACCCGCCGGCGGCGAAGCACACCGTGCTCGACAACGGGATCTGGGCGCGTAGGCTCGAGCGCGATCACGTCGAGTGATCACCGAGGGCATCCGCGAGATCACGCCGCGCGGCGTCGACACGCGCGACGGCCGCGCGCACGCGGTCGACGCGATCATCCACGGCACGGGCTTCCAGGCCTCGCGCTTCCTCACGCCGATGCGGGTGGCCGGCCGCAGCATCATCTCCTTCTCGGAGTGCGAGGTGCAGTACGTGCGCGGCTGCCTGCGGCTGCTGCTCGCCGGGGCCGGCCGCGCGATGCACCCGCGCGCGGAGGCACACGACGCGTACAACGAGCGCATCGACGCCGAGAACCGCCGCATGGTGTGGGGCGTGGCGACCGTCAACTCGTGGTACCGCAACGAGAAGGGCCGCTCGGCGCAGAACTGGCCGGGGTCGCTGTTCGAGTACTGGGCGCAGACCCGCGAGGTGAACGCCGCCGACTACGTGTTCGTGTAGGCGCTCGCGGCCTGCGGGCGAGCGGCGGGCGAGCGCGCGCCGGGCATTCGCGCGACGCTCAGGGGGCTGACGCCCCCCGCTCGCCCACGAACCAGGACCGCCCATGCTGCCGCACGGTCCCCGCGTTCAGCCTCGCGCCGAGTCCCGGGCCCGCGGGCAGCACGAGCTCGCCGCGCTCCACGCGCTCGGGCGGGTCCAGCAGCGCGGCGCGCCACGGGACCTCGCCCCACGCGTACTCGAGTGGCAGCGGCTCCGGCACGACCGCGCAGCCGTGCGCGCTCGCGAGCTGGTTCACCGGGCTCCCCGGGCTGTGCGGCGACCAGCGCACGCCGGCGGCGCGCGCGACCGACTCCACGCGCACGAGCTCGCGCACTCCGCCGCAGTAGCGGCCGTCCGGCATGACGACGTCGAGCCGCGCCTCGCGGGCGATCGCCGCCAGGCGCTCCGCGCCGTAGCCCATCTCGCCGCCCGCCATCCACAGCCCCGCCTCCGCAGCGACCCGCGCGAGCGCCGGCGCGTCGGTGAGCGGGTCGAGCGGCTCCTCGTACCAGCCGACCGCCAGCTCGCGCAGCGCGGGCGCGATGCGCAGCGCCGCCTCGAACGGGAACCGTCTGTGACAGTCGACGAGCAGCGCGACCCCGGGGCCGATCGCGTCGCGTACGGCGCGCAGCCGCGCCAGCCCGGGCGCGGCGCGCTCGAGCGCGGCCCCGGGCGCGAGGTCCGCCGTCACCTCGTCGAACGGCGCGCACTTCACGGTCGCGAACCCCTCGCCCGCGGCGGCCGCCGCGGCCCGCGCGAACGCCTCCGGCGAGCGGTCCTCGACGAGCGAGCGGTTGACGTTCGCGTAGAGCGGCACGCGCTCGCGCCGGGGCGATCCCAGCGCCGCCGCGAGCGAGACGCCCACGCGCCGCGCCGCGATCTCCTCGAGCGCCGTTTCCAGCGC
>Ga0194121_10007192_pt1 | contig 14582 bp, 15 predicted proteins | sample TA2MahCa50mmetaG_FD_148609 | JGI IMG/M metagenome (GOLD analysis project Ga0194121, IMG submission 148609) | Freshwater microbial communities from Lake Tanganyika, Tanzania - TA2015020 Mahale Deep Cast 50m | ecosystem: Environmental > Aquatic > Freshwater > Lake | place: Tanzania: Lake... | reverse complement strand
AAAATCCGTCGAGAGCCCTGCTCAAACGGACAGTCCGCCAATTCAATCTTCCACTCGTGAAAGCGTGCTTGAAAACGATTCCCCCGAGGACGCGGGGCTCTTTACCAAATCTTCTTCCGATGATGCGGAGTTGAATAGTTTTCCTTCTACGTTAGCTCCTTCTTCCCGTGAAACGATTTCAAATTCATTAGTCATTGCCATTCCCGGTTCCACTATTTTGCGCGGGAATTCATTTCAACTCGCGTGGTTGTCCCGCCTCGCTCCCGTGATTGACTCATTGCGTTCAAATGGAACGAAAGTGGCGGTAGTGGTGGGAGAATCTCCTGACGTGAGGGTAGCGTCGCGTGCCGCGCACCAGTTGAGTTTGCATCCTGCTGAAATTTCTCAAGCCATGCGCGCCTCATCTGGTCTTAATGCTTCTCTCGTGCTGCGCACCCTCTCGCAAGCCCATCCTTCCGTGTGTGAGGAGATTAATGAAACGGTTTCCATGTTGCAGAGTGATTCTACTCCCGTGATGTTAGGTTCAAAGGACTCTTTATCGATGGAGGCACGCGCGGCGATGCTCGCCGAAAATGCCGGCGCTAAATTAGTGTTGTTTTCTGACATGGATATTCCCTCCAACACGTTGCATCATGGGAGATTTTCCAAAATGGCCAGTGAGGCCGCGTTCAAGTCCAATCAACAATTTATTGTTGACCCGTTGACTGCATTAGTGTTGGTCCGCTCTAAAGTGGATGCCCTTCTTTTGTCGGACAAGCATGTTTCCAAACTCCCCGACGTGTTGAGCGGGAATGCGAACGAGGGGACGTGGGTCACGAGCGGGAACACGTTGAGTGCGGGTGCGAAAGCCGAAAAATAGTTTGTTGTTGCTTTTTTTTGAATAGTCTAATTTACATGACCTTGTTTCCAATGTGTCTGATTTCGTCGAACACGTAGTTTTCGAGTGTTCGTTTTCCTAAAAGAATTTCCACTTCAATAGGTGTTAGGAGTGGTTTAGTGTATGATTCAAAATCATCCGTGGCAATGCGTGAACACGCCGTGTTCACGTACGCGTCGACATGAACGCCCATGAGTGCTTGCGGCGTAATGTGTTCCATGGCCACCACGTGAACTTTTTTTCCGGCTTGTTCGAGTTCTTCTTTTAATCGCATGGCGAGTGCTTTGCGTAATTGTCCTTTCTTCGTGCACAAAATAATGGCGAATGATTGGGCGTCTTTTGCTTTGGCAATGAGTCCGAATCGTTGTCGCAAATATTTTTCTTTGTATTTTTCCAAGTTTTCCAGCGTGTGAGTAAATGGATTGTATTGGTACGTGGGTTTTTTTGAGGCGAATGCAATCGCGAGCGCGTGGAAATATCCGTCGCCGAAATACACGTTCGCGTCCACTTTGTCTTCAATATCTCTGCGTGCGGAAGCATCGCATCCGAGTATTTGTCCGTCTTTCAAGTCTCCCATTCCCACGAAAACGTTAAACCCTTTCGCTTCCAATTCTTTTTTGATTTCATTCACGTGTCGGTGAAATTGAATGGTGACATAAATTCCTATGCGTTTGTTTTTTTGGAAGAATTTTTCCTCGTTGAGCGCTTTCACACAACCCGGTATCATGTTTTTTTCCAATGGAAATTCGACCGGCCAATAAATCACGTTCGTTTGCGTGTGGAGCATTTTGGAATGTCCAAAGTGCACGATTAAATCGCATCCTAATACTTGGGCTTTTCCATCCGCAATGTCACATGCGCCAAATGAGGGGTCGAGAATGGTAATGACTGGAATTTTTTCGCGCGTGAATGCGTCTTCTATTTCTACGACGTTTGTTTTCAGTCCTTCGGGGATTTGTATCAGTACTTGTACGGGTTTTCGTCTGTGTACTTCAGCTAGCAATTCGTTTAGTTGCAAAGGGGGAGTATCCATGTTTTCTCACGCGAGGAGCGGTGGGGAATGGTAATAGGTTGAGCGTAAATGAAAGTCCAGAATTATTTTTTCTTGGCATCTTTTGCGGGCTCCTTTCCTGCAGCGGGCTTTGCTCCGGCGGCAGGTTTGGCGTCTTTGGCACCGGGTTTGGCAGCAGCAGCTGCTCCTTTGGCGGGTGCCGCGGCTGTTCCTTCGGCAGCGGGTGCGGTTGTTCCTTCCGCAGCGGCTGCTTCTTCTTTGACTTCGACTTTTTCTTCGCGCATTTTCTTGGGGAGTTTTCCAATGCTTTCTAAGTCTTGGTGCACTTTTACTCCCATGGGGAATCCCATCTTAGGCATGGCTCTCATGAGGCAGCGTTGGGCTTCCGCGAGTTGTGTTTGATCGCATAAAACGGATAAGATGACTTTTCCTTGTCGCAATCGTGCGGCTTTGCCGATGGGTTTTCCAAACGCGTGTTTCATTCCGGATGAAACACGATCGGCTCCGGCTCCCTGAGCGAGTTTGTTTTCACGCATGATGTGGAATGGGTATATTCTCAATCGCATGAAGAAGTTTTCTTTTCCTAAGCTGGTAATGAGGGCACGGTTCACGTTCAATCGGGCCGCTTCAATAGCATTATCCCTCACTTGAATTCCGGGGGAATCGCAGTATAGGTCCAAAATGTGCGTGTATTTCTTGAGGGGGTTTCCCATGTTGAATTGGCGTGTGCGTAAGTTTGGGTTGGTTCCGATGAAGTTCTTATCGTGCACCGTGACCGCGATTCGCGTATAGGCTGGCTTGTCCACGCCTCGATAACAGTGTGCTGGTCGGATACCCATAATGTCAACTCATGAATGGTTTTGGATACTGAAAAACCCCTGAGAATCATTTAAAAATCGACGCCCTGCGGCGTTGAACGTGGCCCACCAGAGGCCTTATAACGGAGGTATCCGTCTATGCGTGATGAGTGAATATGACGTTATTGTAGTGGGGGGAGGCCCTTCGGGGAGTGTTTGTGCCCGTTTGAGTGCGGAAAAAGGGGCACGGGTGTTGTTATTAGATAAGGCTTCTTTTCCCCGAGATAAACCTTCCCGCGACCTATGTCTCGCGGGCCAAACCCGCTTTTGGTTGGGGGAATTAGGTCTTGCTTCCAAGCTCGAATCCAAGCCTCATGCCAAATTGAGGGGGGTTAAGTTCACCTCCCCTCGCGGAAAGTCTTTCTCCCAGCGCCTCCCAAAAGTGGAGCGTGGGGAAACCCATGGCTGGGGGGTCTCGAGCAAAGTCTTGGATAACGTGCTCTTTGAACATGCTTCCAAAGCGTGTGAGTTCCGGGAACGTACGCAAGTCGTGGGTTTGTTGAAAGAAGGCGACCGTGTCGTGGGAGTGCGTGTCGCTGATCTCTCCACGAAAGAAACCAAAGAAATTCGTTCCCATATCGTGGTGGGGGCAGATGGTCCTTCTTCGGATGTGGCCAACTTTTTGAACATCGCTTCCCCTCCCGCGGAACACGTGCTTTCGTGCGTGCGGGGGTATTATGAAAATGTTTCTCATTTGACAGATGAAGCCGAGGTGCATTTCATTCACAACGGGTTGCGCGCCCATGCGTGGATTACTCCCCTTGAAAATAATACGTGTAACATGGGTTTGAGTATTCGTTTGTCGGAGCTGCAAAAAAATAATGGAAACATTTCCGCGGAATGGGAGAAAATGCTCGCGCGCCAACCATTCGCTGCTCGTTTCAAGGATGCTAAACCTATTGGAAATACTGAAACGTGGACGCAAGCACTCTCCACCTGTTCACGTGTTCGTGCATTCCCTGGAGCATTGCTCATTGGCCACGCTGCTGGGTTGGGGGATTTTTTTTCCAATGATGGAATAACTCATGCGTTCATTTCGGGAAAGCTCGCTGCGGAAACCATTATGCGTGCGTTGGAGAAGAATGATTTTTCGCGCGAAATGTTGAGTGAATACGAGAAAAATATTTCATTGTATTTGGAAAGCGATTCCACTCACCTCAAAACCATGCAAACCGTTTCCTTGCTCCCGCAAACATTGGATTTTGCGTTTGATAAAGCGTCTCAAAAGCCCGCGCTGCGAGAACAGTTAACCCAATCGTTCCACGAAAAAAATACTCAACAAAATATTTCAACAATGGGTTTGCTCAAATTGTTGTTCGCGTGAGTAGTAATTGTGCTGTTGCTGGCTTGCGTAAAACTTCCATTTTGGCAATTTGCAGGGGTTGAATTAAATTCTCCAATTTATATTTCCAGATATGAATACTAAAAAAAGGAAATCAATGTATGGTTTTCTGGCGGACAAGAAAAATCCCGTTTCCATGGAAGAAATGGTGCAGGAAATCAAGCGCGACCGTAGAGAATCCGATGCTCACCGTGAAGCCGTGTTTGATAAAATTGTTGAAAAATCCCGCTCCGCGAAAAAGTTCTCCACGCGCTTCAGCCGGCAGTTGGAATCCCTTGGAATAAAGGAATAGAAAAAGCGGGGACCGAGAATCGAACTCGGCTATCCGGCTCTGCAGGCCGGCGCATAACCTCTCTGCCACCCCCGCAAGGGTTTCGCCCCTTGAGGACGACGGACTACATTGCCGATTTTCCTTCGTCAAATCGGCAGTAGGCCTAATCTACTATTCTCACTCCCCGAAGGGTTTTAATGGCAGGCGTTCTGGTGAGCGTATGCTCAAAGCCGTTGTGTTCGATTTTGATGATACGCTTGTTAAAAGTGGGGATATTTCGTATCGCAATCATTGCAAGGCCGCGGCCAAAATGGGTTTGCCTAAGCCCACGTTTAACGTGTTTTTGAAGTATTGGGGGAAGCCCTGGCATTCCATGATTTGGGCACTTTTTCCTCATGTGGATGTGAATGAATTCATTCGCGTATATACGAAAGTTCTCGTGGGTTCGCGTTATCCTATTATTCCGGGGACTTTAGACACGCTCAATTTTTTGCATGAGCATCATATTGAGTTGGGTATTTTGTCCAACAAGCCCACGGACCAACTCTTAGAACGAATCAACCATTCGGCGCTGAATCCCAATATTTTTTCATTTATTTTTGGGGAACAATCCACCGTGTACCAGAAGCCCGACTCAAGAGTTTTTGATGAAGTGTTATTTCAGTTACGCAAGCATTACATTAAGCGCCACGAAATATTATATGTGGGAGATTTGACCGTGGATTATTTTGCTGCTCGCGGAGCGGGGATTGATTTTTGTGCCGTGTTGAGTGGTTTTCATTCCGCGCAAAAATTTTCACGTGAGGGACTTGAACAAGGCCACATGATTTCCACCGTGAAAGACCTTCCATCCTGGTTGGTGGAAAATAGGTATCTCAAGCGTGCCCATGGCAGCGGGTATTAGTATTTTTTGGTTTTTTCTCCCCAACCCTTAAATGACTCCGCGCTGTAATATGTTTTCATGCGCCTCGCCATTGTTTCCGACACCCATTTAGGGTTTGCCCGAGGTAGTTCACGTGAAGGGGACGCGTATCTTGCTCTCAAACAGGCGTTGGAGGGCATTGCCTCTCAAAACGTGGATGCGATTATTCATCCAGGGGATTTGTTCGACCATAAGATTCCCACGCAAGAAGTATGGAATGAGTGTTTTGACTTATTGAGTATTCTCCAAAAAGGAAAAAATCCGGGAGTAAAAATAATCCATCAAAAGCGGGATAATTCTTCGAAAGAATTTTTCTATCAAGGAATCCCCCTCATTGCTATTGCCGGCACCCACGAGTATCGTTCAAAAGATTTGAAAAACGCGCTGCAAGTTTTGGAAACGGGAAATTTTTTGATTTGTTTACATGCTTCTCATGCGCTCATTGAAAAGAAAAAAGAAAATGGAGAAATAGAAAAAGTCGCCGTGCATGGCATGTCAGGTATTCCCGAGAAGCGCGCATTGGAAGCGTTGAAAATGTATCATCCTCAACCCGTGTCGGGTGTGCACAATCTTCTCGTGCTGCACCAATCCATCAAAGAGTTTCTCCCGAGCAAAGATGACATGGTGGCCACCATTGGTTTGGAAAACCTTCCCAATGGATTTGATTTGATGCTCAATGGTCATTTGCATTGGACGAGTTTGACGGAATGGGAGGGCAAGCGCCTCTTGATTCCCGGTTCGACTATTTTCACTCAAATGAAAAATCTCGAGGGAAAAAAACCAAAAGGTTGGTATGTGTACGATACGCAAACCCGTGAATTAACCATGCATCATTTGCCCGTGCAGCGGAAATTATTTTATCACAAATTAAAATTCAAGGATGCAACTCCTCAGAAAATTTTGAAAGTGTGCCGGGAAGTGATTGAAAAAGACCTGGTCCACGCTCAACATGCGCACACCATGCTTCCGCTGTACCGCTTGAAGGTCACGGGCACGCTCGCCAAGGGTTTTACGCAGGCGGATGTGGACTTATCTCCTTTGCTGAAAGAGTTTGAATCCAAAGCCCATTTTTCTCCCAGCAAAAAGTTTTCCACGGGCACGTTTGCGTTCCGTTTGGATGAGTTGCGCGCCCTGCATAAGTCGAATGTTTCTATTTCACGCATGGGGATTGATTTGTTGGAGAAAAATTTGCAGCAAACGCTTATGCATTCACGAATGGATGTGAAACGCTTGTTTGAATTGTTGGAAGATAAGGAAAATATTGAGAAAGTGGTCCAATTGTTGCACGCGGGGGAGATTGTTTCGCGCGAAATTATGGATAATGACTCCATTTCTTCTAAGGGTGTTGAAAAATTACCGGTTCAATCTAAACTGGATTAAATGGATTATTTTTTAGTGGTTTATTTTTTGTTTTCGTGGTGATAATACGTTAGCGCGTGCAGTGCTTGCGCGGCGTCTATGGGTTCTTCAAACGTTTGAATGCCTTCTTTTTCTAATAATTTCATGTGCATTTTGGCAAATTCTCCTCCTGCGCTGACCACGAGTACGGGTTTTTTTCTCTTGGCGAGGAGAGCGGACATGCTTTCAATAATATCCGAATCGAGTGTGGGGACTTGGAATAATAGAATCAAAATAATGGAGTCCACATTCTCATCTTTCATCGCGTTTTCCACTGCAACCATGAAGCGATTATTGTCTGCATCCCCTGTCAAGTCCATGGGGTTCTTGATGACCGCGTAGGATGGGGATGCGTTGATAATGGGTTTTCGGTTTTCCATGCTCATTTCCGCGAGTTTGAGAGAGGATCCCTCCATCGCGTCCGCGGTGAGTACACCATACCCTCCTCCATTCGTGATGATTTGGGCGCGGTTTCCCTTGGGGATGGGCTCGCTCGAGAGTACGCGCGCGTAATCAAACACTTCGCGCATGCTATCCGCGCGAATGAGTCCGGTTTGTTTGATGACGGCGTCAAATACTTTGGCGCTTCCGGCTAAGCTTCCTGTGTGGGAGGCCGTGGCTTTGCTTCCGGCTTCGCTCATTCCTCCTTTGATAACAATCACTGGTTTTTTCTCGGATACTTTTTTGGCGATGCGGAAGAATTTTTCTCCGTGGCGGACCCCTTCTAAGTATACGCATATCACATCCGTTTCCTTGTCTTCGGCAAAAAATTCCAACAAATCCGCTTCATCCGTGTTCATGGCATTTCCGTATGAAACGAATTTGGCGATTCCATATTCTTTGCTTCCGGCCCAATCCAATATAGCACTCCCCAATGCTCCACTTTGAGAAATGAATGATATTTTTCCTTTCTTCGGCCTCATCAAACGATAACGCGGCAAAAATAGTGTGTCAATTCCTGTTTTCACATCCATGACTCCTAAGCAATTGGGTCCGATGCACGGCATGTGGGGGTATTTGTCCATCGCGGCTTGCAATTTCTTTGTCAGCTGAACGTTGCCTACTTCCGAGAATCCCGCGGAAATAATCACGCATGCTTTTACTCCTTTTTTTCCGCATTCTTCAATGGCTTGCGGAACAAATTCTCCGGGAATCGTTATCACGGCTAATTCCACCTTTTCCTTGATGGATGAAAGAGATGGATAGCATTTCACATTCAAAATAGATTCCGCGCTCGGGTTTACCGCGTATAATTTTCCGCGAAAACCACCCTTCACAAAGTTTTCCAGCGTCGCGTATCCTATTTTTCCCGGGTTGCGTGACGCGCCAATAATGGCCACACTCTTGGCGTTGAATACGTAGGAAAGGTTGGGCTCCATACGCTCAACAAGCAAAATTGGGCTTTATATGGTTTGCTCGAACGACTGTTTCTTTGCGCGTTTTACGGCAAGAAGTCTTCGTTCTTGATTTTCTTGGGCAGGTATTCTTCCGTGATGAAGCGAATTCCTTTCTTCGACAAGGCTTCGAGTTCCATCTTGATGTTCTTTTCTTTCATCAGGTTGAATTCGTTCTGCCATTCCTTTCGCTTGAACCATTCGTATGATTTCAATTCATCCAAGCGTTTGATGTCCAATTGGTTGAGTTTAATGGTGACTTCTTTGGGTATTTTGAACTTTTCAACGTCTCCCACTGTTAATCCAATGTATTTCGTGTCAGGGGTTGCGAGTTTTTCTTCCGAATACGAGAGTGAAATACTTCCCTGTTTAATCACCGAGTAAATGTACATTCCCCAAGGGTCGGCATCCATGAGTGCGTACACGGGCAGCTTGTGTTCGCGGCTCAATCGTTGTACGAATCGTCGTTCTCCGCGTGCCGCTTGTCCTCGTCCGGTAATAATGATACAGTTTTGTTTCTCCCAAAACTTATCTTCATTGAAGCGTCTCCACACAGCATCCTTTTCGATGAACAACACGTAATCGGCTTTCATTTTTTTGATTTCAATGCGGTCTTCTTCCACATTCGAGGGAACACTCCATCCTCCGGAACCCATTTTGGCTAAATCAATAACGTCTTTTCCATCCTGCACCACCATGTCTCCGGCGATGATTCCTTTCGCCGACGCGGCGAGATGTAATTCTTCGCGCAACAAGTTGAGCGATGCTTCAATGTCTTCGATTAATGGGTCGGATTCGGCCTGGTCTTCGAATGTGTTTTCTTGGGTTCCTTCAATCGTATGCTTGAGTGCGTAGTAGAGATCACGAATCGACACCGTGGCGTTTTGTTGAATCACTTTTTTGATTTCGTTTGCCACAAGGGTGGTTTGCATGAACTTGCGCGTGTGAGCAATGTTCAAAAATTGTCTTTCGGATGTTTTGTCTCCGAGTTTAATCGTTCGTGTTTTTTGGTCGAAGAAAATGTTTCCGAGTGAGCGCACGGGGAGTTCCATCGTGGGGTTGTCTCCCTTGTTGATTTGCTGTACGAGCGTTTGTCCAAGGGTCTCGAGTTTTTTGATGACTTCTTTGTCTTTTGTTTTTGTGTCAACCATTATTCATCCCCTCCATTATCGTCTTCGGCCGCTTTCTTTTTTCCTTTTCCCGCTTTGGTTTCTTTTTCTTGTTTATTTAATCGTGCGAGTTCTTTTTCCAAATCCGCGTCGGATTCGGCTTCGAGTGCTTTTTCTTGTTGTTCGTCTATTTTCAAACGTTTGGCCACAATGTCTAATAGTTTGTGTTCAATGGGTTTGGGTTCTTTTTCGATGAGTTCACCCAATGCAATGGCTACTTCCACCGCATACTTCATGTAAATTCTCTTCTTTTCTTGTTTTAGTTTTTCGCGTTCTTTTCCAATAATGTATCGCGCCGTGCGTCTTCCCGCGTCCATGAGTGCGAGTCGAATTTCTTCTACAATGTCTTCATCATTTGAAACGGCTTGTTTTCCGGCTCCAGTGTAAGGAATGTGTACCGAGATGAGGTTTACGAACACGGTGACGGGGGCTGTTTCTGCATCCTTGATTCCGTATCGTTTCCAATCCACTGTTTTAATCGCTTCCGTGATTCCGCAACCGCCCGTGTCGAATAGTAAGGGCACGCGGTTGGCGAACCGCATGATTTCCATGCGCATTTCTTCTCCTACTCTTCGTCCGGCTTTTCCACCATATGCAACGGCGGTTTCTACTTGGAAGGGGAATCCTCCTTCTCTCACGGATGGTTTGCGTGTTACAACGGATAAAAATTCGGGTTCGACAATGCTTCGCAATGATTTGTCGACTTGTTCTTCTCCGATAGGTCGCAACACGTCCGTTCGGGGGGCAATGAAGTTGACTCCTTTGAATGCTTTGATGAGTTCTTCAATTTCTTGCCAGGATAATTGGTGCGGGTCCTTGTTTAGGTCGAATGAAACTTTTTCTTGTATTTCTTTTAATGCCGTGTCGCCCATTCGGTCGAGTTCTGTTTTCAAGAATGAATTGGTTTTGCGTGAGGGGGTGGACTTGGCCATGTTCAATAATTCATCCACCGTCACTCCTTTGGGGTGGGGTTGTACTTCTTCGGGTTTTTCGGGGATTTTTTTGGCTGTGCGTTCAAATACAATGGTTTGTCCTGCCGGGTCGGTGAATGTGATTTTGGCGTGGGGGTTTCCAATAGCCGTTCGACGTAGGTACTCTAATGGTCCTTGTTCGTTGTTCACGTATTTCATTTCTTTGAATTGTGCCTTTACGGCTGTTCCCTTGAACTTTTTGGTTAATGGTTGTACATTGCTTACTTTGGGTTGGTTGTATTTGGTGTCAATGCTCACGTCGCACGAGAATACTTCTTTGGCGTTTCCCGTGATGATTTTGACTTCTTTTCCCGTGGTCATTTGTGAGAGCATCGTACAGCCTGCGGCACCGATTCCTTGTTGTCCGCGCATTTGCATGAGTCGATGAAATTTTGTTCCTGCGAGTAATTGTCCGAATGCTTTTCCTACGGTTTGTTGCGTGAGTCCGGGACCATTATCTGTGCTCGTTACTTCGTAGTGTTCGTCCGCGAGTTCTTTGATTTGTACTTCAATATCCGGAAGAATGTTGGCGTTTTCGCACGCGTCTAATGAATTAGTCACATATTCGTGAATGATGGTGGTGAGTGCTTTGGTTTTTCCACTCAATCCTAACATTTGTTTGTTTTTTTTGAAAAATTCGGCAACGGAGTGTTCTCTGAATTCTTTGGCTAAATCTTGGGCGGTGACATTTTCTTCTTTTTCGTGTTTTTCGGTTTGGGGAGCGTGGGACATGCGTGTTTCACCTGAATTCGAACTCTTCACTGGTTGTGAGTGATTGCCGTAAGTAATTTAATACAGTGGCGTGCTCGGCTCCTTTAACGAGCATGGTGATTGCCTGAATCGCCTTCTCTACATTATCGGCTTTTCCGATGATTCCAACGGTTTTTCCATATACGGAGATGAACGTTTGCGTGTCTTTTTCGATGGTTTCGCGGATGCTTCCTTCTTTTCCGATGATTCGTCCTTTTTTGGATTGGATGGCTTTGTGGTGTTTTCCTAAAAATTCGGTGAGGTTGATTATTTCTAAATAGTAATCATCCTGCGCGAGTTTCATGGCGTGTTCGGGGGAAAATCCTCTTCCGATGGCGCGGACAATGTTAGCGGCTTTCAATACTTGGGCAGCGTCCTCGGCTTCTATTTCCACGTCACCATTTTTGCTGTCGATGCGAATCGTTGTGCGTGTCTCTTTCTCAATGTTTTTTTTCGTTCCCCCGTTTGGTCCGATGGCCACGGCCACTCGGTCTTTGGGGATGGCGAATTCGTCAATCATGGGAGGGGATCCACCTGTCAAGGGTGTTATACCTAGTTGAGCGTGTGAACCTTTAAGAGGGTTATTCTCTCCATGAGGGTCATTTTCCGCTTTCTTTGGCCTTTTTCACGTCTTCGTAGAATGTGTCAAACGTCAATTCCTTGAGTCCCATGCGGTGGAAGACTTTGAGCATATTATTCAAGTCTCTTTCATAGAATTTTTTGGCGTTTGGATGAATCGTTGGGATGGCTTGTCCGCAATCAATGATAATTGGTTCATCGTCTTGAACGAGAATGTTGTATTCGCTCAAATCTCCGTGTATGATTTTGGCGTTGAGCATGCGTGCGATGTTCACGCAGACATTTTCATAAAATGCATCAATGTTTTCTACCCGTGCATCTTTAAGTCGCGGTGATGGTTCTCCATTTTCTCCTATGAATTCCATCACGAGAACGTTTTCTTTCGCGGCAAGTGGTGTAGGAACGTTTACTTTGTTTTTTTTGAATCGTTGGAGTGCGGAGAATTCTTTTTGGGTCCATGCAAACACAATATTTCGTTTATCATGTTTGGCTTTTTTGAATCGTGGTTCAAAATCCAAGTATTCTTCCATTCGTTTGAAATCGGATGTTTCTATTTTGTATATTTTGATTGCCCTAAAGTGTCCGGCGTTATCCACTGCTCGGAATACGTGGGCTTCTTTTCCCGTGGCGATGGTGTATTCTAAATGGTCAAAGTGTCCTTGCGAGGAAAGCGTGTGAATGGTTTTGATGACATTTTTGTCAAAAACTTTGGCGAATGTTTTTCGTAAGTCTTCTTCGGGAAAAAGCTTGGATAGATTATATTCGTCTGCGGTCATTTACTCGTACTCGTTTTTCATAGAATAATAATCTGCTCATTAGATGGGGAGTTTAGTCAATAGTCCCATGCGTTTGAGTTTTTCGGTTTGTAAGGGTAAGTATCTCCACACCACGTCTGCTTTGATGGGTTGGAAGTCCCATAATCGTACGATAATCAAATCGCCTTCTCTCATCCAGACTTTTTTCTTTAATTTTCCGGGTATGCGGCAATGTCTTTCTTTTCCATCTTCGCACGCGGCTAGTATTTGGTCGGCGCCGTGTAGTTTTACTACGATGGCAAACATTTCTCCGTGGTCGCGGTAGGGTTGTCGGAGTTTGTAAGATGTTTCCGTTCCTTCCGTGTTTGTTTCTTGGATTGTTGTCATATGGTTTTATCAGTCCCGTTCGTTTTATAACCTGTAGATTTGTGCGTGCGGCACTCCTGCGATTTTTTTTCCGTGTTTACTACTCACACTTCCTTGTTTTTGGGCCGCGTTGATAGTGTTTTCTCCAATTAAGTTTACGTTTACCGCGTTGTTCAAGTGTTGCATGAACTCTTCTTCGGTTACCAGTGTTTCGTGGTAGAATGTTTTGCTCACGTGGATGGATAATTTGTTTTCCGTGAGTGTTTTTCCAATCAGTTGTGCGTCCGCGGCTGCGAGGACGCTGCCATTCGTGTTCGTGTGTATGCGCATGGCTATTTTTTTCTCCAACGTTATCCTCTCCTCAGCGGAGAAATGGCTCCGCAGGCTTCGCATTTCAATTGTCTCACGCCATTGTGTTCAATGTAGTGCGTGTCGGGTTTTCCGCATTCTTTGCATAACACGAATTCTTCTAAGAATCGGTTGAACCAATCATTGATTTGTTTTTCAGTAAATTTTCCTACAATCATTAATCGTTCGCCTTCTTGTTTGGCGGGGGCGGCGCTTTCTTTGGTCAAAAATTTGAGTAAATCTTTGGGGTCTTCTCGTCGCATGACTTTGATGAGTTGTACGAAGTTTTTTACGTAGGTTTTGGGTCCCTGGATAAAGCTTTCCACGCGAGGGAATTCGAATCGTTCTTTTTCCAATGATTTCTTGGGGATTTGCGTGTATACGCGGTCGAGCATCTGCTCATACGTGAGTTCCATACCCATCCTTTCCTAAAATAGGCTTTTAAATGCCCAGCGGGCATCGTGGGTTAACCCTCGCTATAGTGGGATTTTGCCGCGTTACAAGTATTCTCTTTCTACTTTGAATTCCGCTGCGGAAATGAACTCGTTTTCTTTCGGTTGAGCGTGCGTTACAATGGTTTCTGTTTTCACGAGTTTGGGGGCAGGCATGATGTGGGGTTGAATGGTTGATAATGTGGCGTTTGTTTGCGTGAGGGCCCCCCATTCGTGTCGTGTTTTTCGTTCGCAGTATTCTTTTTCTTCGGTTGAAATTTCTTTAATCCACGTGCATGCGAGCATGTTTCTTCCATCTGGTTGTGCATTGATGCTTCCGTACGCGCGCACATGGGTGCCTACGTTGAGCATTGGCGTCTTTTTTTCTTCCGCGTATCCTTCCCATTCTCCTTTTTCGTCTTTCACGCGCACAACGAGTTCCCCATTTCGGTTTTTGGTTTCAATAATGTTTCCGTGCGTGAAAACATTTTTTCCCGAGAGGGGTGTGTTTGGGTAGAGTGCGGGAGAAAAAACAAATAATGTGGGGTTATTCATACATGTTACACGTGGAGCGTCTTGTTTTTTATCCGAATAACCCGGAGACGCGGAGCACGCCGTACATGATGATCATGAGTCCTACTTGCAAGGGTAGTGCGGGGAGTGCTTTTCCTACGTTTTTGCTTCCATAATCTAATGTGAATGCCAATCCCGCAAATGATGCGGCGAGAATAGCAAGCGATGGAATAATCGCTACCGGCCATGTCCATCCTGCGTTGAGTGAATCTCCTAATACCGCTACACTGAACACGAGGGGCATGACTAAGTCTCCTGTTCCTAATTCGAATTGGTGTTTACTGGTTGGAAGGGCGAAGGTGAAGCTCAAATTCTTTTTGGCAACGGCTTTGGCCATGGTCACCATGTGTTTGGTTCGGAATACGGCGATGTAATCATATACGCCCAACAAGACTAGGAATACAATCACGGGCCACACGCCAATGCTGGCTCCCAATAATGATCCCACTCCCACTGTGGCAATGGTTGAACTCACGTTTCTCCATAGTAAGAATTGGGGGAAAAATATTCGTATGACGATAAGTGCCATGGCTGTAAACACGGCGAATGCGTCGGGCAAAAATGCGG
>Ga0194121_10007191_pt1 | contig 14584 bp, 9 predicted proteins | sample TA2MahCa50mmetaG_FD_148609 | JGI IMG/M metagenome (GOLD analysis project Ga0194121, IMG submission 148609) | Freshwater microbial communities from Lake Tanganyika, Tanzania - TA2015020 Mahale Deep Cast 50m | ecosystem: Environmental > Aquatic > Freshwater > Lake | place: Tanzania: Lake... | reverse complement strand
TCCACCTGAAACAATGAACTTCATATAATCCGTTGGAGGAATTTGAAGGGTCTTCACTTGGCTGGCTGAAACAAAAAAAACATTTCCCGAGAAGTTGTAGGAATGAGGAAAATAAACGGACACCATACCCTCCAAGCCATTGATGGGGATAATGCTCTGGGTCACAAATCCCGGTTTCCAACAGCCGTTGCCCAAATCCACTATTACCGCTTGGTTGAATTTCTTTTTATCACCCATAAAGGCGGAGGCCAAGTCCTTGATGGAATTGTAAATAAGGTTAACCAGCGGGGTTTTGCCCAACATTTCCTCGACCTTGGCCCAAAGAGGTCGAAAAAGGAACATGGAGCCCAAATACCCAAAGGTGGTTATGACTATAATCAAAATTAAAAAACCAAGGCCGGGGATTCCAGTTTGAATCAACCCGTCCAACCAATTAAACAATTTCCACGCGACATAAAATGGTATGAAGGCCGGTGCCAATAAGAGCAAGCCATTCACGAAAAATTGAAAGAGGGCTTTAGCTTTTGTTTTCATAGGATCAAAAAATTGAGGTGAATAGGTTATTCAGGGTCAACATCAAAGACAATCCGTAGGCCTTTGAATTCCCGGATAAAGGTGAGTTGATAAAGAGAATTTGGAAGGGATTCGCGAATTTTTTGGAAAATGCGAGGGTCTTTCTCGGCCTTAATCCAAAGCTCCATAAGGTATTCGTTGCGCAACATGGCGGTCAGAGGCGGGGCAGGTCCAAACAAACGGGACCCCAACCATGGTCTCCACCAAGATGCCAAGGTATCGGCAGATTTTTGAAGCACCTGGGCCGATGGATGGCCAAGGGTAAGGCGAATCAAACGAACATACGGGGGATAACGGTACTGTTGCCTGTAGATAAGTTCCTGTTCCATAAAAGATGCATAATCTTGCTCATGGAGCATGGCAAAGAAAGGGTGATGAGGCATTCGCGTTTGCAGAAGTATAGTCCCGGTCCCTTGATGCCTTCCCGACCTTCCTGCTAATTGAGCCAACAGTTGGTAGGCTCGCTCTTGGGCGCGGAAATGAGCGCGTTGCAACCCTTGATCTGCGTCAAGGACTCCCACCAAATTAACTCGTGGAAAATCCAACCCTTTGCTCACCATCTGTGTTCCTACCAAGACTTGTATTTGGCCTTTTTCGAAAGCGTCCAACGTTTTACCGTAAGCCGATTTGCTCCGAACACTGTCCTGATCCAATCGTCCGATGGAATAGCCTTCCAATAAAAATTCCAATTCTTCTTCGATTTTTTCGGTGCCGTAGCCTTTAAATTTCAAACGAGTGCTTCCGCATGAAATACAGGCAGGAGGTTTACCAAAAATCTGTCCACAACCGTGGCAACGAAGTCTATGTTCCCATTTGTGGTAAATAAGAGCAAGATCACATTGATCGCAGCGCGCAGACCATGAACAATCTTCGCACACCAATTGCGGTGCGTATCCCCTTCGATTTTTGAACAAAATCACCTGATTGCCCTGTTTCAATTCCTTGTGGATTGCATCGAGCAGGGTCGTTGAAAATTCGCCCTGCATCCGACCTGCTAACCTTTCGGCGAGGGTATCCACCCATTGCCAAACCGGGAGGGGTCGATCGGCAAAGCGTGAGGGTAAGGTAACTTTCGTCATTTTGGAGCGACTGCACGCCAACCACGATTCAGGAGAAGGAGTGGCCGAGCCTAACACCACGGGGATTCCCCAACGATCGCCAAACCAAAGGGCCACATCCCTTGCTTGGTAATAGGGCGCTTTGTCCTGCTGTTTATACGAGGGGTCATGCTCTTCGTCCACAACGATAAGACCCCATTGCACCAAAGGCAGAAATATCCCAGAACGTGGGGCGACCACCATAGCAATGGAACCCTCCCGTACACTGTTCCATAATTCAACACGTTCGCTATCCGAATACTTTGAATGATAGACACCGACGTCGCTTTCCACATAATCTGCCAATCGATTCACGAGCTGATGGGTCAAGGCAATTTCAGGAACGAGGTACAAAACCTGTTGTCCTCGAGCCAAGGCTTGACGAATCAAAGCCAGATACACCATGGTTTTACCACTGCCCGTAACACCATGCAACAGCACAGGTTTTTTCTGGGCAAAAGACTCGATACAAGCCTTAACAGCATGCTCTTGAGAAGAAGTGCATTGGAGCTCAAGGCAACGCCCAGTGCGTAAGCGAACACGACTCACCGTTTGGTAAGATTTGACCAAGATACCCTTATCAGTCATGGTTTTCAATACCGCATAAGGACTGCTGGTCCAGTTCAATTTGGTTTTCAAATCGCTTAGCCGTACGGGTTCGTGGCGAGGACTCAGCGCCATCAAGGCAAGCAGAATTTCGATCTGCTTGGGAGCTTTCTCTAGCCGGGCAAACAACTCTGACCCTTGTTCTTTCCATGCAGGATGCAAGGCAAACCTCAATTCAACCTTGGGACGAAAAGCTCGGGTCAACGATTCCTTGATTGCTACCAAATCAGCCGCTAACAAGGTTTTTAAATGAGGCAATACCGGATGAGGCTTCATCCATGCCGTAAGGGCATCCAGGGAATACCCCTTGCCCTGCATCAAATGATGCCACAAGGATAAGGTCAGCGGCTTGAGACCATCCCACACAGAAGAATCTTGTCCATCCTGCAAGGGTAAGCCGACAAAGATGGATTCGCTAGAAACTCTTAACATGGAGGGCAATCCGGCAAGCATTAACGACCCCGGTGCACAGAAATAATAATCCATCATCCATGCCCATAAAGCCTGACCCTTGGCGCCCCAAACTGGCAATGAGTCCAAAATTTCCAAGGCTTCTTTGACCGCATAGGCGGGTTGTATGTCGGTAATGTTCCAAACCAAACCGCTATACTGTTTACGCTTGCCTAGCGGAACCAAAAGCATACGGCCTACCCATTCCAAAGGCTGGGATTGAGCCGAGGTCCACGCAAGAGGCAAGGCATAGGTATAAACCCCTTCCACACCCAGCGGCAAAATCACCTCAACATACCAGGTTTTGGGGTTACTCACCTTACAAAACTAACCACAAAGCTAGCGGACTTACGATGGAGGTCTCCCTCTTCGTAATTTGCTCAAACAATCTATGAACATCCAAGCCTCTTCCCGTAAACAAAGCCTGATCCGTATGGCTTCGGAGACTGGGTTCATGCATTGTGGTGTGGCAACAGCCCGCAGGCTGGACGAAGAAAGTGACCGCTTGGAGGCATGGTTGAAAGAAGGCCGTCAAGGCGAAATGCATTACATGGAACGTTATTTCGATGAGCGTCTTGATCCAAGACGACTCCTTAAGGGGTGCCGATCAGTCATCGTACTTCTGCACAACTATTTTCCTGATAGTGCTTGGAATTCAGCCGACCCATCCCTTCCCCGTTCGCATTCCATGCGAACCCAAAATCCGACGAATCCCAAAATTGCCCGTTATGCCTGGGGCGAAGATTATCACCGCGTTTTGAAGGATAAAATGCACCATTTGGTGGAACGTATGAAATTCGAGTTTGGTAACTTCAACTACAGGGTATTTACCGATTCAGCGCCTCTTCTGGAGAAATCCTGGGCCTCGCTCGCAGGAGCTGGATGGATTGGCAAGAACACCAATTTATTACAAAAACAAACCGGGAGTTATTTCTTCCTTTCCGAAATTCTATGCGATCTGGAATTGGAGCCTGATGACCCCGTCCAGGACCATTGTGGCCAATGCACCCGATGCATTGACGCATGTCCTACCCATGCCCTTGAAGCATACCGTTTGGATGCTTCCAAGTGCATTTCGTATTTGACCATCGAATTACGCCAAAACATTCCAGAACAATTTGAGAACCAAATGGATGGATGGGCCTTTGGTTGCGATATCTGTCAAGAAGTCTGTCCATGGAATCGATTTTCAAAACCCCATCAAGAGCCTAGGTTCCAACCCTTGCAAGCCTCATGGCCAAGCGCAGAGGAGTGGCTATCCATGTCCGAAAGCGAGTTTGAAGCTAAATTCCAACATAGCCCTATCACCAGAGCTGGTCTGGGAGGAATGCAAAAGAATATCCGATTTCTAACCATTCCCTGATGAACACTTACGCATCCCGGCTTTACAAGCATCGATTTTTCTGGCCTTTAATCATGGCTACCATGAGTTTGGCTGCCTCGCTGCAATCCCTTTGGGTAATGTCTTTCTCCCACAGTCAAACCGAACACCTCTATACGGCTTATAACAATTATGTGATTTTCAAGCAATCGTTTTTTCATTTAATTCATCATCAAAGCCTCTATATCCTTTATCCCGACGAACACTGGGACTTATTCAAATACAGCCCAACGTTTGCCTTGATTTTTGGAGCATGGGCGATGTTACCGGATAGCATTGGCCTGTTGCTTTGGAATTTTTTGAATGCTTGGGTATGGTTAAAAGGCATACGGGTTTGGCAACAAAATTCTTCGGTAAACATTCCTTCTTTAGCGGGATGGTGGCTGGGCCTAGGAACCTTGGAATTGTTGACCTCCCTTCAAAACGAACAATCCAATGCCTTGATTGCTGGTTTACTGATGTGGGCATGGGGGGAATGGGAACGCGGTTCCTCCTCGCGAGCCATTGGCATGATCATGACAGTAGGGTTCATTAAAATATTCGGTTGGGCCGCGTTGCTACTTTGGTTAGCCTATCCGAACAAGGGTCGTAATTTTCTTCTTGGGCTAGGATGGGGATTGCTTTTGGCGGCATTACCCTTGTTGGTTATGAGTCCTTCGGTGTACTTATGGCAAATACAGGAATACCTGCGCATGCTGGAGCAAGATCATAGCCTCTCCTACGGCATTTCGTTGATGGGCTTCCTGGAGAAAACTATGCCTGGCCTTTGGAACAAGAGCGTAGTTCTTATCGTCGGTCTTGTAATCATGATGGTTCCATGGTTGGGGGCAATTCGTCGAACAACCACCCCGAAACACCGAGCCCTGGGACTAGCGGCTTTGATGATCTGGATGGTCATCTTCAACCACAAAGCGGAATCGCCCACCTTTGTCATTGCAGTAACCCCTTCTCTGTGGTGGCTACTGCTTCATAGAGATACTCCGTTCATGCGTTGGATGTTGGGGGCATTACTCGTGCTCACCGTTTTGTCCCCAACCGATTTATTTCCGGCATCCCTGCGCCGAGCCTGGGTTGAACCTTATAACCTCAAGGCTCTTCCTTGTGTGATCATCTGGATGAGGATGCAATGGGAACTCTACCGCGAGTTATTTCAATCCGGGAACTCTTCGCCGGAACTGGTAGTCCAAGCGGACTGAAGGAGTTGCAACATCGGTATCAAGGCCTCGATGTCCTCATGTCCGAAGTCATTGATTTCCACGCTATCCAAATCAAGAACCGCTACCACCTCACCCATCGAGTGAAGGGGGATGACCAATTCCGACCGGCTTAAACTGCTGCATGCAATATGTCCAGAGAACTGATCTACGTCAGGCACCATCAAAGGTTCATCGCGTTCCCAAGCCGTTCCACAAACGCCTTTGCCCTTCGGAATGGTGGTGCAGGCCACGGTCCCTTGAAAGGGGCCCAAGACCAAAGTTTGATCGCCACGGCGAACCCTGTAAAAACCAACCCACCACCATCCAAAACCTGCAACAAGCAAAGCACAAAAATTAGCAGCATTGGCCGTCCAGCCTGCATTGGGGTCGAAAAGTGAAGCCCAATCTACCGCCATTTGACGGTAACGCGCGACGCGATCTAACGGCTGAGTTTGATCGTAATTCAAATCATAGCTCATGATCCTTAATTAATGAATGCGACCCGAACGGACACTAAAGGTTTCCATGACCTTCGCCTCGTATTGCAAATATTCTTCCCACCGTGCACGAACTTGGTTCTTAGGAAAATACGACTCGGCAAGATCCATGAACAAACGATAATGTCCGGCTTCGCTCACCATAAAGGCGTGGTAAAAACGACGCAAATCGGCATCAGTACAATGCAGGGAGAGCAATCGGAAACGCTCGCAGGAACGGGCTTCAATAAGGGCGCAACAAAGAAGCCTTTCGAGGAGTTTCTGTTCCCTGCTGAGCCCCTTGGTCTGAAAAGCCAACAAGGCGACGACGTATTCGTCACTACGCTGTGGGCCCAGGGTAATTCCCCTTTTGAACATTTCCTCCAAGACCGCCCGAAAATGTCCCCATTCCTCGGTGACAATGGGTGCAAGCTCCTCGACAATCCTCGGGTAATCCGGATACTGCACAATCAAAGAAATGCAAGAGGACGCAGCCTTCTGCTCACAAAAGGCGTGATCCACCAGAATGTCGGCGACAGACTTTTCGGCAATTGCAGCCCATCGCGGATCAGTGGGCAGTTTGAGGCCCAGCACGTTTAGCTCATATGGGCCTCGAGCAAGGCCACTAAATTTTGTTTGGGAATGACTCCCACTTGTTTTTCAACAACTTGCCCGTTTTTAAAAACAAGCAGCGTAGGTATGCTGCGAATGCCGTATTGAGTCGCGATTTGAGGATTGCTGTCCACATTTAGTTTGCCGACAAGGGCTTTACCGGACATTTCTTGGGCTATTTCTTCCACTACAGGTCCAACCATGCGACAGGGTCCACACCATTCGGCCCAGAAATCGACCAAAACAGGTTGGGGGGAACTCAGGGCAGTATCCTGAAAATTAGCATCGGTGAATTCAAAAGCCATCGTTGTAAGTTTTAAAGAGTTAAAGCATTGATTCGTCTATGGAGTCTAAGCAAATTCCGTGCCAAAGTTAAGAAGCGGCCAAACACCTATTGCAAAATGTAGGCGATCTCCAAACGGTCCAACGCCGCGAAAAGGGCTTCATCCGGGGCCACCTTGATGCGTTCGGAATTCATAGCCACGGATCGCTGGTCTTCAGGCACCCACATTTCTACTTTCAGCGCCAATCGGCCCGGGTGTTCCAGCAAAGCCTCTTCGAGGGCAGCGTTGAAGGTAGTGTTTAGGGAAGACAGCGGCAATTGCAGGGTGAGGGTACGGAAACGTTTATCACGAATTTCTGACATGAGTTCAATGTTAGAAAAGCGGAAAAAGCCAGCCTGTTGTCCATCTTTCCCTTGAAAATATTCCCAACGACCTGAAATTAGGAGAGCCGTTCCTGGAACCATCAAATGTTTGAATTTCATAGCCTGATCGCCCCGAAGCCTGAATTTTCGCGACCCTTCTTTATCTTCCACGGCAAAGGCCAGTACCTCTTGATTTTTGGAATCCCGGAAGTATTGAACATCCGTGACCAAGGCAGCGATTTGGACATCCATGCTAGGCCTCTCCTCCAATTGCGACAAGAGGGTGAAGTGCAAAAATTTATATTCCAATGCATAGGTATCCAGGGGATGAGCGGTGATGTACAGCCCAACCACCTCTTTTTCCCTTCGTAACATTTCGAGGGAAGTCCAAGGCTCAATTTGCTGAAAAACAGGCTCGTTGATATCTACCATGCCCTCCGAACCAAAAAGTGAGGTTTGCGATTTGATACTCAATTCACGGTATTGCTGCCCAAAACGTATGGCTTTTTCGAGTAGATGGGATCCACCTCCAGCCTCGGCATCCAATAAAAGCCGTCGATTCCCTTGGATACCTTCCAAACGATCCAAAGCACCGGCTTGGGCCAAAGCCTCCAAAGTTTTTTTGTTGGCCTGCCTTAGGTCAATTCTCTTGCAAAAATCGAAAAGCGACCGGTATGCCCCTCCTTCACGGCGTTGTTCAATCATGTTTTCAACGGCACCTTCGCCAACCCCTTTGATAGCCCCTAAACCAAATCGAATTTGGCCCACGGCATTCACCGAGAATCGAAAAAAGGACTCATTCAAATCGGGTCCCAATACCTGCAATCCCATACGCCTGCACTCTTCCAGAAAGAAAGCCACCTTGGTAATATCCGACATGTGATTCGAAAGAACAGCCGCCATGAACTGGGCGGGGTAATGAGCCTTGAGGTACGCGGTCCGGAAGGCAACCATGGCATAACACGTGGAATGCGATTTATTAAAGGCGTATTCCGCAAAGGCCTCCCAATCCTTCCAAACCTTAGAGGCTACGGTTTCGTCGTAACCCCTTTCGCGGCAACCCTCCAAAAACTCCGGTTTGAGTTTCGCTAATTTCTCGGGAATCTTCTTCCCCATAGCTTTACGCAATTCATCCGCTTTACCCTTGGAAAAACCCGCTAGCTTTTGACTCAATAACATCACTTGTTCCTGATACACCGTAATGCCATAGGTTTCGCCGAGCAATTCTTCCATGTCGGCCAAGTCGTACACGATGGATTCCTTACCATGTTTACGCAAAATAAAATTTGGGATATATGCCAATGGACCTGGACGATAAAGAGCGTTCATGGCGATCAAGTCTTCGATTTTGTCCGGCTTGAGCTCTTTGAGGTACTTTTGCATGCCGGGGGATTCGTATTGAAAAATGCCCACCGTTTCACCACGCTGAAAGAGCCCATAGGTACCCTTATCATCCAATGGAAAGTCCACTGGATCTGGAAGATCCGGATGAATGGCTTTGACCAATTCCACCGCATCGTTGATGATAGTGAGCGTGTTGAGCCCCAAGAAATCCATCTTTAACAAACCAGCTGCCTCGGCAACCTCGTTATCAAACTGAGTTACCAAGGAAATTTGACCATCGGGAGCATGTTTGACCGGAACATAATCCGTCAAATCCCCCGGGGTGATCACCACCCCGCAGGCATGAGTTCCCGCATTCTTGAACGACCCCTCCAAAAGGGCCGATTGCTGCAAAACCTTGGCTTCAACGCCACCCTTTTTGACTAAATCCAGCAATTGACGAGCCTTGCGTTGATCCTCAGCCTGTAATTGATCAAGATGCCTGATGCCTTCGTTGGGATTTAACAACAGTTTACGGAGAGGCGACTTCTTGTAGTAGTCTGCGCGATTTAAATCTTCCGGGAACAATTTTGCTAAAGCATCTGTTTCAAAAGGCTGCAAACCCATGACGCGACCAATACTGCGTATGGCCGATTTAGCAGCCATGCTATGGTAAGTCGCAATTTGTGCCACCTGCTTTTGGCCGTATTTCTCCATGACATAACGCATCACCTTCTCCCGCCCTCGGTCGTCAAAGTCGATGTCAATGTCGGGCATGCTAACCCGATCTGGATTCAAAAACCGCTCAAACAGCAAATCGTAACGAATCGGATCCACATCGGTGATACCCGTGCAATATGCTACAACCGAACCCGCTGCGGATCCTCTACCCGGCCCTACGGTAACACCCATTTGTCGGGCTGCCGTCGTAAAGTCTTGAACAATCAAGAAATACCCTGGATACCCCGTATAAGCAATCGTTTGAAGCTCAAAATCAATTCTTTCCAACAATTCCGAGCCTATGGTGGCATAGCGTTTCTTGGCGCCTTCCAAGGTAAGATGTCTCAAGTAGGCATTTTCATCTGCAAAGCCTTGTGGAATTTCGAAACGCGGAAGTAACACATCTCGCTGCAAAGAGTACAACTCTATGGATTCTGCCAAATCAAAGGTATTCTTCAGCCAGTCGGGATGATTTTCAAAAAGTCGTAAGATTTCTTGTCCACTGCACAAGTGATGACGATTGCTTCGCATACCAAACCGGTAACCCCGTCCATGGCCAATAGGGGTATCCTTGTACTCCAATGGAACCACACAGAGGTAGGTATCATGCAAATCAGCATCCGCTTCAGTATTATAATAAGCATTGTTGGTCACTACACATGGGATGTCGTGACTTTGAGACCATTCAGCGAGTTTGGCATTCAGGAAACGTTGTTCTTCAAGTCCATGGTCTTGTATTTCCAAATAAAAATGTTCCCCAAAGGCTTCACGCCATCGCAGCAACGCTGCTTCAGCCTGTTTCTCACCCTGATTAAGCAACAGAGAAGGAATTTCTGATTCCATGGATCCTGAAAGCGCCACCAAGCCTTCCCGGTGTTGCAACAACAAATCCCATGAGATTCTCGGCACATAATAATATCCTTCGGTATAGGATAAGGAGCATAGCCTTACCAGATTATGGTAGCCCTGCAGGTTACGGGCCAACAGCAGCTGAGGTGTACCATTATCCTTGCGGGTGTGATTCTTGTGTTGGGCACAAACTTGAATATCCAAGCCAAGTATTGGCTTGATGCCTTTGGAATGGGCATATTGAAAAAAAAGAAACGCACCGTACAAGGTAGAGTGATCCGTTAGCGCGATGGCCTTGGAACCTTGAGCAATGGCATAATCCACCAAGTCATACACCGTGCTGCAGCCGGGAATGCCCAAGGAAAATTGCGAATGACAGTGAAGATGAACGAAGGGAAATGATTCCCCTATCTCCCCGTGTAGGTCGGTTGGTATCGCCTGTTCCTTGGATGGTTGGCCCTTGGTTTCATGGGTTACCGAGGTGGTTTTAAAAGATCCCTTTCCTTTCGAAGACGCAGAGGTCGTTGCGGAACCAGGCCATTCCTCGCGTAGTCGGTCCAAGGCCTGTTCTGACATTCCCATAGCGGATGCTTGAATCACACCTAGCCTGCACAATTCCAACAAACAATCGACAGTAGCCGCCACATCAGCCTCCGCATCATGGGCTTCTTCAAAATCCTGGCCAAATAATTTGAAATACAATTCCGTTAGTGTTGGCCATTTGAATTGACCCCCACGTCCACCGGGCAACGCACAAAATGCCGTAGATACCTCCTTAGTATCTAAAACTTTACGCCCCTCAAAAGCATCGAGCCAACCCAATCTATACCATTCTGCCTGAATGATCAGTATATCAAATTCAATGTTATGGCCGGCAATAAGGGTAGCCTGCGCCACATCTTGCCCAAATTGCTGCAGGACCTGGGCAAGGGGCAATCCCTCTGCATGGGCTCTCTCGGTGGTGATTCGGTGAACTTTGGCTGCGTTATATGGTATATCGAAACCATCCGGTTGAATGATCAAGGACTGCGATGAAACCAATCGCCCACCATCGTCCAACAATTGCCACCCCACTTGAACAGCCCTTGGCCAATTGTTGGAATCGCTGACCGGGGCTTTGTAGTTGCGGGGTAACCCGGTCGTTTCAGTATCAAAAACGAGGATCATCGAACCTATGCGGAATTAAAGGATAAGCCTTTGGTTGCGCGGGCGTAAATTCCCAATGGTAACAATCTCCCTTGGTGGTCTTTCAAGGCCGTTTCACCGCATTCCAAATCAGATTCGGCATACGATAGACCCAACATGGTCCGAAGAATTAACGGAGAGAGGCCGAGGGAATAAGCGTTAAGTAACAAAGCATGACGTTGAGGGTGCAACAACTGCATGACCTCGTCCAACAAGACACCCAGTTGGTCCTCTAGTTTCCATCGTTCCCCCGAACTTCCAATACCGTAGGCCGGTGGATCCAAGAGCACTGCATCGTATACATGCCCCCGTTTGATTTCCCTTTGAACAAATTTACGCGCGTCTTCCACCACCCAATGCAAACCGCTTAAACCACTCAAATCTGCATTTCTTCGGGCCCAATCCACGACTTGACGCACGGAATCCAAATGATATACCTGGGCCCCGGCCTGAGCAGCGGCAAGACTTGCTCCCCCAGTATAGGCAAAAAGATTCAAAACCTTGGCCCCTGGAGGCAACGCTTTGACCGCTGAGGCAATGAATTCCCAATTATCGGCTTGTTCGGGAAACAACCCCACATGCTTGAATCCCGTCATGGCCAAATGAAAACGAAGATTCAAAACTGGGCTTTGGTAGGCAATCGGCCAACGCTCCGAGGCCGATTGATCCTCTCCAATTGAACGCCCTTTCCTAGAACGATTTTGAGGGAGCCATGCCCCGTTGCGGCTACCTCCTGGCTCAAACCGCCAATGCGTCATGGTACGCAACGAAGCAAGTGAAGAAAATGGCGACCATAGCGCCTGGGGTTCCGGACGCTGCAAAATCCTTTCACCGAATTGCTCCCACTTGAGGCCATTTCCGCTGTCGATCAACTCATATTGTTTCCAATGCTTGGGGTATCGAACCGGCAGCATGAGCCTGTCATGTTCCATCATCCCTAACCATCATGGCGCTCAGGACGCATTTGTGGGAAAAACAACACATCTTGAATGCTGGCCGAATTGGTCATCATCATGGCCAATCGATCAATGCCAATGCCAATGCCCGCTGTGGGCGGCATGCCAAATTCCAAGGCCCGAAGAAAATCTTCATCCAGCATCATCGCCTCCGGATCGCCCCTTAGGCCTAAGGCTAACTGGGCCTCAAAACGATCACGCTGATCCAAAGGGTCATTCAATTCCGAAAAGGCATTGGCCAATTCTTTGCCGTTGCAAATGAGCTCAAAGCGTTCCACCAAACCTGGCTTGTCCCGATGCACTTTGGCAAGAGGAGACATTTCCACAGGGTAATCAGTTACGAAGGTGGGTTGAATCAAATTCGGCTCCACCAATTCACCGAACAAGGCATCCAATAATTTGGCGCGGCCCATAGAGACATCGGTCTCAATGCGATACTTCTGAGCCAATTGGCGCAAAGCAGTCTCGTCCAAATCATCCACTTGGACGCCCACCTTTTCTGATATGGAGTCATACAAAGTTACCCTGCGGTAAGGGGCCTTGAAATCAATAGTATGAGGACCCACCTTCAAAGCGGTTTGTTGGTGCAAAGCCACAGCCATTTCTTCAAGCAAGGCTTCCGTTTGGTGCATCATCCAATGGTAATCCTGAAAGGCCACATATAATTCCAGCATTGTGAATTCGGGATTGTGGAAACGACTCATCCCTTCGTTGCGGAAATCACGGGCAAATTCATAAACGCCCTCGAACCCCCCTACAATCAACCGCTTAAGATACAACTCGTTAGCAATACGCAGATACAAGGGCATGTCCAAAGTATGGTGATGGGTTTTGAAAGGCCTCGCCGAGGCACCCCCGTACATCGGCTGAAGCACCGGAGTCTCCACCTCCAAGTAGCCATGCCGGTTAAAAAACTGACGCATGAGCTCAATCATCCTTGATCGGAGCATAAACACTTGACGAACCTCAGGATTCACAACCAAATCCACGTACCGCATTCGATACCTTAATTCAGGATCCGTGAAACCATCGTAAACCCTGCCTTGTTCATCTCTTTTGACCACAGGCAGGGGCCGTAACGCTTTGGACAAAAACACAAACTCTTCCACATGAATGGATATTTCACCAACTTGTGTTCTGAAAATACGACCACGTACCCCAACCCAGTCTCCAATATCACAATGTTTCTTAAAAACTTCGTTGTACAAATCTTTGTTATCTCCGGGGCATAACTCATCACGGTTGATGTACACCTGAAGGCGTCCGGTAGAGTCCTGCAATTCGGCAAAAGAAGCCTTGCCCATGATGCGACGACTCATAAGCCGCCCGGCAAGGGAGACCGAAGACCAGGAATCCACCTCCACATCCTTGAAGTCTCGGTGAATATCTTGGGTTGAATGGGTTCGATGAAAGGCCGCCGAAGGATAAGGGTCAATGCCCAGGGCCCTCAATTGGTTCAAGGCCTGCCGTCGGTGGAGCTCTTGCTCGCTAAGGCCGAGCCCCTGACGATGAGGGAATAAAGGATCCTGCTGTGATGCTTCTTGAGAGGAATTATTTTGATTCATAGCCGATAAAAGGCCGCTGAAACGCGATAATCGCAAGCCGCAGCGGTTCTGCAAAATAAATCCTTAGTCCTGCTTTTGGGCTCTAAAAAATCGTGCAGCAGCACCGTTGTTAACCGAGGTCCAGCGAAAACCCATGGCCACCCTGGCCTTCCCCTGCGGAGCGCCCAATGGACCAACTGTTCCTGATTCGAACTGGCTCTGGCTTCGATGTAAATCTGCCGTTAGAGCCTTGGGCAACTTTATCATGGAGGCATCCCATTCAAACAACAACGAATCAGGGAGATCATGATGCCTTTTCATCGGGCCGGGCACCGCCCCCGAAGTGGGTCCATAGAAATACCCCGCCTCCACGGTTCCTAGATTCCTGCGCGTCATTTCCGCTTTGTAAATCTGGCCAGTCTCTTGGTGAATCCATAAGCGAATCAATTGCCAATCGTTGCTGCCGTCTAACGGCAAAACATTGATCATGAGGCAGGGTTGATTTCGGACTTTTTCGACCCCCATGGCCAAGGTCCGGTAGTTCTTGGCCCGTTTGAGAAATTCAAAAAGCTCCATTGGATTTTGACGAGGGAGGAGAGCGATTCGAGCACTACGCAGCCTGAACCGATCCGGGGCCAAAAAAAACATCTCTGCCGTTAAGGGCCTCACCTTAACGCGAGGTATATCCGCTTGAACATAGACGGTCGCCTGAAGATCGCTGATACTTTCAAGGCGAGTCGCCAACTGTTCCATCAGCCTTTCCGCATCTCTTTGTAGAACATTATTTACCTGATTAATCACTGAATTTTCATCCCCATAAAACGACCGCGTTGCAACATACCCTACACCCTTTGATTCCCTGGTCAAAGGCCCAGCCATTCCAAAGCATAACAACAGAACAAGAAAGGTTCGTTTAGAAAGTAATATCATTGTTTCAAAATCAAGTGAGAATATCCTTGCGATCAAAATA
>Ga0194121_10007187_pt1 | contig 14587 bp, 11 predicted proteins | sample TA2MahCa50mmetaG_FD_148609 | JGI IMG/M metagenome (GOLD analysis project Ga0194121, IMG submission 148609) | Freshwater microbial communities from Lake Tanganyika, Tanzania - TA2015020 Mahale Deep Cast 50m | ecosystem: Environmental > Aquatic > Freshwater > Lake | place: Tanzania: Lake... | reverse complement strand
TCCGCCAACCTCGAGCAGGCCAACAAGATGACCACCCTGGCCGTCGCCGCCGGCACCAACCAGGCCAGCGACGAAGTCCGCGCATCGGTCATGCAGATGTTCGGCATCGGCGGAGCCATCAACGAGCTGGCGTAAGCCTCGCCCCATTCAGGAAACCGCAACTGCCAAAAAACGCACGTTGCCCCGCGCAACCTGCGCTATTTGGCAGTTGCATTTTGCACGCGCGGCCGCAACCCACCGGCGCGCCTGAGATCGCCCCAAATCGGTTTGATCATGTCGAGCGACACGCCCGGGTCAGTCGTCGTCCCGAAAGGCGAAGCTACTTGTGTCGCGCGCCACTTAAACCCCCGTCGTCTCCAGCGCCTCGATCACCAGCCCGCTCGTGTCGATGGCGAACGGCAGCACCCGCGCGCCCGTTGACTCCAGCGCGGCCACCACGGCCGCGCGTTTGCCCTCGCCGGCCAGCGTGAGCATGCAGCCGCCGCCGCCGGCGCCGCAGACTTTACTCGCCTGCGCGCCCGCCTTCAAAGCCGCTTCCATCATGGCGTCGATTTCCGGCGTCGTCACGCCCTCCGCCAACCCCTTGCGGTTGGTCCATTCCTCCTCAATTACCGTGGCCAGCCGCGCGAAATCTCGCGCCAGCAGCGCCTCCCGCATGCGGTACGCGGTTTCCTTGATCGCGTTCAGCCGCGGCACCGTGTCGCCCGCGCCGTCGATGTAGCGCTTCATCATGTTCCAGTTGTTCGTCCCGGAAAAATGCGAGATTCCGGTAAACGACAGCACCAGCCGCTCTTCCAGCGCCCGACGGAACCCGTCCTCGAGCGGAATTCGCTCGTGGCGCGCGCCCTTCACCCCAAAGTGGATCGCGCTCGCCCCGCCGTACACCGCGCCGTAATAATCCTGTTTTCCGGTCGGAATCGCGATGCTCTGCGCTTCCAGATTCGCGCCCCAGTCGATCACCGTGTCGCCTGGCATATTCGTGCCGGTGACTCGCGCCAGCGCCCCCAGCAGCGCCATCAGCAGCGCCGACGAGGCGCCCAGTCCGGACCCCTTGGGCGCCCTGTTTTCAGTGGTCACGTTCACTCCCACCGACGGCGAGAAGAATTTCACCGCCCGCGCCAGCAAATCCAGCTCCGCGCCCAGCACCAGGGCGTCCACGCTCTCCGCTTCCACGGTCTGCCCGAAGTCGCGCGAGTGCAGCACCACGCGCTTGTCCGCGCGCGTCTCCACTTCGACCGTGCTATTTACGTCGATGCCCAGGTTGACCGTCACGCCGCCGTCCATGAACAGGTAAAGCGGATAGATGTCCAGCGTCCCCCCGGCCAGATCGACGCGGTTGGGGGCTGTGGCTCGAATTTTCACGACGAACTCCTAAACCAGTGCTGGGGTCGGCTTTGGCGCGTAATCATAAAAGCCCTTGCCGGACTTCTTGCCAAGGTGGCCGGCCGCCACCATCTTGCGAAGCAGCGGACAGGGACGGAAGCGCGGATCGCCCAGCCCGCGGTGCATCACTTCCATGATGGCCAGACACACGTCGAGGCCGATGAAATCGGCCAGCGCCAGCGGGCCCATGGGATGATTCATGCCGAGCTTCATCACGGCGTCGATCGCGTCGCGCGTCCCGACGCCTTCCATCAGCGCGAACATGGCCTCGTTGAGCATGGGCATCAAGATGCGGTTGGCAATAAATCCCGGATAGTCTTCCGACTCGGCCGGCGTTTTTCCCAGCCGCCTGCACAGCGCAACGATGGTTTCCACGACCTCCGGCGAGGTGTCGGCGCCGCGGATGATCTCCACCAGCTCCATGCGCGGCACCGGGTTCATGAAGTGCATGCCGATTACCCGCGACGGCCGCCCGGTCGCCGCGCCCAGCTCGGTAATCGAAATCGACGAGGTATTGCTGGCCAGGATGGCATCCGCTCCCAGCAGGTCGTCGAGCCGGCGCAAAACGTCTTTTTTGACCGCCGCATCTTCAAACACCGCCTCGACCACCAGCGGCGCGCCGGCCGCCGCGCTCAATTCCCGAGAGGTCAAAATCCGCGCCAGAACCGCCTCGCGCTCTTCTTCGCTCATTTTCCCTTTTTCCACAAACCAGCCGAGGCTCTTGTGGATCGCCTTCATCCCGCGCTCCAGCGCCTCCGCCGTGGTGTCGATCAACACCGTGGGAATTCCATTCTGGGCAAACGTCTGCGCAATTCCGTTGCCCATGGTGCCGGCGCCAATTACCGCTACCCTGTCAATCATGACGACTCTACTTTCTTCTGCTGAAATACAAACTGATCTTGTCGATGGTATCCTGCACCCAGTTCGCGGCCTTGCCCAGCATCGGGCCCAGCTGCTTCTGGATGTCGCCGCCCCCGAAGCGCACCAATTCAATAATTTCTCCGTGCCGCTCGATGCGCACCACGCGCCCGATAATCTGCGCGGCCGGCAGGGTGGTTTCGGTGGTCGCGTCCTCCGCCTTGACGATGAACGAAAGCTCGCCGCCGGTCACGGAATGGCGCACCACGCGGCGCACCTGGAACCCGTTGTCCTGCTGGAAATAGAGCAGATCGTTCGGCTTGATCTCCATCAGCGTGGCGCCGCCGATCTCCAGCACGTCTCCCGGGTGCACCAGCGGGTGCATGTTTTTTTCGCCATAGCGGGACTTGAAGGTCTTCCCCTTCAGCACCGCCTGGCGCATCTGAGACACCTGGGCAGCCGCGGCCATGTTCCGATTGATTTCCTGGCGCGCGGCGTGCCGCTCGGCGTCGCGGTCTTCGGCCATATCAGAGCATTTCCACGGCCACGGCCACGCCGTTCCCGCCGCCCAGGCAGAGCGTGGCGATGCCCTGCTTGCCGCCGCGATCTTGCAGCGCATGCAGCAGGCTCACCATGATGCGCGCGCCGCTGGCGCCGATGGGGTGGCCCAGCGCGACCGCGCCGCCGTTCACGTTCACCTTGCCGGGATCGAGCCCCAATTCCTGGAGCACGGCCATGCTCTGCACCGAGAACGCCTCGTTGACTTCAAAGGCGTCGAATTTGTCGAGCGACAATTCCTCGTTGCGCTTGAGCAGCCCGCGCACCGCCGGGATCGGGGTGAGCATCACCCAGGCCGGATCCAACCCGGCCGTGAACCAGTCGCGGATGCGCGCGAGCGGCTTTAAGCCCAGCTCGGCCGCCCGCTCGGCGGACATCACCACCAGCGCCGCCGCGCCGTCGTTGACGCCGGGCGCGTTGCCAGCGGTCACCGTGCCGCCCTTTTTAAAGGCCGGCGACAATTTTCCGAGCGCCTCCAGCGAGGAGTCCGCTCGCGGGCTTTCGTCCCGGTCAATCAAGATGGTTTCGCCCTTCTTCTTGCCGGGCACCGGCACGGGCACGATTTCCCTGTCGAATTTTCCGGCCTGCTGCGCGGCGACGGCCTTCTTGTGGGACTCCAGCGCATACTGGTCCTGTGCTTCGCGGGACAGCCCGTAGCGCTCGGCCACCAGTTCCCCCGACTCTCCCATGTGGAAGTCGTGGTGCGCGCACCACAGGCCGTCGTGCACCATCGAGTCGATGAGCTTGCCGTGCCCCAGGCGATATCCGGTGCGCGCCTCGGTCATCAAGTAGGGCGTGCGGCTCATGTTCTCCATGCCGCCCACCACCGCGCAGTCGATGTCGCCGGTGAGAATTCCCTGGCATGCGAGCACCAGCGCTTTCAGCCCGGACGCGCACACCTTGTTGATGGTCAGGGCGCCCACGTGGTGCGGCAGCCCGGCCTTGAGCAGCGCCTGGCGGGTGGGATTTTGTCCCAGTCCGGCCGAGATCACGTTGCCCATGATCACCTCGTCGACTTCCTCCGGCGCGATGCCGGCCCGATGCACGGCGGCGCGGATGGCGTGCGCGGCCAGTTCCGGCGCCGGCACGTTCAGGAAGGCTCCCATGAATTTTCCAATGGGCGTGCGGGCGGCGGCCACGATCACCGGGTCCGGGCGGTCCGGCCGACGGCGCCGGGCTTTCACGCGGGGGTCGAGCTGCGGCTCGCCATACTTCGAAACGGTTTCGACTGCCAACATGGTTTTCTTCTCCCTTACTGCGCTCCCTTACTGCGCGTCAGTCGACGCGCTCGACCTCAAACAGCAGGTCGCCTGGCTTCACGGTGGCGCCGGTGGTCGCGGCGACGGCCTTGAGGCGCCCGTCGAGGGGCGAGGCCACCTCGTTTTCCATCTTCATCGCTTCCAGGACCAGGATCACGTCTCCGTTGCCGACCGCGTCGCCGGCCGCGTGCAGCACCTTTACCACGGTGCCGTTCATGGGAGCCGTCACCTTGCCCGCCGTGCCCGCCGCGGAGGCGAGTCGCGCGCGCCCGGAGCGGCGGAGCCCTTCGACACGCACGCTAAACTCCTGCCCCTGGGCCCCGAGTCCCCAAACCTGGACGCCGAGCGGATCTCCCTGGGCGTCAGCGCGCACCTGCCAGCGCACCGCCGACTCGTCGACCGTGAGGTGCCCGCCCCGCTGCTCCAGGACTCGCTCTCGACCATCGACGCGCACCCGCCACGCGGCGCCCTCTCGGCCGAGGACATCCACGTCGTGCCACGCGCCGTCCACCTGGACGCGATATCTCATGCGCAGGAATTTCCTTTCGGTGACGCCAATTCCGAGTCTTCGCCAAGGGGCGCGCGACACAAGTAGCGTCGCCTTACGGGACATCAACTGACCCGGGCATGTCGCGCGACACGAGCAAACCGATTGGTCCGCGCCCGGGGCTACAAACGTGAACACCACCAAGCGCTCCGGAGGTACTGTCATGCGTCCCAATACCGGGGGGTGGATTGTCCGCCTCCTCGCCGCCCTCCTGCTCACGGTTTTCGCGCCCGGAATGGTGCGGGCGGAAACTTCGCCGGCCCTGCTGGTGCAACCCGGAGTCGGGGTGGGATATATCCGCATCGGCGAGTCCAGGGAGGACCTGCTGGCCGCCCTGGGTGCGTCCGAAACCGAGGCCGGGGTGCTCGACAACAAGGACGAAGTCTTCCAGTATTGGAGCAAGAAGCTGACGGTGCTGGTGCGGGCCGGCAAGGTCTTCTCGATCGCTTGCCTGAATCCCAACTATCGCACCGCGGGCGGAGTCGGCGTGGGCTCCACCATCTCCGAGGTCGAGTCCGCGCTGGGCAGCACCTACGAGCGCAAGCAGGGCGGTGTCGGGCCGGAGCTTTCCTATGCCAGCGGCATCCGCTTCCTTTGCATGGACGACCGGGTGCTCGGCATCGAGGTGCGCGCCCCATCGAAGTAGCCGACACCCCGGCCAGCGGCCGCATCCTTGTGCTGGTCAATCCCAGGATTGGCCGGCTGCTGGGGGGCGTGAAGGACCTCGTGCGCCAGAACCTTCCCGACCAATCCTGCGAGCTCGCCGTCGTTGAAGGGCCGGCCGCCATGGCCGAGCGCGCGCGCGCCGCGGCGGGCAAAGGGTACGCGCGTGTCATCGTGGCCGGGGGGGACGGCACCGTGGGGGTCGTGGTTCGCGCCCTGGTGGATTCCCCGCTCCCTCTCGGCGTCGTCCCCGTCGGCACCCACAACAACTTTGCCGTTTCTCTGGGGATTCCGTTAGACGTGCCGGCCGCCTGCAAGCTGGCGGTCGAGGGCGAGCCTGCGCCGGTGGACCTGGGCCGCGTGGTTTCCCGCCAGCCGCCGTCGACCTTTATTTTCAAGGAAATCGTCGGCGTCGGAGTCGACGCCATGGCTTTTGGCGGCGGCGTGGACGTGGCCGGCCCGGCCAAGATACCGGTCGGCGCGCTGGCAGTCATGAGCGCCATCGTGAGCTTTCGCCCGCATCCGGTGCGGTTTGCGGTGGACGGCGCGCGCAAGTTCATCAAGTGTACCCAGCTCGTGGTGGCGAACACGCCGCGCTACGGCCCCGCGCTCAACGTCGTGCCGGAGGCGGCTCCCAACGACGGCCTCCTGCATGCCCTGGCGCGCACCTGGCGCGGCCGACTGGATCTGCTGTCTGAGCTTCCGCACATCTTCAGCGGCCGCCACGGGGATCTCGAGCACGACTTTTGCGTCCCCGCCAGGCGCGTGCTCATCAAGGGAAACAGCCGCATCCTCATGCACGCCGACGGGGAATTCTTCTGCCGCCTGCCGGCCACCGTGGAAGTTCTTCCGGGCGCAATTCAAGTTGTGGTCGGGCCCGTAAAAAATCCAGCAATCGTGGTATAATGTGGCGGGAAGCCGCGCCATCATTGGATTTTTTTCAAAGGCAGGCCTCCTCCGAGTCGTCAAAACAGGAAGGATGGATCCGCATGCAACGACCCCGTCCGCTCTCCTGGGAGCGGTTCGTACTGGTCGTCTTGCTTCTCGCCCTCGCCGTCCCCGTCGCGGCCGCGGACGAGACCCCCAGCCCGGAGCCGCGCCGGGTCGCCGTCATTTTCGTCGACGCCCAGGGCCAGTGGGACCGCGCCGTGCAGGAAGCGTACGAGGCGCAAAAACCGACCGGCGGCGGCGTCACCTGGGTAACCTGGAGCCAGATGCTGGACGCGCCGCGTATCAAGACCCTGAGCGCCGAGCAGAAGGCCGCGCTGTTCAAGTTTCCCGAGATGCTGCTGTCTTCGTCGCGCCGCTCGGAGCTGACCACGGTTCCGTTCGTGTTGCTGGCGGAATACACGAAGCCTGGCGAAGGCACGTTTTTTCCCGCGCTCGTCAACATGTATGACGGCAGCCAGCTCGAGCTGGCCACGGTAAAGGGCGAGCCGACGAAATCCCTGGCGAAGCTTTCGGAGCAGGCCACCGCCGGAGTGGGACGCCAGATCACCAGCGTGCTGGGCTACATCCCCGGCAAGCAGTACCACGTGCAGGGGTGCGACCACGTTCGCCTGGAGGAGACCATCCTCATCTCCAGTGAGGTGGAAGCGCGGGCCAACGGCTACGACGCGTGCAGCGTCTGCTTCCCCAGCCAGGCCTCGCGCAAGCGGGACGAGCTGGAGATCGAGCTGGGCAAGCAAGTCTCCGGGTACATCGAGTACCAGTACCGCATCGACACCGACCAGGCGCGCCAGGAGCGCGTGCAGCGGGTCGGACGCCAGATGGTGGAAAAGAACGACTTGAGGAATTTCGAGTACTCGTTCCGCGTGCTGCAGTCCGATGAGATCAACGCGTTCGCGGCAGGCGCCGGGCACGTGTACATCACCCGCGGCCTGGAGAAGGTGACGGCCGGCAACGACGACATGCTGGCCGCCATCCTGGGCCACGAGATGGGGCACGTCGAGCGCCACCACGTCGTCCGCCAGTATCGCGTGGCGCAGACCTACGCGTTGCTGGGCGCCATCATCAGCGTGGCGACCGGGACCAACCTGGGCGCGCTGCTGGCCGACTTCGCCGGCGGGATCATCTCCCGCGGGCACAGTCGAGGTTTCGAGGCGGAGGCGGACCGCGTGGGCATCACCTACGCGTACGGCGCCGGCTACCGTCCCGAGGACTTCGTGTTCGTGATGAACGCGTTCAAGAAGCTCTCCGCGGGGAAGGACAAGGGGCCTGGCTGGCTGCGCACCCATCCCACCGAGGAAAAGCGGCTGGAGATCGCCCGCGTCCAGGTCGAGCAGCTCAAGGCGCTGGAGGCGATCGCCGACTCGTACCGTCCGGTGGATGAGGGGATGGCGATCTACATCCGCAACAACGCCGCCGATCTACTGACCCGACGAGAGGAGCTGGCCAGGAACCTGACCGCGCTGGCGTCGAGCATCGGCCCGTCGCAGGCACAGGTCGTGGACACGCCCGAGGAGACGCCCGTGGTGAGCGGGGAGTCGCGTCCGGAGCCGGCCGTGGTGGAGGCGCCAGCGGTCACGCCAGGCGCTATCAACCCGACGCCGGCGGTGAAGTCGGTTTCCCCGCCTTCGGTTCGGGACGACTAGGGCAGCGCCTGAGAGGACAAGTCGGCGGCCGGGGCAAAAGCCTCCGCCGCCGACTTTTTATTGTGGGGGAGGCCGCTATGCCGCCGCTTCTCTGTCCCGCTTGCGAAAACATCGCCTTGAAGGCGCACACCGATCCCGACACCGGCCTGGAAATCGACGCCTGTCCGTCGTGTCACGGCCTGTGGTTTGACGCCAACGAGCTTTCTCGCTTCTTGCAGAGCGGCAGCCTCAAGAACCGCTTCATGTGGTCGGAGGCGGCCGAGCCGCTGGCCACCGTGGGCTACGTCATCAGCACCGCCAAGTGCGCCTGCCCGCACTGCAAGTCCGCCATGAGCGAGAAGCAGTTCACCGGCATCACGCTGGATTATTGCACGAAGTGCAAGGGCCTCTGGTTCGACGACGGAGAGGTCCGCCACATCGTCGAGAAGTACAAACAGGGCAGCCGAACGGGGGATGAGCTGGTGGCCAGCGAGCTGAAGGCCGGCCTGGGCAAGGGCGCGGGCGGCCCGGGGATGGGTGTGTTCGCGTCCCTGATGGAGTTCATCAAGGGGATGCGCGAGTAGCGTTTGAGCCCCCATCGGTTCTTCCCCGTGCAGGGACCATAGCACGGCCTGCTTTCCGCTGCAATCCCGCATGTAAAAAGGAAATCTCGACGGCGACACGAAGCCCCCCGCGTTTTTTTCCCGAAGCAAAGCCGGCAACGAAGGGCTGATTCATCAATGGGCATCAACACCGCCGCCCGCACCGAGCACGATTTTGAGCTGGGCATTCCGGGCTTCCTGTATTCCGACCTCTATCGTCCCGAGCGACTCGCGGACCTGACCGCCGCGTTCCACCAGGCGCTGGAGGAAGCCGACCCGGCTCTGGCGGCCCGCTTCAAGGCCTACCGCGAGAGCGGTGGAGAGGGGCTGACGAAGCCGCAGGAGGGCGATCTGCTCATCGAGGTCGCGCGCCACCAGAGTCGGTTCATCGCGAGGCTCTTCCGCATTGAAGACTCCGACCGCGCATCCCGCGCCGAGCACGAGGCCAACCAGCCGGTCTTCCGCTACAAGAAGGAGCTTGTCGGCCGCCGCGCGCTCAAGAAGTACAAGGAGGCGGCGCCCCTCACGGCGCCCGAGATCTTCGCCGACGACGGACTGTTGCTCAAGGTCCGCCCGGATCTGAAGGCACTCCGTGACAGCGACCCGGAGCTGCTGGTGGCCACCGTGGCCTGTGACCTGCTCGACCTGGAAGCCGCGCACCGCAAGGCCTCCGACGAGCGCAACCCGGAGCCGCTCTCCGAGGCGCTGCGGGCGCGCACCGTCGCGCTGCGCGGCGAGCCGCACGACGATCTCCAGAACCTCGCCTGGCTTGAGGAACGCATTGACGACGTCGCGCGCTGGAGCGCCAACGCCTTCCACGAGCGCCATCACCACAAGGTGCGCAGGGATTGGGTCTCCCTGACCGTCCCTGAGGATCTCGACTGGCCGGACGGCCTGGTGCCGCACCATCGTCCCCGCGCCGATCTGCCCAACGCCATCGAGACCCCGCCTGGCACGCTGCGCCTGCGGGACGGCTTCAAGCTCACCGATCCCCGCGGATCGCTGCGCTACGTGCTCGACCAGACGGTGTACTGCGTGATCTGCCACGAGCGCGAGAAGGACTCGTGCTCGCGGGGCCTGCCGCTGCCGCGCCGCGATAAGCCGGTGCAGAAGAATCCGCTGGGCGTGACCCTCAATGGATGTCCGCTCGACGAGCGCATCTCGGAAATGCACCTGCTCAAGCGCGAGGGCGACACCATCGGGTCCCTGGCCATGGTAATGGTGGACAATCCGATGTGCCCGACCACCGGCCACCGCATCTGCAACGACTGCATGAAAGGCTGCATCTACCAGAAGCAAGAGCCGGTGAACATCCCCCAGAACGAGACCCGCTCGCTGATGGACACGCTCAACCTTCCGTGGGGATTTGAGATCTACGGGCTGCTCACGCGCTGGAATCCGATCAACGTGAAGCGGCCCCATGCCGCGCCTTACAACGGGAAGAACGTGCTGGTGGTGGGCCTGGGCCCGGCCGGTTTTTCCCTGGCGCAATACCTGCTGCAGGAAGGCTTTGGCGTGGTGAGCTCGGACGGGCTGAAAATCGAGCCGCTGCCGCAGGATCTGATCGGCTCGGAGGACACGCTGCCGCGTCCCATCCGCGACTGGTCCTCGCTGGTGGAAAATCTCGACGAGCGCGTCCCCATGGGCTTCGGCGGCGTGGCCGAGTACGGGATCACCATCCGCTGGGATAAAAATTTCCTCAAGCTCATCTACATCACGCTGATGCGGCGCAATACTTTCCGGGTGTACGGCGGGGTGCGTTTTGGCGGCACCCTCACCGCTGAGGACGCCTGGGATCTGGGCTTCGACCACGTGGCCATCGCGGCCGGCGCCGGCAAGCCGACCATCGTGGACATCAAGAACAACATGATCCCCGGCATCCGCCAGGCGAGCGATTTCTTGATGGCGCTGCAATTGACCGGCGCGGGCAAGGACAGCGCCATTGCCAACCTGCAGCTCCGCCTGCCGGCGCTGGTGATCGGCGGCGGCCTGACCGGCATCGACACCGCCACCGAGGCCATGGCCTATTATCCGGTGCAGGTCATCAAGATTGCCGAGCGTCACGATAAACTTGTCGAGCAATACGGCGAGGATAAAGTCGCGGCCATGTATTTCCCCGAGGAAAAGAAGGTCCTGGAGGAATTCATCGAGCACGGCCGCGTGTTGCGGGCCGAGCGGGAGGCGGCGCGCCGCGAGGGGCGCACCCCGGATTACATCAGCCACCTGCGGAAATGGGGCGGCGTCTCGCTGTGCTATCGCAAGCGCATGCAGGACGCGCCGGCCTACCGCCTCAACCACGAGGAAATCATCAAGGCGCTCGAAGAGGGCATCACTTACGTCGAGTGCCTTGACCCGAAAGAGGCGATTGCCGACGAGTTCGGCTCGCTGGCCGCGGTGAAATTCGAGAAAATTGCCGAAATCGAGCCCGGCAAGTGGGCCGCCAGCGGCGAGCACGTCACGCTTCCCGCCAGGGCGCTCATCGTGGCGGCCGGAACCGCCCCCAACGTGAATTACGAGCGTGAGAATCCCGGCCAGATCAACCTCGACGATCGGCGCCGCTTCTTCAAAGGCTTCAAGGTGGTGGACGGAAAACTGGCGCCCGCTGCGCAAACGCTCGCCGACCCCGGCTTTTTCACGTCCTACGACCGCGACGGCCATTTCATCTCCTACTACGGCGACAACCATCCGGTCTACGCGGGCAGCGTGGTGAAAGCCGTGGCTTCCGGAAAATACGGGGCGCAAGCCGTCAGTGGGGTCTTTGCGAAGGAAATTGCCGCGCTTTCAGCGGCCGATCAGGCGAGCCGCGACGCGTCGTGGCGCGACACCTGCCGCCGCCTGGACGAGAACTTCCACGTGATCGTGGAGGACGTTATCCGGCTGACGCCCACCATCGTGGAAGTCATCGTGCGCGCGCCGCTGGCTGCCCGGAAATTCCACCCCGGGCAATTCTACCGATTGCAGAATTTCGAGACGCAGTCGCCGATGTATGAAAATACCCGGCTGGCCATGGAAGGCGTCGCGCTGACCGGGGCGTGGGTGGACAAGGAAAAGGGGCTGCTCTCGATGATCGCCCTGGAGCTTGGCGTGTCGTCGCGGTTGTGCTCGTTCTTGAAAAAGGGCGAGCGGGTCATCGCGATGGGCCCCACCGGGACCCCCTCCGAGATCGGGACCGGCGAAAACGTGGTGCTGTGCGGCGGCGGCCTGGGCAACGCGGTGCTGTTCTCCATCGCGAAGGCGATGAAGGACGCCGGCAACAAGGTCGTCTATTTTGCCGGCTACAAGAAGCCCATCGACGTGTTTCATCGCGACCACATCGAGGATGCCTGCCATCAAGTGGTGTGGAGCGTGGACGCCGGCGACCCCATCCTCGCGCGGCGGCCGCAGGACCGCTCGTTCGTTGGAAACATCGTGCAATCAATGCTGTCCTACGCAAAGGGCGAAATGGGCGAGACGCTCTTCCCGATGGCGACCTCCAACCGCATCCTGGCCATCGGCTCGGACCGCATGATGGCCGCGGTAAAGGCGGCACGGACGGAAGGCGTCCTCAAGGAGTTCTTCTGCCAGGAGCATGAGGCGATTGCCTCCGTCAACTCTCCGATGCAGTGCATGATGAAGGAGATCTGCGCGCAGTGCCTGCAGCGCCACATCGATCCGCAGACTGGCAAGGAAACTTTCGTCTTCACCTGCTTCAACCAGGACCAGAAGATGGACTTCGTGGACTGGAAGAACCTAAACGAGCGCCTGCGCCAGAACACCGTCCAGGAGAAACTGGCCAATCTCTGGCTAGACCGCTTGATTGAGCGCAATCAACTGCAGCATGTTTAGTCTTAGTGGTCCGCGGCGCAAGTCTGATCGTGAAATGGAGCCCCGGGCGCGGACCACTAAGCCCCAAATCGGTTTGATCGTGTCGCAAGTCTGATCGTGAAATGAAGCCCCGGGCGCGGACCACTAAGCTCCAAATCGAAAGTCGAAAGGCTTTGCTCCGGGGTTTTTCATTATTGCAGGGCAGCATGGGGCACAGAGGATGAATCGAGAGAATCCTGTACGTGGTCATCCTCGTTTTCGCAGATCGTTAATGCGATTTACAGACACCGAGACAGGTCTCGCTGCGTCATCAATCTGAAGAACGAACCCTGTACCAACTTCAAACGCCGCTACGGGCTCGTTTTGTGACAATTCAACCACAACCATCGATAAATCATCTGTGACTTTGATGCACCACGAAGTCGGCTCGAACGTGCCCGGCATCATGTAAGCTACGACTGGCCTTGCATAGCGGGAAACACGAGGTCTGATGCAATGTGCCATCTGGACATAGGGATATCCACGGTGCAGGCGACTATTTCGCCATCATTGGACAGGCCGAAGTCGCACGCATAGAAGTCCGCGGTTCGGGCGACTTCGCTCTGGACCCAGAAGCCTACGTGCAGGGTCCAGGAGTCATAACTGGCATACGCCTCGCGCGTATCAGTTCGCGGCAGGTATCTAATGGTGTTCATCGTGCCCCCTAATGTTTAAAGCCCACACACAAACCAATCGGTCTGACGCATCTAGCTCCACGTAGAAGCCATCAGCAATGGCAACAACCGACATCGACGTGCTACCGCAAAATCTCAGGCAAAGAACTGAATAGTCGCTGTTTAGAGTAATGGTTTAGTCTCGACGCTTGTGCTCGTCATCGAGGACGTAAACATCTTCACGTGGTTGGGATTCCGTAAGCGATGACGGAGTGAGTTCTGGGTCTATAACCAGTGAACTCATGTCGATAGAAAGTAAGTCGCACGACACAAATTGGTCGCCACTTCCCAATCCGAATGTGTCGACACCACCAATGAAGTAGTCGCGCGCGAACTCTCCGCACTCAAGGCAACTCAGATGGAACGAGCCTCTCGCGAAAGACGCGGATGACTTACGTGTAAGGGCAACTGCATGGTGAGTGGTTTTGATCAGGTCGGGTTCATGCAAGATTCATTTACCTCCATGAAAATTGGGCTCCCATACGTCGCCAACGTGCTGGGCTGGAGGCAACGGGCAAAGGGTAGGTGACGTCAGCGGGCGTGGAAGCCGGAGTCGGAGGCCATGACGTGGGTTTCGGGCATCGATGAGGATTGGCGGGCGAGTCAGGACTTCCCTCGGCCTGAGGCGCGCCGACCTGGCCGAGGTGTAGAATCCCGTTCCTGTCCAGAAGTCCGGCCGGATCGAGGGGCGTGTCGGCCAGCGGATCGGCGAGCAATCCAATCATCCAATCAGATATCCCCACCAGAGGTGGCGGTTTGAAGATGTGACCGCTCAAAGCGGTTCGGATTTTCACCATTTACCCGGTAGTCGGTGGCAAGCTGCCACCCGCAACAGTTGTCCATGGCACGATGCCACCCGCAACAGTTGGCCGTGGCACGACGCCACCGCAACTATCCTCGCTCAATACGAGGACGCTTTCGTCCCGTCGCTGGGCACGTTGAACGGCCCCGTGCCTGGCGGGCTCCAGCGGGATGCGCGAGAGGGCGGACCGCGTCTGTTTGCAGACGGATCCGCGCGGCACCACGGTCGTCCTCCAGTTCAACTTGCCTGGCGCGGGGCAGCCCTTGCCAGCGGGGGCCGCGGCGCACGTCTGGTCGGGATTCGGCGCCCCGGTCGGTAGCAGCCGTGGAGATCGGCTCAATATGAGGTGAAGGCAACCCATGAACGGGTGTCGAACCCTGGGCCAATGGCCGAACGTCTCCCGGCAGGCGCTGCCGCCGAAACGCAAAAAGTAAGGCTTTCCGGCAAGCAGAAAGCAGCGGTTTTCTTCCGCTCCGTCGGCCCCTCCGTCCTCCAGCACCTCATGGGCGAGATGTCGCCCGCCGAGATCAACGAGATCATGGAAGAGATACCCCGCATCGAGCCCATCCTGGGCCAGGTGAAGGGGCAGGTGCTGCGCGAGTTCTACGAGGAGTACGCCAAGGTCATGTCCCCGACCCGCGAGGGGGCCGGGGCCAAGGTGATGGAGTTGTTCCGCGAGGTCGACACCGAGCGGATCCTCAACATGATCGGCAAGGAGCATCCCCAGACCATCGCGTTTATCCTGTGCTCGCTGCCCCACGGCAAGGCGGCCGAGGTGCTCACCGCGCTGCCCGCGGAAATGCACAAGGAAATGGTCCAGCGGAT
>Ga0194121_10007186_pt1 | contig 14588 bp, 10 predicted proteins | sample TA2MahCa50mmetaG_FD_148609 | JGI IMG/M metagenome (GOLD analysis project Ga0194121, IMG submission 148609) | Freshwater microbial communities from Lake Tanganyika, Tanzania - TA2015020 Mahale Deep Cast 50m | ecosystem: Environmental > Aquatic > Freshwater > Lake | place: Tanzania: Lake... | reverse complement strand
TCGCACGGTGACACATTCTCTCCTGTTTGCCGTTGCAATGGGAGTCGCGCTTTCCCGATGGGGACGGCTCTGTCGTATTTCGAGACGCGGACTCGCTGCCGTTTTATTCAGCGCGGTTATTTTTTTTCATGCCCTAACCGATTTGGCCACGACATCCAATGAATTTCCTGCTATACCCGGGGTGCCCCTGTGGTGGCCTCTTTCCCAGGATCCGATAGTCCTGCCGTATTCGCCGCTTCCCCGATTATATGTGCATCCTCCCAATAATACGCTTGTGGGAATAGCAGTAATGGACTTCCTGCACCTCTGTTTCGAGGAAACGTGGAGAGAAGCCGTTGGTTTTGGACCGATCCTGGCTTTACTTCTGCTGTGGCGACACCGACTGTTGGAATCTCGACTTGCAGTCGCTGCAACTGCGACGCCTGATCGAACGTAATCAGTTCATCAAGTGGGAGAGAACGCATTGAAGGGTCCGTTTCGCTCTCTCCACCATAAGAGCCCCGCTGTTAACCCCACAGCTATTTCCAAGCCTACAAATATATACACTGACATTCTGTAGAAGATCGGATCATATACGAATCGGACCCGATTGGAACCTGATGGAAGGCGAACGGCCTTAAAGGCAATATTGGCACGCAGCACTGGCGTCTCTAAATCGTTGAGATAGGCTTTCCAATAGCGGTCGTATCCGTCAGCCCAATACAGGTATCCTGGTTTGTCCGAAGCGACCGTCAAGTCTAGAATGTTGTACGAGTAGTGCTTGACGAGGACTTCGGAGACTGTTTCCTGACCCTCCGTAGCGGGGCGTTTGGAAATGGATTTATAATCGGGAATCTTTTCAGAAATTTCGGCCCGATGGGCTCCTCCCTCGCTTAGAATAAAAGAATTTTCGAGCGTCGCTGAAGATTTATTCGATCCCATCTCCTCCAGCATCCCGATTCCATCCGAATCGCTTGCCGCGATTGCGTTTGACTTAAACTGGATCAATTGGCGATCAACGGCGAATACTGCTCGCAATGTTGCCGGCGAAATATCGGCGTAGAGGAGCCGGTAATACGGGTGCGGCATCAAAAACGAGTTCCACCGCTTTCCGCGGATCAGCGCCCTCGTCAATTCATCCTCGGTCATTGCTGCAAAAGAGGCACCCGTGACGGAGCTTTCCCCAATGATCGGTGAGGTGAAGACTGTTGGTGTGTGGGTCGCTAGTTCAATGTATCGCAGTGATTGCGTATAGGGAGTCAGAACGCTTTTTTCTGAAATGAGTCGTCTGTCTGTGGGCCAGACCGGTTCGACCACGGTGGTTTGAATGCCCATGGTCATGTCAGGGCGTCTCCAGTCCCAAAGACCCTGGATGTGGGAGAGAAAAATCAGGAGGTCAAGAACGATCACCGCAAAAATCACACGCGGAAAGATTAAATTCCTGTTCCAGGGAAACTTCCAGATGCTGAAGGCAAGTATGATCAGGGGAACGCAGATAATCGCGAGTACCAATTCAGCGTAGAGCAGCGGTCGCGGGTCGAGGAGGATAGCGGTGGAAAAGTGGGTAAATACAACTATGAAAAATAAAGGCGTGGAGCCAAAAGTCTTCCGCATCCACCATATTCCCGCGCCTATCAGGGCAAATCTCGAAAGAATCAGTGCACTCTTCGCTAGAAGTGGAAGGTCATTTTCTCCAAGCGAAATTACGCTGGACAACAAAAGAAACGCTGAGAGGATCAAAAGGGCAGGACACATGGTCCATATCAGGGACTGACTGGACAAGGCTTTCTTGAGGAGCCCCAAAAATAACCATAGGCCTATGCACAAGGAGAAAATTCGAGTGAGTCGAATAAGGCTGAACATGCTGACACGATATTTCACATCGAGATGTTCATTAAAAGCAAGTTTGCCCTCCAGAAAATAGGACTTCTCAACTTGTACCCCCAGAAGATAGTCTACTATTTTTGTGGCGGCGTCTGAAGTGAGCACGGCTGCGGTAACTATCAGGAGGGTAGCAACGCTAATCCTAAGTATTGATGCACGAGTGGAGGCGTGAATTGCCCATCGGGCAAAGCTGGACATGGGCATTCGGGATAGCCGGTTGCAGCCCAAGGTGTAGAAAAACAACACCGCAAGCGAGAAGAACAGCGAAAAAGCGTGGGTGTGACGGACGAACCAAAGCGGCGGATATACAGAGTATAGAAGAGGGTGGAGGCCCCCATCCGGTCCCAGCATAAGCAGGCCGAAGCCGATGCCGATGACCAGCCAGACCCGTTTTAGTGGATGCTGCCCGGCCAGCACGCCCCAAATGGCCCCGGCATAAACCCACAGGCCGAAATACATGAAGGCTTCGGAAGCTTCACCCCATGCCGTAGAAGAAATAAACCGATTTCCAAAAGGATTGATGATTTGGATGAAATCCAGAAAGTTCGAAAATGTTCCGGTGAGCATGACGTGCTCATACGGCATCACGATCGAGCCTTCATCGAGCGCATCTATTCCTGGTTCCCAGTACTGCGATCCTCCGATTGGAAGGTTGTGTTTCGTTGAGATATCCAGCATGCGGGCTGGAAAGACGAATCGGTTCTGCTCCATGGCTAGCACAATATTGGGAAGGCACATTGCACCGGCAATGCCAAGCGTGAGCGCCAGTTTCACCATGACCCCTGGTGTGCGCACAAGGGTCTGCAGGGACTGAGGTTGGTACAGAGTGGTGCCGATAATAAACAGGAGAACAAATATCGAGATCCCGGTAAAAAAATACGATTGCCAGTTTAGCCCTATGAGTCCCCCCAGTAAGACCCAGTTGTGCCACCGAAGATCTTGCACGCTTACGATCCGAAACAAGAGAAGAATGATCCAGGGAGCCCAGATAAATTGACTGGAGATGGCGTCTTGTCTGAGTGTGGATAAATGAAAAGATGAAAATAGGAGAATGGGAAACAATGAGCAGCGTGTCAGGGTATGCTCGGCCCATGGTCGAAGCAGCGCATAGGTGCCAAGGCAAAACACCAGTGTTCTAACAAAACGATCCCAGGCAAAAATGGTCAGGAGGTCAGGTGTAAACTGTATGCCTACAAAGAGTACAACAAATGTAGTGGGATCAAGCAAGCGGAGTTGAGCGAGCAAGGGGTAGAATGGCTCTCCTCCATGAGTAAACGGATTCCACCAAGGGATCCTTCCTTGAAGGAGACTTTCTGATGCAAACTGATACCAAGGATAGATCCAGTACAGAACATCATGGCTAAGTGTCGTTTGGTCTGTTAGAAGCGCGCCCCGCATCATTAAAATGATAATGAACATGGATGCAAGCCCGGTTACGAGCTCCGGCATCCATTCTCCTGATTGACCCGTTGCGACCCGAACGGAACTGCCCGCGGCGACAAGGAGGCCGTAAGCGACCACCAGTATGATTAGATGGTAATTCAGAATTCCAACCACCGCAATCGTCCCGAAGTAGCAGGTGAGGGCAAACCCTCGGGCCATCCGACGGGTTGGGCCAGATGCGCGGGGAGACCATTTCTCCAGCCACCCGATTGAGATCGCGACTAAAAGCGTCGTCGGAATACCAAGATAGAAGGCTTCCGGACGCCATTGGGTCGAGACAAATGTTTCCCATGCAGTGATGCATAGAATGGAAGCGATCCACAAGGAACCTAAGAAGGAAATAGCAGGGATGTCTATGGAAGGTCGCATCAGTAGGAAGAGGACATATAGGCCGACACCAGCAAAGAGCAACAGTACTAGACACACTTTCCATATGGCCAGGGAGGCTAGAAATGCTCGAATAGGGTTTTTATGTGAAAGGTTTGGCAAATCAGATGGAGGAGAGTCCGTAGTAGGCTCCTCCAGTCGTGCGTCTGCCACGGAAAAGAAATCACGATGGAAGCCCCATCCTGAAAGCACTTCGATTTTGTAGTACCGGTAGGCCTTCATATTAGGGAAATTCCATGTCATCCATTGACCGGCCCTGGGTGATACAGGCTGGGTCAGGTCGGTCAATGGAGTCCATACGATTGCGTTGTTGCTGGCCACAAGGCGGGCATAGTTCCAAAATCCTTCCGGCACGTCGGTGCGAGGAAGTGCTTGCACCCGGTTAATAACAGCCCGCCTGGTATGGTAGTCGAAAATCAACCAGTGGAGGAGGCGGGTATCATTCTGATCGATATGCCAATACGAATTGCCATCTCCATCTCCGAGCACGGTACTTAGGTCTGTGATTTCGGGATGCAAGGAACTACTGGCGGTGACAATAGGGGGGCGGTACGTATTGGAAAATGCGGTGGCGGGAGCCAACAAAAACATGACGCACACGGAAATAGCCGATCCGAATAGAAGGATCCTAGTTAGGCAAGGGAAACAGAAAGTCTTACATTCAGCGAAGATCGTCAGAATCATACAAGCGATTTCAAAATAGGGAGCAAGGTTCTATCCACTCTGTGCGATCTATCTCAATCAGGGCAGTCGCGGTCCAGTCCCTTGGGTGGTCGTAAAAGCAATTAGTACTTCACCCGCTGTACATCAATCCAGGGTGGCTGCCAATTGATCGGTATGGAATTTCCAGTCTGAACATTGTGGATCTTATACCGGACGTCTCCCAAAGTAACATGAAGGGCAGTGGAAAAGAACACCTCTTCCGCACCGCGATAGAACTCCCCCAACAAGGAACCGCTTTGAGTAAGATCCCGTGCATCCAATTCCATCGGCGCAAACACATCCGTGACCTGACCGTTGATGATAATGCATAACGAGGGGGGGGAGAACTGGACGATAACGTGGTAAAAATTAAAATTCTCAAATTGATTGGAAGAAACCAATCTTCGGATGGGTTCGGCTCCCTTTGCGTCTGATTGCTGGACGAACAATCTCCCCTCGGCATTGAAACCAATGGAGAGACCACTTGCCAGCGAACCGACCACGGTGAAATCTTTCGTAAACTGTGGGCGATGGCGCTGGGTCGTAAATTCAACAGTAAAAGCTTTGCCGGTGTCTGGCTGAGGTGAATATGAAGGATTAGGGATAATCTCCTGGTCTTTCGTGAGGATGTGCGAGGCCTCACGGATTCGCTTAGTGAGGAAGCCATCACGCTCGAAGTATTTGTCAAGGAGGATGTCTGCTCCGAGATTAAAGGTGGAATTGATTTGGTGAACGGGGAAATCTACAAACAGGGTTCGGTGGTCATTCCCGGCTGATTTGTCTCTGAAATTCTCAACTTTAGAAATGAGACCAGACAGTTCATCCAAGTGGTCTGATGTAGCCTGTGTATTGACTTGAATTTGATTCAGGTTCAACAGGCAGACGAGAAACACGGTCCCCCCAATAAAAGCGCTCCACTTTCGACTCTCTCGCAGTTTAGTTTTCAGAAGTAGCACGAGGATGATTACCAGAAGCATGTTGGGGAAATAGGTATAGTGGGATTGGCTGCGAACATAATTTGGCGGTGCGCTGATGGAACGACCCAATGCCACGATAAAAACAAAAATTAGTAGCGTCACGAGAAAGACTGCGAGGAAAGGCAGTTCCTCCCGTGTGGTCCGAAGGGTGATTAAGATTCCACAACTGGCTACTAGGGCAAGGATGAAACCTATGAGCCCGTGCTGGGGGCCTACGCTGGTCTGGTATACGATATCTTTAAAGATCAGACCCGAGGGGAATCCGCTAGCCTTGGCGAGAACCGGATCGAGGATGAATAACAAAGTGTCATGGATGGCGTGTCGTAGTGTGTCGATGTCAAGCAGGTCAGCCGGTTGAATGGCCGCCGCCTTTTCAGATGCGGCGGCCATGTTCATCCGAATAGCCTCGTGCAATACGAGGCTTCCGTAGATGGCATAGGTGATTCCCAAGCCCAAGGCGAACGATAGCGCGACTGATCGGAATCTAGACGGTCCGAGACGAGCCCTGTGCTTTATGAGAAGAGTTCCGAAGAACAATGAGACGGCCAAAGTCATAAAGGCATTTGCCTCGTAGACCAACTGGGCTAGGAAGAGGCAGACGAAGGTCAGAATCAGGTGAACGTAGCGACCTTTCTGAACGTAGGTCAGTACCATGTGAAGGGCTGTCAGGACCAAGCCGACGCTGATTACGACGAAGGAATGGTAGGTCCAGTTGATCATGTCAAATTGGCTGTAAAATGCCGTGAATAGGCAAGCCCCCAACACGGCACCCCGGTAGTCGTTGGTCAAACGGACTAAGAAAAAGAACAGAAGCCCTACATTGAGGAAATGGAGAGCAAATTGAAACAGGTGATAAAATACATGATTCATTCCGAAGGCTTTGTATTGGGTAAACATGATGAGATGAGCCAATGGGTGAATGCGCCGGTGTCCGAACATTTCAAACCGTGCTGCTCGGAGAAGATCGTCCGTCGTCAGCGAGAGTCCTGAAAATAGATTAAAGGCAATGTAGTTGTCGCTGCGGAAAGGCTGGGTGAGTCCTCCGCCGAGGCTGTAACTCAGGAACGTCGCTATCATGACGAAGCCTAAAATGGTTAGGTATGCCCGGGGAAGGTCGCGACCCCAAAGTCCGAGGAATAGTGCAAAGGCCAGAGCTAGGAAAAGGGCCTGTAGATTCGGCCTGACAAGCCAGATTGCAGACGCCAATTCGGAAGACAACGCGCTGGCCACTGCCACAAGCTGTTGCCAGGGCTTAAGCGGTTTGATGCGGACCGCCAAATATGTTCCGAGGTCAAACCTGTCCAGGCGAAAGCCGCTTTCCAAAAGCGGCAACTCCCGGTCGTGGATCCGCTTGATCGCCAGCTCACTGAGAGGATAGTCCGCAATGAATGGTAGGAACACTCTTGTACTTGCGTGTAAATGACGCTTGTCAACTCCCAAGCCCTTGCCGATAGCGAGGCCCACTGATCTGATCAGTTTTCCGGATGGGCTGGCCGCAACGGGAGTTCCATTAAGGAACATAGTCAGAGTGTTTCCATCGTTGACTGCGACGAAGTGGTGCCAGGCGCCCGGAGCAACCGCTTGGGTTGTTACACTGTGAAGATTCATGTAGGTAAACAACATATGCTCAGAAAACCCGGACGCCCATCCGGCTTGTTGGTTGTGACGATTATCAAAGATGAGGTTACCCGTGCCTTCCGGTTCCTCCAGATGGACCCAGGCGCCCACGGAAAAACTCTTCAGTTTTGGCATGGTCTGCAGGTACAGGAAGTTATCGTCACTCCATCCTGAGGCCCCCACGATTCCAGCGTGACCTTCATTAAATATTACTTTTCCATGGACGGAAAACTCCGCCCACTCCGTCTCCCTCTCTCCGGACAGGAAATGTAAAAGGGGATACTGTGGGTTGTTGGGAACATCTTCAATCAAAAAGATTCCGGTCGGCGTTCCGAAAAACACCCTTCTTTTAAGCTCAGATATGTGGCTGGAAGGTATTTGGTCCGTCTCGATATGAATGCTATGTATCGTTCTCACAGGCAGAATACGGTGAACAATCTTGGGCCCGTTACTGTTTGCCTGACTCGGCAGCGTTCCCTCAAACTCGTAGGCGGCGTCGAATAGTTGGTCTCTGGTATCCTGTGCGCTTTCCTTGTATTTGGCTAGTTTCCCTTTGGCATCGTAGGTGACCAAAATACGGTCGCCAGTTCCATCGAGGTGTTCCACGAGGTACAGTTCGCCTCGCGAGGAAATAGCCACATTCATGAATTCGGAATGTTGATCGGAAGAGATGGATCCCACGGGACGAAAATCCCGATCTAACAGTGAAAGGCTCTTCGCTTTTCGGAGTACGGCCAGAAATCGGTCGGTGCCATCGTCGAAGATGGCCATATCAGTGATGGGCGCTTGGCCTACAAAACCATGCGAGAGAAAGACCCAGGTCTTTGTGTCCGCATTCGTTAGCCCAGATCGAAGCGTATGAACCCCCTGAGACGTCACGACAGTGACGTTGCCTTGAGCAAAATCTAAGGCGAGCAGAATTCCGTCATCCATTGTGGATGCGGTAACGTAAACGGTTCCGTTTCGTGCCGTGGCTTTCCAGTTAGAGAGGTCGTCACGGATGAAGGGGCGGCAAAACTGCTTTAAATCCACTGAGAGCCAATGAGAGAGGTAAGTCTGGCTTCGATGGTAAATCGATAGCCATCCGTCCTTGAGCGTCAGGGTCGATTTGGAGGGGAAAGATGAATAGCCCATCTTTTCCCAGATGACCCCTTCGGGACCGTTTAGACGCCTAAGAAAATCTGGCTCAGCATCATAGACAGTGATCCAATCAGTGTATTTGGAAAATTCTAATGGGTCGACACTCAGGCTGGGGGAAAATTTTTCGGCCTCGTAAACTTGATCACGCCAGATGTTCGGAAGATTGGGCGAAGTATTTGTGATCTGTGGCTCTTCAGAAAACGCTAAATTGGGGCCCGGAAGAAAACACCACACAACAAGGAATCGGACGGCAAACATTTTCAGAGCCATCATTCTTTTGGCCGGAAGGTATGTTGTTAGGTTCGGGCACTGCCCCATAGTTGCCCTCCTCTCGATGTACAGCTAACGTCGCCCTATCGATCCTCGTTCCCGTGATGCTTATTGGCTTCGAACGTCTGCGGCCCCGCCACGATGCAGCCAGGCAGGCTGTAGAACTGCAAGTGTGACGAAGAGGAATATCAGTGCCTCGATCCCGAGAAACAGTTCCATGCTCCTCCGATACCATACCGGATCATAGACGAATCGAACCCGGTGGGTTCCTGGAAGAATCTGGATTGCCTTGAAGGCGATATTTGCACGGAGCGCTAGCTTTGGCAGATCATAAGGGTGGAGGGCGTTTCCGTCAAGGATAATTAATGAAGAAAGCAGGAGGAAGACTGAAAGGACAGGGAGAACGCTCTGTGGCTTGGTCCACATGCTTCGCAAGTATTGGGGAACTGATCGAATATTTAGATTGAAAGGGCGACTTTCTTGTGACTCGGACCACGTATTCTGCAAGTTCTTCCGACGGGCAAGCACGACGATCCACACCCCGGTGACCAACAGGGAGAGTCGTAGAAATCGAATCAGACCTGGTAAGCCGACACGATACTTCACATGTAGGCGCTCGGTTAGGGAGAGCTTGCCTTGGATAAAGTAGGCTTCCCAAATCTGCGGGTCCAAAAGATCCCCAAACATCTGGGCAATGGAGCTTGCTGTGAGCACGGCTGCGGAAACCGTCAGAAGGATGGCAACGCTAACATTCACCGATTGCGCGAGGTGTTCAGTGATCGAGGTATAGATATGGAATGGGGAAAGTAGATCTTTAAGCAGTCGATTGCACCCGAGGACATAGAAAAACAACACTGCGAGCGAGAAGAACAGCACGAAGGCGTGGGTGTGCCGGACAAACCACAGTGGTGGGTACACAGGGTATAGAAGAGGCTGCAGCCCCCAGCCGGTCCCAGCATCAACAGAGCGAAGCCGATGCCGATGACCAACCAGATTCGCTTGAACGGATGCCGTCCAGCCAGCACTCCCCAGAGAGCACCGGCATAGACCCATAGGTCGAAATACATGAAAGCTTCTGACGCCTCACCCCACCGCCCCATGGGAGAGATATACCGATTGCTGAAGGGAGTGATGATCTGAATAAAGTCCAGAAACTGCGAGGAGGTGCCCGCAAGCACAACGTGCTCGTACGGCATCATGATTGAACCTCCGGCAAGCACATCCAGCCCTGGTTCCCAGTATTGCGAACCTCCGAGCAGGGGGCCGTTTTGGGTCGAGGCATCCAGCATGCGGGCTGGCATGATGAAGCGGTCCTGTTCCAAGGCCAACACGATGTTCGGGAGACACATCAAACCAATGATCCCGAGGGTGAGTGCAAGTTTCGGTATGACTTCCTGTGATCGAGCGAGATCCCGTAGCAACTGACGCTGGAACAGGGCACTGCCGACAAAAAACAGGAGCAAGTAGATTGAGGTTCCAGTAAAAAAGTACGATTGCCAGTTCAACCCTATGAACCCACCCAGTAAGACCCAGTTACGCCATCGGAGATCCTGCGCGCCCACGATTCGAAACAAAAGTAGCATAATCCATGGAGCCCAGATAAATTGACTGGAAATGGCATCTTGCCGCAGCGACGAGAGAAAGAACGATGAGAATAACAAGATTGGAAAAAGCGAGCATCGTGTCAGGACATGCAGGGCCCACTGCCTGAGCAGCAAGTAGCTTCCGAACGCAAATGCCAAACCGCGAACGAGACGATCCCATGCAAAAATCGTGAGGATATCTTAGGTAAATAGGGTCCCTATGAACAGAACGATGAATGTGGTCGGATCAAGGAATCGCAGTTGGGCCAGCAGAGGATAAAACGGCTCTCCCCCGTGTGTGAATGGGTACCACCAAGGGAAGCGTCCTTGGAGCACACTTTCTGCAGCGAACTGATACCAAGGGTAGATCCAATAAAGAACGTCATGGGCAAGGGTTGACCGTCCATTAATCAGGGCATCTCGCATTACCTAAACAAGTACCGCCAGTGACAGAAATCCTGCAATCAGTTCGAAGATCCATCCAAGAGGCTGAATTGACTGACTTCCAGAATGATCGGACGGAGGTGAGGACATCCCAGAGTCCAAGCTTGCATTATCTAGACGCATAGGAGGCAGGCGTGGTTTAGAACGGCCAGAAGCTGATGTTCGCTCTTGCCCAGCGTATGAATAAAAGGGGAACAAACCGACGGCCAACACCCATGAAGGCTAAAGGGATGAGGACAAGACGGCTTGTGACGTACCACCATCTCCAATCCCGTAACGGCGTGGGGATTTCCGTCAGAGTGAACGGTTCTCCTCTGAGCAAAGCTTTGACTTGAAGCAGCTGTAATCTATTTGAAATACACACCACGGTCGCAATGCCATTAGCCCTCGCCGCCGCTGAAATATTGTAGGCTTCCTGTACCGTATCGAGCGAGGGAGGCGTATTGGGGACGTCGGCGGAACAGGTTATGGCATTGGCCGGGACTCCGTGATGAATGAGTTTCTGCTTGAGGAGGTGTTCCACGGAGTCCGGGTAGCGGGCCGAACTGCTGCCATAAAGCCAGATGGGCAGGTTCCAGCGTACATAGGCTTGGGCTGCGGCGCGAACACGCTCATCGGCTTCAGGGGTATCGGGATAATGACAGAGGAGCCAGATGGCGGCTTCGCTGCGGGAGAGGGTGGTCGATTTACGGAAGACCCCATCCCCCATCATTATGAGGGTCTGCGTCATGGATCAGTCGAACCGGGGATCGGCGGCCAATCTTTGGACCAGGATGTCCATGAGCGGACGGTGCTGATCAAGGAGACCTTGAATCGCCTCGTTGGAGTAAATGTCGATTTCTTCGACGGACTGCAAATGAGATCCAATCAGGTAATTTCGCTCGGCCTCGGGGAGCTTGGAAAGGCGGGCGGCAAACCGTTCGACGAATTCTGTCCAGGCGTCCGGTGCAGTGTCTCCCGCAAGAGACAGACGGTCGAGCGTCTTCTTGCGGGTGCATTCGCAGACGAACAGGAGCGCCAGGAGCTGGCGGGAATGGAGGCGCTCGGCCAGAAATTCCCCCGCTAACTCTGCCATGGGCCTCCCAGGACCTCGCTGGGGACGGCATCCAGTCCTTTCCGCTTTTTGTAGAATTTCTCTCCCTCCTCCCTTGAGTGCTTCAGCAGCTCGGAGAAGAAGCTTTCCTTGACGGTGCGGAGGATATGGGTGAATGAATATTTCATTGGGTAGATTTTGGCGCCGACCAGGTAGGCCTTGGCGGCGAAATAGAGGACGAAGTAGAGTTTGGTCCATCTGCGCTGGATCAAATGGTTGACGACCAGATTGCGCCCGGAGGGAAAGATCAACAGCACTAAGCCCAGCAGTGACAAATTGACCTGTTCCAGCTTTTCCTGGGGTGTGAAGCTGGTGAATGGCGATTCGGTCTGATAGTTCTGGTGCAGTTTTTCAAAATCTCCGTCGAATGCCTTGACGTCGATCGTGTATTGGGACACGGGTGTGCCCGGGTAGGGGAAGAGTTCGGGGAATTCTCCGAATACCACCCTGTTCTGGATATTGATGTCGATGGAGTCGATGTCGTAGTCGATGACGCGATGCCGCAGCCCAACGTCTTTCAGATGCTCGACGACCTTGCGTTTGTCCGAGTCGTCCAAAGGTTTGCCGAGGTCGACTTCAGACCGCAGAGAGCCCAGGTTCAAGCGGTGGTATGACTCCAAATGTGAGCAAATGTCCGCGACTTTCCTTCCGAACTCGGGGTCGGCCATATTGGGAATGACCGGCACCGGGACGGCCAGAATGGTGTTTGAAAAGGTGCTGATGCCTTCCCTGTGGCACAGATCGAAGGCTAATTTGATGTCTTCTGCATCCATCCCCCGCTTGAAAATCTGCTCCCGGATGAAGGGATTACCCGATTCGATGGACATGCTGATGGATTTGATGCCTGCTTTTTTGAGGTAGGTGATCATGTCCGGATCGCGCCGGACCAGGTCGGAGCGGACCAGGCAGTGAAACGGCAGGCCGATCGCCTGCGGATATTTGTCCGCGAACTCGATCAGCCAGTCGTCCGTGCGGAACACGAACACGTCGTCGTAGAACTTGATGAACTGGGTCGGGTGGCGGCGGACCATGTCTTCCATCTCGGCCAGCAGCCGGTCCACGCTGTAGCGGTTGAGCATCTTTCCCTTGCCCTTGTACATGGCGTTGTATTTGGCGTTGAAACAATAGGTGCAGGGGAAGGGGCAACCGCGTCCGGCCATGAGGCTACGCATGCCGAATGTTTTCAGTCTGGTTTTATCGTAAACCACGTCACGATCCAGGTACGGCAGGTCGTCAAGAGCCATGTTCCGGTCTTGCAGGGCCACGCTGCCGTCGGCCCGTCTGTTGGTGCGAGTGACGACGTTGGGGATCGCATCGAGGCTCCCACCTGTTGCCAGCGCCCGGAGCATCGCCGGCCAGGTCTCATCGCCTTCGCCGACCACGAGCGCGTCCATCTGCGTATCTTCGATGATTCTCGGCATCGCCGGGCCTGAAAAAGTCAACGGCAGCTTGAGGCGCTCGCCGTAGAGCTGCATGCGCATGTAATTGAAGGTCGGGTGCGGACCTCCCATGACCGAGAAGATTCTGTCCTTGTACGTGCTCTTGATGGCGCGATTGGCCCGGAACATGACGTTGCTTTCACCGGTCTTGGCACTGTAGGCCATGATATCGGGCCTGATCGTCTCCACCTCATCCAGAAGATTGTCGTGCTCCAGCACGTTCAGGAAGGTTTCGTGTCCCTGCTGTTTAGCGAGCGCAGACATAAGCTCGATGTTCATCGGATCGATGTAATCTTCCTTGACCATCACAAACATGATTTTCATGGTGCGACTCATGACGTTCGTGCCTGTCCTCGGGCCCGCGCGTTCACGTGTTGTGCCGCCCCCGCATATTTTGCTCGATCCCTCACGCGAACTTCCCAGAACAGTTGAGCAAGAGCGCCGAGCACGCTGATGATATTCTTGGGTTTCAACGCTGTTGACCGTCCATGCTGCCGGGGCTGAATCGGCATGGGGACTTCGATGTAGCTGTGGCCGGACCGGATCATGCGAACGAGGATTGATGCCATGTATGCAAATCCATGCGTCTGGGCCGGGAGGGACAGAAGCAGTGAACGACGATGAACGCACGAGCCGTTATAGTAGCGCAGCCGGATGCCGAACAGCAGGCTGATCAGTATCACGAAGGTGGTGGAGATAAGGCGGCGATGCCATTCCCGCGCAACCGGATTGGCAATATACGGCACTATAATATCTGCGGATCCAATCTTTTCCAGGATCGCTTCAATCGCCTCTCCCATCACTTCGTTATCGCCTGGGAACATGACCACATATTCCTTCGTGGCCAGTTCCACGCCGCGAGTATAATTATAGCCGAAGCCCATATTCCGACCATTGTGGATGACGCGGATGCGGGGATTTCCGGACGCCAGTTCGTCCGCAATCCGTCCGGTGCGGTCCGTGCTGCCGTCGTCAAAGATCAGGAGTTCGTAATCGGCGAACCGGTCGCCAATGGCTTTCAGGACGGTGCCGACTGCGGCCGCAAGGTCGCCTTCTTCGTTCAGTGCGGGAATAATGACCGAGAGGGTGCGGTTGCTCATATCAAGACCGGCTAAAAGGGTCCCGTGAAGGCCTTGTCCGGCACATCCAAAGGGGTTTCGTGCTGGATGCCCAATTGCTCCTCGGTAACCTCCGGCAGCCCCATGATTGTCCGGACCCCGTTCACCACGTGTACGGCGCGCGGGTAGAAGTGCTGTGCAAGGGCCGGCGTGCTGGGCGAGGGGAGATCCGGAAAGGTCACCCGCGCGGGAGCGGACTTCAGGGTTCCATAGGTCCGTTCGGCCGCCAACGCCAGCACTTCCGCAGCGAAGCCCAGCGACCGCCAGGCGCCGTCCACCGCCACCACCCGGCCGGTTCTGCGGACCGATTCAAGGATATGCTCTGTATCCAGAGGACGGAGGCTGCGCACATCCACCACCTCGGCCTCGATACCGTCCTTCGCGAAGACGACGTTGCGGCGGTACTATGGCGTCCGGCGGAGTCACTTTGTGCTCTACCTGAAGGAGATGGAGTTTCGCTTCAATCATCGACATGAGGATTTGCCGCTCCTGATCGAGCGAATCCTGAAACA
>Ga0194121_10007185_pt1 | contig 14593 bp, 14 predicted proteins | sample TA2MahCa50mmetaG_FD_148609 | JGI IMG/M metagenome (GOLD analysis project Ga0194121, IMG submission 148609) | Freshwater microbial communities from Lake Tanganyika, Tanzania - TA2015020 Mahale Deep Cast 50m | ecosystem: Environmental > Aquatic > Freshwater > Lake | place: Tanzania: Lake... | reverse complement strand
CTTTTCCGGATAGCCGCGGTTGGCATAAGCCATGCCCAGCGTTTTAAATAACCGCGGGTCGAAAAATCCCTCGCAGGCGGTTTGCAGCGATTTGATGGAAAGATCGAGCTTGCCCTGGCGCCAGTAGGCCAGTCCCAGGTCGCCGTGGGCCCTGGCGTTTTGCGGATCGATCTGCAAGATGCGCGCGTACACCTGCATCGCGTCCGGCAATTCCTCCAGGCTCAGCAAGGCGGAACCCAGACCGGCCAGCGCCTCGACATCCCCAGGCCGTGTCTTGAGAATATTCTGAAACCGCTGCTTGCGAAGGCGGTGCACGTCCTGCGCGCTCAGCACCTGGGCGCGGCGGATCGGATGGCGCAGCACCTCCTTCCCGCGCGCGTACACGATGGCCGGACAGCGGCACCAGAACTCCAAGATCTCCTCGCCGCGAAAGACCAGCCCCTGCAAGATGGTGTAGTCGGTGGTGGCTTCGTGCAGTTCCCAGAAATGAGCGGGCTGCGCGGAAACCTCAAGCGCCTCGCTGGCTTCCACCACGATTCCGGGGGTTCTCTTGTGGCCCTGGTGGTGTACGTGAACGTATCGGTCGCGATCGAAATCCTCCGGGGCCGGGCGGTGCAGCACACGAAAGTGGAGCTGGCGTCGCGCGGCATCGTCGACGAAGGCCATCAATTCACCGGGCTCGCTGGGGGGCAGCAGGACGGTCTGCTCGGGATAAGGGACGCGCAGGCCGAGTTCCTCGCTGGTCCAGTAGGCCCATGCGACGGGCTCGCGCAGGCAGTCGGGATAGGCCGAGACGCCGTTGCGCAGCAAGTCCGCGATAAACGCTTCCGCCTGCTCGACCCATGCGGCTTCGGGCGCCAGGTCGACCGCTTTCTCCAACAACTCCAGCGCCTGCCCCTTCTCGCCGCGGGCGTAGAAGGCGGTCCCCATGCTGTACATGGCGCGCGCGTCGGAGGGGCTCAGCTCCAGGGCCCGCGCGTAAAAGGTTTCCTCCACGTAGGGGTTGCCGCCGTCGCCGTAGGTGATGCCCATTTCCAGGTAGGCGGTCGCGGTGATGTCGATGGCATTGGCCGCCTCGAGGGCGCGGATGGTTTCGTCGTGATCCCCCGTGGCATGCAGCGAGCGGGCCTTGCGGAGGTAGGCGGCGGTGGCCTCGGGATAGAGCCGAAGGGCCTCATCGAAGGTGCGGACGGCGTCGGTATGCTGCTGCGCCTCCTGGTGACGGCACGCCTCCTGGTAGTGGGCCAGCCAGTCGGCGGCACAGGGCGCCAGCAGGACGAGGCGGTCGTTGATGGGCCCCACTTCCGGCGAGAGCGGATACTGCTCCAGGAAGCGGTTGCAGACCCCGGCGGCGTTGCGGGCGTCGCCCTGCAGCTCGTGGAGACGGATGAGCTGGCCGTACAGGCTGAAGGCGACAGAGGAGTAGCCGCCGCATTGCGGGTCGACGCTGATGGCCGCTCGATACAGGCTGCCAGCCTCGCCGTAGTTGCCGGCCGCCTCGTAGATGAAGGCCAGGTGCCAGTACGGCTCAAAGTAGCCGGGATCGTTGCCGATCAAATCACGCAACGCTTCGATCAGCGGCTGCAACACCTGTGCGTCCGCCGCGCTCTCCAAAACGGCACGCAATTCCCCGAGCCGATTGCGGGACGCCCTGCGCCGCTCGAGCGCCGCTTCACGTTTCATGGTACCTCCGTTCCGGTCGCATAAGATACGCCCTGGCCGTCAACACTCTACTGAGCAACGTCAGCCCCCGGGCGCCTTCTCGTACCGAAACGGCTTGTCTCGCAAGCGGATCCACGCGGACCTGCAATCGGACGAGTCCGGGCGGCACGGCCATGCGGTACTGGCCGTCCGCGTTGGTCAGGGCGGCGCCGACCACGTTCCCCAGGGCGTCGAGGGCGGTGACCAGCGCGTTGGCCCGCGGGCTTGATCCTTGCGGCGCGTCCTGCAGGCTGCCCACCACGAACACCGGGTTCACCTGCACCACGAACCCCTGGACGACGGCTGGCGCGGTCTGCGCCTGGGGTGCGGAGGCACCGCCGCCGCTGGAACCTCCGGTGGAGGTCGTTCCCGAACCGGTCGCGCTGCTTCCCGAGCGCCCACAGGAGGCAATCAGGGCGAGCAGCGCAAGTAAGAGCATGCTGGCCGCAAGCCTGTCCGAACCGAACTGAAACTGCACGTGCTGACCTCCCGAGCTTGAAGCGCCCTGTATACTGTCGTTAAGGGTCGTGTTAAGGGGGAGAGCGGGGATTCGAAGCCCCGGAAGCATTGCTGCTTCAACGGTTTTTAAGTCCGCACTCTGCCGAATCTCCGTGTGAATGTTAACCACGAAAACTCCTGGTGTCAACACCCCGAAAATTCTGGGCGCACCAGGTGGTGGGGCGAGTAGCCCGCTCCAGGGGGACCGGCCCGGCTCGCGAAGTTAGGGCCGTGCTCCTCCTCCATCGAAACCCTTCGTCCCAATTTGCAGGTGCGGGCTCGTCTGGGTGCCACCGAGACGCCATTCGGGTGGTTCCGCGCGGCCTCGGCATTTTCTCCATGAAATTTCCAGGTCCGCGGGCTATGCTTGGAAGCATGTTGGATGGGATCCGCCCGAACGCTCCCCTGCTGCTCCCCGCGCCGCCCGCCGCGAAGGCCGCCGCGCAATCCGAGGCCGTTGTCGTCGACACCGTGGCGCTCAGCGCCACCGCGTCGGCGGTGAAACCAGCCGCTTCCGGCATCGGCCTGGGCACCGTGGCCCTCTCCCTCACGCCCGGCCCGGCCGCCTCCGCCGCCGTGGAGGTCGTGGACAGCCTCGAGGCGCTGATGGCGCGCCATCCAGGTCTGGGCGTCGACCACCAGGCCGCCGCGAAAGCATTTGTCAGCGAGAGCAATTCCGAGACCGGCCAGCTTTTGAAATTGGAGGCCCTCGACCACCTGCTCAACGGCCAGCAGGACCTCTCCGCCGACAGCATCCGCGCCGTGGCCGCCTTCGTCAACGAGAGCGAGTCCATCGACGGCCGCCGCGTCAAGCTCGAGGGGCTGCAGGCCATCGCCCATGCCAGCGGGCCGCTCACCGCCGACCACTTCAAGGCGGTGGCCGGCTTCGTCAATCCCAGCACCACGCTCGACAACCGCCGCAGCAAATTGGAAGCCGTGAAGGACCTGGCCGAGAGCCGCCCCGCCTGGACGCCGGACCTGCTGCGCCGCGTCACCTCGTTCGTCCACGAGGTCGACGACTTCTCCGAGCGCCGCCCGCGCATGGACGCGGTCACGGGGATGTTCGCGGCGCACGGAACGCTCCGTGATGACCAGGTGCTTTCCCTGGCGCGCTTCGTGGGGACGTCCACCAGCGCCGAGGTGCGTGCCGACAAGACTTCCCTGGTGGACGCCCTGCTGGCCGCCCAGCCGGATCCCCCGACGGACACCGTCGACGCCATCACGAAGTTCGTGAACGAGAGTTCCTCGGCCGATGGCCGCTCGCTCAAGTGCCAGCTCCTCGTGAGCATCTTGAGGGACCGCCCGGGGATACCCGCCGACTCGGTCCGCGCCATCGCCGGTTACGTCAACGCCGGCGACGGCCTGAGCGCCCGCCGCCAGCGCGCGGAGGCCCTCGTCGCGCTGTCCGCCGCCGATCCGACCTTACCGGATGCTTCCCTCATCCAGATGGCTTCCTTCGTGGGGACCAGCAGCGCGGCCGAGATCCGCGCCCTGAAAATCGACTTGCTGCGCGCGCTGGATCCGGCGGGGAGCGACCTCATCGACGCCGTCACCTCCTTTGTCGACGAGAGCAACTCCGCCGAGGGCCGCACCGCCAAGCTCAGGGTGCTCATCGACCTTGCCGCCGCCACGAAGTTGACGGCCGGCCAGGTGCGCGGCATCGCGGCCCTGGTCAACGAGAGCAACAGCATGGAGGGCCGCACCCTCAAGCTGGATTATTTGCCGAAATGGTTCAAAATGCGGCCGGACTTGACCGAGCCGATGCTGCGCGCCCTGGCCGCCCACGTCAACGACGGCTCCGGCCTCGACAGGCGCAGGAGCCGCCTGGAGCAGGTCGCGCGGTTGCTCGAGGATCATCCGGGGATGGACGCGGCAGCCTTCCAGAAGGCCTTCGCCTCCGCGGCCGGCTCGTCTTGCCCGGCGGATTTTGAAGCGCGGGTCGAAATGAACTTGAAGGCGGACGCCGCGCGCGCTTTAATCGATAAATTGAAGGCCACCACGCCCACCACCCAGGTCAGCGGCTCCATGGCCATTTTGCAGCGGCTGGAAAAGGAGCCGGTGGTGGTAATGGCCGACGCCGCCCTGGGCACGGCGCGCAACCGCCTGCAGCACTATGAAGCGGTGGCGGTGATGGACCGCAATACCTTATTCACGCAAGAGCACGACCTCTACTTGAAAACCTGGAATTCCGAAGCCGAAGTGGGCCGACTGTACGGCGCCGCCGCCTCGCTGGCGTGCCTGGGCGCCTCCGCCGCCGCGGCGTTCTTCCTGCCCGCCTCGCTGGCCGGCGCCAGGTCCATCATCCAGGTCGGCGGCATGCTCGGTGGATTATTCCTGGCCCCGCTGGCCATCCGCAAATTAATGGGAAAAATTCTCCCGCCGCGCGTGGAAAAAAGCATGCGCAAAACGCTGGAAGGCCCTCGCAAGTGGTGGGCCAACCGGGTGGACGCCCTGCGCCCCCTCCCGCGAGAAGCCCGCGACGCCGCACTGCCGCACGTGTGCGCAACGGCCGCCAGGCCCAATCCCTCGAAGCCCAGCCTGCCGGGCGAGGGCGTCAAGGTGGAGGACGAGCAGGTCGTGGTGGGCGGCATCCGCCTGGATCGACTCCGTAATCCTGACGGAGTGGCCGCGGGGGGGCTGCTGCCTGCCAGCAGCCACTTCCTCAACGGCGGGCCGTTGACTTAGTCAATCGACCTGGTTAAACTAAACCCATGAAGTCAATGGGAGTGTCCGAGTTCAAGTCCGGCTGCATCCAGATCCTGAAGGATCTCCAGCGTACCCAGACGGCGCTTGTCATCACGCACCGCGGCCAACCGCTGGCGCGAATTGAGCCACTCGGCCGCGCCGGAAGAAGGCGCCTGGGGGGCTTGCGCCATCTCGGAGAAATTCACGGGGATCTGCTCGACTTCGATTTCGAGGAATGGGAAATGGAAAGGGATCGGGGGTAGCACATGCCCTGGCTGCTCGATACCCACGTGTGGCTCTGGTCCCAGATCGAGCCCGAGAGGCTGGGGCCCACGGCGGTTGCCGTCCTGGAAAGGCCCGACGAGGTCTTGTATGTGGCCACGGTGTCCACCCTGGAGCTTGCCTGCCTGGTGGCGGCAGGACGCGTAACCTTGCAGGTGAGCGTTGCCGAGTGGGTGGACGCCACGCTGGCCGAACTTGCCGCGGCGACGCTGGAGTTGACCCACCCGATTGCGGCCGCGGCGTATTGCCTGCCGGGTGAATTTCATCGTGACCCCGCGGATCGTCTCCTGGTTGCGACGGCTCGCCAGCACGCCCTCGTTATCCTCACCGCGGACAGGCGCATTCTGGAATACGCTCACGTCCGATCCCAGGACGCGTCACACTGAGCTCGACTGGCCGCCGAGCAGGTTCTTCGCAGGAGCCCCGGACATTATTGAATTTCCTTCCCTTAATTCTCAATACCCATGCATCCGATGCATGTCATGTCGAGGAAATATCGCGGCGAAAGGAGAGGCACCGTGTTTGCAGGTCTCTTCGAAAAGACGTACATCGTGTCGAGCGAGGGCGTGGAAGCCGATGGCTTCGTCATGTCCGGACACACCCGCCGCCTGACCCTCATCCGCCGCCGCAAGGAAAGCCTGCTGCCGCTGCTGGGCCCCGGCCCCTTCGCCCGCCGCATCCCTGAAGCCGTCGCCGGCGCGCGGCGCTTCTTGCGCCTCGCCGCATCGCTCGCCCTTACGGCGTGGGCCGGGCAGTAGACCTTTTCTCCACGCGCACGCCGCCGATCACGACGCTCTCGTCGCGCACTTCGATGGTGCCTGGATCGCGCTCGGGCAAGGCCATTTTCTGCAACTGCCTCAGGTTCTCACTGGCCGTCTGCTCGTCGAGCATGGCCGCCCGCGCGCGAATGCGCTCAAACTCGTTGCGCTGCTCGGCTTGTGTGCTGTGGTAGCCAAAGCTGGACTCAAAAAGCATGCCCCGTGAGGGAATGGAATTCTCGAACGCCGCGTGAGCGATGCCGCGCATCTCCGCGTCCATGCTGGTGCGCTTGATTTCCTGGAAGACGATCTGGCCCACGGCGCGACCGTCCCCGCCGCTCGCGTGAGAAAGCGCCGCCAGAGCGAAGCGCGCCAGCGTCGCCTCGGCGCGTCCGAGCGGTGCCTCCTGGAGAATCTGCAGGCCCTCTTTGAAGACGGCGGTGGATGTCGTCCTATCCAGACAATTCGACCCCGCAACGTTCACCGCGTGCGCAAGCGCCTGCTGCGCGGACGTCCCCACGCCCTCGAGGGCCTTGAAGAACACCGGGGCCATGGCTTGCGCGTCCTTGGGTCGGTCAACCGCGTTCAGCACGTCCAAACCCACGTGGGCGAGCACGGCGGAGGCCGGATCCCCGACTCCCGCGGCCACGGCCTGGAGCGCAACCCGCTGTGCCTGCACGGCGCTGACGTCCTTCACGGACTGCCCGGCGGCCTCGCGGATGGTCGCCGCCACGAGCCGCTCCACGCCCCCTGACTGCCCGGCCACGCTGCCCAGGTAGCGGTCGCCGACCTCGCGGCTGGCGCGGCCGGAGCCGTCGCCCATCTGGCGCAGCCCTTCTTGTGCGAGCGGCATCGAGGCAGAGACGTGCATGCTGTTACGGTAGCACCGCAAGCTGGAAAGACTCTGGAATCCACGGCGCTACCAGGTTTCCGTTGACCCGGGCGATTTAACAAACCATTTACAAGATCGCAACAGGCTGTTCACATGCACAAGAACGGCGCAACGTGTCCCTGCGATGATTGACCTACCAATTGACCTACCAGGGTAGGGAGGGTGGACACGTTCAATGACACAGGACACCGTAGCAAGCATCCCCGGAATCGCCGCGAAGGAACGGCCCGCCGCGGCGGAGCAGCCGCATCTGGCCCGCCAACCGAGCCAGAACGTGGAGCAGGCCCGAACTTCGAATAACGTCGACGCGTTCACTCCTTCGGAGGATCTGGACGACGAGCTGGCCTCCGAGGAAAAGGGCAAGCCAAACGAGCCGCAGCAGTCTCCAGAGGACGAGAAGCGGAAGCTGCTCGAGCAGAAGATCGCCGACAAGTCGAACGAGCTCGAGCAGGCCCGCAAGAGCGGCGATCAAGATAAGATCCGCTCGCTCACGGCCGAGCTGGCCGGCCTGAACCAGGAGCTGGCAGCCCTCCGGCCAGGACGCGGTCGATCTCGGAAAGCAGTTCCTGGGTCGCAACTCCGCCGACATCAAGGGGGCCCTGCCCAACTTCACGGCGACCGGCGGCCAGACCAACAACTGCGCCGACTTCGTGAGCGCGTGCCTGGAGAGCACGGGCCGGCTCCAGGGCCACCACGTCAACGTCGGCGAGCTGCAGCAGGCGCTGCTTGACCAGGGCTACACCCGGGTCGACCAGGCGCACGCCCAGCCTGGCGACGTCTGGATCAACGGAAGCGTCGGGCACACCGAGCTGGTGGCCACCCCCGGCGCCACGCAACTGATCGGCTCCAACAACGACGCACCCGGCCACCAGGTCATCTCTCTCGCCCCCGGCCAGCAAGGAGGTTATTACTACCATCTCGACTCTCCAACCTCGTAAAGGAAGGAGGGTCCACCCTGAACCCCCTCATGTGCATCGCCCTCCTCACGGAGGGCTTCTTTACATAGTGGTCCGCGGAGTCGACCGGCCCTGGGTTCGGACGGGCGCGCTACTCCAAGGCGTTGACGATCTTGCCGCCTTCAACCCTGAAGACGTATCGTCCACCGTCTTGGAGGCTGAATTCCAAGGACTTGCCCTTGACCTGGTGAATCCGCACGAAAGGCTCGACGCCAGGGTCCACGACGACTGTCCAGGTCGCCGACTTCCCATCGGCCAGCGTGGCTTCGATTCCGGCGCCGCCGTTGAGGTAGAAGGCCACGTCGTAACCGCTACGGTTGGTGAAGGTCACCTCAATGCGCCTGTCAAGCGCCCAACAACCAGGATGCGCGGACGCGTCTCCTCACGCGTCTCCTCATGGCAGGGGGGACAAGCCGGGCGCTGAGTGATGGAAGCGGGCGACTTCCTTGAAAGATCGCCTGCGGCACGACTATACTTCGAGGAACGCATGGACGACGTCGCCGGAGGCGCCGCGGCACTGGCGTCCGCCTTCTTCTTCACCCTGGGCGCGATGATTTTCGGCCGCCTGGGCGCCCGCGTGTCGCCCTGGGGCCTCAACCTGGGCAAAGGCGTGCTGGCGCTCGCGCTCACCGGAATGCTGCTGGCGGTGAAGGGGGCTGCGGCGGTGGCGGGCACCGACTTCGCGCTGCTCGGGGTGAGCGGCATCGTCGGCATCCTCATCGGTGATACGGCGTACTTCCGCGCGCTGACGCTGCTGGGTCCGCGGCAGACGCTCCTGATGGACACCCTGGGTCCCGGACTGGCCGCGCTTGGCGCCTGGATGCTGCTAAACGAGGGTCTCCTACCCCGGCAGTGGCTGGGCATCGCGGTCACAATGGGCGGCGTCTGGTGGGTGATGCTCCAGCGATCGGAGGGGAGTAAAGCGCTCGCGGTGGCGGGCGTGGTTGCGGCCCTGGTGTCGGTGGGCGCGCACCTGGCCGGCGTGCTCCTGTCAAAGGTGGCGCTTCGCGAGGTTCCCGCGCTGGAGGCCACGGTGGTGCGCCAGGCCTGGGCCGTGGCCGGGTTGTTCGCATGGGGGATGGCGAGCGGCGCTCTGCGCGACTGGGTCACGCCGCTGCGCGATCCTCGCGTGCTGCGCACGCTGGCGGCAGCGGCCTTCCTGGGAACGTTTCTGGGAATCTACCTGTCCATGCTCGCGCTCAAGCTAGCCTCGACCGGGGTGGCCACCACGCTGAGCGCCACCGGGCCGCTGTTCGTCCTCCCCCTGTCGGCGGTTTTCGCGGGCGAGCGGATCACCGCCCGGGCGTCGCTGGGCGCCCTGCTCGCGGTGGCGGGGATCGCGCTGCTGATGTGGCCGGGTTGAGGGCGGCTTCTCGCCGCTCACGCCGGGCCAGGGTGCCCGAGCGATTTTGTGCGCCATCCAGTAGTGGCACGTCTTCGCCACGGCGGTGACCACGTTCTTGATCTCCCGCTCCAGACGGAAACCTGGGCCGGCGGGTAGATAGAGGACGTCTCCTTCGCGGCGCACCATGACGTTTTCCACGATAATGGCGCGGAGCAGCCAGGTGGCCATTTCCTCGGTGTCGCAGCGGACGCCGACCCAGCCCGCGTTCTTGCTTTTTACAATGGGAAGATGGGTGGCCAGGCGAATGCCGCGCTCGATTTCAGCGACCACCCTGGCGTAATTTTCTTCGTCGCCAAGCGCCTCCGTGGACGACACCGCCTCGAGCAGCGTGCCGCGATGGCTGGGACCGCCGGCCATGGCGAGATCGCAGAAACTGGTCCACATGCGGTCCCAGGCGACCGCGCCGCCGCTGTCGACCAGGAGTTGCGCACTGCCCATGGATTGCGCGGATGCGGCACGTTCCTGGTACATCGGCGGCAATAATTCGTTGATTTTTCGATCGAGCTCGCGCAGGGCAGCATCGTCTTCCGCCGCATTGTGGCGTGCCGCAATCGCGGTCGGGTCGGGCCGTTGCAGCGTGTCGTCTTGCAGCGCGCGGGCGTGGCACTCGCGCAGGCGGTCGAGAAATACCGCGCTGGTGAGCGCCGCGTCGGGCCACGGTACGGCGATGCCGTCGGCCCCTGGGCCGGAAAATTCCCCGTGGCGGCCGACGAGCCGCGCGAGGTTGGAGTCGGCCACCGGATCACCGGTCATTGATGCAGTCAAGACGACTGGGCCCAGGTCAAGGGCCGCCTCTCTCAGTGCGTCGGCCCAGTCCAGCCAGCCCGGCTTTGACGCGAGGTGAAAGGTGAGAAACGGATAGCGCTGGCTGGCCAGGCGGACCAGATTCCCTAACGATCCATCGTCCTGCGCCAGGGTAAGCGGCAGGGACAATACGACAATCCGCCGGGCGCCGCGGAACGCGAGGGTGCGGATGCCCGCGATGGGATTACCGCTGTCGCAAACGACCACCAGTGGCCCGAGCCTGGACGCAAGGTCGTCCACCGCCACGGTACGTGCGCCGGTGATGGCCAGCAGCGTGCCGTCCATCAGTTTGCGAACGGGGTCTCGCCGGACATGACCGGATCGCGGTAATTGGGCCCGGGCAGTCCCAGGCGCCGCTGTGCCAATCCGGTCAGTGCTTCAAGTATCGCGCGCCGGGCGTACATGGCGGTCGTATATCCAGGGTCGAGCAGGGGCGCCACTTCCACTACTTCCATCCCGACCACATGCGTTTCGTGGCATACTCGGCGAATTGCCGGCAACAACTCGCGCGGCGTCAGTCCTCCGGCTTCCGGCGTGCCGGTGGCGGGCGCTCCACCGGCGCGTCGCCGTAATCCACCACGCGCAGCACGTCAAACGGGCGAACCCGCGTGTCAGGGTTGATCATGGCCATCGGCGTCTGGGGCAGCATGCGCTCGTCGCAGCGGATGGAACGCGGCCCAAACGCGGCGCCCCGCATGCCGGTGCTCATGTCGACGGGCGCGCCCACGACGGCGACGTCCACTTTCCCGGCCTTGAGATCCTCCTGCGTGAGACAGACCGGAACGCCCATGAACGTGGGGATGCCGGTGTAGGCCAGCTGCCCCGGCGTCCGCTCCAGGTGAATCGGGCCTGGTTCCCGATGCGGATCGCCGCTCCGATCGCGACGCGCCTTATAGTCAAAGCCCTCAACGCCGGCCAAGTCCCCACCTCCACCAAGGTGACAAAACCGACTTCGGACACCGCTCAGCCCCTCCTGCCGGCCATGATGATGGGGTGCAGGAGCCCTGTCCCAGGCCCTTTTTTTGGGAATGGCGACTCTGGGCGGCGGCCCTGCCGCTGATGGCCACCCGTTGCTAGGCCTCTTCTCCGACCAGGATCGCCGCCTCGTAAGGGAGCAGGCCGATGGCGTGGCGGGGGCGGGGACGCGGGCCGCGCGACGACAGAACGAAGGACGGCCCCTCTCCCGACAGCGGGAAGATGCGCTCGCGAGAAGACATGTTGAGCACCACCAGCGCGCGCTCGTTACCGGCCACGCGCTCGTAGGCCAGCACGTGCGGATCGTCCCCGATCAGGCGCAGAGCGCCCTCGCGCAGGGACCGGTGGCGGCGCCGCAGACCGATGAGCGCTCGATAGAAAGCCAGCAGGGAGCGCGGCGCCGCCTCCTGCGCCGCGACGTTGCAGCGCGCGTGGTCCGGGTGAACGGCCTGCCACGGCTTCCCGGACGTGAATCCCGCATTCGGACCGTCGTGCCACTGCATGGGCAGGCGACACCCGTCGCGGCCGTAATCCGGCGCCCCCGCCCAGCGGCTCAATTCCATCAGGGTCAGGTCTGGAGTCGCCTCGTATCCGCAGCGCCACGCGTGGCGCCGCCATGCCGCCAGTGCCTTCGGATCCCGCAGGTCCCCCAGTCGCTCCGGCCGGCCGTCCAACATCCCCAGCTCCTCGCCGTAGTAGATGCAGGCCAGGCCGGGCTGGGTCAGCTGAAGGGTCGCCAGGAGCCGCGCCACGGCGGCGCGCCATTCAAGCGGCACCGCAAGGCGGGTCAACACGCGCGAAACGTCGTGGGTTCCCAGCACGGTCACCACCGGCAGGGGGCCGTCAGGGTCCCGCAGCTCGCCGTCCACCTCCCGCATGACCTCGCGAAACGCCCCGGCGTCAAGGGCGGTCAGGCTCTGGAAGAGAAACTGGAAGACCGTGTGAAGACCGTCGCGCCGGGCGCCGTACAGCCGACGCAGAACGTCCGGCGGCGCCCAGGCCTCTCCCAGGAGCAGCGGATCGTGGCCGAAGTCCCGCAAGGCCGTCCGCATCTCGCGAACGATGTCGAACAGTTCCGGCTGGTCCACGTTGTACACCGGGGTCTGCCCCTCGATGAAGCCGCGGGCCCTGCGCACCGCCAGGGGAACCTCCTCTTGCGGCGGGTTGTCGCGCAGGAAGGCGTCCTCCACCAGCCAGTCGATCGCGTCCAGGCGCAAGCCGGACACGCCGCGGCGCAGCCAGAAGCGCATCTGGTCGTACATCCAGGCGCGCACCGCCGGATTGCGCCAGTTCAGATCCGGCTGCTGGCGGTAGAAGTAGTGCAGATAGTACTGGCCGGTGGCCGCATCCAGCGTCCACGCGGACTCCTCGAACCCCCTCCAGTTGTTGGGAGGACCGCCGTCCGGGGCGGGATCTCTCCAGACGTACCAGTCGCGAAACGGAGAATTGCGATCGGAGCGGGCGTCCACAAACATCGGGTGGCGGTCGGAGGTGTGGTTGACCACGAAATCCACAATGACCCGGATGTCGCGCGCCCGCGCGGCGGACACCAGGGCGTCGAAGTCCCGGAGGGTGCCGAACTCCGGCGCCACGTCCGCGTGGTCGGACACGTCGTAGCCGAAGTCCACCTGGGGCGAAGGATAGATCGGGTTCAGCCAGATGGCGTCCACCCCGAGCCGCTGCAGGTAGTCCAGGCGAGAGCGGATGCCGGCAAGATCCCCGATGCCGTCCCCATTCGAGTCTTGAAAGCTACGCGGGTAGATCTGGTAGATGACCGCGTTTTCCCACCATGCCCGCTCCGCGGCGGGCTGCTCGGGCAGGGGCTTTAAGGTGTCCACGGCGTCCTCCACGCGTCCGGCCGCGGCGGCGCGCGGCCCGGGAATGTGCCGGCATGGTAGCCGTGGCCCATCCCCGGGTCGTCGCGCACGCGTGAAATCACCGGCCGCCGGTGTGAACGGATGGAAAACATTTCTCCCGGTTTTGCGCCGAGCTGTTGTCCCTGGAAAACCCGGCCGCCTCGCTCACCGACCACCGCGGAGATGGATCAGGCGCTGGAGGAGATGGTGGCACGCAAGACAGCCCGCATCAACCGCGCTCGAATCGACTTTGCGGTGCGCCAGGACTTCAAGGGCATCCAGTTCTCTCGGGGCAGGTCGAACTCCGGGCACCATCGGTCTCAGGAGCGATCAGGGCGCTCGTTACGGCCCCTGGCGGACACAGGGTCAGTCCGGCTCCGGCGCCACCAACGTAAACTGGCTTGCCCGGCCCAACGCGTGGATTCCGGCCGACCTACACCGTGGAAGACAGCGATCCGGCCACCTGGGCGTACAACGAGAAATCCGGTGGCGAGGGGGCCACGCGCCCGCCGGGACGATCCGATTGCTCGAATTCCGACCCGAGTTGTTCACACTTTGGAAATATCATTCTAATTTTGGTTACATCCGGCCACTTTACTCGTGAAGCCCACCTGCTACGATAGCGCCAGGAGGACGAGGGAGATGGACGTACTTTCCAGGCTGAGCGGGCCGGGTGAGAGCGCGGCGTCATGCTGCGCCGGGATGGGTCTGGGCACGGCGACCGCGCGCGCGGCGGGTCCCTTCGGCGGCATCGGCGACTCGATGATGCAGCCCATGATGATGATGCAAACCATGCTCATGCAGACCATGATGCTGCAAATGATGCAAATTCTCACGAGCCTGCTGATGGGAAAGGCCGGCAAGAAAAAGGGACATCAGGGCATTTCCGCCCTCAAAGACGCGTACGGGTCGCGTCATCCTGCCGGCGCCGGCCCTTCACCGGGCAAAGCGCCAGGCGCTGGCACGCGCGACCAGGGCGCCATCAAGTCGTACATACGCAATGCCGCGTCCGCCTACGGCGCCGATCCGAACGTGTTGACCGAAATTGCCCGGCGCGAGTCGAATTTCCAGGCGAACGCGGTGAACAACTGGGACTCGAATGCACGGAAGGGCACGCCCTCGAAGGGAATGTTCCAGTTTATCGAGCCCACCTTCAATTCTTACGCGCCACAGGCGCGCAAGGCGAACCCCAAGGCGTGGGAGGGCCTCGGCCCGCTCAACTGGATGGACTGGCGGCAGCAGGCGCTGACCACCGCGTGGGCCATCAAGCACGGCCACGGCAGCGCCTGGGCCACCTACGCGGCGGCTGGCGGACGCTGAGCGCCATGGCAGGAGTGCAAGAAGTCCACGCCGCGCCGCCCGCGAGCACGATATCCCAGCCGCTGGCGCGACACCCGGAATCGGCGGCCGATGCGCGGGCGCGCACCGCGACGGCTGCTTTGTCCGCGCCTTCGTCCGATGATTTCCAATCGGACGAGGAAGACGACGACGACGGCGCGTCGTTCGCGAGCGTGATCGGCAGCGTGATGGATGCACCGGACGCCGTCGGTGAGGTTGCGTCCGACGCCGCGAACAATATTACCGACGAGGTGCGCGAAGCGGCCGGCTCACTGGCCAGCGACGCCACCCGCCCGGCCGGCGAGGGAATCGATACCCTGGGCGGCGTGGCGGCCGACGCACTGGACGGCATCGGCCTGGACGATCAGGCCGCTTCGGTGCGAAAAAGCACCTCCGACTATGGCGGAATCATTCGGGAAATGGGCGACACCGCCCAGGATCTC
>Ga0194121_10007179_pt1 | contig 14601 bp, 18 predicted proteins | sample TA2MahCa50mmetaG_FD_148609 | JGI IMG/M metagenome (GOLD analysis project Ga0194121, IMG submission 148609) | Freshwater microbial communities from Lake Tanganyika, Tanzania - TA2015020 Mahale Deep Cast 50m | ecosystem: Environmental > Aquatic > Freshwater > Lake | place: Tanzania: Lake... | reverse complement strand
GAGCGGAGCGACCCAGAGTGAGGAGCGCAGCGAGCGTCCGGACCTGCACGAACGGTCGGCGCGGCCCGTCGATGGCGTGCAGCGAGCGGAGCGACCCAGAGTGAGGAGCGCAGCGAGCGTCCGGACCCGCACCAACGGTCGGCGCGGCCCGTCGATGGCGTGCAGCGAGCGGAGCGACCCAGAGTTTGGGTCCCGCCCGAGTGGTGCACGGCGACGAAGGGATGCGGACGGTGGGTCGACTCGATGGCAAGGTGGCGATCATCACGGGCGCGGCGCGGGGCCAGGGCGAGGCGGAGGCCCGGCTGTTCGCCGAGGAGGGCGCGCGGGTGGTGCTGGGTGACGTCCTCGACGACCGCGGCACGGCGGTCGCCGCCGAGATCGGCGCCGCGGCCCGGTACGTGCGCCTCGACGTGCGGGACGAGGCGAGCTGGGCCGACGCGCTCGCCGTCGCCGAGCGCGACTTCGGTCCGGTGAGCGTACTGGTGAACAACGCGGGGATCTTCCGGGTGTCGAACCTGGTCGAGACCACCGTCGATCAGTTCCGCGAGCTGTTCGAGGTGAACCAGCTCGGCGCGTTCCTCGGGATGCGCACCGTCGTGCCGTCGATGGAGCGGGCGGGGGGCGGGTCGATCGTCAACATCTCGTCGACCAGCGGGCTCGCCGGGTATCCGGGCACCACGTCGTACACCGCCACCAAGTTCGCGCTGCGCGGCATGACCAAGACCGCGGCGATGGAGCTCGGGCCGCTCGGCATCCGGGTCAACTCGATCCGCCCCGGCGGCGAGGTCGACGCGATGGGCGGCGCCGACGCGCTCGACCAGCGCTTCGCCACCACCCCGCTGCGCCGCGTGGGTCAGGCCGTCGAGATCGCCCGGATGGCGCTGTTCCTCGCGTCCGACGAGTCGAGCTACTCCACCGGCGCCGAGTTCGTCGCCGACGGCGGCATGCTGGCCGGCCCCCGGGGCTGACCGGCCAGGCGGGGGATCAGCTCGCGCAGCTCGCGGGGCTTGGTGATGGGACGGATGTCGGTGCGACCGAGCCACGACGGGGTGGGCGGCTCGGCCCGGCGGGCCCAGTCCGGGCCGTGGTCGGGCCAGTGCCTCCGGGAGAGGCGATCCTCCCAGCCGATGCCGGTCTTCCGGCACGCCGCCGCGTAGGCGTCGGCCGTGGTCCGCGCGCCCTTCACGTCCCAGTAGTCCTCCTCGCCCGCCCACCGGCCGTCACCCGCGTACCAGGCGACCGAGAGGCCGGGGAAGTCGAAGTAGGGCGGACCGTCGGGATCGGGGTTGTCGCGCCGGTTCTGCAACGACCACACGACCTTGTCGTCATCGACCACGTACCACTCGAGCACCGTGTAGATCTCGGGCACCGCGATCATCACCGGGTCGATCCAGGTGCGGATCTCGTCGCGCCCGTGCATCGTCCCCCAGAAGTGCTCGACGTAACGGGCATCGTCGGTGAACAGGTCGGCCCAGCCGGTCCAGTCCTCGTCGACGCAGCCGAGCCGGTAGAAGTGGGCGAACGCCTCCTCCACCTCGGAGCGGGCGAAGCGGCCCATCAGCGGAGCCGCCATTCCTGGCGGGCGCCCGACGCGAACGACTCCTGACCCTTCCGCAGCCCCTCGGCGTCGGTGCCCATCGCGATCCAGGTGTAGCCCTGGCCGAGCGCCTGCTTGTGCCCGAGGTCGCGCGCGGCCCACAACGCCCGGACGGTCGCCTGCACCGCGAGCGGCGAGTACGACGCGATGGTCTCGGCCGCCCACCGCGCCCGCTCGTGCAGCTCGGAGAGCGGGCACACCTCGGAGACCAGCCCGATCTCGAACGCCCGCTGGGCCGACACCCGCTCCGCGTTGCCGAGGATCGACAGGCGCATGATCTCGGGGAACGGCATCTTGTGCAGCATGTGGATCGGCTCGAACGCGGTCGGCATTCCGTACGACACGTGCGGGTCGAAGAACGTCGCGTGGTCGGCCGCGATCACGAACTCCACCTCGCCGAGCATGTAGAACGCACCCCCGCAGGCCATGCCGTTGACCGCGGCGATCACGGGCTTCCAGAGGTCGTTGCTCTTCGGCCCGAGGTACTCGCCGGGGTCGTCGAGCATGAACGGGCTCGAGAACCCGATGGTCCCACCGTCGCTGGTGGCCTGCGCGCCGGTCCGGGCCAGCTCGTCGGGCCAGTCGACGTTGACCTCGCTGCGGTCGATGCCGGTGCAGAACGCCCGCTCCCCCGCAGCCGTCAGCACGATGCAGTGGACGGCGGCGTTGTGGCGCAGGCCGCGCCACACGTCGCGCAGCTCCTCGGTCATGGTGGTGTTGAAGGCGTTGTGCACCTCGGGGCGGTTCAGCGTCACCCAGGCGACGCCGTTCGCCTCCTCGTAGGTCACGGTCTCGTAATCGGCCATCGGCGCTGCTCCGTTCCCGGCACGGTCGGTGGGCAGGACGGTAGCGTGACTCCCCGTGGGGATCGACGTGCGCCGTCACATCGACCGCGTCGCCGCCCGGTTCCCGCCGCTCAAGTACGTGCTCCAGATCCAGGACCGCTACGAGGCCCTGCACGGCAACGTCAGCGCCAACTCGATCACCCTCACCGGGTTCCTGGCGCTCTTCGCGCTCACGCTGCTCGCCGTCGCCGTGGTCGGCTACCTCGACCGCTCCAACGTCGACATCGCCGCGGAGATCACTCGCTGGCTGGGACTCTCGGGTGACGCAGCCAAGGTCGTGACCAACGCGGTCCGCACGGCGAGCAACAGCGCCCGCTTCGCGACCCTGATCGGCTTCATCGGTGTGGTGACGATCGGCACCAGCTTCGCCGGCGCCATCGCGACGTCGTACAACATGGCGTGGGACGTGAAGAACCGCGGGCTGATCGAGCGGGCCCGGGCCCTCGTGTGGCTGCTGGGCGCGGGCGCGCTGGTCTCCTTCGGCGTGTGGACCACGGTGCTGTGGACGCGGTTCCCGAAGGAGCTCGCGTTCCTGGTGGTGATCGCGACGCTGCTCATCAACGCCATCCTGTGGCTGTTCACGTCCTGGTGGCTCCCCAACCGCAAGACCACGTTCCGGGCGATGCTGCCGGCGGCGATGGCGGGCGCCGCGATGCTCGAGGCGCTCAAGGTCATCGGGGGCATCTGGGTGCCGCGACTGGTCACTCGCTCGTCGGAGCTCTGGGGGACGATCGGCGCGGTCTTCGCGCTCATCGCGTGGATCCTCTTCTTCGGCCGCGTCGTCGTCTACGTGACGATCATCGAGGTGCTCGAGGCGGAACGCCTCGGCAAGAAGTCACGCCACGGCGATTTCTTCCCGTGACGCCGCCGCCCGACCCCGCGTCCTTCTCGCCCGCCGAACCCCGGGTTAGCCTCCGCGCGGACACGAGCCGCGGCCGCGGTCAGGAGGAACCATGATCGAGCGCATCGACAGTCCCGACGGAGTGCTCGCATTCCGCGCCGTCGGCGAGATCGGCAAGGCCGACTACGAGCAGGTGCTCGAGCCCGCGGTCGAGGCGATGGTGGGCGAGCGCGGCGAGGTCCGGATCGTCTACGTGCTCAGTGACGAGTTCGAGGGCTACTCGGTGGCCGCCGGATGGGAGGACACCAAGCTCGGCATCGCCCACCGATCTGCGTGGAAGCGGTGCGCGATCGTCACCGATCACGACTGGGTGCGCCACGGGATCGGGATGTTCCGCTGGATGTTCCCCGGCGAGATCAAGGTCTTCGAGCCGAACGCGCTCGGCGACGCGCTCGCCTGGGCCGCGGCCTGACCCGCACGCCGGGGCCCACCGGCGGAGGCCCTGGACGGGTCGGGGTCCTGCTGGCTCCCGGCCGAGTGACGCCCGTCATTCCATCAGTTGACTCAATCAGTTGATTGAATCGCCCGATTGGTCTAGGGTGCGCCCATGACCGCCGTCGTCGACGACGCGACCACCCCGGCCGGCGCCACCGTCGAGCGGCTGCTCGACGCGGCCGAGATGCTGTTCGCCGAGCGGGGCATCGACGCCGTCTCGGTGCGGGCGATCAACGCGGCCGCCGGCGCCAACGTCGCCGCGGTCCACTACCACTTCGGCTCGAAGGACGCGCTGGTCGAGGCGGTGCTGCGCCGGCGGATGGACGCGCTCGGAGCCCGGCGGCTCGCCATGATCGACGCCCTCCCCGACGGCCGCACCCCCGAGCCCCGGGCCGTCGTGGAGGCGCTCGTCGTCCCCCTCGCCGAGCTCAGCGCCGACCCGGGCGGCCCAGGCCGCGCCTACGTGCGGGTGCTCGCCACCTTGCAGAGCGGCGACGACGGTCGGCGACGGCTCGGCACTGCGTTCGCCCCCCAGTTCGCCCCGTTCGACGCCGCGCTCGCCCGGGCGCTCCCCTCGCTCGCCGACCCCGTGCGGCACTTCCGCCTCGGGCTGGTCGGCGGCCTCGTCGTCTCGACCCTGGCCGACCCCGAAGCCGCCGCCGCCTCGCTCGGCCTCGACCCCGCTGCCCACGACGCCGTCGTCAATGCACTCGTCGACACCGTCACCGGCGCGCTCGCCGCACCGGTGACCACCAAGAAAGGCACCCGCCGATGACCACCACCGCTCCCGTCCGGCTCGAGCTCGACCCCGTCGCCGGCGCCCTCGGCGCCGAGGTGCGCGGCGTGCACCTCGGCTCCCTGAGCGACGCCGAGTTCGCCGCCGTGCGCGCGGCGCTGCTCGAGCACCTCGTGCTGTTCTTCCCCGAGCAGCACCTCACGCCCGACGAGCACCGCGCGTTCGCGGTGCGCTTCGGCGAGCCGGAGATCCACCCCTTCATCGCCAAGCTCGACGAGGACCACCCCGAGATCGTCGTGCTCGAGGGGACGGCCCGGGCCGACGTGTGGCACACCGACGTGACCTTCGCCGCCCACCCGCCGATCTGCTCGGTGCTGAAGGCCGTCACGATGCCGTCGCGCGGCGGCGACACGATGTGGACCAACCAGTACGCGGTGTACGAGGCGCTCTCCGCGCCGATGCGGGAGATGCTCGACGGGCTCACCGCAGTGCACTGGGCCAAGTCGTTCGGCCACCCCGAGATCCAGACCACGCACCCCGCGGTGCGCGTGCACCCCGAGACCGGGCGACGTTCGCTCTACGTGAACCGCACGTTCACCTCGCACTTCGTCGAGCTCAGCCCGGGCGAGAGTCGCGCGATGCTCGAGTACCTCTACGCGTTCTCGGAGCAGCCCCAGTTCACCTGCCGGTACCGGTGGGCGGAGGGCGCGATCGGGATCTGGGACAACCGCGTGACCCAGCACTACGCGATCAACGACTACGACGAGTCCCGCCGGATCGAGCGGGTGACGATCCTGGGTGACGACCCGCAAGGGAGTCCGCCCAAGTGGGGACCCTTCGACGGCAAGCTCAGCTCGTACGACCAGATCGAGTCGATGACCGGTCGCAAGGCCCTCCCCGTCGACGACCGCACCACCCACTGAGCCGCGCTCGGCGGCCGGACGCGACCGAGGCGCCCCAGGGGGAGCGGGGCGCCTCGAGGTCGGGAACCGGAAGGGGGGGAACCGGTCACCACCTGCAACCCTCCCTTCCCGGGACCTCTTCCGATGCCGTTCCGGGCGTGACACACGTCACGTCCCCGGCGCGCCGCCCTGCTCTGCGGTCGAGTGCGTGTCGCCGGCGCGGTGCTACGGCTGGAGGCGGGTGATCGTCCAGGGGGCGGTGCGGCCTGCGCGCTGGTACTGCACCCGGTCGTGGAGCCGGTCGTCACGGTGCAGCCACAGCTCGATCGTGTCGGGCACCAGTCGGAAGCCGCCCCAGAAGTCGGGCCGCTCCACGTCGGTGCCGGCGAGGCGGTCCTCCGCGGCGGCCGCGGCCGCTTCGAGGTCGGCCCGGCTGTCGACCGGCCGGCTCTGCCGCGACGCCCACGCGCTGAACCGACTCGCGACGGGTCGGCGCTGCCAGTAGGCGTCGGACTCCGCGTCCGACACCCGCTCGACCGCGCCGGTGGCCCGCACCTGGCGGCGCAGGCTCGGCCAGTGGAGCACGATCGCGCCCCGGGGGTTCTCGGTGAGCTCCCGACCCTTGCGGCTGTCGTAGCTGGTGAAGAAGCAGAACCCGCGCTCGTCGAGGCCCCGCAGCAGCACCACCCGGGCCGACGGCGCCCCCGTCGCGTCGGCCGAGGCCACCACCATCGCGTCGGCGTCGTCGCCGTGCACGGCCCGGGCTTCGGCGTACCAGGCCGCCACCTCCTCGAAGGGGTCGGCGCCGACGGTGCGCTCTGACAACTCGTCCATTCCGGTGCAGAATACGGTCCGCAACCGCACCCCGGTTCGGGATTCGGCCGCGCGGGCGGCCGGGGAAGCGAGGCTGGTCATGGCCTTTCACCACGTCGCGATCAGCACACGCGACCTGCCGGCGACCCACGCCTTCTACACCGACGTGATGGGCTTCACGCTCCTGCGAGTGGAGACCGCGCCCACGCCCGAGGCCCTGTTCGACCCCGACGGGCCGACCGCCGGCTGGGCCCGGCACGTGTTCTACGACACCGGCGGTGGCGAGTGCCTGGCGGTGTGGGACCTCCACGACCCCGAGCACCTGCCGGCCGACTTCGACCCGTCGATCAGCCGCGGCCTCGGCCTGCCGCCGTGGACCAACCACGTGGCGTTCGACGCGCCCACCCTCGACGCGCTCGGCGCCCACCGCGACCGCTGGCTCGCGCACGGCCTGCCCGTGGTGGAGATCGACCACGGCTGGTGCACGTCGATCTACGCCGAGGACCCCAACGGCATCACCGTGGAGTTCTGCTGCACCACCGCCGAGGTGCGGGACCCCGACGCCGCGGCCCGCCTCACCGACCCGGCCCCACCGCTCGCCGCACCTCCCGAGCCGACGTTCTTCGTCCCCGAGGACGCGAGCGCGAACTGACCGTGCACCCGATGAAGCGTCCCTGAACGACGCTGGGCGTCGGCCTCGGGACGCATGGTCGCACCATGCGTCCCTGAGCGACGCCCACCCGGGCGGCGGGACCACGCCGAGCGCGCGTAGCGTCGGGGGATGGACTTCGCCCTGTCTCCCCGCGCCGCCGAGTTCCGTCAGCGACTCCTCGACTTCGTCCGCGAGGTCGTCGAGCCCGGCAGCGTCGTGTACGTGCAGCAGGTGCACGACTCCGGCGACCACCACTTCCACCCCCCGGTCATGGAGGAGATGAAGGCCGAGGCCAAGGCCCGCGGCCTGTGGAACCTCTTCCTCCCCGACGAGCACGAGGGCGCGGGTCTCACCAACCTCGAGTACGCGCCACTCTGCGAGATCATGGGCCGCCACCCGCTCACCGCCGAGGCCACGAACTGCTCGGCCCCCGACACGGGCAACATGGAGGTCCTCCACCTGTTCGGCACGCCGTTGCAGCAGGAGCAGTACCTCCGGCCGCTGCTCGACGGCGAGATCCGCTCGTGCTTCGCGATGACCGAGCCATGGGTGGCGTCGTCCGACGCCACCAACATCTCGAGCCGCATCGTGCGCGACGGCGACCACTACGTGATCAACGCGCACAAGTGGTGGACGAGCGGCGCCGTGTCGGAGCGCTGCCGGTTCGCGATCCTCATGGGCGTCACCGACCCCGACGCCGACCCGCACCGACGCCACTCCATGATCCTCGTCCCGATGGACACACCTGGCGTCAGCGTGGAGCGGGCCCTCCCCGTCTTCGGCAAGAGCCACGGTGGTGGTCACGCCGAGACCCTGTTCACCGACGTGCGCGTGCCCGCCGAGAACCTTCTCGGCGAGGAGGGCTCGGGCTTCGCGATCGCGCAGGCCCGTCTCGGCCCCGGCCGCATCCACCACTGCATGCGGGCGATCGGCATGGCCGAGCGGGCGCTCGAGCTGATGTGCGCACGCGTGCAGATGCGCACCGCGTTCGGGAGGCCCCTCGCCGACAACGCGGTCGTGCAACACCAGGTCGCGGAGAGCCGCATCGAGATCGAGCAGGCCCGCCTGCTCACGATGAAGGCCGCGTGGCTCATGGACACCGTCGGCGTGAAGGGCGCCCGCTTCGAGATCTCCGCGATCAAGGTGGTCGCCGCCCGGCTCGCCACCACCGTCATCGACCGGGCCATCCAGGTGTTCGGCGGCGCCGGCGTGAGCGACGACTGGCCGCTGGCCGACATGTACGCGCACGCGCGCACGTTGCACTTCGTCGACGGCCCCGACGAGGTGCACCTCATGCAGATCGCCCGGCGCGAGCTGCGCGCCTACGAGGACTTTCGGGTCTGAGGGCGTCGACGTGAAGGTGCGCATCGGCTTCGGGCTCGGCACGCTGGGCGCCACGACCGACGCCGGCGCGTTCGCCGCGCTGATCGACTCGCTCGAGGACCTGCGCTTCGACTCGCTGTGGCTGTCGGAGCGCGCCACCGGACCCACCCTCGACCCGCTCGTCGCGTTGAGCGTCGCCGCCGGGCGCACGACGAAGCTCAAGCTCGGGACCTCGGTGCAGGTGCTCCCGGGCCGCAACCCCGTGCTGCTGGCGAAGGAGTGGGCGACGCTCGACGTGCTGTCGGGCGGTCGCGCCCTCCCCGCGTTCGGCCTCGGCGTGGTCGACCCGATCGAGCAGCAGGCGTTCGGCGTGGCCCGCGAGGAGCGGGCGGGCCGCTTCGACGAGGCCCTCGGCGTGATGCGTCGGTTGTGGACCGAGGACACGATCGACCACGACGGCACCTGGTTCCACTACGACGGCGTGGGCATCGGCATCCGGCCCGTGCAATCGCCGCCCGACGTGTGGCTCGGCGGCCGGTCACCCGGCGAGCTGAAGCGGGTGGGCCGCCTGTCCGACGGGTGGCTGCCGTCGTTCCAGTCGCCCGCCGAGGTGCAGGCCGGCCAGGCGATCGTGATGGAGGCGGCGGCCACGGCCGGGCGGGCGATCGATCCCGAGCACTGGGGCGCGCTCGTGGCCTACTCCCCCACCGAGATCCCGCCGCCCGTGCTCGAGGCGATCGGGAAGCGGCTGTCGGGGGTGAACGCGGCCGAGGTGGTGCCGATCGGCCACGACGCGCTCCGCCGCACGCTCGAGGCGTTCATCGCCGTCGGGTTCTCGAAGCTCGTCCCCGTGCCGTTCGGCTCGACGATCACCGACTGGGACGCCGAGCTCGCCGCCCTCGCCGACGCCACCCTCGACCTCACCACCTGATCACCCGCGAACGACGCGGTCATGGCGGGGGTCCCACTGTGGTCGTTGCGGAGACGTCACAGAGCGGAGCAACGAGCACGGTGGGATCCCCGCCCGGGACTAGCCCCCGTAGCTCATGCGGGTGTCCTCCATCACCACGGTCGGACACCCGCACTGTGCGCGTGGGCCCGAACCTCAACCCCCGTAGCTCATGCGGGTGTCCTCCATGCGCAGGACCTCGGTGTCCTCGTCCTTGAGGAACGCGCAGTCGACCACCTCGCCGATGAAGAACGTGTGGTTGCCGGCGACCACCCGCTCGCGGACCTCGCAGTCGAGGTAGGCGACCGACTGGGTCAGGATCGGTGCCCCCGTCGCCCGTTCCACGTAGGGGAAGCCGTTGAGCGTCTGCGCCTCGAGGTCGACGTCGACCGGCTTGGTGAACTTGCGGACGATCGCGCGATCGTCGCGATCGATCAGACACAGGCTGAACACCCCGCTCGCGTCGATCAGCTCGTGGGTCAGCGCGGTGGCCTCGACGCCGATGCCGATCCACTTCGGGTCGAACGAGATCTGCGTGGCCCAGTTGAGCGTCATCCCGTTGCGTCGCAGCGCGCCGTCGGTCGACCCGACGACGTAGAGACCCGACGGCATCTTCCACAGCAGCCGCCGTCGCATGCGGTCGTACTCGTCGTGCGCCTCGTCGTCGTCCGCCACCGTCGCGGGGAACGGCCCGACGGGCCCCGTACCACCCGGTTTCGCCATGACGTCAGGCTACGGGCCCGAGGTGCCGTCGACTCCCAGCTCGATCGACGTCGGCAGATCCCGATGCCGACGCATCACCCAGTAGCCGAACCCGGTGGCACCGAGACACGCGATGCCCCCGACGACCAGCCCCGCACGCGGCCCCCACGCCTCGACGATCGCACCCACGATCGGCCCGCCGATGGGGGTCGAGCCGATGAGCACGACGCTCTGCAGTGCGAGGACCCGCCCGCGCTTCTCGGCGTCGGCGGTGAGCTGGAGGTTGGCGGTGCTCGACGTGATGAAGGCGGTCATGCCGAGCCCCATGAGCAACGCGAGGGGGAAGGCCACGGGGAGGTCGGGCGCAGCCGCGAGGAGCAGCGTGGCGACCCCGAGCAGCGTGGCGGTGTGGACCGTCTGGGCCAACCGCAGCGTGGTGTGGCGGGCCATCCACAGCGCGCCGAGCACCGAGCCCACGCTCAGGACCGAGAAGAGCAGGGTGAACGCGGCGTCGGTGCCATCGAAGGTGCGGGTGACGAGGAGCGGGAACACCACCTGGAAGTTGAGGGTGAACGTGCCGATGATCGCGGTCATCGCGATCGGCAGCCACAGGTTGGGGAGGCCGCCCACGTAGCGGAAGGCATCACGGATCTGCCCCTTCGTGCGCGACACCACGGGCGCACGCCGGATCTCCGATGTGCGCATCACGAGCAACGCGACGACCGGCCCGACGTACGAGAGCGCGTCGAGCGTGAAGCACCAGGCGTAGCCGACGGTCGAGATCAGCACGCCGGCGATCACCGGGCCGAACACCCGCGAGCTGGTCATCATCGCCGAGTTGAGGCTCACCGCGTTGGCCACGTGCTCCTCGTCGACGAGCTCGACGACGAACGCCCGGCGCGCCGTCGTGTCGATCGCCACCACGAAGCCGCCCACCAGCGCCACCGCGTAGATCGCTCCGAGCGGTGGGCTCCCGGCGAAGGCGAGCACCGCGTACGCCGCCGACTGGGCGGCGGCGACCACCTGGGTGGTCAGCAGGAGCTTTCGCTTGTCGAGGCGGTCGACCACCGCGCCGGCCCACAGCCCGAAGACCAGCAGCGGACCGAACTGGCACGCGGTGAGCACGCCGACGGCGAACCCGCTGTCGGTGAGATGGAGGACGAACAGCGTCGCCGCGATCGTCGTGAGCCAGTTGCCGATCCCGGAGACCAGCTGGCCGCCGAAGTACAGCCGGAAGTTGCGGACCGCCAGCGACCGGAACACCGGGGCGCGGTCGGCACGGTCCCGGTTGCTCGGCATCGACCCGGGTCTACCACTCCACGCCGGCGATCGGGGTGGGTCCCGCCGACCCGGTCCGTAGGATCCCGGAGTGGCGGTGTTCCTCGGGCTGCTGGTCGCCGTCGGGTACGGCACGGGCGACTTCTTCGGCGGGCGCGCCTCGCGCGACGCCCCGACCCTCGGCGTGCTGTTCGTGGCGCAGTGCACCGCGCTCGGCGGTGCACTCGCGGTCGCGCTGCTGGTCGGGGCCGACGTCGCCCCGCGCGACCTCGGCTTCGGGGCCGCGGCCGGACTGCTCAGTGCCGGCGGCCTGGGCCTCCTCTACCGCGGGCTCGCCACGGGCCGCATGGGCGTGGTCGCCCCGGTCACGGCGGTCGTCGCCGCCCTGATCCCGATCGCGTGGGGTCTCGCCACCGGCGAGCGCCCGTCCGCCCTCACCCTGGTCGGCGTGGGCGTCGCCGTCGCCGCCGGCGGCATCGTGGCCCGCGAGCCCGACTTCCCCGACGAGCCGCCGACGACCGACACCCGCAGCGCGCTGCTCATGGCCCTCGGCGCCGGCTCGATGTTCGGGCTCTCGTTCGTCCTCTTCGCCGAGACCGGCGACGCGTCGGGCTACTGGCCCGTGCTCGTCGCCCGGGTCGCGGCGGTCGCGGCCATCGGGATCGCCGTGGTGGCGGTGACGCGGTACCGCCACGGTTCGATCCTCCCCCGAGATCACGCTCGTTCCCTCGCGATCGGTGCAGGGGCGCTCGACGTCGCCTCAACCGCGCTGCTCCTCACCGCCGTACGCGAGGGTCTCGTGGTGGTGGTCGCCCCGCTCGCCGCCATCGCGCCCGCCTTCACGGTCATCTGGGCCTGGGCGCTGTTGAAGGAACCCGTCACCCGCCACCAGGTCGTGGGGATCGGCCTGTCCCTCGTGGGGCTCGCCCTCATCGCCGCGGGATGACCGACGACGAGACGACCCCCGGCCCGGACACGGTCCCGGCATCCGATTGACCGGGCCGCGAGCCAGGTGCTGGAGTGGTCAGATGGACGACGCCCGGCCCCTCTCCGAGCGCTACTGGTATCTCGACGGCACCGACGCCACCCGCATCGACGTCGACTTCGACCCCTTCTGGGCCCAGCTGATGTCGGGCGACTACCACGACGACATCGTGCGCCGGGTCGGCGAGGGCGACGGGTGGCTCGTCGGCGTCTACGAGATGAGCGCCGACATGACCCACGAGGAGATGCACCCCGAGGGCGACGAGCTGCACTTCCTCGTCTCGGGGCGCGTCGATCTCGTGTTCACCAGCGCCGACGACCCCGGCGGAGCCACGAGCACGATCACGATGACCGCCGGGACGAGCGCGGCGGTCCCGCGAGGGGTGTGGCACCGCTTCGTCGTCCACGAACCTGGCCAGGGGCTCGCGATCACCGCGGGCCGCGGCACCGAGCACCGCCCCATACCGACCAAGGAGCCCTCATGACCGCCGTCACCACGTACCTCTGTGTCGAGGGCGCCGCCGACGCGCTCGACTTCTACCGGCGTGCGTTCGGGGCCGAGGAGCTGTACCGCCTCACGATGGACAACGGCGCGATCGGCCACGCGGAGATGCGCATCGGCGAGACGACCCTGATGATCTCCGACGAGTGGCCCGAGGGCGGGGTGGTGAGCCCACTGCGCCAGGAGGGGTCGAGCACCAGCCTCGCCTTGACGGTCGACAGCGTCGACGCGCTCGACGCGCTCTGGGGCCAGGCCCTGGCTGCCGGAGCGAGCGTCGAGCGCGAGATCGAGGACCAGTTCTACGGCCACCGGACGGGCACCGTGGTCGACCCGTTCGGCCACCGGTGGAGCATCGCCGCCGTGGTGGAGGAGGTGTCGCCCGAGGAGATGCAGCGGCGCATGGCGGGCATGGGCCCGTAGGCGACCCCCTGATCCGGTGCCCCCGACCGCGTCGTACTCTGGGCACACCCGGTGCCACCCAGGAGGACGCCATGGGCATGTTCGGAGGCAAGTCGAAGATGGTCACCGCCGAGGAGGCCCTGCCCGGCCGTGACGCCACCATGCGGGTGCCCGAGGCCCACCTCGTGCTCGGAGCCCCGATCGTCCCGCCGTTCCCCGACGGCCACGAGTCGATCATCGTGGGCATGGGCTGCTTCTGGGGCGCCGAGCGCAAGTACTGGACGGCACCCGGTGTGTACACCACCGCCGTCGGCTACGCGGGTGGCTTCACCCCCAACCCGTCGTACGAGGAGGTGTGCTCCGGCCGGACCGGCCACACCGAGGTCGTGCTCGCCGTGTTCGACCCGGCCGTGACCTCGTACGAGGCGATGCTGAAGGTGTTCTGGGAGAACCACGACCCCACGCAGGGGATGCGCCAGGGTAACGACGTCGGTACGCAATACCGGTCCGCGATCTACTGGCAGACCGACGAGCAGAAGGTCGCAGCCGAGGCGTCGCGCGAGATGTTCCAGGAGGTGCTGCACGGCGCAGGGCTCGGCGAGATCACCACGGAGATCGCGGCGGCCGGACCCTTCTTCTACGCGGAGCCGTACCACCAGCAGTACCTCGCGGCGCACCCCAACGGCTACTGCGGCCTCGGCGGCACGGGACTCAGCTGCCCCATCGGCGTGGCGAAGGCCGAGTGACCGGATGACCGAGGTGGAAGGGACTGCCTACGCCGACGCGTACCGGGCGCTGCGTGGCCGCGTCACCGCGCTGCTCAAGGGCGTCGACCCCGCTCGGTGCGACGCCATCGCCCCCGCCACCCCCGAGTGGCGGGTGCGCGACGTGCTCGCGCACATGGTCGGGGTCAACGCCGACATCCTCGCCGGCAACCTGGCGGGGGTCGGGACCGACCCGTGGACCCAGGTCCAGGTCGACGTCCGGGCCGACGTGTCGGTCGCCGAGATGCTCGACGAGTGGAACGAGATCAGCCCGGCCGTCGAGGAGATCGCGCCGATGTTCGGCACCGCGACCGGGCAGTGGCTGTTCGACGCGTGCACCCACGAGCACGACCTCTGCAACGCGCTCGGCGTCGTGGGCGACCGCGACACCGACGCGGTCGTGCTGGCGTACGGGTGGGCGACCGACCGCGTCGACGACGTGCTGCGTACCCGCGACGCGGCCGGCGTGGCGTTCGTCACCGAGTCGGGCACCAAGGTGGTCGGCGTGGGCGAACCGGTCGCGACCGTGCACGCCACGCACTTCGAGGTGATGCGCGCGCTCACCGGCCGCCGCAGCCGGGCCCAGGTCGAGGCCTACGGCTGGGACGGCCCGCCGCGCCCCGACGTCTTCGCATCGCTGGGGCTCTTCACACTGCGCACCGACGACTTCGTCGAATAGCGCGTGGCGCTCCCCCGTTCGCTCGCGCCGTTCCGCCAACGGCAGTACGCGCGCTTCTGGACGGGTGCGTTCGTCTCCAACATCGGCACCTGGATGGAGACCGTCGGCGTCGGCATCCTCGTCACCCAGCAGACCGGTCA
>Ga0194121_10007178_pt1 | contig 14601 bp, 12 predicted proteins | sample TA2MahCa50mmetaG_FD_148609 | JGI IMG/M metagenome (GOLD analysis project Ga0194121, IMG submission 148609) | Freshwater microbial communities from Lake Tanganyika, Tanzania - TA2015020 Mahale Deep Cast 50m | ecosystem: Environmental > Aquatic > Freshwater > Lake | place: Tanzania: Lake... | reverse complement strand
ACAAAGTCTGATTTTGTTAACAACATCGGCTTTGTGAATGTGCTAGGCACATCAGCCTCAACTATTACAGTTACGGCTGCCTCAACTGGCGGTCTATCATCCTTCTCCGCTTCGACTACCGTCACAGTGGGAACAGCCATTTCACTTGCAACTCCTACCTTCAGTGCTAATGACGGAACCGTGATTGCCTCTGGATCTGGACAATGGAAGGCTGGAACTTCACCTGCGTACACAATCCGTTCAACTCGCACTTCGACTACAATCGTTTGCGGATACTCTGATCCAGCTGCAACGAAATATGCTGGAGTAATAGTTGAGGATGACGGTGGACAGATTTCAGGTTCACCAGGTACTGACAACACGTTGTACATGAACTTCTATGCCTCAGTCGCTTCTGGAAGCACGGCTTCTTCATGGACGCTGAGCCATACTGCGCTTGGAACAACGTCTGATGCATTCACCCTCCAATGCGACGGAACTACCGATGACACCATTTTTTCGGTTTCTGGTGCCGCTGCAGTTGGAACGACTATCACTGCATCCCCATCATCTGTTCGTGGTGCCGCTGCAGGTTCGGTAACAATCCGTGCACAGGTAATGGATCAATTCGATTCGCCTCTAACCTCAAGTTCAACAACAGTCACTGTTGCTGGACGTAATGCTGCTAGAGCGTCCGAAACATTGATCACTGATTCAACCGGTTATGTGTCAACCACAATCACTGACTCCGGAAGTTCCAGTGCCACCGATACGGTCACGTTCACGAATACCACAACTGGTACGGCCACCATTACATGGGGCGCCTACACAGTTGCTACTGTGACTGTAACTGGCGGAAAGACCGCATCCGATACATATGCCGGTCAGAACTTGACTTCAATATCGACAGCTGTGGCTGGACCTCATGGTGCATCTGTGTCTATTACCGCAACGGTAAAGGATGCCGATGGAAATGTTCTATCTGGAGTCCCAGTAACATTCTCAGTCGACAAGGGTCTAATACAAAAGACCGCGACTACGGATTTCACAACTGTCACCACGGGTGCATTGGGAACAGCAGTAACGAAAGTTATTGACTGGCTCGAAGGTAAGCAAACCATTACCGCAACCGCCGGTGGTAAGTCTGGAACTGACTACTTGACATGGGATGCTAACACTGCATCCGCTGCTCGTAGTATTTCTGGCACAGCTTCCGGAAATAAGGTAACTGCAACTGTCAAGGATCGTTACGGAAACACTGTGAACGGTGTAACTGTTACCGCTTCGACATCCGCAGGCTACTTTGGTAGTGGTTCAAACCGCACCACTGGAACAACAAATGCAACTGGAACAGTTTCATTCTTCGTCTCTGGAACATCAGGTGCTGCAACTGTTACCTTGTCTCTAGACAAAGACACTTATGTTCAGTCAATTGACGTAGCAGGGAAGGTTGGAGATACAGCTGTAACCGCTGTAACCGCTGGTACCACTATTGGAACGGGAGCAGATCTCTCTGCAGCTGGTGTTAACTCCGTTGATGTAGCAGTAACTGTTACTGATGCTGCAGCTTCCGCTGCTGAAGCAGCAACTGATGCTGCTGCTGAGGCAATCGATGCTGCTAACGCAGCAACTGATGCTGCAAACCTTGCTGCTGAAGCAGCAGATGCAGCTACCGTTGCCGCTGAAGAAGCACGCGATGCCGCTGATGCAGCAACCGCCGCTGTTGAAGAGCTTGCTACTCAGGTTGCCACATTGATGGCTGCTTTGAAGGCTCAGATCACAACCTTGGCTAACACAGTTGCCAAGATTGCCAAGAAGATGAAGGCGTAAGTCTTAACTTCTTAAAAAAGTAGTACCCGAGGGCCCCTGGGAAACCAGGGGCCCTCGGGCTTTAATCAAGTGTTTTGTTTGTAGGGATAATAAAAGTTATTGAGAAATGCTTAAGATAAGTGAGCAACTAGATCATCAATGATGTTTTCAATATTCTTTAGTGGAGACCAACCAGTTAACTGTTTTAGAAGAGAGTTATCTGGAACCCGCCTTTCCATATCCTCGAATCCTTGCGAGTAAGCCTCTTCATAGCTTTGGTATTGAATATCGCTCTTTGAGCCGATTCGTTCTATTACTTTCTCAGCTAGATCTATTATGCATATCTCTTGATTTACCCCTATATTTATCGGTCTTCCAATCGCCTCTATACAGCCATCTATTTTAAGAATGGCATTAACAACATCTGAAACATGACCAAAGCATCTGGTCTGCTTGCCTGTTCCATAGATTGATAATGGCTCATTTTTTAGAGCAGCTTCAACAAATCTGGGAACTACCATTCCATAGCGCCCTATTTGTCTTGGCCCTACTGTGTTAAAGAGCCGAACTATTCGAGTCTCAAGGCCCTTCTGCTGGTAAAGGGCAATAGCCATAGCTTCATCTATTGCCTTGGCATCGCTATAGGACCAGCGAAATTTCTGTGGGGCTCCTACAACTCTATCTGAGTCCTCTCTCAAGAGATCAGAGGTGTTCTTGCCATAGACCTCGCTACTACTGGTTATAAGAACCGGTTTATTATGTTTTAGGCAGGCCTCAAAGATATTCTCGGAGCCCTTGATATTGGTTGTAAGGCTTTCAAGGGGATGCTTAACAATGTTAAATACCCCAACAGCAGCTGCTAGGTGAAATACTCGATCTGATTTACTGACCAATTTATCCACAAGGTCTGGGTCAAGAATGCTTCCCTCAACCACTTCTACCGCTTTGTTGAGACTATGGTGACTAATATTCTCTTTTCTTCCGGTAGAGAAATCATCAAGGACTATTACAGAATCTCCTCGATCTACTAACTGGTCGAGTAAGTGGGAGCCTACAAAGCCAGCCCCACCGGTTAGGAGAAATTTCAAAGCAAAACCCTTCTAATCAAGGCCTTAATTAACGCCAATAGTACTGATTTTCTCATACCTTTAGGTAATATCCTTGCGTGGCAATCACACCAAAGAGCATAGCGATTATCGGCCAGGGATATGTTGGATTGCCTCTAGCGATGGCGGCTTGCAGGGCAGGCTGGAGCGTCACTGGAATTGATGTTTCAAAAACGATAGTCCAAGCTTTAAATAGTGGCATTAGCCACGTTGAAGATGTAAGTAATACCGAGCTAAGACAAGCTCTTGATATAGGCCTCTATCAAGCTTCAACATCTGGCGAGTTGGTAAGTAATAGCGAGATTGCCATTATCTGTGTACCCACACCCCTTGATCAAAAGGGGCTTCCAGATCTCTCATATCTAGATTCTGCAGTAAGACTGATTGCTAATCACCTAACAGAGAAAGCTCTCTTGATCAGTGAATCAACTTCTTATCCTGGAACAGTTAGAGATTTTGTAGCACCTATTGTGGCATCTCTTAGAAGTGACAAAGGAAAAGGCATTTCCTATGCCTCAGCTCCAGAGAGAGTTGACCCTAAAAATGCAAAATGGAAGATGGAAAATACTCCAAGAATTGTTTCAGGAATAGATCAAGTATCAACCCAAAAGGCTCTAGATTTCTATCGCTCAGTATGTGAAAGCGTTGTTGAAGTATCAAAGCCTGAAGTTGCAGAGATGGCAAAGCTACTAGAGAACACCTTTAGGCAGGTCAATATTGCGCTAATAAACCAATTGGTTCCGCTCTGCAAAGAGCTAGGAATTGACATTAGAGAAGTTGTAGAAGCAGCTGGGAGTAAGCCTTATGGCTATATGAAATTCTTCCCAGGAGCAGGAGTTGGTGGCCACTGCATACCGATAGATCCGCTATATCTACTCTGGAAAGCAAATCAGGTAGGAATTGAACTTCCATTTGTGAAAGAGGCAGATGAGATAAATGGAGCTATGCCAGATTATGTGAGTTCAAGGCTCATTGACTTAGCAAAACCTGCGCCAGGTAGCTATCTAGCAATTCTTGGAGTTGCTTATAAATCAGGAATCTCAGACATTAGAGAGAGCCCCGCAGAAGATGTTGCCCGATCTCTTGAAAGCCAGGGATTCAAAGTACTTTGGAGCGATCCTTTGGTGAAGAGTTTTCATGAGTATCAAGTGCTAGCTGATCAAAAGCTTGCGGGAGCAATTGTAGTTACCGCCCAAGAGGGCCTTGCCGTAGCTGAACTTGCAAAATCTCGCGTCCCAATCCTTGATTGCACAGGAGCCTTTAAGGCCATAAAGGGAGTTGAGCAGCTTTAGGCCTTGAGCGATAGATTCTACAGGTGAAATTAGACCTGCGAGTAAAGAGCATTCTTCTCTCGCTTGTTTTAGTTCTTACTCCAATACCTGAAGTCTCTGCTGCAGATATCAGATATATCGATGTTGCCCAGATTACTTGGGGCGGGACAAAAGCGCCTGACGTGAGTTCAGCAGATGTTGTTAATTCCATACAGAACCAAGTAACTCCTAATTGGAGATCTTTTACATCTCTTGAAGGCTACACTAAAGATCGCAGCGTTACCTTTGCTCATGGCAGAACTCTAGAGAGTCCAATACGGCTAACAAGTGCGATGTTATGTGATCGCAATGATTTCACTGGCTTTATGAACTCTATCCGTGACGAGGTCTATAGACGGCTAGGACTTACTGATTGGAGAGATAGATATCTAATCATCCTCACTCCAGAGGCTGGATGTATCTGGTCTGGAAGAACAAGTGTGGGAAGTTTTAATAGCAAGGGTGGAGTTATGGTTCTGCATAACACTGCAAGCGCCTTTGTTATCAGCCATGAACTTGGCCACTCCCTAGGGCTAGGACATTCAAATCTTCTACGGTGTGATAGTGGGGCAAGTGACGGAGCATGGAGTAGGAGCTGTAGGGCTGTTGAATATGGTGGAAGCATTGATGTGATGGGAAATGTTTCAACTACCTCTCCTCTTTCAACTTATCATCAATGGCGGATGGGGCTTCTTGAAGCAAATGAGGTAAAGCAATCATGGCTTAATGAATCTATTGAGCTAAGCGCTTCAGATATCTATGGCGGAGCAAGAGCGGTATTTATCAGAGATGGAAAATCAACTTACTGGATTGAGTATAGAAGGCCTAAGGCAGGTCTTTCTTATAACCCAGGGCTAGTTATCTATAGAGCTGATCCACCATCACCAAGCTTTATAGATAGCCCTAATCCTGATGATCGAAGCGGATATGAGCCTGGTATTGGGGTCTCAACTGATATCTGGATGCTAAATCTTGATACCTACTCATATTCAGCAACTGGAAGAGCTTCAGGATCAATGACTCTTGCTCAAGGAAGATCAACCACACTTTATTCTGGGGCAATCACTATTGAAGCACTTGCTGGAAGTAGTGATCAGAAGATTACTGTGAAGGTAAGTAGAAAAGCTGATACCAACCCTCCTCCAACTCCTCCAGTAACCCCTATTGATACTTGGAGATATCCAGGAGCAGAGATAATTGAAAGCGGTTATGACGATGGAGAATCTGTTATTGCTAGCTTTGAAGCACAGATTGATGAAAAGATTGTCCCGATAGATAGCTCGCTTAGCTCTAACTTTGCTCCAACTTACTTAGATCCTTTCATTTCAAGGCGGGCTGTCTATGTTAAAGATCTGCCAGAGGGGAGCTACTCACTTTCTCTAAGAGCGATAGATATCTGGGGCAATAGGAGCCCTTGGTCGCCAACAAGAAAAGTAACTATCGATCGCGGGCTTCCAATAGTCAAAAGTGATCTAAGCCTTGTTACAGTAACTCCAGACTCACTTCAGATCTCGCTACAGTCAATTAATGATTCTGGAAGTGGCCTCTGTGCTACTCAGATTGTCAATGAAGAAGGTTTTGTAACTCAAACAAGCGCAAAGAGAAGCGCTCCTGAATTTGAGTTTGCTAGAAGTACAGATCTAAAGGCACAGCTGCACACCTATGACTGCCTTGGTAATGGCGTTATCTCTGATCTAAGCCTCAAGAGCTCCTATATTCCAGGAAGTAAGTCATCTAAGACTGGCAAATGGAGCAATTCATCGCTTCTAGATGGCGCAATTACCTGCACTGGCAAGTGCAGCGCCTCATTTACTACATCTGGCAAGGCTTACCTGCTGGTAGCAGAGGGTGCTCCTAATGTTCTTCTAAGTAGCAACGTTGTAGCAAAGGTTGAAGCAAGCTCGATTAAAGCAATTCGCACCGGAGCCTATGTTGATATTGGTCCTAGAAATAGAGTCCTTCGAGTCTCTGGAAGTAATTTCACCCTAATTGGAATAGCTAAGGTTGACCTTGCTTTAAGTAATCAGAGAGAGATGGCTAGAGTTCCAAGCGCTAGTGATCCTTCACTAGGTGAACCTATTCAAAAGAGCATGGCTCGATATGGTTTTACTTCAGATGATTTTGCTAGTGGCTGGATAGTTCTACCCATGGCAAGGGGAACAACGCTAAATGATCCAACTCTTGATCTCTGCAGCGCTACATATAAGTCAGAGAGCGGTCGTCAGTATCGAAGGCAGGTAAGCGCTAATAAAGTTGGCTCGCCTTACCTCTTCCTATCAAGTGAGGTTGTTAAATATAAAGATAAGAGCGCTGCAGATGCAGCTCTTTCTGAGCTTGAAAGTAATTACCAGGCTTGCGTGAAGAATAAAGGCGGAATTGAAAGGGATGGCACCTTTGTTGATTACACATTTACTCCAATACCCCAAAGTGATCTAGCGCTGGTGTCTGAAAGCTCTAGGGTTTTAGTAAGAGCTCAGATTGGCAAAGGAGTAAGTGCTAAGCAGTTATTGGCCTTCTATCAATTCAAGGGTGAGATCTTTACTGGCCTCTATGTAGTTAAGGCTGGAGAGACTGGTTTTGATGATGCTGAGGTTAAGCGCTGGTTTGAGGCAGCTTCATTAATGGCCACAAGGCTTGAAACAAAATATTGATTTACCCGCAGTGGATAACAGGCAATAGATGTCGCCCAACAAGGGCAAACTATCCTCATTGATAATCCGAGGATAGGAGTAATAAATGGGCGTGTTAAAAACAGTACCAAGGTGGCATGATTAGGTGATGGAAATGAATCTAAAGCTCTCCCTAGAGCAGAGCAATGCCGTAGAGAAGGCAGCTGCTGAAGAGGGGATTTCTATGGAAGAGGCCGCTTTAAGGGCAATCGGGCTCTATAGCTTGAGAAGAAATAGTACTTTGCTCGGGAGCATTAAAGAGATTAAAACTAAGGACTCTGAGCTTCTTCAAAGGCTAGCTACGTAAGTGAAGGACTTAGATAAAGGCATGGCTGATACCCAGAGAAGACCAGCAGGTGTTGATGCAATTGAAAGAAGTCTTACTCAATTTGGCGAGCTATATCAATCTCTTGACAAAGATTCTCAGCAAGTGTTTGTTGTTGGCGAAGCTCTAATGGATTTGATACCAGTTACTGGGGGAGAAGTCTCAGAGATGGTGGGAGGGGGTCCCTGTAATAGCGCAAAAGCCTTAGCCCGCCTTGGTTTTTCAACCACTTTTATAGGTGGTATTTCAAGTGATGGTTATGGCGAGGCAATTGAGAAGGAGCTTTTAGAAAGTGGGGTTAGCCTTGACTTTGTGCATCGCTCAGATCTTCCAACTGCTCTTGCCATAGCAACTATCAATAATGTAGGCCTTACTAGCTATGAATTCAAACTAGATTCAACGGTAAGTTTTAACTTCCACTCCTGTTGGCTTCCTAAGCAAGATTCCAGAGTTATCCATATTGGCTCAGTTGCAACCCTTTTAGAGCCAGGTGCTTCAGAGCTATATAAGTGGCTCTCAAACAAGAGCGCCACTGTAGTTTTTGATCCTAATGTGAGGCCTTCAATTCAAGGCGATAGAGGGATCTATCGAACTAGCGTTGAGAGATGGATAGATCTAGCAAAGATTGTGAAGCTAAGTGAAAATGATTTTTCTTGGCTTTATGAGAATTCAGAGAGTGAAGTAATCACTAACTGGCTCTCAAGAGGTGTCGAGATAGTTGTTGTGACTAGGGCTGAGAAGGGCCTAACTGCCTTTACTAGAGGTGGGCGAATTGATTGCCCTGCAGCAAAGGTTGAATTGGTAGATAGCGTTGGAGCAGGCGACACAATTGGTGCAGTAATTGTTGAGGGCCTTCTTAAATACAATTTAGATCGTCTAAAGGCAGATCTTTTGAGACAAGTGCTAGAAAGAGCAGCAAAAGCTGCTGGAATCACTTGCTCTAGAGCGGGTGCTAATCCTCCCTGGAAAGAAGAGTTAGATTTAGTGCTATGAGCCTTCTTCGCACAATTGATGGCGGCGAGATCTCACTTGAGATTGATGTTGATCAAGGGGGAAGGATCTCCTCTCTTCGATTTAGAGATATTGAGTGTGTGCTGCCTTTTAGAGGACAGGTGCTGACCTGGGGTTGGTATCCCATGGCTCCTTGGGCAGGAAGAATCAAAAATGGTCTAATTAAAAATAGTTTAGGTAAAGAATTCCAATTGCCAACGAATCTTGCCTCACCGCATGCAATCCATGGCTTTGCCCCTACCTCCTCCTGGCAGGAGATAGGTAATGGATATTTTGCACTTGATTTTCCAGAGCCTTATCTAGGAGCAAGAGTTGAGCAGAGATTTGAGCTTCTTGATAACGCTCTACGCTGGTCTCTAGAGTATGAAGCAGGAGAAAGTGATCTGCCATTTTGGATGGGGCTTCATCCCTGGTTTCCAAGAGAGTTTGATAGAGGCGGGGCTGCTGAGATTAATTTTCATCCTGGAAGAATGTTTGAACGTAGCAGTGATTACATGCCGACTGGAAAGTTAATAAGCCCAACGCTTCCCCCTTGGGATGATGCCTTTACTCAAGTGCGAGGAGTTCCAACAGCTTCTTGGGAAGATGTATTGCAGATAAAGATTGAATCAGATGCGCCCTATTGGGTGGTCTATGACCAAGATCCTGAAGGGGTCTGTATTGAGCCGCAAAGCGCTCCTCCTGATGCCGCAAATCTTGGAATCAGTAGCGATAGCTATCTTGAAGCACTCTTTGTATTTGAAGAGATTTGATAGATTTAAAAAGTGATTAATAGAGAACATCTAAAAGCGCTTCATCAAAAAGAGATGGAACGCTTTGTTTCCCGCACCCCAAAAAGCGCTGCTCTTTTTGAGAAAGCTAAGGAGGTAATGCCAGGCGGGGTTCCGATGTCTTGGATGTCCAAATGGCCTGGTAAATACCCACTATTTGTTGAATCAGCAAAGGGCGCTCACTTTATTGATGTTGATGGCAATGAATATATCGATCTCTGCCTTGGCGATACTGGATCTATGACCGGCCATAACCCAAAGCCAACCGTTGATGCTGTTTCAAACCAGCTTTCAAAAGGAATGACTGCAATGCTTCCAACAAATGACGCGGTAGTAGTATCAGAAGAGCTTGCAAGAAGATTTCATCTGCCGCTCTGGCAATTTACAGTATCTGCAACTGATGCCAATCGCCATGTAATTCGCTATGCCAGGTTAATTACTGGAAGGCAGAAGATTATTGTGATTGATCGCTGCTATCACGGATCTGTTGATGAGAGCTTTGCAACTCTAGATAGCTCTGGAGCAACGATCACTCGTGAGGGAAATATTGGGGCTCCTGTTCCACTCGATCTAACAACTAGGGTTGTGGAATTTAATGATTTAGATGCAATGGAGAAGGCGTTAAAGCCTGGCGATGTTGCAGCTATCTTGATGGAGCCTGCAATGACAAATGTGGGAATAGTTCTTCCAGAAGATAGCTATCTATCTGCTGTTGGTGAGTTAGCTAAAAAATATGGCGCGCTATGGATCATTGATGAGACTCATACCATCTCTGTTGGCCCTGGGGGGATGAGCGCACAACTAGCTCTAAAGCCAGACTTCTTAACCATTGGTAAAGCAATCGGCGGCGGAATTCCAACTGGGACATTTGGTATGAGCTATGAGATGGCAGAGCAGATTGCAAGAAAAACAGAGCGTGAGGTGATTGATACTGGTGGAATTGGTGGAACTCTTGCAGGAAATGCCTTATCTCTTGCTGCAATGAAGGCAACGCTTACTCAAGTATTAACCGAGAAGAACTTTATGAAGATGATTGAGCTTGGAAATGTCTGGTGTGATGGAGTTGAGGCAGCAATAAATGAATTTAACCTTCCCTGGCATGTGAATCGCCTTGGGGCTCGGGGCGAGTATCTTTTTCAAAGAAGCGCTCCAAAAACCGGGGGCGAGGCAGCAAGGGCGGGAGATTTTGAACTAGAGCAATATATTCATCTGCGCCTGCTTAATGATGGAATCCTTCTTACCCCGTTTCACAATATGGCGCTTATGTCTCCTTATACAAGTAAGAGCGATGTTGATGCTCATACCGCTGCCTTTAGAGTGATGTGTCAGGAGTTAGTAAGAGTCTGAAGTTCGTCGCTTGTGAGTTCAACAATTGGCATTATTTCTTTAATCTGCTCTAGCTTTGTTGCAGAGGCAATTGGAGCTGCAACGGTGACTTGAGTGCGAAGCCAAGCAAGTGCAACCGCTGCGATAGAGGTGTTTTTATCTTTAGCAATTTGATCAAGTCTCTCAATCATCGCCCAGCCTCGATCATTGGCATGACTCGTATTTACTCCATGGGCTCTTATTGATTCAACAGTTTTTCCCTTGCGATATTTTCCAGTAAGAAAGCCGCGAGCAAGACCATAGAAGGGGATTTGAGAAAGACTATTGGACTTAACGGTTGGCATCAAGGTATTTTCATACCCTCTATCCATTAAATTGTATTGATCTTGGGAGGCGATATAGGAGACAAGGTCTAGCTCTTTTGAAATATCAAGAGATTCTTGCAATTTTTCGGGTGTGAAATTGGAAGCAGCGATATATCTGACTTTGCCTGACTTCACAAGTGAGTCATAAGTCTCAACAGTCTGCTCTATTGGGGTAGCTAGATCATCTTGATGGGAGTAGTAGATATCGATGTAATCACTTCCAAGGCGCTTTAGCGAATCTTCGCAGGCTGAGATGATATTTGAGTGTTTAAGTCCTGGCTTGGTATCAAGCTTTCCTACCTTTGTAGCGATAATTATCTGATCTCTATTGCCTCTTTTTTTCATCCACTCACCAATTATGGTCTCTGATTCACCGCCAATATGGCCTGGGGCCCATTCAGAGTACATATCTGCAGTATCGATGAAATTGCCGCCGTTGACGAAGTAGTAATCAAGAACAATTTCTGAGTTAGCAACATCGGCACTAAAGCCAAATCATTTCCACCTAAGCAGAGCGGATAGATAGTTAGATCAGTATTAGCAAGCTTAATCATTAGCTAGATTTGCAAGCTGGTTATCTTTTGGTGAGAGATTGAAGCGATAGCCTACATTTCTAACGGTTCCAATGATTGCTTCAAACTCTGTTCCAAGCTTTGATCTAAGACGTCTGATATGGACATCAACAGTTCGAGTACCGCCAAAGTAGTCATAGCCCCAGATCTCTTGCAGTAGTTGAGATCTAGTAAAAACTCGCCCTGGATGCTGGGCAAGGTATTTTAGAAGTTCAAATTCTTTGTAGGTTAAATCAAGTGCGCGACCTTTGATTTTTGCAGTGTAGCTCTTTTCATCAATTATTACATCGCCGCTCTTTATTTCACCTGATGTTGGATCTGCTTGAATCCGAAGCGCTTCTATTTTTCCAATTGCTACTCTAATTCTGGCATCAACCTCGGCTGGTCCTGCGCTATCAAGGATGACATCATCAAATCCCCAATCAGCGCTCGTTGCCGAGAGGCCGCCTTCAGTAGTAATTAAAAGCATTGGGCAGCTAACTCCAGTTGTCTTTGTCAATTTAGTAAGTGATTTAGCTGCGCTTAGATCTCGCCTTGCATCAATTAATAAGATATCAACTTCTGGGATATCTACCAATACTGAAGCCACTGCTGGCAAGATTTTCACGTTGTGTTGCAAAAGGCTTAAGGCAGGCAGAACTTCAGCGCTAGCTGCAGTGCTATTGGTTAAAAGTAGAAGGCGAGCCATAAGAGTTAAAGAATACTGAGATGGGGAATTACCAGGCAATTGCACTAATTTTGACGCTAGCGAGCACCTATGGCCTCTGGTATCAGGCTAAGAGCGGCAAGATAAAAGGCTCAAAGGCGAGGAGCGCCTCTCTTTCAAGTGAGGATATTGAATCAGAGCTGGGACAGAGAGTGACTCTGCTGCAATTCTCATCAACATTCTGTACCCCGTGCCGGGCAACTAGAGTCTTGCTAGCTGATATCAATTCTGAACTTGATGGAGTAAAACATATTGATATTGATGCAGAAGATAATTTGGAGCTAGTGTGCCGCCTTGATATTAGAACTACCCCAACAACTCTTCTTCTTGATAAATATGGGATAGAGATTGGGCGAGCAGTTGGTGCTCCTAAGTGTGGTGAGGTCTTAGCATCACTTTCTGCCATTTGATGGGTAAGTGAAAGTAATGCAAGATATTTGCAAGTAACAAAGTTCTAATACCTCTTCTACATTTTGGCCATAGCTTCAATAATTCAAGCGCTCTTTACCAAAAGACAGGTAATTGATTTTGCGTGCTTTACTGGCCAGCTCTGTTTACAGTAGTTGTTGATTTCTTCTTTATTCAATAATCAATAAACCGACTACTAGAGAATTAGGAATTATTTCAGTGTCAGTATTAAACATTTTAGAGTTTGAAAAAAGTGAAAGTCAACAATTTCTTGATGCTAGAGGGCCACACTTTGGAGCGGCAATTACTACTCTGCTTCTTGCACTCCTTCTCATAACAGAGTCTTGGGTTCTTCTGGCCTACATGTTTACCGCCTTTGCTCTTGGCGCTTTTTTAGGACCAAAGGCGACTCCATATGCACTTGTCTTTTCAAAGTTAACTAAGCCCAGGCTAAAAGGTCAAGCACCACTTGAGGATGTAAGGCTGCCACACTTTGCTCAAGTTGTGGGATTTATCTTTGTCCTAGCTGCTTCTATTTCAAATCTACTTGGTATCTCATCACTCTTTACAATCGCAGCAGGAGGCGCGCTAGCTGCAGCCTTTCTAAACGCTGCTTTTAATTACTGCCTAGGATACGAGCTTTGTGTGAATTCGATCAGATTATGATTAAATTCGAATAACCCGCTCACAACTAACGTAATAAATTGATTGCCTCCACTTTAGTATCGCATTTTGTAGCTAAGGGGAGTAGACTTCTCATTAGAAAATGACTGGAGGCTATGTGCTAAAAAACCGAGTTATGTTGCGATTTGTGGGAACAGTATCCGTCTGTGCTGTAATCATCGGATCTACTCCCGGCGTTTCTTCAGCAAATGTTCCAGAGGCACCGAGAATTGAGAGTGTCTATGCTCAGACAAGTACCTCTGTAACAATAATTTTTTATGGCAAGGTTGCCACTGTCACCGATAAACCCACAACTTATACCGCAACTTCCTCCCCAAAAGATAGGAGTGAGGCCTTAACTAGTCTAGGTGAGAATGGAAGAGGTGTAATTACTGTTCAAGGATTAGATCCTTTCAGCACCTATACCTTCACTGTGACTGCTAAAAATTCTGTTGGCCTTGCAACATCGAGCTCTTCTGTTTCAGTGACAACTCTAAGAAGCGGGGTTGCGCCAACTTTTGGTGATGTGACTGCTATAAGCACTGGATTTACCACTCAGATAACCAACTTTGATGTAGCCTATTCCTATAAAATTACTAGTGATAAGGGGCTCGCGAGTGTCGCTCCCTATGATGGGTCAATAAGAGTTGAAAACATTGGGTATCCAGGAGAGCTCGCTACCATTTCAGTCACGGCTAGTCGCTCAGGTTATGACAGCGCCACCGCCAGTTTGTCTGCTCGATCCAAAAGGTCTAGCGAACCATCCAATCTAAAGATAGTTACTACACCACAAATCAAAGTCACCTCAGACTTCATTGAGTGTAACGCAGGCACCTATAATTTCATACGAAATGGAAAGTACGTGGAGAAGTCAGAATTGAGCTCAGTTGTCTACATCTTAGAGATTGCTAATTCTCCGGTGTCAGTGTTTTCAGCCGATGGCTTTCGGATTCGACCACGTTTTCTATTTCCAGAAAGTGTCTCGCAGGTGTCCGGTGAAGGTTCAGCAGAGAGGGTCACTTGGAATACTAAAGACTTAGTTAGGAAATTCCCTGTCCGTTGTATCGTGAGCGTTAGCCAAGAGAACGTTTCGCTATCCTCAAACTCACCAACCGTCACGGATCATAAGCTTGTAAGTGCACAACCTAAGAGAGTTACACTTCTCTGTAAAAAGGGTGAAGTTGTTCAAAAAGTTTCCGGAACCAATCCCAAGTGCCCTCGTGGATATATGTTGTCCTCCTAAACCACTAACTTATGGAACGCGCAGATGAGTTAAGGCAGAAGGGTTTGCGGCTAACCCCCCAGCGCGAGTTAGTGCTACGTGCGGTGCGCGAATTGGGCCATGCCACGCCGGAGGAGGTTGTCGAAAACGTTCGAAAGAGCCATCCCGGAATCAATCTTTCGACGATCTATCGAAACCTGGAGACGCTGGAAAATGTTGGCCTAGTCAAGCACGCTCACCTTGGCCATGGCGGGGCGACCTATCACGCTGCCGATGAGGCGGGCCACCTGCATCTAGTCTGTGAAGATTGTGGATCAGTTGGGGATGCTCCCTTAGAAAGCGCGGCAAACTTTGTTGCTA
>Ga0194121_10007170_pt1 | contig 14608 bp, 12 predicted proteins | sample TA2MahCa50mmetaG_FD_148609 | JGI IMG/M metagenome (GOLD analysis project Ga0194121, IMG submission 148609) | Freshwater microbial communities from Lake Tanganyika, Tanzania - TA2015020 Mahale Deep Cast 50m | ecosystem: Environmental > Aquatic > Freshwater > Lake | place: Tanzania: Lake... | reverse complement strand
ATCCTAATACGCGGTAAGCATTCTTGGAAAGTGTTTCGGCTTGTACGAGCAGTTGTTGTTTTTTTCCTTCCGTTAGTGGTACGCGTTTTCCATGTTCTAATACTAAAATGCTTTTTTCTAATACTTTTTCCACGGCACCCTTCATGAATGCTCGTTGCGTGTTCGTGTTTAACGTGTGAATTGTTGTCATTTTTTTTCGTTCGCTCGTGAATGGGATTTCATTCACGCGCGGGAATGTTGAAAGGATGTGTGTTTTCGTTCCTAGCACGAGCATACACCCTTCCGTCGGGTCTCCTAAAATAGTGTTTTCATTCGCGTGGAATTGCGCGTTGTTGTTGTGTACTCCGTTTTGTATCGTGAGTTCAAGTGCGCTTCCCGTTTCTACGTTTACTTGTTGGTTGTTCCATTGGATTTCTCCCGCAGACGAATAACCTACTCCCGTGACGCGGTATAATTGTTCGTCCGCGTACACGTATTCTACGGTCATCTCATTCTTGGTTAATGTTCCTGTTTTATCGGAGCAAATGACGGTGGTTGAGCCGAGTGTTTCTACGCTTGGCAAATGTTTGATGAGTGCATTCTTTCGTGCCATTTGCTGCACCCCTAATGCTAACGTAATCGTGGTCACCGCGGGCAATCCCTCGGGAATGGCGGCCACTCCTAATGCGATTGCCAAGAGTAGCATTTCAATTAATTCTCTTCCCTGGATGAAGTAACCAATCACAAACAGGATGATCATGACGCACACTACTCCGAGCGTGAGTTGTTTGGCCAACACTTCCAAGTTTTGTTTGAGGGGCGTGGGTTCGTCTTCCACTTCTTCTAGTTTTTCGGCTATTTTTCCAAATTCTGTTTTGAGTCCCGTGTAAATGACTACTCCTAATCCTCTTCCGCGCACGATGGATGTGTTCGCGTATCCGTAATTGATTCGGTCCGCCACCGCGAGCGTGCCATTAAGTAAGTCTATTTTTTTATTGACCGCGCTGCTTTCTCCCGTGAGTATAGCCTCATCCACGGCTGTTTCAATGGTTTCAATGAATCGTATGTCGGCGGGGATTTTGTCTCCTTCTTCTAATTGTACTATGTCTCCGGGCACCAAGTCTTTGGCATCGATTTGTAGTAGTTTGCCATTTCGTTTCACCGTGGCGCGCTGCGCTCCCATTTTTTTGAGTTCATCAATGGCTTTCTCTGCTTTGTATTCTTGGAAAAATCCTAATAGTCCATTGATGATGACGATGGCAAAAATGACGAGGGTGTCGAGCGGGCCCCCCACGAGGTAGGATAATATTCCCGCGCCAATGAGTACGACGACTAATAGTTCGGTGAATTGTCCGATTAACAATCCCCACACGTTTATTTTTTTTTCCAATTGAATCGTGTTGGGCCCATATTCGTTCAGTCGTGACGCGGCTTCTTCGTTCGTCAACCCTTCCGTGCGCGTTTTGAGTGCGCGTAACACTTCCTCGGGGGGGAGTTGATAATACTCGGACATGTTTCCACGGCGAATTAGCCCCATATAAAGCAACTGGCAGCATGCGTTGGTTTTGTTTATATCTCTCGTTTGATGTATGTATTGGGGAGTGCGTGGAAGTGTGAGCGTCATGAGTTATTCCAATGAAATCACCTGGTTGCGTAGCTTATTCCAAAAACATTATTCTATACATAATTTGGGGTTGCCGTATCCTGCCTCCCAACGAGAATTTGGTTATGGTATTGAGGGAAAAATTGACAAGCGACATGTAAGCGTGCGTGATGAAAATGAGTTTAATGCTTTTTTGCGCAACACGGTTCCTTTGTACGTGTCCGCTTCCGTGTCCGAGTTCATGAATCCTGGTATTCAGCCCATGGAAAAAAAAGGCCTTGTTGGGAGTGATTTGATTTACGAATTTGATGCGGATGATATTGACACGTCCTGCAAGCGCGTGCATGATTCGTGGTCGTGTAAAAGTTGTGGGGCAAATGGAAAAGGCCGCGTGAAAAAGTGCACGACCTGTGGAAAAGGGACTGCGTTAGATGAGTGGGTCTGTTCGGAATGTGTCTCCGCAACCAAAAAACAAACGTTTTCCTTGTTGAGTGTTTTGCAGAATGATTTTGGTTTTGATGAGAAGAGTTTGTTCATTAATTTTTCCGGAAGCAAAGGCTATCATGTTCACGTTCGTTCAAAAAATATTTTTTCTCTTCCCAAATCCGCGCGCGTGGAGTTAATGGATTATTTGTCCATGTTTGAGTTCGATCCCGCGCTGAGTGGTTTTTCTTTTGATGGTAAAGCGTATCGCTGCCCTAAATATGCGCGCACGAGTGGTCATGCGAAACGATTATTGGATGAGTTGCTGCGATTAGTTGAGAGTGGAACCGAAGATGAGTGGGTCATTATTTCGGGTTCGTCTCCTCGTAGCATTCGTTCGTATTTGTCAGATCGTGTTCAATGGTATAAGGAAATTCAATCCGGTTATTTGCCCGCATTGCCTGGGAAAAAAACCGAAGCATTTTGGAATAATGTGCTCTCTCATCTCGTGAGCGTGTTGCGCTTGCCTATTGATCGTCAAACCTCGGGGGATATTTACAAACTCATTCGTGTCCCTAACACGCTGCACGGGAGCACGGGTTTTCGTTCGGATGTGATTTCATTTTCCGCACTCTCGACGTATGATCCCTTTGTTGATGCGGTGGCGTTTTCCACGCTCAACGAGCGAAAGCTCTTGGTTCATCACGCTCCTAAGCTAACCATTGGCGGTCACACCCTTGAGCCCGTGAATGAGCCCACGGAAATGACGCTTCCTTGTCCGTTGAGCGTGTATTTAGTGGGTTGGGGGGCGGCCACCCTGCGGTAAGCGGTTGAGCGTGCTATTTTCCGAGTATGTCTAAATAGGGGATGGGTGGGAATACGTTATGGCGATTGATTTTGAGGAAATGAGGCGGATTTACCGTTTGGAGAAGAGCACCGCGAGATTGGTGGATGTGCCGGATGATTTTTTCACCTTGTTGCATGGTTTGATTGATGAGGAGCGTAAAAAGTATTTTGACTCGTTGAAGGATTTGAACACGACCCGTGCGCGTGATTTTGGTAATTTGAAAAAATTAGTTGATGAGTGGTTTGTGGTTCGTGAAAAAAAATTGTTGAACGCCGTGTTAGTGGCGGCGCGTTTGGAGGAATTGGACGCTCAACATATGTCTGCGGAAGAAAAGAAAATGGCCGAGCATGTGTATCATGCACTCATGTCTCATCGCACCATCACCAAGCAGGTATTGGAAGCGAATGGAGAGTTTGTCGCGATTGGCACTCCTTCCCAAAGTGTTTCCTCTTCATCATTATTGGATCATGCGCTCGGAAAAAACAGTGTGACCAATAATTCCCTCGTTGATCGTGATGAAACGCCCGTTCACGTGGAAAAGATTCCCGTGACCATCCCTCCTTCTGCGCAAACAACGACTCATTCTTCTTCGTCCGCCAATCTTTCATCGTCTTCATTTCCTGTCAAAATTATTTCCGATATTCCTTCCTTTGTGGGCACGGATTTGAAAGAATACGGCCCCTACAAAGTGGGAGAGGTTGTTTCGCTGCCGGAGAAAATTGCTCAATTGTTTGTTTCGCGTAAATTAGGGGAAAACGTGTGATTTTCCTCATTGTGCGATGCGTGTTTAAGAACTATTTGCCCCCGTTTTCCTAGTATATGTCCGTCCCCCCACGCCCTTCCTTTAATCGCCCTCACTTTTCGTGGCCATCCAAGCCGTATCATGGGCGTTCGTCTTTGCCTGGAACAAGCGCGGGTGGTTTTGCTTCGCGTTCTCCCGCGGCTGCATTGCGCAATCAGAATGTGAAGAAGTGGCCGAATGTGAATGAAATTGTCGTGGTGAAAATTGACAAAGTGTTAGACTATGGGGTTTTTTGTTCCTTGTTGGAGTATGAGAACGCGACCGGCTTCGTGCACATTTCCCAAGTTGAAAGTTCCTGGATCAAAAATATTCGCAATTATGTTTCGGAAGGTCAGATGCGCGCGGCACTCGTGCAGAAAATTGACAAGGAAAAATTGCAGATTGATTTGTCGTTGACGAAAGTCAGTGAGCGACAGCAACGCTTACGTATCGAAGAATACAAGCAATTGGATCGCAACAAAAAACTCATTGAGCAAATGGCTAAGTCGTTGAACAAAACAAAAGAAGATGGTTGGAATGCGGTCGCATTGCCGCTTATTTCCACGTATGGTAATCTCCCCCAAGCCTTTGAGGCCATTGCCATGGATGGGGAGCATGCCGCGGAAAACGTGGAAAAAGAATGGATTCCCATTCTTGTGGATGTGGTCAAAAAGAATGTTCGTCCTGCCGAGAAAGAAGTCAAGGGCACGCTCACCATTGCCTGCACCGCTCCCAATGGGGTGGATTTAGTCAAAACGGCTTTGCTGGATTCGGCGAAAAATGTTTCGAATGCAAAAATTAGTTATTCCTATTTGGGCGGGGGAAAATATTTGGTGAAAGTGGTTTCGTTTGACTTTAAACTTGCTGAGAAAGGCCTATCCAACGTTCAGGAGAAGCTACAGAAATATATAGGGCAGAATGGTACGATTGCATTCGCTCGGCAGGAAGCGAGTTGAACGAGTTGAACGCATGTCCACGCAAGTCTTCATCATGGAAAAACCTCCTGTGAAAGGGGGAATTGTTTTCGTTGGCCTCCCCGGAATAGGATTAGTGGGAAAAATTGTCGTTGATTATTTGGTGAAAGAACTCAAACCTAAAAAAATTGCCGAAATTTTGAGTGATTCATTTCCTCCCGCCGTGATTACGAAAAATGGCGTGGTCGAAATGTTCATGGATCATATTTACTATTTGAATCACAAGGGCAAACCATTCTATTTTGTCGCAGGACCGGTTATTCCGAATTGGGATCAGAATGTTTCCAACACGAATGATCAGTATGATTTTTCCCGCACATTAGTGGCGGCGTTCAAAGAATTAGGTATTAGTGAGATCTGCACGATTGCGGGATTGAACATTGGAGAAGAACGCATGAAGATTACTCCCCACGTCATCGCCGCGGGAACAGATAAGAACACGTTGGAAGACTGGAAAAAATCCGGTGCCAAGAATGATCAACCCGAGGGAACGATTTGGGGTCACGCGGGATTATTGTTAGGAATTGGCAAAACGCAGGGCATTCCTGGAGTGTGCTTGATGGGTGAAACCTCCGCACGATTAGTGTATGGTGACCCGGGCGCCAGTAAAAGTGTGTTGGAATTATTGATGAAGAAATATGGTTTCAAGTTGAAGATGGATAAGATTGAGGCGGAAACCAAAGAGATTGAGAAAGCATTCCAAAAACTTGCCGAGACGATGCAGGCGGAAGAAAGCGGGAACAAGAAACTTGATTTGCCGTACGTTCGCTAATTCCTCTGCTAGTTATTCATAGAAAATTTGCATCGAGCATTGTTTTTATTCTTGAATGCATGTCCACTCTGGATGGTTTCTCAGCGGCGCGCCTCGACACGCGGGCATATTTATGCTTCAGGCGGACATCGACGTGTGCGTTTAGGGGAGCGTTTTGCACTAAAAGTAAGTAAGGATCACACTCTCTCAAAACTAGCAGGAGTATCGTATCGTATTCCGTCGTGGGCGCACGGATTTATTCGGTATGGAAACACGGACATTAATCGTGCGGAGTGGGATGTCTATCGGCGTTACTTTTCTAATCCTCCTGATGAGCTATCTAATTCATTTGTTCGTGTCAGACGTCATGTCCGAGTAAAAAGAGGAAGTGTTCTCGTTTCGGAGACTGTAAAAGATTTTGATGGAAACTATTCCCGTACTCTGACTGATTATGGAAAGGTCAATAATCCACTATTCTGGAAGCGGTTTGATGAAGTAGCTAATTGGATAGTGCGTAATCGTATTCCGCTTACTGATTGGAATTCCAATAATTTTGTGGTAAAACGCGTGAGTGCCACCGAGTTGATTCCGGTTTTGATCGATTACAAGAGTGCAGCGCTTGGTTTTTCATTATCGCAAATGGTTCATCGCGCAACTCATAAGTTGCCATTTTTTGGAAAATTTCGAATCATGCGCAAGTATGCTGCGCTCAAACAAAATTTTAGTTGATGATGCCAAGCACCGTCAGCACGACCATTACTCCTAATCCCGCGAGTCCAAATATGGCACTCACCACAAGTGAGGCCCAGAATGGTAAGTCGATGTGAAACATGTACGTTAACAACCCCCACCCCATGAGTCCTAATACCGTGTTCACAATAATGTTTTTCAGAAAGTAAACAATCATCGCCGCAATGATGAAGAATACGATTCCAATGAGCAGCCAGGAAATGTTTCCGGCTATTGAATTCGTAATGGTTTGCGTTACGGCTTCGGGTGTTTGAAAAATCACGTTCATGTTCTTACTCTGTTTTTGGTCAATATATGCTTGCGTATTTTTCCGCATTAACTGTCTTCGGTTTGCTTTTTTTTTCCCGGTTTACCTTTGCAAATATAAACAATTGCCACGCTTTCCTAGTGTATGGCATTGCAATTTAGTGAGAAGCAGAAAAAGCTCTCTTCCGCATTAGTGAACGGTCCCCTTTCCTTGGATCAACTCGCGGAGCGCACGAACCTGAAGATGAGTGATGCTCAAGAAGAATTAAAGTTTTTGATGCAATTGAAATTGGTTTCATTGCAGGGAATGCCCCCCGTGTACGCGTTGAAGGATGAAGTGGCCAATGAACTCAAACATCGGAAAATGATTGAACTCACGGATGATAATACGTTTCGCGTGGAAATAATGATTGAAGTTCAAGGCGTGGAAGAAGAGCTTGTTAAACGTCAATCCGAAAAAATTTTGGAAAACCTTGCCAAGGAGCCTTTTTTCAAAATTTATTCCAAGAAAGTGGCTCCCATTGAGAAAGTGGATGAAAAATACTCCACCTATATTGATGTCAACCTCTCCGTGCGTGATTTTAGAGGGATGGTTCGTTTGATGTTCTTCTACGGTCCTGCGTCCATTGAAGTGATTAAGCCGAGTAAAATAGAGTTTACGCTCAATGACTTCCAAGACGGGTTAGTGGACATGACGGACATGGTTCACGCGTACGCGAATTACATTATGGGCATTTTGAATCGCAAGCAAATAGAGGAATTCAATGCCAAATTGTTTAGAGGGGTGGGGAACGCCCAGCATGTTAAGGCGTCCCAAGGAAAGCCCGAAACCAAGGAAAACCCCTCCGTGGATGATTTGCCCACCATTTGATTTCCTCACGGTACCCAACAATCGGCCGTATACTATTACTCGTATCGTGAAAAATAGTCTATTTACCTAGGCAAACCCTTGGTTTTATCGTATTTGCCCAGCATTTCCCGGAACTCGGCGGTTTACCCTTGCCCGAAAACTTTTCGAGGATTGCCTTACTCCTATTCGATGATTGTACGGGGTTTTTCCCTCTTTTTGGTTATAAACCCCTGCTTGTTTACGTCAGGAGCCGGACAAAACTCGAAACATATTTAAAGGGCTTGAACCAGGGTATGACTCAATGAGCCAATCATCGATACCGCCTATTCTTTTGAATGTTGTATTGGTGCGCGCTCGTTTGTGAATCGTGAGGTGAAACACAAATGAAAAGTTTGAAAGTACGCAAACTCGCCGCTGTCGTAGCTGGTGGAGCATTATTAGGTGCAGCAGTCGCCCCCATGGTGTCTGCCATTACCAGTACCGAAGCAAAAGCAGTGGTTTACAGCGCTGAAATGTCCCCCAATGTGAACATTGTGGTTGGATCCAGCGCCGCTGTTTCAGATGGTGTGTGGGCCGGAAACATTGCCCGCAAAGTTGTTGAAAAAGCAGTCATGGAAAAAGTTTACACAGGCGGAACCGGTAACGGAACAGCCGTGGTTACAGACTTGGCCGCTGTTTTGTCTTTAGGTGGAACAGTTACCGTGTCAGGCGGAAAGATGTTCGACAATACGACTATAGACTCTGTTTCAGGTCAGACCGAATACGCTCAAGCCATTACACAAGATCCTTTGTCCTTCTTGAAGGACGAAACGGTTTCCTACAAATTTAACGGAACCACGACATCAATCGATGTGAAAGAAACAATCGGAGTCAGCTTAGACGCCCGATTCAGCACCGATAGCGATGTTCGCGATTTGGTTGCCGAAGTTGGAGCCGGAGACATTAACTACTCCTTAAGTTTGGGTGGCGGAATCCCTACCAGTGCTTCTGCAAACTCAACGACCGACTTTGAAGACGGTACGGACGACAATATCCGCATCCCCTTCTTCGGAAAGACCTATTTGGTCCATAAGGTCTTCCAGAGCGACTCTAACGTCGTTTCAGAAGTCAAATTAATTGAAGACAAGGCCAAGCAAACCTTTGTGGCCGGAGAATCATTCAACGTGCAAGGAAAAGGTGATTATGCCGGACAAACTTTGACTGTTACAGTGGTTTCCGTTGTTGCAACAGGACCTGCTGCCACTGCTTACCAAGCCAAGTTCAACTTGACAGACGAAGCCGGAAACGTTATTGACACGCAAACCGTTGAGTCAGGTAACGATGTCGAATTTGAAGACTCCGAAGGCGACGAAGTCGTGAGCGGAACCATTTACTTGGACTCTGCCTCAGTCAACACCGGAACAAATGAAGGTACGGTTGACGTGTTGGTCGGAACCTCATCCTTGCGATTGTTGGACGGAGAAAATTATCCGTACGACGAGCAGATTGACACCGACAACGTGGACGGACCTTACACTGTGACGTTGAATGAAACCGCTTCAGCCAACCGATTGACATCCATTGTGATTGCCAACCAGGAAAAGGATGAAGGCGACGATTCAACATCCGGTGAGATTGTGGACACGTGGGGATTCTCTGTCTTTGATGACGATATGCCCTTGTACTCCAAGAACAACGCCTTGACCGATGCTGGAAAAGACGGCGACTATTCGTTCAACTTTTTGGACGGAACCGGCGCTTTGGGTGAAGACTTCTTCACGATTTCGTTCAACGGATTAGAGAACGACGAAGAATTGACTTACATCCAAATTGGAAACAACGAAGTCACATTCCGCGACGCACAGGATTCAACGCACACCGTCCCCATGTGGTGGGTCGAGTCTGAAGTTGGAAACCCCGCTGCAGCCGGAAATGATGGAAAGAAGTTCACGTTCGACGGAACACAAGAATTGTGGTACGACATGAACACGTCTTCGACAGACTTCAACGTTGCCAACGGATCCATCTTGAACGGTGTGTCAGTTGTTCTTACAACGAACGCTGCCAACATTACGTTGAAGACAGATGGTGGAACAGTGGATGTTAACTCACAAGCCACAACGCCTGTGACCATCAATGGAATTACCTACACGGCTGCTCGCGCATCCGCCGCAGGTGTTCAATTGACCGCTGACGGATACATCCGCTTTGCCGACTCCGAATTGACGACTTCAGTCTCTTCTTCGGATTTGTTGCAAGGATTGGCCGGTGCGAACAACGTCACAGGAACACAATTTGATAACGTGTTCTTCTACGATGATTCAAACGCCACCAACGGACGCGTCAGCGCCTCAACAGGTCCTGTGTTGCTCCCCTTATCCGGAGACAACTACAACGTTGCCTACTCCTTCTTCGTGTCGGAGGCAAGCACCTCTTCAGTGACCAAAGGTGTGTACTTCATGTTGGCTGGAAACCCCGGTCCTTCTCAGCACACATCCAGTACAAGCGTTCAGCGCATTCCGAATGGTTCATCCATCCAGAATTCGAAGAACCTTGCGTTCTTAGGAACAGACACAGGTGAAGATGGTACAGTGGATGTCAACTATTACTTCCCTCAGATCGACGATTTGGGACAAGACGATAGTTCGACCACGATCTATAACTCCGTCTTTGGTGTGGATGAAAACGGTACGAGCTCATACTCTGCCCGCGTCTACATCGACAACAAGTCAGACCAGATCTCCAACACGGACGACACGGACATTTCGGTCCCCACATCAGACGTTAACTACGGCTGGGGCGGATTCGGAATGAACGGAGTCACGTTCAACTTAGAGTACGAAGACTCTGACAGCTTGGAAATGGCCTGGACCGACTGGGGAACCAAGATCTCCATCGCCGATAATGAAACGGCAGAGTTCTGGATTCCTGAGAACCGACCTTCCGTCGAATTCGTTGTCACCGGAGCCTCCTCGACCACTACGGTTGAAGACGGCGAAGAAATGACCATCGAAGAAGGCGAAACGGGAACGTTCACGACCGGAACACAAGTCACGGTGAAGGACATTACCTACACCGCCACGGTCTCTGACGGATCCACAGTGGTTACAAGCGGAAGCGGCTTCACCTACACTACGCCTGCTGCCTTGAATGGTAAGGCTCAAGTGTATACAGACGCGCAATCCGTTGCCGGACCCAAGATTGTGGTCGGAGGACCTGCAGTCAACGCCCTCGCGACAGAAGTCGCCGACATGCTCAACGCAGCCGGAGACAAAGTCGCTGGAGTATACGGTAGCAACATCATTGTGGCCGGATACACCGCTGCGGACACAGGTGCCGCAGCCCAAGAGCTCATCTCAGCCTTGGACGCCATCTAAATATATTGAATACACGAGGAGGGGGAAACCCCTCCTCTATCCTATTTTTCCCTATTTTTTTCAATGTTTTTTTGGTGTTTTTTCCTGGGTGAAATCGTCCCGTTTTAAAGCCTATTTTTACCTAGTATTCGTATGAGGAATGGTAAACTTTACCTCGTATTCATCGTATTATTTGTTCTCGCCGCGGGAGCATTCCTCTTAGGAATAACCCCCTCGAGCGTGTGGAATAATGTTTTTTCATCCGGGTACGCGTATTCGGACTCGCAGCAGGGTATTTTGTTTGCATCGAATGATGCTCAACCTAGTGAAACGATTCCTTCTCTCGCTGCCCAGCAGAGTTTCATTCTCTCTCCACGCATGGTTATTGGAAACAGTCCCCTGAATTCGGCCGCGGCGGCGATGCTGGTTCAAGACCAAATCGTGTTAGGGGGTCATCAGAAGTCTACCCTCACGGTTATTCGCGTGTATGAAAATGATTCTCCTTCCGCAAAATGGTTATCCTGCCAAACCGATTATGGTTCGGCGAAGGATAATGAAACCATTACCCTTGAGGAGTGTTCTAAACTCTTGGATACCACGAATTCGGTTATTTTGGAATTGGATTTTCCACGCGCAACGATGTCCCGCCCTGTTGTAGAGTTTTTGTCTAATCGTGTAATCATTAAGCCCGTGAAAGCCGATGATGTTCCTGGAGTAAATTTTTTGTTTTTGCGCGCTATGTATAGTGATGCGGAGAAACTCATTTCGGCTGCCAACCAGACTGTGTTGGGCGTGAATGCGAAAGAATAATTTTCTAACTTTTTTTTAAAAATTATTTTTTTATTTTTTAGTTAGTTTGCCTTTATTCATTTTTTAGTAATTCGCGTAATGCGACCGTGGCATAGTTTCCTTTGTCTAACCAGAATGTTACTTTGGCAGCATTTTTTCCTTCATTAAATTCATCCGCAAACATATTAATGAGTTGAAACCCGTGCACGTTTAACAGGATTGTTTTTCGTGCTCCCCAGCTCGCTAATTCTCCCATATTGGGGTTGGCGAAAAATTGGGGGGAAATTTTTTCCTTGTTTAATACGTCTTGTTCAATCTCTCCCGGTATTCCTTTGGCCATCGTTGTGCGTATTCCCGGAAGTATAGCTGTGGGGATGCCATTTTCCAGCACGTCTCCTTCCATGGGATACATTAGTTTTCGCTTCACGCGTTCGCTTACGATTAAATTGAACACGTGGCTCTGGTACGCGTGCGTGAATAAGTATCGTGTTTGTTGGGGGAGTCGTTGGAATGCTCCTGCAAAATCATGCGGGTTTTTTACGAGGTGATTGAGCATGGCTATTTCAAAGTGTGCACTATCGGGGAATGTTTTCAATGCGTTGGCGTAATCCCTGGTTTCTCGTAAATGTTTGCGTGCCTCTCGTAAATCGTCTTGTTCTCCCTTGCTTTCTTTGCATAAGTATTCCATGACTGCTTCTTCTATTTTGTTTTCTAACAATAATTTTCCCACTACGTGCGTGATTTCGCGGTATCCTCCGAATCGTTGTTCTCCGAAATAATTGGGCACTCCATTAATCAAGTTGTGCGTGAATGATTGTATTTTTTCGCGTATTTCATCTTCATTTCCATTAATGTTTCGTATGATGATGGTGAACTTGTTTCCTCTCAACATTCCCAAGTCCACGCGCTTGTCCGACCATTGTGCGTGGTGCAATGCTAGTCCTTTCACAAAAAATTTGGATAATTTGGCTACATCCGGTCTCCAGAGGGAGATGCGTTGACACGTGAGTGCGCGTTTGTCTTTCAATCCTGCGTATCCGATACGTTTAACGGAACCTCCTGTTCCGCGTGAAAGGGTGCGAATGGCGAATGTTGTTTCGATGTTGAATTTTTCCATTCTAACGTGGAGTTGGTCGAACTTGATGGGGTTAGGATTCGTTGGAATTGCGAGTGCTATTTTGTTTAATGGGGTTTGATTCAATTGTTCAATTTCACAAACGGTTCCATCTTCGAGTATTTCTTCCACGACAAAATCCTCAATTCTGCGCTTGAGTTCCCCTCCTAAGGGGGTTGTTTTCGTGAAGTAGGGGAGGTTCATGTATTAGCAATAGGGGGACTTGTTTTAGAGGCTATTTGTACCGCAGCATGGCGCCGATTCCGCCGAATGAGTTGTAGAATTGTGCCCCTTCTTCGGAGTCCATGCTCACCACCACGGTTTCTGTTCCCATCGCGTGGGCCGTGTCCAGTAAGTGATCCAAATAATCCGTTTCTTCCACTTCTTCCACGGGGGAATTGCATTTTTCGCACGAAATGGCTGTGTCATCAAACTCTTGTTTGGGGTCCTTAATCGTGTATACTTTTTCGTGCTCGCAATTCGTGCATTTTACTTTAATCACGCGCCACGTGATTCCTTCCGAGAGAATGAGTAAGGAAACTTGTCCCTTTTCCAATGCCGCTTCCACGTCTCTTTGACCATATGTTGCGAGTCCGTCTTTCACGACTTGTTGCATGAATTTATCTAATGTCACGCGTTCGCGCATCAATTCGGTGTTGCGCAGAATATCTTCGCTTCGCTGAATAATTTCACGGATGCCCGATTCGTCCGTGTAGGATAAGTCCACGATTCCGAGTATTTTGTCTCGTAATCGATAATCGAGTCCCCCGACTTCGAGGAATTGGTTCTTGGTTTGTCCGGGTCCCCCAACTACAATTCCTTTGAGTTTTTCCCATTTTCCTTCTAATGAGGCATTAATTTTTCCGGAAACACTTTTGTAAAAGTCATTCGCGGCTTCTTCTCTCAAGTGTTCGAATCGTTGCGCGGATTGTCCTCCGGCACGAAATTTTCCGGCAACATTTGAAGTAAAGTGTCCAATGATATCGTATCGTTTTCCCACGAGCAACGCGACGGTGGCTTCACGCTTGTCCATGACGATGAACACGTATACTTCCGTGGGGACCATCATTTCTTCCAATGGCGCCAAGTGAAACGAGGAGTCGCACCAATACAGTTTGGTGCGTAATTGTTTGAGTGGTTTCACCACAAATAATCGCAAATCCGATCGTCCTTCAATGGGGGAAACGTTTCCCGCGAATACTACTAATCCCGTGTTGGGAATGTCGAAGTTGATTTGTTTCAAATAATTGGATATTTTTTTGAGTGCGGATTGAACATTCTTCCTTGTTTGGGGGGATTTGATGTTTCCACTTTGTCCCATTTCCGTGGCTAATTGGTTCATCACGGAACCGCGGTCCGTGCCATTGGGTATATACACGGAAATAAGCTCGGTTCCCCTTCCTTTGTAGCTGTTGAGCTCCTTGAGCTTCTTTTTGAATAATGCCTGCTCAGCAGAGTCTACTTCCAGGATGGTTTCCTTGGCCATACGCTAGATTGGGTATCGAAACCCTTTATAACGCGCTATTGGCTTCCGGGTTTTCCCACCATTTTACGTACAACCATGAGGATGCGGGCATTCCATTCCCTTTCGGCCTGCGTTGTCGGGAGGAAGTTTCTCTTCATTTTGGTGAATAGGGTGGCGAAGAACTCTTTTTGGGCTCCATTAAATCGGTCCCATTCTCCTTGGACCATGTATTTTCCATATAGGTTGAGTTTCAATTGGATACTGCGTTTCATCTCCTGCATGCGTTCCTGCCACATTTTGACGGCTTTTTTTCCGCGTACGCGTGTTAACCAGGGTGCTTTTTGCGTGGCATGCTCCCATGTCCTTCGTTCGTGATTGGCAGTCATTGTTTGGACGATGCGTCGCTGGTATGAATTGAGTCCCATTCTTTCCAAACAACCTCCACATTTTTATAGTTGGTCACTCTTAACGAGTCGGCGGTGCAGCAGCTGTCATTGGAGTAGGCGGGGCGCCTATGGACATGTTTGACTTATTTCGAGAAACCGACGAGAAAAAATCCGTCGAGAGCCCTGCTCAAACGGACAGTCCGCCAATTCAATCTTCCACTCGTGAAAGCGTGCTTGAAAACGATTCCCCCGAGGACGCGGGGCTCTTTACCAAATCTTCTTCCGATGATGCAGAGTTGAATAGTTTTCCTTCTA
>Ga0194121_10007168_pt1 | contig 14610 bp, 14 predicted proteins | sample TA2MahCa50mmetaG_FD_148609 | JGI IMG/M metagenome (GOLD analysis project Ga0194121, IMG submission 148609) | Freshwater microbial communities from Lake Tanganyika, Tanzania - TA2015020 Mahale Deep Cast 50m | ecosystem: Environmental > Aquatic > Freshwater > Lake | place: Tanzania: Lake... | reverse complement strand
TCTCACATCTCAAAGCTTATAGCTTTCAGCTTTCAGCTTACAGCTAACAGCAAACAGCTAACAGCTAACAGCCTACAACCTACATCTCCCCCACATCGAAAACTTCGCAGACATCGCAGTCCTCTCGTCTCTCACAGCCCCCTCACTCCTTCCCCCTGCACCACCTCCATCGCTCTCCATACGATCGTCGCGGCTTCCGCACGGTTCAGGATGCCCGTCGGGTTAAATGTTCCGTCGGGGTTTCCCTTCATGATCCCGAAGGCTTCCATGATTGCGGTGTCCACATACGCGCTGTGCGTCTCGGAAATATCACGGAAGATCACGCCTTTGCTCATGATGCGTTTCAGCGAGAGACCTTTTGCTTCCATCAGGGGAACGCCGAGGACGCGGCTGAGCAGTCCTGCAGCTTCCATGCGCGAAACCTTCTTGTCGGGTTCCAGTGTGCTGAGCGCATCCGTCCAGCCCATCGACCGGAAATCACAGGCTGCCGTATAGGCGTAGTGGTTCTGTGGAACATCCTGATACGGCATGCGACAATCGCCGGAGCCCTGCAGTAAGCGCAGAGACGAGAGGGCGCGATGGATGAGGACGATGAGCTGTCCGCGGGTGAGGGAATCGCCGGCACCGAAGCGGCCGTCGTCGTAGCCGCGGATGATCTGTCGGGTATTGAGCTCGACGATCGGTTTGCCCGCCCAGAGTGGGAGATCATCTTTGAACGGACTCTCCACCGGCACCGGAGCGACCGGTGCGTTGATCCGGATGGTCACTTCATCGCTTCTGCCGTTGCCGTCGGCGCGAACCTGGACATTCCCTCCCGTGTTTCCCGCGCGGAAGGTGCACTGTTCATGTGCGTTGCATGCCCCCGTGAAACTCCCCAGCTCGTTGCCGCTCCGGATGCTCCACACCGCGAGCACGGGAATGGTGTAGGTGACGTAATCGCCTTCTGCAGTGAGAAGGAGCGATTCTCCGGGGTCTACCGCAAAGCCGCCCTGTGTGCGGATGGTCAGAGAACGGAAACCGGAAAGACTGTCCGCAGCGAAGAACGCGGAACCCATGACGGACATCACCGACAGTGTCGCGAATCCGAGAAACACCAGAGTGACGGCTCTTCCGAACATCTTCATCGGGTTTTATTATCCACCCGTTGAGACAATCAGGGAATCGAGAATCGCTTGCACGTCATCGCCAAACAGTGTCTCGACGTCGCTGCGGATGTTCGTGGTGATGTTCAATGTGCCTTCGTGTTCGGGACGTGCGACGATGAAGGACCGCGTCAGCCATGTGCCGTCATGGCGCTCTCTCCTGCCGCTTCCCATCACCGTCCAGTGGCCCTTCCACGGTACTTTTGCATAGCTCACCTGCGTGAGCGACGGGTCGTATGCTGCAGCGGATTCCATGGTGTTCAGCATTCTGTCGATTGCCACGGGATCACAGAGATGCGGATCTTCCGTTGTACTCAGGGTGATGACGGCGAGTCCGTTGGGTTCCTGCAGGATGTCGATGTCGCCCTGCTCATGATTGTCGCTGATGGACCATGAAGAGGGGATGCGAACACGGTAGCGCAGCGTCGTGCTGACGTACGACGTGAAAGCCGCACCGAGATTATCATCCAGCTCACTGTCGATATCCGCCGGTTCCGACTGCGCTGCACCATGCATGCCGTCCTCAGAGGGGAACATGGGTACCTCCCAGCGCTGAACGCCGACAACGACCGTGACGGCACTGAGAATTGCTGCGATACTGACGGGGAGATAGCGTGTCATGTTCTCTGTGTGGATGTCAGAACCTTAATGATATTATACAATGAATAGTAAAAATAGTCAAACATGGCTTTCTCTCAGGAATATCGCTGTTCCGGTACTCCTCGTAGTGATTGCCCTCGTGTTGATTCCCGATTCATCTGTCGGTTTCGAATTGCCGAAATTGTTCTGTGCGGCAGTGTGTGCGGCGCTTCTGGGTGCGGGAAGCCTTCGCGAACCGGTCACCGGCATTCGTTTTCCCGGCAGGACATGGCTCTTTCTTTTTGCAGCGTCACTGATCCTCGCCATTGCGACTTCGATCGCACCCTTGATGAGTGTGACGGGTGCTCCGCCGAGATTTCTGGGGTTCATTGCGTGGGTCGTCTTCCTTCAAATCTTTTTCGGTGCATTGGCGCTATCGAGGACGGCGCATGGTGTGCGAATACTCCTGAGAGGATGTATCGGTGCATTTGCCGTCGTGACACTGTACGGGCTGGTGCAGTATGCGGGGCTCGATCCGTTCGCGGAGGTGTTCGATAGTGCGATGTTTCTCGGTCGTATCTTTTCGACAACCGGACACCCGAACACGCTTGCCCAGTTTCTTGTCTTACTGTTGCCACTCACATGCGTTGCCGTGAATTCCCGTGCTCCGCGCACGGCCTTTTTTCTCGGAGCGTGCGGTCTCGTTGTGCTGATGGCGACGGGCAGTAGGAGCGGTATGGTGGCGCTGGGTGTGATGATCGTGTGCACGGTTCCGTTGATGATACGATCGCTGAGATTATTCATCGATCCGCGACGCATCATCGCGCTCGTCGCATGTGTGGCTGTCGTCGGATTCTCTGTCAGCGTTGGGAATTCCGTCCTCCGTGAGCGCTTTTCCCGCGGCATGGAAGCGGGCAGGAGTGTCGGTGCCCGCAGTATCATCTGGCCTGCCGCAGTGTCCATGATCATTGCGCGTCCCATGGGGTACGGGCCCGAGACCATGGCACTCGTGTCACCACAGGTTCTCCCCAGGGAAATTTTTGCGCATGAATCCCTCGTGTCTACCGTTGATCGTGCGCACAACATCATCCTGGATCTCCTCATTGCCTTCGGTCCCCTCGGTTTCCTTGGTTTCCTTGGCTTCTGTATTTCCCTTCTGTTTGCCGGGTACAAACATCGTACGGATGATCCACTCATACCTGCAGCTTCTCTCGGATTGATCGGATTCTTCGTGACATCGCTCTTCGGGTTTCCCACTGCGCTCACATGGGTGTTTTTCTTCGTTGTCGCGGGCATTCTTGCCGGCACACTCACTGTCCAGCCGCAGTTGCCGGGTTCCGCTCTCGATCGTGCATTCAATGGTGTTCTTCTGCTCATGACGATGGCGCAAATCATGCTCTGCGGACTCGGTATTTCCGCGCGACTGATGCTTTCCGGCGGACAGATGCTCGAAGCTTCTATCCGCGCGCCATTCGATCGCGAAGTGCTCACGCAGGCTGCAGAGACACACTTGCGGCTTGCCTCCCTTCTGCAGGAACCGGACAGACAGCAGGCAGTCGCTACTGCTGATGCGCTCATCGCGCGCCTCATGCGTCTCACCGCCGGTCATGATGGAATCGCCTACGGTCTTCAGGCATGGAGCGCGGGACTGAAAGGGGATCGCATAAGGCTCGATGCATCCCTCGAAGAAGCCCGGAGACTCCTGCCGTGGAGCGTCATCGAACGGAGAGTCGCGGCAGAGGCACTCCGGAGCATCGGTGATTTTGCTGCCGCGGCGCAGCGAGAGCAGTCGGTCAGGGACATCCTGCCGCCGGAATTCTTCCGCGAAGGTTCGGCGCTCAGGAGGATATTCCTGAAGGAGAATCCGTGGCTGATGCAGATCTGATGGCGGGTGCTACCGCATGTTGCGCACCTTCCACCACATGGTGAGCATGGTCGCTCCGAAGAAGAGGAGGACCGTCGCGACGAAGTACGCGAGAAGTTCCGGTGCCGCGAGAATGGCGAGGCCGAAGAAGACGCAGAGGAGGCCGTTGAAGAGCAGTCCGCCGCCGAAAGGCGAAGACGGGTTTCGGCTGAAATGGAAGAGTGGAAACATAGGCATAGTGTAGCAGACGAACGGAGTGTCGGATGCTACTCTGATTCTCGATGACCATGACAGAACTCCATCGGGCGCACGTTGCTTCCCCGGTCGGTGCGCTGGAGGTTGTCTGTACCGATCAAGGCATCCGCAGTATTGCCTTCGTCGAGGGACCGATAGTGTTTGAAGACGATCATCATCCGCACCTTCTTGCGTGCATGACACAGCTTTCCGAATACTTTGAGGGAAATCGAAAAGCATTTCACTCACTGACACTTCGTTATGCCTCCACCGATGTTCAGCGTGACGTATGGGAAGCGCTGATGGGTGTGCCGTTCGGCGAGACCGTCACCTATGCCGAGCTTGCGAAGGCTGCGGGACATCCGGGTGCCGCGCGCGCCGTCGGCACGGCGATGCGTTTGAATCCTCTGGTCATCATTGTCCCCTGCCACAGGGTGGTGCCAGAAGGTGGCGGCATCGGTGAATACGCCAGAGGCGTGAACCGGAAGGAATGGCTTCTGAACCACGAAAAAAATACCAGACGATGAGCAGGATTATTTCTCCGTCACCAGGCTCGAGTACACGCGTGACGTGCGGTAGGCCAGTTCGATGCCTGCCTTGTTGAAGGCTTCGAGGATCTTGTCACTGAGAACGGAAACCACCGGTCTGCGGTCACCGATCGGCACTGTGAACCGCAACGTCAGCTCGATGCCGTCGCCCACAAGCTCGTAGTACACCTGATTGCCCATGGTGCGGTGCGGGATGAAGAATTGCTTGCTCCGGTGACGCGTCTGCCGCTGATCTGCTTCCAGGTACTGTATGGTTTCCTCATTGAGAATGTCGAGAGTGATATCCCTCGCTTTTCTCCAGTCGCTTCCGTAGGTGATGGTGACTCGCATTTCCGCACGGACGAAGTCCGAAGTCGTGGTGTGGTTCATGACCGGTTGCGTCAGGAATGTCGCATTCGGGATGCTGAAGATCTTCCCGGTACGCTCAAGGACCATATGAGGATTATCGATTTGCGGTGAGCCGATCTCGAGCATCGTCGTCCTGAGGAGTCCGTAGTCCGTCACCTCTCCGGTGATCGTTCCGACCGTAATGCGGTTTCCGCGGATGAAGAGTCTGTTATGGATGATCATGAACCAGCCGACGACGTCTTTCACCACGTCCTGCAGAGCGATGGCGAGACCCGCGCCGATGATGGCGAGGGATGCGGCGATCCCGGGATTCTTCGCATAGAGAGCTCCAAGGAGCCACAGGAGCGCAAGGGAGTACACCGTTGCCGTGAATGTTTTTGTGATGGTGTAGCGCTTGTCGACGTCCTTCACCCGGCTGATGATCTTCATGCGGATCGTGCGCTCGATGAACAGGATGATGAGCAGCACGATGACGTACCGTCCGAGACCGATGAAGATGCCGAACTGCTGGAGTCTCTGCTGGTTGACCAGTTCCTGCAGACGGTCTTCCTGGAGCGTCGTCAGGGACTCGATCGCAGAGATGCGCTCTTCGAAGAGGGCTTTCTTCGCCAGGAGTTCAGGATAGGACTGCGTCAGCCGCGTCGTATCGCTGTCGGAAGGGGGTTTGTTTGCCTTGTACAATCTCACCTCCTCCGCGGCGAGCAGGTCCAGGTCCGCTTTTCGTTCCGCCAGTCTGTCACCGAGCGCGGCGACGACGGTGCGCTGCCGTTCGACGGCTCCGATGATGGCCTGTGCTTCTTCACCGACGACGGGTTCTTCCTTGATGGATGCGGCAACGATCGCCTTGAGTTCCGTTTCGATCTGCTTCCGGATATCTGCACGTTCATCCGTGATCAGTTTCTGGATGTACGTATCATCTTTCGCCTTGAGCAGCTGACTATAGAGCGATTGCAGTCTGGAAATGCTGATGCGTGAGCCTTCCTCGGTTTGGGCGAACGCGGTCTGCGCGCTCATGCAAAGGGCGAGGATGACGAGGATGGGAAGACTGCGGCGCATGCGCGGACATTCTGCACGCACGCGCACGGCAGGACAAGTTTCCGGGCTGTTTTCCGCCGGTGATTGGTGCATAATGTCCCCATGCCGCCGAACCCGCCGCTCACCGCGCAGTCTTCGAAAAAAGGTTTGCCCCCCGGTACGCTCGTACACATCGGCCGCAGGAAGCGCGAGAAGACGACGGCGACGGTCATCGATTACTCTGCGGAGAAGTGCGAGGAGCGCGAGCTGCCGAGCGCGGCCGATGCCGCGAAGTACAAGAGCGATTCGACGGTGTCCTGGATCAACGTCATCGGTCTGCATGATACGGAATCCATCGCGTCGATGGGCAAAACCTTCGATCTGCATCCTCTCCTTCTCGAGGATATCGTGAATTCCACACAGCGGCCCAAACTGCAGGAATTCGACGCCTGTCTCTTCGTCACCGTCCGCCTCTTCTACTTCGATGTGAAGAGCGCGTCGCTCGAGTCCGAGCAGGTGAGTCTCGTGCTCGGCAAGGGCTACGTTCTCTCGTTTCAGGAAGATGCGCGGGACGTTTTCGATCCTGTCCGAGCAGCCATTCGTCAGGGCAAAGGCAAACTGCGCGGCGCCGGTGCGGATTTTCTCCTGTACCAGTTGCTCGACGTTCTCATCGATAGCTATTTCGATGTACTCGAGAACATCGGGTACGCGATCGAATCTCTGGAGGAAGATCTTCTCAAGCGCCCGGCTCCTTCGGTGCTCAGTCGCATTCACAAGCTCCGTCGGGAGATGATCATCATTCGCAAGGCGGTGTGGCCGCTGCGGGAAGTCCTCAGTGCCATGGATCGTTTAGACAACGCCTTCATCGAGAAGAAAACTCACCTCTACCTCCGCGATGCGTACGACCACACCATCCAGCTCATGGACAACGTCGAAACGTTCCGTGACATGCTCGCAGTCATGGTCGATCAGTATCTTTCCCTTGCCAGTAACCGCATGAACGAAGTGATGAAAGTCCTCACGGTCATCGCGACCATCTTCATGCCGCTCACGTTCCTCGTCGGTGTCTATGGTATGAATTTCGACTTCATGCCCGAACTCAGCTCTCCGTACGGTTATCCCGCAGTGTGGGCGGTGTGCATTCTCATCGCGGCAGGTATGGTGGTGTACTTCAGGAAGAAGGAGTGGTTGTGAAGTATGGAGCATTCGTCTTGTTTCGCATGCGCATAACCTTTATAAAGGTCTCCTCCATGCGCAGGATTTCCCTCCTTCTCTGCTTTCTCCTCCTTTCCGCGTGTACCGCGGAGGTGTCGCAGGGTCTGGATGGTGAAGCGGAGTACGGCATGCGTTTCTTCGGCGACGTCCGCGCGCCGGCCGTTCCCGTTACCGGTACATTTTTTGGAAAATTTGCTACGACGAGTGCGGTGAACAGCAGCAGGACATTCGCAGCGGATTATTACGGCGACATCAAGATCACCATCGATGCCGACAGGAAAATCACCTGTACCTGGAGCGTCGAGGGCCGCATGCACGACGCGGAGGTTGGCGGTCTCTTGAGCGCCGCTTCCCGGGTGTGTACCGGGAAATTGCAGGATGACGGCACGTTCTCATTCCGCGGTACCTACGAAGGTGCGGCGGATGATGTGAAATTTGGATCGGGGGAAGTCCTGGAAGACAGTTTCCCGACCTTTGAATTGTCCGGAATGGCAGATGGGGAATCCGTGGAGGGGGATGTGCTGCTCGGAGGAGTCTTCGTGTCGGAGGACAAGCAGCATCCCGAATTGCAGGATGCGGGTGCAGCGTTCTTCATCGTTCCGATGAAGTGATGTGCAGGCACGCGGTGCTTACGCGAATTTTCTCACGCAGATTTTTGCGAACTCCAGCACCGGAAGCACCGTGACGGCGCAAACCATGATGATGCTCCAGTCCCGGAGCGGTATCGCGTACGTGCCGAACGCACCCTGGAAGAAAGGGAGATACACCACTGCGACTAGTAGGGCGATTCCCCACAGAATCGAGAGGTTGAGCCAGCGGTTGATGAACGGCGATCGGAGTACGCTGAAGTGATCGCTCCGGAATGCGTACGCCTTGAAGAATTCGATGAAGATCAGACAGGTGAAGGTCATCGTCATGGCTTCCGAAATGTCTCTCCCGGACCGTAATGCCCAGAGGAAGAGTGCAAGGTTGACGGCAGCGGACCACGCGCCCCCTGTGAGCATGAGTGCGGTGACCGGCCGCGTGAAGATCCCGGAGCTCTGGTTGCGCGGAGGTCGGCTCATCAGATCGCGTTCCGGCGGATCCACCGCGAGTGCGAGAGCGGGGAGTCCGTCCGTCGCAAGGTTCAGGTACAGAATCTGCACGGCGCTCAACGGAAGCGGCACCCCCATGACCATAGCGCCCACCATCAGCAACGTTTCACCGATGTTCGCGGAGAGCAGGTACATGAGGTATTTCTTGATGTTGCCGAACATGCCGCGTCCTTCTTCCACCGCAGCGACGATGGACGCGAAGTTGTCGTCCGTCAGCATCATGGCGGCTGCCTCCTTCGTCACGTCCGTTCCCGTGATGCCCATCGCGATGCCGATGTCCGCTTTCTTCAGTGCAGGAGCGTCGTTGACGCCGTCGCCGGTCATCGCCACCACGTGGCCGAGTTTCTGGAGCGCATCGACAATGGAGAGTTTGTGGGTGGGGGAGACGCGCGCGTACACGGAGACGTGCTGCACTTTCTCGCGGAGTTCGGATTCCGAAAGTGTATCGAGTTCAGCGCCGTTGATGACTTCGCCGTCTTCCAGTATCCCGATCTCGCGTGCGATTGCGGCCGCCGTCGCGTGGTGGTCGCCTGTGATCATGACCACGCGAATGCCTGCAGCCTTGCACTTGCTGACCGCTTCTTTCGCTTCGGGTCGTGGAGGATCGCTCATGCCGACGAGTCCGAGGAATGTCATTCCGGTTTCGGCGTCGCCCAGGGTCGCATTCCGTTTTTCCGCGAGTGCGAGCACGCGGAGTGAATCGCCGGCCATGGATTCCGCGTTCCGGAGAATTGCTTCGCGGTCTGCCGGTGTCAGAGGTGCATTACCATTTGCGGTTCGCTGTGACGCGCATGAAGCGAGGATGATTTCGTATGCGCCCTTGGCATATGCGACGGGCCCGTTCTTGCTTTTATGCAGGGTCGTTATGCGTTTGGATTCCGATGTGAACGGAATTTCGCCGGTTCGCGGCGAACCTTCGTCGAGGGCGGCCTTCATCAGCCCTGCCTTCGCTCCTGCAACGACGAGCGCTCCTTCCGTCGGATCACCTTTCACGTTCCATCCGCCTTCCTCCTTCACCAGTCGTGTGTCGCCGCACAGTACACCGGCCGTCAGCAGGTCCATGAGGACGTCGTTGGGCTCCTCCGCTGTCCCTCCGACCGTGAAGGAGCCATGCGGTTCGTATCCTGAACCGCTCACGTCATACGTTGACCCGGCAACGGCGATCCGGCGGATGGTCATTTCATCCTTTGTCAGTGTTCCCGTTTTATCCGAACAGATGACCGTTGTGCAGCCGAGAGTTTCGACTGCAGGCAATCTGCGTACCAGCGCGTTGCGCCGCACCATGCGCTGTACGCCGATGGCAAGCGAGATCGTCACGACGGCGGGGAGCGCTTCCGGTACCACTGCCACCGCGAGGGCGATGGCGAAAATGAGCATGTCGAGCAGCGGCTCGCCACGCATGATGCCGAGCGTGCCGATGACGACGCTGATCACGCCGGCGACTTTGGCAAGGGTTTTTCCGACGCGGTCGAGGTTTTGCTGGAGAGGGGTTGCCGCAGCTTCCACGCTCTCGAGGAGACCGGCGATCGTGCCGAATTCCGTGCGCATGCCGGTGGCGATCACCACTGCGGTGCCGCGTCCGTGGGAGATGACGGTGCCGGCGTAGAGCATGTTCCGTCGGTCGCCGACGGCGGCTTTGGGGTTTGTCACGGGATCGGTGATCTTGGCCACCGGAACGGATTCACCTGTCAGCGCCGCTTCCTCGGCGTGCATGTTCACGCTCAGAACAATGCGCGCATCCGCGGGAACCCGGTCCCCCGGGGAGAGCATGATGATGTCTCCCGGTACCACCTCGCGGGCCGGGATTTCGATCTGCTCACCTCCGCGGAGTACCTTCGCCGTCGGTGCGGCCATTTCCTGCAGTGCTTCGATTGCTCTTCCCGCGCGGTACTCCTGCATAAAACCGAGGATCACCGCGAAGAGTACGATCACGGCGATGGCGATCGCTTCCACTTCATGACCCAGAACACCGGAGAGTCCAGCTGCGATGAGCAGCATGATGACGAGGATGTTCTTGCACTGTTCGAGGAGGAGGGTCCACGCAGAAATACTCTTGCCTGTGCGCAATTCGTTGCTTCCGCACTCCTTCAGCCGTTCCGCGGCTTCCTCTGCTTTCAGGCCGCGGTTTTCAACGACGGAGAGCCATGTGAGAACGTCTCTGGAGCTCATGGTGTGCCACGGCGACTCAGGTATACGGAAAAAGCGGTGTGTCGCTGCAGGTTCGCGGCTATGGGCGGCTTTCGTAGTGCTCATCGATGTCCGCGGTATTCTAGAGGAGAAGGGATCATGGGTACAGAAAAGACGGTAGAGAGCGAACTGCCATCGTTGTACAGGTCTGATTGTATACGGAAGTACGCTTTTACTGTTCATTGTGACTCGCTGCGGTGATAGGCTTGGCGCGATGCACCCTTTCCGCACGGATCCGGCGCGTTATGTCATTCCATTGTTCTTCGTCTTCATCATTGCGATCGGTGCTATCGCCGTCCCGTCGTACGGCATTTCGTGGGATGAAAAAGCGATGTTCATTCTCGGTAGGCGCGTGTACGAGTACATCTTCGATGGAGCGCCCTACCCCCCGAATATCGCCATTCGTTTTCATGGTGCCATCTTCGAGTTCATTCTCTACGGTCTGCCGAAGTTCTACGGCATGTACTATGCCCGGCATATTTTCATTCTTCGACATTTCGTCAATTATCTGACCTTCGTCGGAGGGATCGGTGCCATGTATCTCTTCGGAAAACGGTACTTTCGCAGCGCGTGGTGGGGGCTGATCGCCGCTACGCTGCTATTCCTCAGTCCCCGTCAGTTCGGTCATGCTTTCGTGAACGGCCGTGACATTCCCACACTGTCCCTTTGGGCTCTTGCGATGGTTACGCTCCTGGCCCTCCGTGACCGCCGTACAGTGTGGATGGCTGCTCTCCATGGCGTCACCTGCGGTCTTGCCATTTCCATGCGCGTCGCCAGCGTGTTCATTCCGATCCTGGCGGTCGGCCTGCTCTTCTTTCTGTGGATCGATGCATGTCGGAGGGGGCAGCGTCATGCGACGCGGACTCTCCTCATTCTCTCTGGTCTTGTCCTCCTGTTCTCCGCGCTGGGGACGATCGCATTCTGGCCGCTCCTGTGGGAGCACCCTCTGAAGAATTTTCTGGAAGCCCTCCACAACATGGCCTTCGAGCAGAACCAGCCCGGAGGTTTTTATTTCGGCGCCCGTGTCGGAGGAGGCATCTGGCACTGGATTCCCGTCTGGATGTCGATCACGACGCCATGGGTCTATACGATTTTTTTCGTCGCTGGAACGATCATGCTGTTTCTGCAACTACTCCGTTCACCGTTGCAGATTCTCACCAGTGACGATGTCCCGGTTCTCCTCTGGTGCTTCGGTCCTGTGCTGGCGATCATGATTCTCCGTTCTCCTATTTTCGATGAGTGGCGGCACATCTACTTCATCTATCCCGGCTTTCTCCTCATTGCGTGCCGCGCGATGAAGGGACTCTGGGAACGTATCCCCGCATATTTCCCACGGTACGGCCATAGGGCCTTGGCCACTGCGGCGACGCTCTATGCCATGAACATCGGTCTGTGGATGGTCATGAATCATCCGTTTCAGTACGTGTATTTCTCCCTTCCCTCTTCATTTGTTGAACATAGATTTGAGCTTGATTACTGGGGTATATCGTTCAAGCAGGGGATGGAGGCGGTGCTGGCACTCGATGATGCCCCAAAGATTCCCGTTGCCCTCCTCGGCAGCGCCGGTACGGATAACTTCAACATGCTGACACGCGAGCAGCGTCGGCGGATACTGCCGACGGCCAAGCAGGAGCGCGGGAAGTATGTCATCGATAATTTTCGCGGCCGTGAATACAAGCGCATCCTTCCCGATGTCCACAAAGTAGCTTCCATCACGGTCTCGGGGATGGAGATCCTCGCGGTGTACAGAAATCCGGACTGGGACCAATCGACGTTCAATCCTGATCTGAAGTTCAGCGATGAGCTTGTCATCCTTGCGATTGATAATAATCTGATGAAATAGCTTTTTAATGGCTTAAATAGATATGAACGGCTAGTTTGCAATAAATATAAAATATGTTATAATATTCACAAATACCAATATCTATTCCCCTTCCCCCCTTTCCTATGGCACGTAATGCTGCCAGTCCGTCGTATCTCTTCGGGGCTCTCGTCACTGTAGCCGCAGGTGCGGTCTGTGTCGGCGCTGCCGTTTCCGCAGTCTTGGTGTCCGTTCGGGCCATGCCTGAGGATTTCGTTCGTCCGAGCAACAGGACGGAGTACCGCCGGTCAGCTGCTGACCGCGATGCCGAGGACGCCATCCGCGTCCAGGATCGCCGCAACGAGCGCCTGCAGGAATTGCAGGAAGAGGCCGCTCACAAATCCGCTTCCGTTGAGGAGGAGGATGTGTCCGAGCGCGAAGGCCGCCGCGCGTACTTCCGTGCGGAGAGCTGGTGTCTTCTGAACGGTTACGCGAACAGCCGCCGTCTCGCACGTTGCATCAACCGCATGGTGGAGACCGGTATCTTCGAGAACACCGCCGACTGGTAAATCACGTCAATCGGGACCCCGTTCCGCATTCGCTGCGGGCGGGGTTTTGTTATTCCCTGCGAAGCTGTCATGGAGTACACTCGTTCTTGACCTTCCCCCCGCTCAGCCATGCGCGTGTCACTCCCCGTTCTTGCTGCCGAGTGTCTCGGTACGTTCGTTCTCGCTCTCGGTGTCGGGCTCTCCGTTTCCGATGCGTCGGTTCTGTCGACGCCCGTCATTGCAGCACTGACGCTGGGTACCATGGTCTACGTTTTCGGAAGTGTCAGCGGATGCCACATCAATCCCGCGGTGACCATCGGGCTCTGGAGCAGGGGATCTCTCAAAGCGGAACAGGCTGCCGGCTACATAGCTGCGCAGATCCTCGGTGGGCTCTTCGCATCATTCGTCACGGCCTACATTTTCGGAGAGATCACCGTACTCGGCATGGGCGCCGACGGACTCTGGATAGTGCTCGGCGAAGCGGCCGGTGCGTTCCTTCTCGTCCTCGGTATCACGGCCGTTGTGGACGGAAGAGTCCAGTCCGAGGCTTCGGGTCTGACCATCGGTTCATCCCTTCTCCTCGGCATTCTGGTCGCCGCGCATTTCAGTGCCGGCATCCTGAATCCCGCCGTTGCGGTGGGACTTGGATCCATCTCGCTCTCGTACCTCATCGGACCGGTGATCGGCGGCATCGCCGCTGCGCAGCTCTCGATGCTGTGGAAGAAGAAAAAGTAGCAGTACCCCGGTCGTGATAGCATAGGCGCATGAAGAATCCCTACCGCGAGCTGTTTCAGGCGATGAATGAGGCCGATATACAGTATCTGGTCGTCGGCGGTGTGGCGGTGAATCTCCATGGGTATTCCCGTTTTACCGGTGACCTGGATATTTTGCTTGCGCTCAATACAAGCAATCTCGATCGGCTGGCCTTGCTCATGGAACGCGAAGGTTTCATTCAGCGTCTTCCCGTTGATGTGCAGCTTCTATCGGATCGGAAACAGGTACAGCAGTGGATTGTCGATAAAGGTATCACTGCGTATACATTCATTGATCCGAAACTCCCTCAGTTCAGTATGGATATCATCATAGGCGAATCGCTGGATTTCGAATCCTATGATCGTAAGAGACTCGTTCTGGATGTCGGTGATTTGCCGATTCCCGTGGTTTCCATCGATGACCTTATTGGAATGAAACAACGGGCAAATCGGAAAAAAGATATCGAAGATGTTGCTGCTTTGCTAGAATTGAAAGGTCTATGAAGCCATCAGCACAAGATTTAGGCTTGGACATGGATTACCTGAAGCGTTGCAAGCAAACAACGCCGGAGCAGCGTTTTGCCTGGTTGGCGGCTGCGTGGGACTTCGCAGCGTCTGCTGAGCAAGCGCAGAAAAAATCCAAGACACGGACTTCGCGCAAGAACTAAGCGTCCGTTGAATGGCAGTGATCCTTATTCTTCGCCGATGAATCCTCCCGACTGCAGTTCGTAGAAGTGGCGGTACATGCCTCCTTCTCTCTTCAGGAGTTCACGGTGCGTTCCCTGTTCGACGATGCGTCCTTCATCGAGCACGATGATGCGGTCGACTTTCTTGATCGTCGAGAGCCGGTGGGCGATGACGATTGTCGTGCGTCCTTCCATCAGGTAACCGAGCGCTTCCTGAATGTATTTTTCCGAGAGTGAGTCCAGGCTGCTCGTTGCTTCATCGAGGACGAGGATTGGTGCATTTGCGAGAATGGCGCGCGCGATGGCAACACGCTGGCGTTCGCCGCCGGACAGTTTGATGCCGCGTTCACCGACGAGCGTGTCGTAGCCGCGCGGCAGGCGATCGATGAATTCCGCTGCATGCGCCAGCTTTGCGACGTGGCGTACTTCTTCATCCGTTGCGTTCGTACGTCCGTAGGAGATGTTCTCGCGGATCGTCCGGTGGAAGAGCACCGGGTCCTGCGGTACGAGACCGACAGAGGTGCGCAGGCTTGCCTGCGTCACCGTGGCAGGTACCCCATATCTTAGACACACTCTAGACAACTTCCCCCGAAAGATA
>Ga0194121_10007163_pt1 | contig 14615 bp, 10 predicted proteins | sample TA2MahCa50mmetaG_FD_148609 | JGI IMG/M metagenome (GOLD analysis project Ga0194121, IMG submission 148609) | Freshwater microbial communities from Lake Tanganyika, Tanzania - TA2015020 Mahale Deep Cast 50m | ecosystem: Environmental > Aquatic > Freshwater > Lake | place: Tanzania: Lake... | reverse complement strand
CGGTTCCAAAGACGGTCCGTGCGGCTGCTCCGCTGGCTCGGGCCTTGCGCCCAAAGGCTCCATTGTCTTCCGCGCGCGTAAGGGTGAGCGCCCGCAGGTGACCGTGAAGCAAGGTTGAGTGCCCCCGCCATGCCCAAGGCCGACTTCAAGCTGAACTTCGCAGACGACTCAACCACGCGGCCAACCGCCATCGTGAAGGATAGCGGACAACTTCTTGCCCGCTCAATCGTCAAGAAAATCACCTTACCCGGGCACATTCGCAAGGATTGGACTGAGTATCATAAGGAAGTTAGCGCGAAAATGGAGACCCACTTGCTCCGTTGCATCAGTGAACAAATACCGCTGGCGCTGGAGGAGGCTCCGCTGAAGAAGCTAGGGAAAGGTAAGGCTGAGTGAACTTCTCAATTCATGTTGCAAGAGCAAACACGAGGAGTCACCCGCCTGGTACCGCGTTCAACAGTCCTCGTCCCGCATCAGTGCGCGACTCCTCACTTCGTCTCTTGCGAAGTTGCGGCGCCACGTACATTGCTGTTTTAGGCCTGCTTTCCGCGTCCTTTGCCGCCGATGTTGCCACGCAGCGGACTGAGGGCCAACGCATCGCAGCCGAGGTGCGTGCGCTCGCGCCTCGGGCCAACGGCACCAATACGGCGCTGATTAAACTCCGAAACCGCGGCACCGTGCGCGCTGAAATCCCCGTCACCATCCGCACCACCCTCACCGAGGGCGGCTGGATCACGGACTACCTGAGCGGGGACGGATTACTTTACCGCGTGACCCGGTCACCGCTGACGCCGAGCCAATACCAGACTGGTCGCGTGAACGGCCCCGCGCTCCAACCTGCCGGTAATTTATACATACCATTTGCCGGCTCAGATTTCTGGCTGGTGGACCTAGGACTCGAATTCTTTCACTGGCCGGAGCAGCGGCTGGTAACAAAGGAGCAGCGCCGGGGCGAGGCCTGCTTCGTCCTCGAAAGCAGCACGCCTTCACCACCTCCCGGCGGCTATTCGCGGGTCAAAACGTGGCTGGACCAGGATACGCTGGGCATCATCGTGGCTGAGGCCTACGACCTACGCGGGCAGTTGCTGAAAGTCTTCGAGCCAAAGCGTTTTCAGAAGGTCAACGGTAAGTGGCAGCTCAAGGAGATGGAGATCCGCAACGAGCAAAATGACTCGCGCACGAGTCTCGTGTTCGACGTGGAGGTTCAGTGACCGCCACTACCAGCGCGCCAATACGAAAACCATTGGCAACTGGTGTCCCGCCTGCTAAGGAAATCCCAGTGCCGCTTTCCGCCCAACCAAGTAGGCTTGCGGCTTCCTGACGGCCAACTAACATGCGCAGCGTTCTGAAGGTGTTGCTTTACGCGGCCCTCGTAGCCGCCTGTTACTGGTGCGGATTCAGCGCCTACGGGGATTACTCCCTGTTAATGTCGGATGACGGTGATGACCTGGCCCGCCGGTCGCGCACCAGATCAGCCGCCACCACCAGCGCGCCACCCAAGGGCTCCACCACCAACGCGCCGGATGTCACTTTGACGGCGACCAACTCCTCCGCCGCCAACCCGGCCGCCAAAGAACTGGCCGCGTTACGCCAAGGCCGCCGCGTGGGCGGGAACTACATCCGTATTTTGTTCAGCACGCTGGGTTTCGGCGCGTCCATCACGGTGCTGGGCTTTGTGGCCGCGCAGGATTTCGGGCGGGTGCTCAAGTTCCGCTTCGGCAAAGCAGTCACCTACGTGGACGCCAAGTCCGAGCGCAACGACCAATTCGACCGCGCCCAGATTCTCGCCGCCAAGGGCAAGCATGCCGCTGCGCTCAAACTGCTTCAGGAAATTCTAACCCGGCACCCCCAGCACGCGCGCTCGCTGCTGCTTGGCGCCGAAATCCATGACAAGGAAATGGGCGATCACGCCGCCGCCGCACTCTACTACGAGCGGCTCCTGCGCTTGAAACTGCCAGCCGAACAATGGGGCTGGACGGCGATCCGGCTCGCGAACATCTACTCCGGCAAACTCGGCCAGCCCGACGCCGCGCTCGACCTGATGAAGCGCCTGGCGACTCAGCATCCCGACACACCGGCCGGGGCCAAAGCCATCAAGCGGCTCGCGAAAATCTCTGTTGCTGGCATAGGGTCAACGAATCTTGATTAGCGAGTTTAAGTGTGGGTGTCCAACTCGCGTGAGCCGGGGTAATCTCTAGCCAGATTGGATACCTGCGCACTTTTCATTTCACCGGCTTAAACTGCACGCCATCCAAGATCACGTAGCCGTCGGTGTCCTGGTTGGAGACGGTCACGGTGGTGGCCTTGCCGGCGGGCAGCTTGAATTTGCCGAGCGAGAATTCGCTCTTCGACTTCTGGTCCACCTTCACAGTCTTCGCGGGTTGGCCGGGGATGCTCACGGTCACGGGCACGTTGCTGGCGCGGTTCACGTTGGGTGCGTTGAAGAGGATGATTTCGTATTCGCCCTCGGCCGGAATGCTCGGGGTGAAGATGGCGGTGGCTTCGCCCTTGCCCGAGTTGCTGTCGTGGAAGTAGCCCCGGCCCACGCGCCAGGTCGCCGAGACGGATTCGGACCAATGGCCGGTCTGCTTCGCATCCGTGTCGTCCAGCACGATGCCCGACAGCGACTTCGGGTCAATAAACTTGCCCGCGGGCGCGGCGGCGCGATCAGGGCCGGTCCAGTCGAGCACCTGCTTGTCGGCGCGGAGGCGGGCGCGGAGTTTATCGTAGTTCACCTTTTGGACCGGAACTTGGTCGTCAATCGCGATGGCCGCCGCCGTGGCCGCGCTCTGGCCAAGCACCATAAAGACCGGTTCCATACGAATGCTGCCGTAGGCAATGTGCGAGGAGCTTAGACAGACGGGGACGAAGAGATTGTCGCACTCGGCGGTCTTTGGGATGATAGAGCGGTAGGAAACGGGATACGGCTTCATCGGCGGCACCTGCACGTCGCCTTCGTTCTCGACCTTGCCGTTTTTCACGATGCGCTGGCAGTTGTGCGAATCCATGTTGTAGGCGCCGAGGCCCACGGAGTCGGTGATGGTTTCCTGGTAGCGGCAGTTCTTCTCGCTCATCACGTATTCGCCCACGAGCCGGCGCCCCTCGCGCACGTAGAGCTCGCGGGGCCATCCGCCGGTATCGAGGAACTCGTCCGCCGGGGCACCCCAGCTCTGCATCTCGCGGCGCATTTCCTCGGGCACGCGCGAGTCCGTGGCGAGGAAGGTGCAAAAGCCCCGGATGTAATTCTCATGCTCCTTTGCGATGCGGTCGCGCGTGGCGTAGTCGGCGTTCGGGTAATCGTAGTTGCGCCCGATGAAGTCGGTGCTGAAGCCGCCGTTGTTGTTGATGTCCGTTTTGTGGTTCGGCATCCAAATCGGGTGCCAAAACTGGCCGAGCGCTGGCTTGCGTCCGGCAGCGACGAGCGCTTCGAGATAGCGGCCCAGTAGCTCGAACTGCTTCGCGTCGTAGTTGGCGGGTGGGGTGACGGGCAGGTTGTTGTTCGCGGCTTTGAGGAGCGCGTCCCACTTCGGCTGCGGCATCGCCTGCGGCTTTTGCGCGGGCAGGCGGTTCTTCGGGTCAGTGGTGAAGCAGAGGCGGTAGTTGTAAGCCTGCATGGCCTTGTCGCCGTCGCCGGGCTTGCCGCCGTCGCCGGACTGGATGAAGGGCAGCAGGCCGCTCGCGGCGTCGCCAGGCTTCACATACGGGTCCACGGGCACGACGAACTGGTGGTGCGGCGTGTGGGCGCGGACGCCGTTGAGCGTCTCGCCGTAAACGGAGTTGGCCTCGCGCCCGACGTGGAAGGAACAGCCGGCCTTGGCGAGCAAATCACCCTCGTAAGTCGCGTCGATGAACACCTTGGCGCGGAAGACGCGGCCGTTCTCCATCGTGATTTCCGTGATGCGTGGCCCGGCCTTGGTCACAGACTGGAGGCGTTGTTCGAGGTAAACCGGCGTCTTCGATTCAGCGAGCATTTGGAAAAACATCTTCTCCGCCACGCGCGGTTCGAAGGTCCACATCGTCGCGTCCGCACCGGTCAACGCGCTTGCGCCGGCCTGCCCGCCCCGCCGTTTAGCGAAGTAATCCGGAGCAGTCTCTAGCGTCCACGACTGCTCGCTGGCGTAGTGCTTTGCAAGGCGGTGATAAAAGTCTCGAGAGATGCCCCCGATGGCCGCCTTGTTGCCAATATCTGTCGCGCCAAGGCCGCCAGTGGTCAGGCCGCCGAGATATTTGGTCGGGTTGACAATCACGGCGGTCTTGGCCATGCGCGCTGCTTGGACGGCCGCAGCGATGCCGCCGGACGTGCCCCCAAAGATGCAGAGATCTACCTCAACAACCTGAGCATGGGCGACGGCCGAGGATACGGTTAACGCAAGCTGGATTGCTTTAACGCACAAGCTTCTCATCGACTCAGGATGCCAAACGACGACGGGTTTTCAATGCTGTCGACACTTTGACCCGCCATCAATCAAGGCTGTCGGTGCCAAATTACCATGTTGCGCGAAAATCTAAATGACGAGCTTGGGAGCCACGTCCGCTAATGCCGCGCTCCTTCATCTAAGTTGACTAAAGAAGCCATGGCCTAGCCAAGCTTCGGCAACTCAAACCCCTTCCGGTGCTCACGGCCAACGAGCTGGTTCGCTTCAGGGTCATCAAAATTCTCAGTCTTGGGGTCAATGCGCAGTCGCTTGCGGGTGCGCCAGGCGATGTTGCCGGCGTGGCACATCACGGTGCTGACGTGGCCGGAGTAAATTTCCTGGTTCAGTGTCTCGCGCTTCCGGCTCTTCACGGCGTCGAGGAAGTTCCGCACGTGCGCCCGGTCGCCGACATCGCCGCGGCCTTCCTTCATCACCTTGCCGGCGGGGTCGAAGGCTTTCCAGGACGTGTTCGTGACCAGCATCCAGCCGTTCTCGCCGTAAATCACCGCGCCTTCGCCCGCGTCGTGAAGGCGGGGCTTGGACCACAGGCGCATCTCGTATTGGAGAATGGCTTTGGGATACTCGTAGGTCACAAACTGCGTGTCCGGCCACTGCTGGTCGTCGTCGTGGAAGAACTTGCCGCCGGCGCAGCTCACAGCGTCGGGCAGTGTGTCGAGTCCCATGAGGTAACGGCAGTAATCTATGCGGTGGACGCCGTCGTTGCCGAGGTCACCGGTGCCGTAGTTGAACATCCAGCGCCACGCGCTGGTGACGATGGTTTCGTTGTAGCGGCGCTCGGGCGCGGGACCCTGCCAGATGTTGTAATCGAAGCCCGCCGGTGGCTGGCCATCGGGCGCGAGCTTCACGGGGCCGGTGCGCTCGGTCTCCCACGCGCGGCCGGAAATCACCTTGCCCAGCGCGCCGCTCTGGACGAACTCCCGCGCCTCGCGCAGCCACGGGGCGCTGCGAATCTGCGTGCCCATCTGCACCATGCGGTCGCGCTTGCGCGCGGCGGCCACGGCCACGCGGCCCTCGGCGATGTTGTGGCTGGCGGGCTTCTCGACATACACGTCCTTGCCGGCGAGACAGCCCTCGATGGTGAGCAGCGCGTGCCAATGGTCCGGCGTGGCGACCATGAAGGCGTCAATGCTCGGGTCGTTGAGGAGGTCGCGGTAGTTCTCCACGAGCTTGGGCTTGCGGCCCGTGCGCTTCTCGACTTCCGCGCCGCGCTGCTCGCGGATGTTGGCGCGCAGGTCGCAGATGTGCGTGATCTCGCAGTCCGGCTCGGCGAGGAAGCTGCCCATCACCGAATTGCCGCGCCCGCGCACGCCGATGCAGGCGACGCCGATCTTGCTGTTGGGCTTGGCGGCGGTGAGCAAAGCAGGCGCGCTGACGACGGCGAGGGCGGCTTGCAAGAAGCTGCGGCGGGAGGGAGAGGATTGGGTCATGAGGTGAGTGTGGTTGCTAATTTCGACGCGGCTAGGGGAGAGACGGCTTCAATCGCAAACCCATAGGTCCGAGCTTTTAGGTTCGAGCGACGGAGCGTGCATTGGCTGGCGATTGCATTACTCTGCGCTCGTGCGCGTGTCTGTCGTCATCCCCGCATTCAACGAAGAAAAACTCATCGGTGCAACGTTGCAAGCGGTCCACGCCGCGCGCGCGGCCTTCACGGAAGTCGGCTGGGAAAGCGAATTGGTCGTGTGTGACAACAACTCGATCGATGGCACCGGAGACATCGCACGCGCGGCCGGGGCGACGGTGGTTTTCGAGCCGGTGAACCAAATCGCCCGCGCACGCAATACCGGCGCGGCGGCGGCCACCGGCGACTGGTTGGTCTTTGTGGATGCGGACTCGCAACCCAGCCGGGAACTGTTCGCCGACGTGGTGGAAACCATTCGCGCCGGGCGGCATTTGGCCGGCGGCTGCGTGTTGAGGCTGGACTACGCGCCGAAGTGGACGCAGGCCTTTGTGGTGCTGTGGACGGTGGCGAGCCGGCTGGCGAACTGGGCTGCGGGGTCATTTGTCTTCGTGGAGGCAGCGGCGTTTCAAGCAGTTGGCAGATTCAATCAGGCGCTTTACGCCACGGAAGAAATTGACTTGAGCCAGCGCCTGAACCGGCTGGCGCGAGAGCGCCGGCTTGAGCCCATGCGCATCCTTACCCGACATCCGCTCACCACCTCCGGGCGCAAGGCGCGACTCTATACGCCGGGCGAACATCTGCGCTTCATGCTGCGGACGGCGCTAAGTTTCGGTCGCGCGCTCAACCGCCGCGATGCTTGCCCGATCTGGTATGACGGGCGGCGGTGAAAGTTTCTGGTCGAAAAATAACAGTTGCAATCAACCTCGCCCGGGGTGTTTACTTCGTAAGTAGTTACCAATTAGCGCCTACTTCGGCATTCACGCCGGGCGCGGTTTTCCTGAGAGCAGATTATACATTCACCCTCCGTTACCGGAGCCGCAGTGGCACTCAATCGGTTGCCCGGTTCCTAGTTGATTACACAAATTGATTTTATGAGCAGACCAGACCATCAGCAACAGCCGCAACAAAATCAGCCGCGCACGCCGGAGATCGGCTCGGGCTACCTCGAAATCGCCGAGAAGGGCTTCGGCTTCCTCCGCTCCGCCGAGAACAAGTTTCAACCCAAGCCCACCGACGTCTTCGTCACGCCCGACTGCATCAAGAAAAACTTTCTGCGCGAAGGCGTGTTGGTCGAGGGCCGGCTTCAGCCCCCGCATCGCGGCTCCAGCCCGCAGCTCCGCGAGGTGCTCAACGTCAGCGGCCTGCCCTTCAACGAATACACTAAGCAGTCCCGTTTCGAAAACCTCACCTCCATTGACCCCATCGAGAAGTTCCAGCTTGAAACCACCCCCAACCTGCTGGAGACACGAGTCATTGATCTCGTCACCCCTATCGGCAAGGGCACGCGCGGTATTATCGTTGCCCCGCCCCGCACGGGCAAAACCACGGTGATGAAGCAGATCGCCAACGCGATCAGCGAGAATCATCCCGACTGTCTCGTCATGGTGCTGCTGATTGATGAGCGGCCTGAGGAAGTCACTGACTTCCAGCGCTCGGTGAAAGCCGAGGTCGTCGCCAGCTCAAATGACATGGATCTCGAAACTCACGTTCGCCTGAGCCGCTTTATGATCGAGCGCTGCCGCCGGTTGGTCGAGGGCGGTAAGGACGTCGTTGTCCTGTTAGACTCCCTCACCCGCGTAGCTCGCGCCTACAACTCCGTCCACGGAGGCTCCGGCCGCACGATGACCGGCGGCGTGGACGCCCGCGCGTTGGAGATTCCGCGCAAGATGTTCGCCTCCGCCCGAAAGATTGAGGATGGTGGTTCGCTCACCATCCTCGCCACCGCGCTCGTGGACACCGGCAGCCGCATGGATGAACTCATCTTTCAGGAGTTCAAGGGCACCGGCAACATGGAGCTGGTTCTGGACCGCAAGCTCTCCGACCGCCGCCTGTTCCCGGCGATTGACATCCCGAAATCCGGCACGCGCAAGGAGGAGAAGCTCTTCCCCGTGAAGCACCTCGATGCCATCCGCAAGCTGCGCCGTATGATGGTGGACCTCAATCCGGTCGAGGCTATGGAGACGCTCACGAACGCGCTCAAGAAGTTCAAGACCAACGACGAGCTGCTCTCGCAGATGAAGTAGAAAATTGAGTCACTTTCGAAAAAGGCTGGCTTCATGCCGGCCTTTTTTCATTTGAAGAGTCTGAAAAAGCGGGGTGGTTTGCCGTTGTCGTGACCGTTAGGTTCATGGACGATACCTATATGAATCGCCGCGCTTTTCTTCACGCCACCGGCGCCGTCACAGCCGCATTACCAGCCTTGGCTGCTGACGCCCGACGCATCCGCATCGGCTTCCTCGGATGCAGCCACTCCCATGGTATGCCGAAGGTGAAGCTCGCCCTCACCTCACCAGATTGGGAATGCGTGGGCGTGTTCGAACCGGACGCGAAGCATCGGACCGCCGCCGAGAAGCTTGGTGCGAAATCGCTCACCGTCGAGCAGGTACTGGCGGCGAGCGAGGTCGTCGCCGTCGAGTGCGACGCAAAGGACCGGCACCGGCTGGCCAAGCTCGCGTTGCAGGCCGGAAAAAATGTCCATCTTGAGAAGCCGCCAACGGTGACGCTCGCCGATTTCCGCGAACTGCTGACCTTAGCCCGCGAAAAGAAAGTGCTGATGCAGATGGGGTACATGTGGCGCTTCAATCCCGGCATCAACGCCGCGTTGGAAGCCGCGCGGAAGGGCTGGCTGGGCGATGTCTATTTCGCGCGCGGCGTCATCAACACGAACCTCACCGCCGAGTCACGCCGCTCCTTCGGCGAGATTGCCGGCGGCACGATGTATGAGCTGGGCTGCCATTTGGTTGACCCGCTGGTGCGGCTGTTCGGCAAGCATGCGAAGATAATGCCCGTCCTACGCCACGACGCGAAGGATGCCGACCAGCTCGCGGACAACTGCGTGGCAGTGTTCGACTTCAAGCACGCTGTCGCCACCATCAGCAGCGCAACCATGCAACCAATGGCCGGTGCGCATCGCACGTTCGAGTTGCAGGGCACCAACGGCATCGCTGTCGTGAAACCCATCGAGCAACCCGTGCTGACGTTGGATTTGGCGAAGGAGGCTGGGCCTTACAAGAAAGGCAGCCAAGTCGTCAACTTTCCGCCCTACCAGCGCTACGGGCCGGAGTTCGCGGAGTTGGCCGTGTGCATGCGCTCAGGCAAGCCGCTCGCCGTCACGCCGGAGGAGGACGAACTGGTGCACGAGGCCTTGCTGAAGGCCAGCGGGATGCATTAACGGAAGCGCCAATCCGCTTGCCCCCGCGCTGGCTTCTCTCTTTAATCCGCCGCATGTCCATCACCTTTACTGCCATGAATCATTTCATCCGCCTCACCTTTGCCGCCGCCCTGTGTCTCGCCGCAGCCAGTGCGCAAGCCGCTGACGCTTGGAAGCCAGACGCTGGCTTCACCAGCCTCTACAACGGCAAGGACCTCACCGGCTGGGGCTATCGTGACAAGGATTTCAAGCCCGCCGAGACGTTCGACGGCAAGTCCAGCGCCAGCGACGAGCGTTACACGGCCAAGGGCGAGTCGCTCACGGTCAACCCGTTCACCGAGGGCAAAGGCCCGCGCCTGCGCCAACTTTACACCACCAAGGAATTTCCGAAGGATTTTATCCTGAAGCTGGAGTTTCGTGCTGCCGTGAACGCGGACAGCGGCATTTTCTTACGCAAGCCCCAGCTCCAATGCCGAGACTACCTCGTGGCCGGGCCTTACAAGGACCTGAAGAAATACAAGGCCCAGGACTGGAACGTCATCGAAGTGGTGGTGAAGGACGGCAAGGCCCACTGCACCTGCAACGGCGAGGTGCTTGCCGAGGCGCTCCAGCTTCCCGCCACCGGCCCCATCGGCCTCGAGGCCGACCGGGGCACGATGGAGTATCGCCGGATTCAGATCAAGGAGCTGCCTTGAGCCGAGCATGGCAAACGGTTTGGAATTGCCGGCGACTTAAGCAGTGGAGTTGAGCTTTTCGAGTTGGAGTTTTTAGCTGCCGCACCCATTACCGACGGCTTGAGTCTGTGGATACACTGCAGAGTATGGGCAGATCATTTATTTCTCACTTTGGAATCGCCCAATCGGAGAGTTGGGGTCTGCCACAACTCAAGGGTCGCTCGCTTTTCCTGCTCGTAATCCTGAGCTGTATCTTCTTGGCTTTTCTTCGCCTTTGACGCACTCCTGCCCATCCCGTAGCGTCCCGCCCTGTTTCGATGATAATTGGCACCATCTTTAAGGCCATCTTTGGCTCGAAAAACGAGCGCGAGCTAAAGCGTCTTTGGCCGCTCGTGAAGCAAATCAATGAGCTAGAGGCTGCGCTCCAGTCGCAGTCCGCTGATGCGCTGCGCGAGAAAACCGCCACGTGGAAGGCGAAGCTATCCGCCATCAAGGATAACGCGGAGCTAGCGCGAGCGATCGAGGCCGTGCTCCCCGAGGCCTTCGCAGTCGTGAAGAACGCTTGCCGCCGCCTGTGCGGCACAGACGTGATAGTGCGCGGGCATCCCTTGCGCTGGGAAATGATTCCTTTCGACGTGCAACTCATTGGCGGCATGGCGCTGCACAAGGGCATGATTTCAGAAATGGCTACCGGCGAAGGCAAGACGCTCGTCGCCACGCTGCCAACCTTCCTCAACGCCCTCACCGGGCGCGGCGTCCACGTCGTCACCGTTAACGACTATCTCGCCGCGCGCGACAGCGAGTGGATGGGGGCAATTTACAAGTTTCTCGGCCTGACCGTTGGCTGCATCTTGCACGATCAGCCGCCAGCTGTGCGCCGCGCGCAATACGCCTGCGACATCACCTACGGCACAAACGCTGAGTTTGGCTTCGACTACCTCCGTGACAACGGCATGGCAACAACCGCCGCCGACCAAGTGCAGCGCGGACATTACTTCGCCATTGTGGACGAGGTGGACAGCATCCTGATTGATGAGGCGCGGACGCCGCTTATCATCAGCGGCCCAGCAGTCGTGGCACGGGACATCCAAGTCTATTCACAATACAAACCCAGCATCGAGGGGCTTGTCCGCGCGCAGCAGCAACTCTGCGACCGTCACATCCGCGAGGCAGAGGAACTGCTTAAGAAGTTCCGTCCCGCCGACGGTTCACAACCACAGGGCGCTGAAGCGCTGGAGAAGGAAATCGGCCTGCTCCTCTACCGTGTGAAGCTCGGTCAGCCGCGCTCACCAGGGCTGGCCCGCCTGCTTGAAGAGCCTGAGAACATCAAGCTGATGAACAAAGCCGAGCTGGATCTCCATCTCGACCAGTCAAAGAAGGATCTCTACGCGCAAAAAGAGGAGCTGTTTTTCGCGATGGAGGAAAAGAGTCATGAGGCCGACCTCACCGAGAAGGGCCGCCGGCATCTTTCACCCAATGACCCCGATGCCTTCATGCTGCCCGACCTTGCCACCGCCTTCAGCGAGATCGATGGTGGTGCTGAAAAAGACGCCCGTAAGCGCTTGGAGCTTAAACAAAAGCATCAGGGAGACTTCGAGACGAAAGCCGAGAAAATCCACGTCATTTCCCAACTGCTCAAGGCCTACTGCCTTTACGAGAGGGATGTGCAATATGTCGTGCAAGAAAACAAGGTCATCATCGTGGATGAGAATACTGGCCGCCTGATGACCGGCCGCCGGTGGAGCGACGGCCTGCACCAAGCCGTCGAGGCGAAAGAAAACGCGATTATCGAGGAGGAGACACAGACCTACGCCACCATCACGATCCAGAATTACTTCCGCCTCTACCACAAACTCGCTGGCATGACCGGCACTGCTGAAACCGAGGCGCAGGAGTTTTATGACATCTACAAGCTCGGGTTGCTGGTCATCCCGACCAACCGGCCCATCGCACGCAAAGACCAGAACGACACCGTCTATAAGACTAGACGGGAAAAGTTTGAGGCTGTGCTTAAGGAAATTCAGGCCGTTCACGCGCAAGGCCGTCCCATTCTCGTGGGCACCGTGGCCGTCGAGACGAGCGAGCACCTTGCACGGATTCTCAAGCGCGCCGGCCTCGTCCACTCCGTGCTCAACGCTAAATTCCACCAGCAGGAGGCTGAGATCGTTGCCCGCGCCGGCCAACGCGGGGCCATCACCATCGCAACGAACATGGCCGGCCGCGGCACTGACATTAAACTAGGATCCGGCGTTGCCGAACTCGGCGGCCTGCACGTGCTCGCCACCGAGCGCCACGAAGCCCGCCGCATTGACCGACAACTTCGTGGCCGCTGCGCACGCCAAGGCGACCCCGGCTCCTCGCACTTCTTCATCTCGCTTGAAGATGACCTAATGCGCCTATTTGGTTCCGACAAGATCGTCAAGGTCATGGAACGCGTCGGCCTCGAAGAGGGCCAGGAGCTCGAACACCCGCTCCTCAACCGCTCCATCCAGACCGCCCAGAAGCGCGTCGAGCAGCACAACTTCCAAGCCCGCAAGCGTACGCTTGAATACGACGACGTGATGAACAAGCAGCGGGCCATCGTTTACGGCTTCCGAAATGAAATCATCCACGGCGACGACGTCCGCGACCGTCTCATGGATATTATGGAGGAGGTCGTCCAAGCCAAGGTCGAGGAGTTTAGTGACAAGGACGAAGAGGTTACGAATTGGAATATCCGCGGCCTAGCGGACTGGGTGAACCTCAACTTCCCCATCGGCATGCCCGAGGAGAAGCTGCTCAAGACTGCCGAAGACGCCTCAGAAGCGCCCGTAGCCGGCAGCAGCTTCGAACACCTCAACCCCGCGCAATTCAGCCTCTTCCAACTCGTCGCCAAGGCCGTGCGCGACTCCTACGACCTCAAGATTCAATATGAAGATGCGGAGGCACTCAAGAACGTCGAGCGGTACATCGTTCTGAGCGCTATTGATAAGCTCTGGCAGGAACACCTCTACAACATGGACAGCCTCCGCACGAGCATCGGCCTGCGCGCCTACGGCCAGCGCGATCCGCTCATCGAGTACAAGGCGGAAGCGTTCAAACTTTTCGACGAGTTGATGGTCAACATCAAGACCGAGATCTGCCACAATATTTTCCGCAGTGCGTCTTCAATGCTCGCCTTCGAGAATTTCCTGAAGAACCTCCCAGCCATCACCAGCCACAACGAGACCAGCGCTTTCGGCGGTGGCCAGCCCGGCGCACAATCCCGCCAATCCAGCAAGGCCAGCGACCTCGTCAGCGAGGCCACCAACGAACTCTCCAAGCCCCCACCCAAGCGCAGCGGCCCGAAGGTGGGGCGCAATGATCCGTGCCCCTGCGGCAGCGGCAAAAAGTACAAGCTGTGTTGTGGACGCTGACGCCGAGTAAACGCCGCGCCAGCTGCGGTCACGATTCTTTGCGCAGGGCGATCCGTTGCATTCCCGTGACCGACACCAAACCTGCGCGCGGTGCGACGGCATGGCCGGGGCGCAATTTGACCGGCGCTCCACAAAGACGGCGATCTTTAACGAGAGGCAGGTCCAAGCCTTGTCCCCACCGCTGCCAATGGAGATAGGCAGCTTATGGCACGACCATGTCCGCTACAGTCCGGCCCGCCGGGATGAAGGGCAGAACGTGCTCGGTGTAAGGTGTGATCACGTCGAGGATATAAGGCTCCCTGGAGTCGAGCATTCGTTGCATCGCGGCGCGGAGGTCTTTCTTGAACATCACGCGCTCGCACGGGACGTTAAAACCCTTGGCCATTGCCACATAGTCGGGGTAGATGGCCTTCACATTGTCTGGGTCGCCTAGGTAGGTGTGGCCGCGGTTGCCGGCGTAGAAGCGATCTTCCCATTGCACAACCATGCCAAGGTGCTGGTTGTTGAGGATGATGGCCTTGGCGGCGATTTTTTCGATGTGCGCGGTGGCCAATTCCTGCACGTTCATGAGGAAGGAACCGTCCCCGTCAATGTCCACGACTTGTTTGTTCGGGCAGGCGACCTTGGCTCCCATCGCGGCGGGGTATCCATAGCCCATCGCCCCAAGACCAGCGCTGGTGAGGAATTGACGCGGCCAAGTGTATTTATACCACTGGCCGGCCCACATCTGATGCTGGCCCACGCCCGTGGTGATAATGGCATCACCCCCGGTCAACTCGTAAAGTAACTCAATGACGTATTGCGGAAGGATGACTTCCTTTTCCTTGCCCACAAGGTGGTCCTTCATGTGCTGGGACTTAACGACCTCCTCGTTGGCCGTGTAACGGAAGGGTGCGCGCGCCTTCCACTCCTCGCACTGCGCAACCCAAGCGGAATACTTCTTCACCAAGGCGCGCTGGCGGAGCATGGCGTTGAGCTTGCCCAGCGCAAACTTGATATCGCTGACAATTGGCAGGTTGGCCGGCTTGTTCTTATTGATCTCCGAAGGATCAATGTCGATGTGGACTATCGTCCCGCGCTCACAAAATTTGTCCACCTTGCCAGTCACGCGGTCATCGAAGCGCACGCCGAGAGCGAGCAACAGGTCCGCACCCGGCTTCACGGCAACCATCGGGTCGGTGAAGCTTGCACGCTTCTGGTATTCACCGCTGACGGCCCAGTTTGCGGCGGCGGAGCCGTGCATACCCAACCACCGTAGCGAAAGGGGGTGCGTCTCCGGGAACGCGCCACAGCCCATGATAGTAGTGGTGACGGGAATCTGCGTGAGTTCGGCAAACTCGC
>Ga0194121_10007158_pt1 | contig 14619 bp, 15 predicted proteins | sample TA2MahCa50mmetaG_FD_148609 | JGI IMG/M metagenome (GOLD analysis project Ga0194121, IMG submission 148609) | Freshwater microbial communities from Lake Tanganyika, Tanzania - TA2015020 Mahale Deep Cast 50m | ecosystem: Environmental > Aquatic > Freshwater > Lake | place: Tanzania: Lake... | reverse complement strand
AGCTCGAAGTCGGTTTGGTGCCGCCAGCCCAGCGCTACGTCTCGAAGAAATGGCAGGATTGCAACTGGGTGCAGAGCCTGGAAGGCGGCATCGACACCGCGCATTTCTCCTTCCTCCATGCCGTGTTGACCAAGGATGAGAAGGAAGCGCTGGCAATCTACAGTCGCTCGGCCGCGCTCGGCGACCAATCCTCGCCCGACGATCGTGTGCGCTGGATTCGCAACGACCCACGTCCCAAATTCAGCATCATCGGCCACGATGCTGGCTTGGCGATCGGCGGCGCACGCAAGACCGACAGCACAGACCTTTACTGGCGCATCGCCCAGTTCCTGATGCCCAACCACGCCTTCGCGCCGGCGGCAATGCCGGGCGAGGTCTATTACGGCCAGGCATGGGTGCCGGTGAGCGACACCACCTGCTGGATCTACACTTACAGCTGGCGACCCGACCGACCCTTCACCAACGCCGAACGCACCCAGTTCGCCGGCGGCTTCGGGGTGCATGCCCAAGTCGGTGACGACTACGTGCCGCTGCGCAGCCAGCGCAACGACTACCTGGTCGACCGCAAGGCCCAGAAGCACACCAGCTTCACCGGCATCACCGGGGTCAGCGAGCAGGACGCCGCCATCCAGGACAGCCAAGGCGCGATCCAGGATCGCACGCGTGAGCACCTCGGCCCGACCGACCTCGGCATCGTCGAGTTCCGCAAGCTGGTGATGGGTGCGGCCCGTGCCCTGAACGAAGGCCAGGAACCGAAATCGACACAGGCAGCGAACAAATATGCCGTCCGCTCCGGCGCCTGGATCGCCGCGCCCGACAAGGATCTCGCGACGGTGATGACCGAGCGTTTCGGCCATCGGCACGGCTATGTCGGAAAGGAGCACGGGCTTGGAGAATAGTTAGACCGATCGCGCGCCCTGTTTTATCGTCGCGACGATAGTTCGAGACTTGGGGAGAGTCACTGTGACCGTCAAAATCTATGGGCCAACCGCCTCACGCGCCGTACGGGCGCTCTGGATCGTGCATGAGCTCGGCATTCCGTTCGAGCATGTGCCGGTGGAGATGAAGGATCTGAAGGGTGCCGACTACCTGAAGGTCAATCCCAACGGCAAGGTGCCGGCCATGGTCGACGGCGACTTCAAGCTGTTCGAGTCGATGGCGATCAACCTCTACCTCGCCGCCAAGCACGGCAAGGGCGGCTTCTTCCCGGCCAGCCTCGAGGATCAGGCGCTCTGCTACCAGTGGAGCTTCTGGGGAATGACCGAGGTCGAGAAGCCCTTGCTCACCATTCTGATGGACATGTTCATGACGCCGCCCGACAAGCGCAAGCCCGAGGCGGTGGCCGAAGCGCAGCAGGCCCTACCCCGGCCGTTCGGCGTGCTGAACGGCATCCTGCAGGGGCGCGAGTACCTGGTCGGGTCGAGCTTCACCGTGGCCGACCTCAACCTCGCCTCGATCTGCAGCTGGGCCAAGCCGATCAAGTACGACTTCTCGCCCTTCCCCAATGTCAGCGCTTGGCTCGACCGCTGCCTGTCACGGCCAGCTTTCAAGGCGGCGCGCGCCACCAAGTAGGGCGAGATTATTCAGCGGGCGCCGGCACAGGCTGTGCGGCGTCCGCCTCGGCCGCCCGCTCACCGCCCGGCAACAGCAGCGCCACCAGGGTGATGGCCACGGCCAGTCCCGCCAAGCTGAGGAACAGCCACTCGAGACTGCCGGTCGCTTCGCGCACCCAGGCGATCAACAGGATCGCCAGCGGGCTCGCCCCCAGGGCAACGACGAACTTGGCGCCAAAGCCCAGCCCGTGATAGCGGCTCGGCGTGTAGCGGGCGATCAGGATGTTCTCGATCGGACCGGTGGCCGAGCTCAACACCGCCGAAAGGATGGCGCCGAGCAGCGCGACGTAACCGTTGCCCATGGCCAGCGCGACCATGGCGACGACCTGTAGCGCCGAGGCGACGATGTAGGTCGGCTTCAGCGGATAGCGGTCGATGACGGTGCGTCCCATGACATATTGGGCGATCCCCGACACGACATAGATCATTGACGTCGCCAGCCCGACCCACAGCACGACCTGGGTGGCAACGCCCCACGACGACAACAGTGCCCGCAGGCTCGCGATGTCGGCGGCCAAGCGCGTTTCGAACACCAGCGCCGCACCGAACATCACCGCCGCCCAAATGACTCCTTCGAGCGCCATGGTGACGGTCAACACGGAGAAGACGCGCCAAAACGCCCGCCTGCCCGTCCGTAGCCCGGCCGTGTTCGGCATCGGCCGGTCGCCGACCTCGCCGCTGCGGATTTGCCAGGCCAGCACAGCGCCCACGACAAGGCAGATAACGCCGGGAATGATGAACGCCGCCCGCCATGAGGCCAGCGTGATCAGAACGCCGGGCACGATGCCGTAGAGTGCCAGGCCGGCGCTGCCCCACAGGCCGTTGACACCCATGGCATGGCCCTGCTCGCGGGCGGTACGGATGATCCAGCCGATGCCGACCGAATGATAGATCGCGCCGAACACACCCAGGCCGCAGAGTGCCAGCATCAACGCAAAAGTATCGCCCTTGGCCACCAAGCCGCAGGCGATCGAGGACAGGCCGAGGCCAGCAAACATCACCACCATCATGAGCGGCGCGCCGAAACGGTCCGACGCCCAGCCGGCCGGCAGCGACATGACGCCGAGCAGGATGGCCGACGGCGCATAGAGTTCGAGCAATCGCTCGGCCGGCAAGTCCCAGGCGACAGCGAGCGTCAGCACGATGACTGCATAGAAGGCGGTCATCATGTGCATGAGTGCATGGCCGATCGACGAAAAGATCAGCACGCGCTTGCCCATGGCAACGGTCTCGGTGGCGGAGACGATCGTCATGCCGCCTGTATCGACCTCCTACCGGCCCGGCGCAAGCCGGCTTGCGGCATCGCTGCCATTCGCGCTAAAGCCCCCTTTGCTGCGGGCCGCCCGCCCGCGGCATCCGGTCGGGGCGTAGCGCAGTCTGGTAGCGCATCAGTCTGGGGGACTGGGGGTCGTCGGTTCAAATCCGGCCGCCCCGACCATCTTCCTCCCCTTCCATCGAAGACGTCGCCATGAACACCCGGCGAGCGCTCGCCTTCATCTTCTGCACGGTGTCGCTCGACGTCCTGGCGTTGGGCATCATGATCCCCGTCCTGCCGACCCTGGTGCTCGAATTCATGCAAGGCGACACGGCGGGCGCCGCCGTGATGTTCGGCCTGTTCGCCACCGTCTGGGGGCTGATGCAGTTCCTATGCTCGCCGCTGCTGGGCTGCCTGTCGGACCGCTGGGGCCGCCGGCCGGTGATCCTGATCTCCTGCCTGGGGCTCGGCCTCGACTACATTTTCATGGCGCTGGCGCCAACTCTGACATTGCTGCTGATCGGGCGGATCGTCTCGGGCATCACTGCCGCCACGATCAGCACCGCCATGGCCTACATCGCGGATGTCACTGCCGCGGAGGAGCGTGCCAAGTCGTTCGGCCTGATCGGCATGGCATTCGGCCTGGGTTTCGTGCTCGGGCCCGCGCTTGGCGGAGCGCTGGGCGGGATCGATCCGCGCCTGCCCTTCTGGCTCTCGGCGGCGGCCTGTTTGGTCAACGCCGCGTTCGGCTGGTTCGTCCTGCCCGAATCGCTGCCACCCGAGCGCCGCATGGCCTTCGATTGGAAGCGTGCGAATCCGATTGGTGCCTTGAAGCTGCTGCTGTCGCATCGACAGCTGACCGGCCTTGCAGCCATCGACTTCATCGTCAACGTCGCCCATCAGGTGTTGCCGTCGGTATTCGTGCTCTACGTCGCCTATCGCTACGGTTGGAATGAGACCACGGTCGGTCTCGCCTTGGCCTTCGTCGGGATCAGCGCCGCCGTGGTCCAGGGCGTGCTGGTCGGCCCCGCCGTGGCCAAGCTCGGGACGCGACGAGCGATGATCGGTGGCCTGCTGTTCGGCGGCCTCGGCATGGTGATCTACGGTTTGGCGCCGACCGGCGCGTGGTTCCTGATCGGTGTGCCGGTGATGGCCTTGTGGGGCGTCGTTGGGCCCTCCATCCAGGACATGATGAGCCGGCGCGTGAGCGCATCGGAGCAGGGCCAGCTCCAGGGCGCCAACAATTCCTCGCGCAGCATCACAGGGCTGATCGGACCCGCTCTTTTCGCTGCGACATTCGCCCATCTGATCGACTGGCTGCCCGGCGCGCCATTCCTGCTCGCCGCGCTGCTGCTGGTCGCGGCGGCCGGCACGGCCTGGATCGTCACCGCGACCGAGCATTCGGACGCTCGGCAACTGTGAGGCATTGCCGGTCGGTGCCAACGCGTGCGATCCTGCGGCAAAACAGCGACATGGGAGCGAACATGAAGGGCTTGGGGGCGGCATCTATCGCAGCGTTGGGCGTCCTGGCGCTGTCGCCTGCAGCGTCGGCGCAAGGTGTGCTGAACGTCTACTGCTCGGTCCAGATCGAATGGTGCACGCTGATCGCCAACGAGTTCCAGAAGGCGACCGGCGTCAAGGTCTCGATGACGCAGAAGGGGTCGGGTGAGACGATCGCCCAGATCAAGGCCGAGGCGCAGAACCCGAAGGGCGACCTGTGGTTCGGCGGGACCGGCGATCCGCATTTGCAGGCGGCCGAGGAGAATCTCACCGAGGTCTACAAGTCGCCCAAGATGGGCGAACTGCACCCCTGGGCGATCAAGCAAAACACCGATTCGGCCGGCAAGACGGTCGGCATCTACGCCGGCGCGCTGGGCTTCGGCTTCAACACCGAGCTTCTGGCCAAGAAAGGCGTCAAGGCGCCGGCGTGCTGGTCCGATCTCCTGAAGCCCGAGTTCAAGGGCGAGATCCAGATGGCCAACCCCAACTCGTCGGGCACCGCCTACGTGGCCATCGCCTCGCTGGTCCAGCTGATGGGCGAGGACAAGGCGTTCGACTACCTGAAGAAAATGCACGCCAACATCAATGCCTACACGCGCTCAGGCACCGCACCGATGAAGGCGGTGGCACGCGGCGAGACCATGGTCTCGATCAGCTTCGTGCATGACGGCGTGACCGAGGCCCTGGCCGGCTTCCCGGTGAAAACAGCGACGCCGTGCGAGGGCACGGGCTACGAGATCGGCTCGATGAGCATCATCAAGGGCGCCCGCAACATGGCGAACGCCAAGAAGTTCTACGACTGGGCACTCACGCCCGAAGCGCAGAAGCTGGAGGCCCAGGCCAAGCAGTTCCAGGTACCGTCGAACAAGGCAACGCCGCTGCCGCCGGAAGCGCCCAAATTCGCCGACATGAAGCTGATCGACTACGACCAGGCGAAGTACGGCAAGTCGGCCGAGCGCAAACGCCTGATTGCCCGCTGGGACAGCGAGGTCGGCACACTGCCCAAGCCGTAGAAATGCTTTCCGCGCTCCTATGACGATGTCGCGACCTGCCTTGGCGTGGTCGGTCGCGGGCTTGCTCGCGGCTGTGACGCTGCCGTGGTACGCGCTGCAGGAAGGTCTCGACTCAGGCGTCTGGCTGACCGGCCTATGGTCGTCGGACGACTACGCTTCGGCGCTCGGTCAGGTCGCCGCGCTCGGCAGGTGGTGGCTTGCCCCGGTCTTGCTGGCACTGCTCGCCTGCGTTGCGATCTCCTTGCCGCCGCTGCCGCGCGAACGACGCGGCACGCTCTTGTTGTGGGCAAGCGGCATCGGCCTCGGCCTGCTGATCGCCCAGGCGCTCGGCATAGGATTGCGCGGCTGGACGACGAACTGGCTCACGGCGCTGTTCGGCGAACTCGAGGCTCGGCAGTTCGGCATCGGCGCCGGCGCCGCCGTGATCCTGATCGCGCTCCTTTCGCTGCTGTCGATCGGCCTGGCGCTGCGTGGCGCCTTCGGCGGCGACGCCTTCGTGGCCGGCGCGGTGACGACCGTCGCCGCCTCGATCGTGCTGTTCACGGCCTGGCCGATCCTGCGCATCCTGTTGCAGGCCTTCCAGGACGGCGACGGCGCCTTCATGCCGGCCTTGCTGATCGACCGGCTGTCGACCGAGAAAATCTGGAGCCTGCGCTGCCTCGCCGGCGGCGGTCGCTGTGGCGTAGCCTGGAACACGCTCTTCCTGGCGATTGCCTGCGGCGCCGGCACGACGGCTCTAGGCCTGGCCTTCGCCCTGATCGTCACGCGCACCTCGTTCGCCTACAAGAAGACCCTGCGCGTGCTCACGGTGCTGCCGATCATCACGCCGCCGTTCGTGATCGGCCTCGCCCTGATCCTGGTGTTCGGCCGATCCGGCCTCGTCAACCAGTTCCTCGAATGGTCGATCGGCGTGCCGCCGACGCGCTGGATCTACGGCTTCCAGGGCGTCTTCCTCGCCCAACTCTTCGCCTTTACCCCGGTTGCCTTCCTGGTGCTGATCGGCGTCGTCGAAGGTGTCAGCCCGACGCTGGAAGAGGCGTCGCAGACGCTGCGCGCCGACCGTTGGGCGACCTTCTCGACCGTGTCCTTGCCCTTGATGCGGCCAGGCCTTGCAAACGCCTTCCTCGTCGGCTTCATCGAGAGCATCGCCGACTTCGGCAACCCGATCGTGCTGGGCGGCGACTATGGCGTATTGTCGACCGAGATCTATTTCGCCGTGGTCGGCGCGCAGCTCGACTACGGCCGAGCCGCGGCGCTGGCGCTGCTGCTGCTGGCCTTTGCGCTGGGCGCCTTCTTCCTGCAGCGCCGCATCGTCGGGACTCGTTCCTATGCCACCATCTCAGGCAAAGGCGATAGCGGTCTGCCGAGCCCCCTGCCCGACCGCGCCCGACGCGCCGCACAATGGGTCGCCTTGCCGTGGGCGGCCATCACGTTGCTGCTCTACGGCTTCGCCTTCGTCGGCGGCCTGGTGAAGGTCTGGGGGCGCGACTACACGCCCACCCTCGAGCACTACGCCAAGGCGTTCGCAGTCGAAACCACGGCCGACGGCGTGATCTGGTCGGGCGCCGCCTGGAACTCGTTCTGGACGACGGTCAAGCTCGCCGCCATCGCCGCTCCGCTCACCGCCGCGCTCGGCCTGCTGGCGGCCTGGTTGCTGGTGCGGCAACGCTTTGCCGGGCGCTCGACGCTGGAGTTCGCCACCATGCTGTCGTTCGCCGTGCCGGGCACGGTGATCGGCGTCGCCTACGTCTTTGCCTTCAACGTGCCGCCGCTCGAGATCACCGGCACCGCGTTGATCATCGTGCTCTGCTTCATCTTCCGGAACATGCCGGTCGGTGTGCGCGCCGGCATGGCGGCGATGAGCCAGATCGACCGCAGCCTCGACGAAGCCTCGCTCACCTTGCGCGGCCGTGCGCCGCAAACCTTGATGTTCGTCGTGCTGCCGCTGCTGCGGCCGGCGATCGTCGGCGCCTTGGTCTACGGCTTCGTGCGCGCCGTGACAACGGTCAGCGCCGTGGTGTTCCTGGTCACCGCCGAGTACGAGCTCGCCACCACCTACATCATCCTGCGCGTCATCAACGGCGACTATGGGCTCGCCATCGCCTATAGCTGCGCGCTGATCGTGCTGATGCTCGCGGTGATCCTGCTGATCCAGCTCGCGGTCGGCGAACGTCGCCTCGGGCGACGCGCGCCGCAGGCGCAAGGAGGCCGCGCATGAGCGTGGAGTTCCGCGACGTCGTCAAACGTTACGGCAACGCGACAGCCGTGGCCGGCGTCAGCTTCACCGTCGAAGCGGGAACCCTGGTGACACTGCTCGGCCCCTCGGGCTGCGGCAAGACCACAACCCTGCGCCTGATCGCCGGCCTCGAGCTGCCGAGCGAAGGCCGTATCCTGATCGCCGGGCGCGACGTCACCAACCTCAGCGCCACCCAGCGCGACGTCAGCATGGTGTTCCAGTCCTATGCGCTGTTCCCGCACATGAGCGTGCTGGAGAACGTCTGCTACGGCCTGCTCCGCTCTGGCATCGCCAAGGCCGAGGCTGCAGCGCGCGCCCGCGATGGCCTGAAGCAAGTCGGCCTCGACGGCTTCGAGGCCCGCCAACCGTCGGAACTGTCGGGCGGCCAGCAGCAGCGCGTCGCAGTGGCTCGTGCCCTGGTTCTGAAGCCATCGGTCCTGCTGTTCGACGAGCCGCTCAGCAACCTCGATGCCCGGCTGCGCCGCCAGATGCGTGAGGAGATTCGCGAGTTGCAGCGGTCACTCGGCCTCACCGTGGTCTACGTCACGCACGACCAGCAGGAGGCGATGGCGGTATCGGATCGCATCATCGTGATGAACGCCGGCCTGATCGAGCAGCAGGGCGGGCCGCGCGATCTCTACGAGCGGCCGGCGACACCGTTCCTGGCCCGCTTCATGGGCGAATCGACGCCGGCCCGCGGCGCCGTCCGCCGCCTCGATGCGGCCCGCGTCCGGGTGCGCCTGGGCGAGGCCGAGATCGATGTCGCCGACCAGCACGCAGCCGACGGCGATGCGACCGTCGCTGTCCGGCCCGAGGCGATCACGGTCGAGCCGGCGCCGGGTCCGACAGGCGCCTTGGCGGGAAAGGTCGCCAAGGCAAGCTACCTCGGAACCCACATGGAATATTCGATCACCACCGCCGCCGGCACGCTGTTCGCGACCTGCCCGCGGGTCGAACGGCCGCTGGCGCCAGGCGCTGCCGTCGCGCTGGTGCTGGCGCCGCGCGGCGTCATCGTCGTGGGGCGATGACGATCTCGGCGATCGCGCCGCCCTGCAGCCGGTACAGCCGGTCGTGTCGATGCGACAACGCAAGGATTTCCGGCGGCGGCAGTCCGGCGTAGGCACCGCGCAGGCTGCGGCTCATCATCTCGTGCGTCACCGCCACGATCACCGGCGCCACGCAGCTTGCCAACCACTGCTCGGCCCGCGCGGCGGCGCCGGCATAGCTTTCGCCGCCTTCGATCAGGTAGGTCCACTTTGCGGCCTCCCGCGCCGCACGGGCGCCCGGATACCGTTCGTCGATTTCGGCGTAGGTCAGGCCTTGCCAGACTCCGAGCTTGTGCTCGATCAGCAGGGGCGAGGTACGGACGACGGTGGCTTCGAGGCCAAGCTCGCGAGCAATCAGGTGAGCGGTCCCCTGCGCTCGGCCAAGCGGACTCGCCTCGATCACGAGCGAACGGATGTCACCGGCGAGTTGCCGCAGCGATTGCCCGGCGGCACGTGCTTGATCGATCCCCGCCTCGGTGAGCGGTGAATCGAGATGCCCCTGCTGGCGGCCGACCAGGTTCCACGCCGTCTCGCCGTGGCGGACGAGAAGGATCAGCCCGTCGTGGCGAGCTGCCGGCCGGCTTCGGTCAGCTTGCACACCAGCCAGTCCGGCTTCAGTGGATTGTTGAACCACGGCTCGGCCCACCCGCGATCCAGGCATCGGCGCACGATGGCCGGTGCGACGGCCTGACCGTCAAGGTCGAACAGAGGCAGCTTGCCGCCTGCCTGCGCGAGTCCCCGGCGCAGGTAAAGCAACTCCAGCAGCGTCGGAAGATCGACTTCCAACTCATTGTCATTCAGCGCAAAAATGCCGAACGAACTCGCTTCATGGCGAGTAAGTGTGCGATCTGCAAACACGGCGGCGTCCCCCTCTGACGTTGCCGGTCAATGTCCCTCGTCGAACAGGATACGCTTGTCCGACGAAAAACAAAGTAAAATCAGACTGTTGTCGGATTTTGTTGGAGTGACCACAGGATTTGGTGGTCACCCTTCGAACGGCTGCCAGAACTTGGGGTAGTCGCTCCAATCACCAATCTAGACGACGTCTAGTTATTGGCCTTCAAAGTGCTGCGCAGTTGCGTCAGCGCTTGTTCGAGGTCTTCGAGCACCGATTCGATCTCGCGGCGCTTATGCAGATCGAGCACGGCCGCTCGCGGCGTCGTGGTCGAAGGCTGCGGGCCCGTCCGCGGCAGTGGCTGGCGTTGCCCGCCAGCCATCGCCTCGGCGCGCGCCGACACGATGCGCAGGCTCTCCAACGCGCTCTCGGCAGCGATGTCGAGGCGCTGCAGCTGCGGCAGCCGACCGCGACCCTCGCGCAGCAGTCGCTGCACGCCCTTGATGGTGTAGCCGTCCTCGTACAGGAGCGTCCGGATGCGGCGCAGGAGGTCGACGTCCTCCGGCCGATAATACCGCCTCCCGCCGCCCCGCTTGAGCGGCCGGACTTGGCTGAACTTGCTTTCCCAGAACCGCAGCACGTGCTGCGGCACATCGAGTTCGGTCGCGACTTCGCTGATGGTGCGAAATGCCTGAGCCGACTTTTCAACCCTTCTTTCTGCGGTCTGAACCGATACGGCCATGACTTGACCCCCACATTGCCCCAACTACCCCTTGTTCTCGTCTGGCGCCCCGTTGATCGTTGATTTCAGGACGTTCGACGCTCGAAAGACGAGCACCCGGCGCGGCAGGATCGGAACCTCCTGCCCCGTCTTCGGATTGCGGCCCACGCGCTGGCCTTTGTCGCGGACCGTGAAGCGCCCGAACGACGAGATCTTCACCGATTCGCCACGCGCCAATGCCTCAACGACCTCGGAGAGAATCGTCTCCACGAGGTCGCTCGATTCGTTGCGAGACAGTCCCACTTCCTGGAACACCGACTCGCTCAAATCGGCACGCGTGATAGTCCGGCCTTCCATCCGGCACCCTTCCTTTCCCCACTTAATCCTTACTCTAAGGTGGGAAAGCGGTCAATATCAGTAGGATAGAAGCTGGCGTTGAATCGCCGTCTGTTCTCGTTACGTTGCGCGCAGGTTTGTTTCCCGGGCGGGCCGCTACCAGCGTACCAGCGAGGCCCCCCACGCCAGGCCGCCGCCGATGCCTTCCAGCAGCAGCAGATCGTCTTGCTTGATGCGGCCGTCCTTGACGGCGGCATCGAGCGCCAAGGGGATCGAGGCGGCCGACGTATTGGCATGGCGGTCGACCGTCACGACCACTCGCTCGGGCGGCAGGCCGAGCTTGCGGCCGGTGCCGTCGATGATGCGCTTGTTGGCTTGGTGCGGCACCAGCCAATCGATGCTCTTGGCTTCCAGGCCAGCCTTGGCCAGCACCTCGCCCACGACCGCCGCCATGTTGACCACGGCATGCTTGAAGACCTCCTTGCCCTCCATGCGCAGGAAGCCGGTGGTCTTGGTCGAGGACGGGCCGCCATCGACGTAGAGGATGTCGTGCTGCCGACCATCGGAATGCAGGGCATTGGCCAGCACGCCACGGTCGGCCGAGGTGCCACCGCCCTGCTCCGCCCGCAGCACGATCGCGCCGGCGCCATCACCGAACAGCACGCAGGTGCCGCGGTCGTTCCAGTCGAGGATGCGCGAGAAAGTTTCCGCGCCGATGACCAAAGCCGCCGAGGCCATGCCGCTCTTCAGCAGGCTGTCCGCCACCGACACGCCATAGACGAAGCCGGCGCAGACGGCCTGGACGTCGAACGCCGCACCGCGGGTCATGCCCAGCGTCGCCTGGACGCGCGTTGCGGTGGCGGGAAAGGTCTCGTCGGGCGTCGCCGTCGCGAGCACGATGAGATCGATGTCGGACGCTTTCATGCCGGCGTGTGCCAACGCTCGTTCCGACGCTTTGACCGCCAGATGCGAGGTGAACTCGCCATCGGCTGCTATATGGCGCTGGCGGATGCCGGTGCGCTGCTGGATCCACTCGTCGGACGTATCGACCTTTTTGGCCAGTTCGTCGTTGGTGACGATCCTCTCCGGCAGATAGGCGCCGCATCCCTGAACAACCGAACGTATCACGCGCCGCCTCCGCTGGCCTGCAGCGCCGCCGCGGTCGAAGCCGCTGGAGTCGCCGGGAGTTGATGCAGCCTGGCCAGGCCCTCCACGAGCTTGCTCTTATATTCGTAACGGACCAGGTCGATCGCCACGCCGATGGCATAGGCAAAGCCCAGCGCATCGGTGCCGCCGTGGCTTTTCACGGCGACACCGTCGAGGCCGAGGAACACGCCGCCATTGTAGCGGCGGGGGTCGACGCGCTTGCGCAACTTCACCCAGGCGCCCGAGGCAAACAAATAGCCGATCTTGGCGAACGTCGAGGTTCGGAACGCGTCGCGCACGAATTGCGTGTAGAGCTTGGCCGTTCCCTCGATCGATTTCAGCGCGACGTTACCGGTGAAGCCGTCGGTCACCACGACGTCGACCAAGCCGCTGCCGATGTCGTTGCCTTCGACGAAGCCATGGCAGTCGATCGGCGAGCCATCGCGGCGTAACCATGCCACCGCCTGGCGCAGCTCTTCATGCCCCTTGAGTTCCTCGGAACCGACATTCAGCAGGCCGACCCTGGGCCGATCGAGGCCGAGCAGGACCTGGGCAAAGACACTGCCCATGACGGCGAACTCGGCAAGATTTTCGGCATCGCACTCGAGGTTGGCGCCGAGATCGAGCATCACGGTTTCACCGCGCGCCGTCGGCAAGAAAGACGCCAACGCCGGCCGATGGGCGCCTTCCACCATGCGCATGGCGAACATCGAGATGGCGAGCAGCGCGCCGGTATTGCCGGCCGAGACCACGCTGTCGGCGCGGCCCTGGGACGCCGCCTCGACCGCCAGCCACATGCTCGACTTGCGCCGCCGACGCAGCGCGAAGCTCGGCTTGTCGTCGGCCAGCACCGAGTCCTCGGCCGGTACGATCTCGAGCGCCTTCGCCAGCCCTTTGGCTTTGTCGACCAGTGGTTTCAGGCGCGCCGGATCGCCGAACAGCAGGAACGACGTGCCGGGATAGCGCTCGCGGGCGATGTTGGCGCCGGAGACCACGACGCCCGGCGCGTTGTCTCCACCCATGCCATCAAGCGCCAGGACGATCTTGCCGGCGCTCACCGCGCTGCTCCGCTTGTCAGGCGCCAGCCCATCGCCGGCCGCGTGCGGCCGTTACTTCTCGGCCGACGCGCCGTCGGCCAGGACCGGCATGTCCTCGCGATAGTAGCCGCAGTGCGAGCACACCGTATGCGGCCGCTTCAGCTCGCCGCAGTTCTTGCACTCGACGTAGGCCATCGAGGGCAGCGCGTGATGCGCCCGGCGCATATTGCGGCGGGACTTGGAAACCTTCTTCTTGGGAACGGCCATAACGATCTCCACACGGGGGCGGCGTCGCGCCTGCCCCAAAAAAGCGGCGGCCGCGCTCGGAAGGCGCGGCGGGCGCTTTGTCTAGCCAAAACGCCTCACCACCGCAACAACTTACCGCCCGCGGCGCGGCTTGTCTCTGAGGGCAGCAAGGCCGGCGAACGGGTGTCGCCGCTGCTCGCCGGGGCCTTTTCGGCCACCCTGGCGGGGTTTTGGCAGTACATCCTCCAGTTTCACGCCTGGGCGCCTGGGATAGGGGTCGGCGGCCAAGGCGAGCTGCTCGGCGACAATTTCGCCGACATCCAGGGTATTTCCCATCAGCGGCTCGGGGGCGTCGGCCTGTGCGCTCAGCACCGTCTCGCCGCTTTCAGGGTCGCGATCGTCGGCCAGGCCCTGCTTGAAGACGATGCGGAACGCATCGTCGAGATCCTGTGTCACCGGCTCGAGGGTAAGCACGCAGGCCTGCACGATACGCCCCCGCAAGCGCCCCTCGACGACGATCTGATCGCCGGGCCGGCGGTCGACGGTCAGACGCGCCGAGAAGGCCGACAATCCCAGGAAGCCGAACCGCCTGGCCAAGGCGGCGCGCTCGCTGTCGCTGGCGGTTATCTCCAGCGCCGCACCACCAGTCCCCATGCGATCGAGGTCGATTACTCTCTCGATTTCCGGTTTGTGTTTATTTTCAATATCCTGGGACATTTTCTTTATCTATTTGCCAATTCACTTGGCGCCGCCGACGCCAGCTCGGCGGCATAGCGTCGGACATGCGCTTCGAGCCGCGCGACCTGATCGTCGGTGGGCGACCTACCGCCGTATGCGTTGCGGCGCAAGGCGTCGGCAAGCGGCATCGGCCCGGCGGCCAAGGCCGCGCGGTAGGCGAGCGCCCGGCCATGCAGTCCCTCGGCCATGATCTTGATCCGTCGCCCGACTCCCAGATCCTGAACACCCAGCTCGCGCAGGGTGAGATCGAGGTGGCGGAACATCGCGTCGAAGTAAGCCTGCGCCAGCGCCTCGCCATCGGGTTCGCGCCGCAGCCGGTCGATGACCAGCGAGGCATGCAGGGCCAGGGCATCGAAGCGACCATCGAGCGTGTCGGGAATGCCGCAGGCCTCGAACAGCGCGGGCGCCCGCGCCTGCTCGGCGGTCCGCCTGTAAAGGGCGGCGGCAAGGGCTTCATATGGATTCTTGCGGCGAAACACGACGCACTCCCAGTCGACCGCGGGGAGGTTGACCCACCGCCGCGGCCACGACATCTTTACAGTCCCTCTTGCCAATCTACCTCAGAAGCCGTCCATGCGTCGCACCGTCCCGCTCGCCTTCGCCGCAGCTCTCGCCCTCACGGCCTGCGACACCTATGGCGACATCCGTGGCTTTGCCCCCACACCCGGCAGCGTCGACAAGCTCGAAGTCGGCACGCAGAGCCGCGAGGACATCGTGCGCCTGTTCGGCTCGCCGTCGTCCGTGGCCACCTTCAACCCGAACGTCTGGTACTACATCACCGAGAAGCAGGAGAACTGGGGCCCCTCCAAGGCGTGGATCAGCGAGCAGAACGTGATCCAGATCACCTTCAACGAGCAGGGCCGCGTCGCCAATATCAAGTACTACGACCTGAAGGAC
>Ga0194121_10007157_pt1 | contig 14621 bp, 11 predicted proteins | sample TA2MahCa50mmetaG_FD_148609 | JGI IMG/M metagenome (GOLD analysis project Ga0194121, IMG submission 148609) | Freshwater microbial communities from Lake Tanganyika, Tanzania - TA2015020 Mahale Deep Cast 50m | ecosystem: Environmental > Aquatic > Freshwater > Lake | place: Tanzania: Lake... | reverse complement strand
GCCAGCATCGAGTCGCCGCGCACGTACCACGTGGTCGGCGTCGCCTCCTTCGGCGGCCACTGCGCGAAGGTGCGCCAGCGGTTGGCGCCGGTCTCGAACACGGTCGCCTCGGGTGGCGGCGGCGCGACGGCGGCGGCGGTGGCGGCGGCGGCGGCGGCGACGGTGGCATCGGTGCCCGCGGCCGGCGCGGGCGGGTCGGCGCGCAGGTGGCGCTCGAAGAAGGGCAGCTCGACCTGCTCGCGGTACCACGCCGACTGCTTGCCGCCGAAGCGGATGTCGCCGAGGCGATCGCCGTCGCCGCGCGCCCAGCCGCCGTGCGACCACGGCCCCATCACCAGCGCGTTCTCGACCCCGGGATTCAGCCGCTCGATGGCGCGGTAGATCTGCAGCGGCCCATAGAGATCCTCGGCGTCGAACCAGCCGCCGACGGTCAGCACTGCCGGCGCGACGTTCCGCAGGTGCGGCAGCAGGTTGCGCGCCTGCCAGAACTCGTCGTAGTTCGGGTGGGCGAGCAGCTCGTTCCAATAGGCCACCTTGCCCTGGAAGCAGCGCGCATCGGCGTTCTTCAGCGGGCCGAGCTCGAGGAAGAACTGGTAGCCGTCGGGCGTGGGGAACTCGAACGCGGACTTGCGCCGCTCGGAAGTCGGGCCGGGTCGCTCGACGCCGAAGCCGTTCAGGAAGTGGAACGCGTGCGGCAGGAACAGCGCGCCGTGGTGGCGGAAGTCGTCGAAATACCAGTCGGCGATCGGCGCCTGCGGCGAGCTGCACTTCAACGCCGGATGGGCGCCGATCATCCCGACTGCCGCGTAGAAGCCGGGGTAGCTGATCCCCCACATGCCGACGCGGCCGTTGTGACCCGGGACGTTCTTGATCAGCCAGTCGATCGTGTCCCAGGTATCGGTCGACTCGTCGATCGCGCTCGCGCCCCCCGCCGCCGGTGCCGGCGCCGGGTCACCCCCGTGGCGAACCAGCTGCGGCCGCATGTTCTCGAAGACCCCTTCGCTCCTCCAGCAGCCGCGCACGTCCTGCCGTACCACGATGTACTCGCGCTGGTGGAACGCCGCGCTCGGCCCGATCGAGTCGGGGAACTTGTCCTCGCCGTACGGCGCGCATGAGTAAGGCGTCCGCTGCAGCACGACCGGCTGCAGCGCCTCGCTCGTCTTCGGCAGGTAGATCGCCGTGAACAACGCCACCCCATCCCGCATCGGCACCATCCGCTCGAGCTTGGTGTAGCGCTCGGAGAGGGGCGCGAGCGGCGCGGGCGCCGACTGAGGCGCAGGCGCCTGCGCGAGCGTCGCCACGACCAGCCAATTGATGGACAAGAAGCCCACGTGGGTCCTCCGTGCGGTTGCACCGGTGGCCAGGACTCGCGTCGCGACCGCGGCGGTGCGCAACGTACGCCGGCCGCTGGCGAAGGTTACGCCCCTTCCGCCGTCAGCGCCGCGAGTCGCGCCGAGCCCGGGACCAGCGCACGCGCGATGAGGAGGTGGCGGCGGACGGCGGGGGCGGAACCGACCGGGTCGTGGGCAGGCAGGCGCCACGCCAGCAGCAGATGGAGCAGCGGGTCGGCGGGGAAGGCGATGGCGGCGGCCTCCCAGGTCGACAGCGCGTCGCCCGTTTCGCCGCAGCGCCAGAGCGCGAGGCCGAGCAGCAACGCGGTCGGCGGCGGCAGCGCTTCGGCGCTGACGTCGGCGGCGAGGAGACGCACCTCGGCGAGACCGCTCGCCAGCAGCGCGGCACGGATCGCGTCGCGCTGCGGCTCGGGATCGAGCGCGCGGGCGCGCTGCAGCAACTCATCGCGGAGTTCGCCGCGGCCGGCGCGATGGGCCGTCTCGGCCCACAGGTCGACCAGCATCGCCAGACCCACCGGGTCCGCCGGCGCGCCGTGGGACCCGCCGAAACCGTGGCGGTGGAAGTCGAGGCTGACCTGCTGTTCGAACGCGACCCACGCCGGCAGTTCGGCTGCCTCCGAATCGGGCGGCGCCCACTCGGCCACGGCGGCACGCAACGCGGCGAGTCGCGCATCGATCGTCCGCGCCCGCGTCGCTTCCGCGGTGGCGTCGGCGCCGGCCGACGGCCCGGCAGCGCCCGGACCACGCCGCCCCGCGGCGAAACCGAGCACCCCGGCGCCGAGCGCGACCACCAGCGTCGAGACGACGAAGCGTGCGACCGTCACCGGCGCGTCGCGCCGCTCACTCATCGCTCCCCTCCTCGGTCAGCCCGAGCAGCGCCCGCGCCTCGAGTCGGACCCGTTTCATCTCCGGATCACGCCGGTCGTGCAGCAGCGACGCCTCGTCGAAGTGCGCCACCGCCGCCGCCGCGTCGCCGAGCCGCTGGTGCGCCATCGCCAGGAAGTAGTGGTCGAACGGCCCGCCGCCGCGCGGCAGTTCGCATGCGGCATCGAGCACCTCGACCGCGCGCGCCAGTTCGTCGCTGCGGTACCACGCGACTCCGAGCGTGTTGACGTACCAGGCGTTGCCCGGCTCGATGCCACACACCCGCTGCGCCAGCTCGAGTCCCTGCCCGGGGCGGCGCAACGCCGGATCGGCGCTGTTCACCAGTTCCCAGGCGTAGTCGTTCAGGAACTCCGGATTCCACGGCTCGAGCTGCACCGCGCGCTTCAGCCCGTGCAACGCCTCCGCCGGCCGGCCGCGCAGCCCGAGCGACGCCGAATGGTGGTCGAGGAGCGCCGCATCGTCGGGCCACGCCGCGATCCCCTCGTCGAGCGTCCGCCACGCCCGCTCGCGGTTGCCGGCGTCGAGGTAGACCGTCGCCAGCATGTCGTGCGCCTCGGGGTTGTCGGCGATCTCGAGGCTGCGGCGGCTGGCGCCGATGGCGCGGTAGTGCTCCTCGAGGCCGAGCCACGTCGCGGCGACGCCGGCCACCGCGCACGCCATGCCGGGCTCGAGTTCGACCGCCCGCTCGAACCGCCCGCGCGCCTCGTCGAAGAAGCGCGCCCCCAGCAGCGCGACGCCGAGCGCGCACTCGAGTTGCGCCACCGCCGGCTGCGCCGCGGTCGCCGCCTGCAGCACGGCGACCGTTGCGGGCGCCCCTTCCGCCGACCGCAACTCGAACTCGGCCAGCGTCAGCAGCGCGCGGCGCGACAACGGATCGAGCGCCCGCGCCGCCGCCGCATGATCGCGGGCCCGCACCAGTCCCGTCGGCGGATCGCGCGCCAGCCGTTCCGCCGCCAGCAGATGGGCCGCGAAATCGTCGGGCGCCGCCGCGAGCCGCCGCTCCACCACCCGCAACGCCACGTCGTCGAGCCCGAGCGCCGCGGCCGCTCGCGCCAGCAGCAACTCCGTCTCGCCGGACCAGCCGGCGTCGAACGCCGCGAACGCCAGCGCGCGCAAGGCCGCCGGATCGACCGCTGCGACGGCCGCGCGGATGGCGCCGCGCCGCGGATCGGAATCGCTCCGCGCCAGCCGCACGGCCAGTTCGGCGACGGTCGCCGCGTCGCCACGCGCTCGCGCCAGCAGCGCCCACTCGTCGAAACAGGGACGTAGCAGCGGATCATCGGCCAGTTCGGCGGGCAGCGCCTGCGCCCACGCGAGCAGCGCCGCCTGCTGCAGGTCGCGCCGCGGCCGTTGCAGCGTCGGCGCGAAACAGTCGTCCCCCGCCCGGCGGGCGGCCGCCACCGCGGGGGCGAGCGCGGCGCCATACGGCAGCGGTGGAGCAGGCGGGCGAAGCTCCGCCGAGGCCGACAGCGCCGGCGGTCCGGCGGTCGCCATCCGGGCGAGCGCGACCCCCCCGAAGCCGCCCGCCAGCGCCACCAGCAGCAGTCCGAGGAACAACCCCGGCCCGGCGAGCACGCCGGCAGCGGGGGCCGGCGCGGCAGTCGTCGGAACGTCGCGGGGCTCGACCATCAGCGGCGCACTCTACGAGCGCAGACGAAGCTTCGAGTAGCGTCGGGCCATGCTTCACGGCTGCGCTCTCCGGTTCCTTCTCGCCGGGCTGGCGACCGCCACGGCGTTCCATGCGACCGCGCAGGAGATCCCTCCGCCGACCGTGCGCTGGCTGGCCGGCGATGACGCGCCGCCACCGCCGGTCGAGTTGCGCCACGGCGACTTCGCCCTGACCCTCGACGGCAGCGCGCGCCGCCAACGCCTCCGCATCGAACTGCCCGAACCGCCACCCCTCGGGCTGCTGACCGTGGAGCTCCTCGCCGCGACCCCGGCCGGCGCGACCGCGCCACCGGTACCCGAGCGCCACGAGTGGCTGCCGCACGCCGGCACCGCGGCCGCCAGTGTCGCTCTCGATGGCACGGTCGTGGTCCGCGAGGCACTGGTCAGCTCGGCGGCGCCGCTGGCCCTGATCCGCTGGCATGCCGACGGCGGCTTCGCCGGCCTGCGCCTGCGCTTCGAGCCGACCGTCGGCACGACGGTCGCCGTCACCCCCACGGCGCTGGTCGTGACCCGTGACACGACCCGGCTCCGCATCGAGCTCGACCACGTCGGCGGCAGCGCGACGGCGGAGGACGGGACGCTCGAAGTACGCCGCCCCTTCGCGGTCGCGCTGCGGATCGGCGCGCCGCCGCTGCCGGAGGCGCGGTCGTGGGATGCGCTGGCGGGGGCGCACGCTGCCGCTCGCGCCGCACGACTCGGCGAGTTCCAGCTGGTGCTCGCCGCACCGGAGACGCTGGAGGCGACCCGCAGCGAGACGGCCGACACCCGCCTGCGTGCGCTGCGCGAAGGAGCGAGCGATCCCGATCTGGTGGCGACCTGGCTCGAGCTGGCTCGCGTCCGCGCCGCCGACCGTTTCGTCGCCACCGCCGCGCGCCCGCTCGCCGCCGCCGAACTGGCGACGCCGGAAGCGTGGCTCGACTGCGCCACGCCCGCGAGCGTCGATGCCGCGCCGAAGCGCCCCCCCGATCTGACCGCCGCCATGTCGCAGACGGTGCGCAGCGATGGCGACGCCGCGCTCGCCGCGCTGCGCGACCGCTTCACCCGCGACCTCGGCCGCGACCTCCTGCCCCGCAGCGATTCCCGGCCGCCGCTCGACCATCTGCAGGCGGCGGCGGTGGTGGCCGGCCTGCTGCTCCATGAGAGGAACGGCAAGGTCCATCTGCTGCCGGCGCTGCCGCGCGCGTGGCCCGACGGCCGGCTGCGCCACTGGCGCACGAAGAGCGGCATCACGGTCGATGCCAGCTGGCGCGACGGTCGCCTCGAGACGGGGGCGCTGACCCCGGTCGACGGCGGTTTCGTCCAGGTCACGCTGCCGCAAGGCGACTACGAGTGCATCCCCGTCCCCGCAGCCGCGCCGGTGCCCTGGCCCCCGGCGCACGACGGCACGCGCGAGTTCGCCGCCATGGCCGGACGCCCCTTCGTCTTCCGCCGCGCCCGCTGACCGGCCCGCTCACGGCGCCGAATTCCCGCGGGACGGATCGCGACCGCGGCGGCACGCGGCGGTTGCGGCGTCAGCCGCCAACCGGCACGAACGGGATGTAGATCCACGCGCAGACGGCGAAGTAGATGACCAGCCCGGTCACGTCGCAGAAGGTGGCGACGAACGGCGTGCAGGCGGTGGCCGGGTCGAGCTTCAGCATGCGCAGCGCGAACGGCAGCAGCGAGCCGACCAGCGAGCCGAAGACGACGACGCCCAGCACCGAGAAGGCGACGGTCAACGTCAGGCGCATGAAGTGTTCGCCGTAGTCGTCGAACGCCCACTGCCAGATCAGCACGCGCAGCATGCCGATGGCGGCGAGGAACAGCCCGAGCACGAGGCTGCCCACCAGCTCACGGCGGAAGACGCGCCACCAGTCGACCAGCCGGAGCTCGCCGAGCGCCAGCGCGCGGATCACCAGCGTCGCCGACTGCGAGCCCGAGTTGCCCCCGCTCGAGATGATGAGCGGGATGAACGCCATCAGGATCTTCCACTTGCTGAGCTGCTCGTCGAAGCGGTCGATGGCCGAGGCGGTGAGCGTGCCGCCGAGGAAGAGGATCGCGAGCCAGCCGGCCCGCTTCCGCACCATCTCGAGGATCGAGACCTGGAGGTAGGGCGCCTCGAGGGCCGCGACGCCGGCCATCTTCTGGATGTCCTCGGTCGCCTCCTCCTGGACGACGTCGACCATGTCCTCGGCGGAGACGACGCCCTTCATGCGACCGGCCGCGTCCAGCACCGGCAGCGCGACCAGGTTCTTCGCCGAGAAGAGCGGCGCGATCTTCTCCTGGTCGAGGTCTTCGGCGACGGTGACGACGTCGCTGATCATCACCTCCTCGATGCGCTTGGCGGCCGGCGCGGTGAGGAGCTGGCGGAACGAGAGCACTCCCTTCAGCTTCTGCTCGGTGTCAAGCACGTAGCAGTAGTAGATCGGCCGGTCCTTCTGCTGCGCCTGGCGGCGCAGGTAGAGGATCGCCTCGTCGACGGTCATCTCGGGGCGCAGCCGGGCGAAGCGCGGGTTCATCAGCCCGCCAGCCTCGTCCTCGGCGTAGGCCAGCAGCGCCCGCACCTCGCGCAGTGAGACCTCGTCGAGCAGCTTGAGCAGCGAATCGCGCTCCTCGCGCGGCGCGTGCTGGATCACGTCGGCCGCGTCGTCGAGCGGCAGCAGGCGCAGCCAGGCGCGGCGCGTCAGCGTCGGCAGGATCACCAGCAGCTGGCTCTGCTCGCGCGGGGTGAGCGCGAGGAAGAACTCCTCGGCCTCGTCCTCGGGCAGGAGCTTGAGCGCGTCGACCCGCTCGTCGGGCGACATCACCGGCCAGGCCGCCTTCAGGTCGGCGAGAACCTCGTTGGTCTCGGGCGAGAGCTGTCCTTCAGCGCGATCCATGACTCGGCGGACTCACGACGGCGGCGGGCGAGCGGCGGCGGAAACGACTGCGCGGAGTGTACTGCGGCGCCGCGCCGCGCGCGCCGGCTTCGTCCTGCGGCAAGATGGCGGACGATCCGCATGGGAGCCTCGCGTTGGCCGGCGCCGACCATCGACCGTTCGAGTTCCTGCCGCGACTGCTGTCGAAACGGGGCTTCTGCTCGCGCAAGGAGGCGGAGCAGCTGGTGGCCGGCGGCCGCGTCGCGGTGAACGGCGTGGTCCGGCGCGACGTGCTGTGGCGGGTCGATCCGCGCAAGGACGCGCTGACCGTCGACGGCCGGCCGGTCGGCAAGGCGGCGCCGCTCCACCTCAAGCTGCACAAGCCGGTCGGCGTGGTGACGACGATGAAGGACCCCGACGGACGGCCGACCGTCGCCGCGCTGATCCCGGCGGCGTGGCGCGGCGCGATGCCGGTCGGCCGACTCGACCAGGACTCCTCCGGCCTGCTGCTGCTGACCAACGACCACCAGCTCGGCGAGCGGATCGTCGGCGCCGCCGCCCACGTCGGCAAGCGCTACCGGGTCGTCGTCGACGGGACGCCGGACGACGCCCGGTTCGCGCCGATGCGCGCCGGCAGCGTGCTGGACGGCGAGCAGTGCCGGCCGGCGCAGGTGCGCATCCTCGGGCGGGAGGACGGCGCGACGACGCTCGAGGTGGTGATCGACGAGGGGAAGAACCGGCAGATCCGGCGCAGCCTGGCCGCCCTGTCGTTGGGGGTGCGTTCGCTGCAGCGCACCGCGATCGGCCCGCTCGAGCTCGGCGACCTCACGCCGGGGGCCGTCGCCGCGCTGACGGGGGACGAACTGCGCGCGCTGCGCGCTGCCGCTGCCGGCACCGGAGAGCGCTGAGCCGTGCCGGAACTCCCGGAAGTCGAGACCGCGCGCCGGGGGATCGCCCCATGGATCGCCGGCGTCCGCCTGACCGGTGCCGTCATTCGCGAGCGCCGACTGCGCTGGCCGATTCCCGCCGGCTTCGAGGCGGCCGTCGCCGGCTGCCGGGTGGTCGCGGTCGAGCGGCGGGCGAAATACCTGCTGCTGCCACTGGCGCGAGACGGGCGGCCGGCCGGAACGCTGCTCCTCCACCTCGGCATGTCGGGCAGCGTGCGGGTGGTGCCGGCGGCGACCCCGCCGCGAACCCACGACCACGTCGACCTGCAGCTCGAGGGTGGCCGCTGCCTGCGGCTGCACGACCCGCGCCGTTTCGGCTGCCTGCTGCGGCTCGACGGTGATCCCGGCCGCCATCCGTTGCTGCGCGACCTCGGCCCGGAGCCGCTCGGGCCGCGCTTCGACGGCGCTCACCTCGCGGCGCTGGCGCGCGGGCGGACCGCGCCGGTCAAGTGCTTCGTGATGGACGCGAAGGTCGTGGTCGGCGTCGGCAACATCTACGCCAGCGAAGCGCTCTGGCGCGCCGGCATCCATCCGCGCCGCCCGGCCGGTCGCGTCGCGGCCGCGCGCTTCGGCGCGCTGGCCGCCGCCATCCGCGCGGTGCTGTCCGCGGCGATCGAAAAGGGTGGCACCACGCTGCGCGACTTCGTGCGCGCCGACGGCAGCGACGGTTACTTCCGCATCGAGCTCGCCGTCTACGACCGCGCCGGCGAACCGTGCCCGCGCTGCCGTCGCCCGCTGCGCAGCGAGCGGATCGGCCAGCGCTCGTCGTTCTTCTGCCCCCGCTGCCAGAGGTGACGGCCGTTGGCGGCGGCAGCGTGGTCGGGGAGCGGTCGGGGTGGGCTCCTATGATCGAACCCCCGATCCGCCTCCCCACATCGAGGACCCGATGCTCGCCTCTCTCCTGCTCGCCGCGGTGTGCACCGCGGCGTCCGCTCCCGCCGACCTGCGCGAGTCGACCGTCAAGATCCACGTGACCGTGCGCGCTCCCGACCCGATCCGGCCGTGGAGCAAGCAGCAGCCGGGCGAGCAGTCGGGATCCGGCGTCGTCATCGACGGCGGCCGCATCCTCACCAACGCCCACGTGGTCCGCTACGCGACCCAGGTGCGCGTGCAGCCGAACCAGTCGGGCGACAAGCTGCCGGCGCGGGTGAAGGCGATCTCGGTGGCGATGGACCTCGCGCTGCTCGAACTGCTCGATCCGGCCGGGCTCGCCGGGCTGCCGGCGGCGCCGCTGGCGGAGGCGCGGCCGGCGGTCGGCGCGAAGGTCGCGACCTTCGGCTACCCGATCGGCGGCGAGACGCTCTCGGTGACCGAGGGCTCGATCTCGCGCATCGAGCACGCGCCCTACAACGACGGCGAGGGCGGGCTGCGCATCCAGATCGACGCCGCGATCAACCCCGGCAACAGCGGCGGACCGGCCGCGGTCGCCGGCGAGGTGATCGGACTCTGCTTCAGCGGCATCCGCGGCGCCGACAACATCGGCTACGTGATCCCCAACGAGGAAGTGCGCCGGTTCCTCGCCGACGCCGAGGACGGGACGGTCGACGGCAAGCCGCATCTCGACCTGCGGCTGCAGACCATGGAGAACGAGGCGCTGCGCGCGAAGCTCGGCATCGACAAGGCGACCACCGGACTGCTGGTCACCAGCGCTCCGGCCGGCGTGCTCGCCGGGCTGCTGCAGCCGTGGGACATCCTCGACCGCATCGGCCCGCATGACATCGACAACACCGGCGTGGTCGCCACCGAAGACGGGCTGCGCCTGTTGTGGCAGTACTGGGTGGCGCCGCTCGAGCAGGACGGCAAGGTCCCGGTCACGCTGATCCGCGGCGGACAGAAGCTCGAGGTCGCGCTGCCGACGACGCGCAGCTCGGAGCTGCTCGCGCCGCCGCTGATGAACCGCTACCCGAGCTACTTCGTCTGGGGACCGCTCTGCTTCTCGCCGGTCTACGGCGACTACGTCGGCGCCATCGTCCGCAACGTGCTGGGCGACGCGCATCCGGTGGTGCAGCGGCTCGGCGAGTCGCCGGCATTCCCCGGCGAGCAGCTGGTGATGCTGGCGTCGCCGCTGCTGCCGCATGCGCTGACCCGCGGCTACGACGCCGGGCCGTTCAGCGTGGTCGGCAAGGTGAACGGCACCGCGATCCGCAACCTCGAGCACCTGGTCACGACGCTGCGCGACCTGAAGGACGACTTTGTCGTGATCGAGTTCGCCGACCACGGCACCGAGACGCTGGTCTTCCGCCGCGCCGACGTGGTCGCGGCGCAGGACGAGATCCTCGAGGACAATGGCATCCGCAACCCCTGCTCCGCCGACATCGAGAAGGCGTGGAAGGGGGAGTGATGGGACCGTTGGCGCGCACCATCGGGCTCGGGGCGGCCGCGCTGCTGGCGACGATCGGTGCCGCGGCGGAAGGCCGCACGCGAGGACAGGAGCCGGCGCCACCGCCGCTCGCGGCGCGTCCCGGCGATCCTGCCGGTGCCGTGACTGCACCCGACGAGCTCTTCGCCGGCATCTGGCGCGACGTCGCCGACGCCGACCACTGGCTGGTGCTCGAACCGGGCCGCGTGCGCGAGCTGCGCGACGGCCGCGCCGAGTTCGCGCGTGCCGAGTACGACCTCGACACCTTCGTGCGGAGCAACTGGGGACGGCGCACGCACGTCGTCCTCGGGATCGGCGGCACAGCGGCCGACGAGGTGGCCGGCACACTCGACGACGAGGTCATCACCACCACCAGCGCGCCGCCGGCCGGCGCGACGACCGTCTGCTGGAGGCGCGCCGCGCACGGCGAGTCGCTCCCGGCCGTGCTCGACCCGAAGCCGCTGCCGCTCGGCGCCTGCAGCGAGATCGCGCCCGAGCGGCTCGCCGAGCTGAAGCGCGAGCTCTCCCGCCGGCATGAGCAGGACCAGGCCGTCCGCACGAACCTGACCGACAAGGTGACGACGGCCGAGATCGCGGCGATGCGCACCGTCGACGAGGACAACACCGCGTGGTTGCGCACCCGGGTCGGCGAATTCGGCTGGATCGACGTCCCGCGCTTCGGCAAGGAGGCGGCGCTGGCCGCCTTCCTGATCGTGCAGCACTCGGGCGACCTGCCGCTGATGCTGGCCGCATTGCCCGCGATCGAGTGCGACGTCAGGGAGCACGGCCTCGACGGCCAGAACTTCGCGCTCCTCTGGGATCGCACGCAGGTCGACCTCGGCCGGCGGCAGCGCTACGGCTCGCAGCTCGGGCAGGACGGGCAGGGGCGGCTGGTGGTGGTGGCGCTGGAGGATCGCGCGCGCGTCGAGGAGCTGCGTCGGTCGTTGCGGATGCAGCCGCTGAGGCAGTACCTCGACTACTTCCGCACCGGCCCGCCGCCGCAGCAGGTGGTGTTCGAGGACGACGCGGCCGACTGATCCCGCCGCACCGAACCCGATACCGTAGGGCGAGGATTCGGCTGGTCGCGAGGTCTGCGTGCGCGTCGTCTCCCTCAACTGCAGCAACACCGAGATCGTCCACGCGCTGGGCGCGAGCGCGCTGCTGGTCGGCGTCGACGACGACTCCGACTTCCCGGCCGGCGTCGTCGCGCGACTGCCGAGAGTCGGCCGCGACCTCGACGTGGACATGACGAAGGTGGCGGCGCTCCGGCCCGACCTCGTGCTGGCGTCGAACACCGTGCCGGGCCACGAACAGGTGATCGCCGCGCTCGTCGCGGCCGGGCTCCCCCACTACGCGCCCGAGACGATCACGATCGCCGACGTCGCCGCGGACATCCGCGAGATCGCCCGGCGGCTCGGCCTCGCCGCGCGCGGCGAGGCGGTCGCGGGCGAACTCGAGGGCGCGGTGGCGGCGGCGCGCGAGGCGGTCGAGCGCGGCGAGGAGCGCGCCGCCGCGACCGGGGCGGCGCCACCGCTGCGGCCGCGCGTCCTGCTCGAGTGGTGGCCGAAGCCGGTGATCGTCCCCGGTCGGCGCAGCTGGGTGACCGAGCTGATCGATGCGGCGGGCGGCGTGAATCCCTTCGGCGGCGGCGCGGCGGCGGACGGCGTGAAGAGCCGCCCGGTGAGCGACGCGGAGGTGGTCGCGGCCGCGCCCGACGCCTGCGTGATCTGCTGGTGCGGCGTGAAGCCGGAGAAATACCGGACCGACGTCGTGACCGGCCGCGCCGGCTGGCGCGACCTGCCGGCCGTACGGCGCGGGCAGGTGCACCCCATCCCCGAGGCGTTCCTCGGCCGGCCGGGACCACGACTGCTCGACGGGCTGCGTGCGCTGCAGCGGGTGGTCGCCGCGGCCGGCGCGGCCCGGGATCGCGAGGCGCGCTGACCGTGGCGCTGCACGACCTCTCCTGGCGCCCGAGCGCGACGCGGCCCGACGCCGCGACCGCCGCCTTCCTCGCCGACGCGACCGCGCGCATCGACGCCTTCTTCGAGGAGCGCTGGCAGGAGCCGATCGTCGGCTTCGTCCCGAGCGATTTCGACCGGCTGTGGCCGGCGCTCGCGGCGCTGCAGGAGCAATCGCTGGCGCACGGCACCCGCTTCTGCGAGTGGGGCTCGGGCTTCGGCGTGGTGGCGGGGCTCGCGGCGAAGCTCGGCTTCGATGCGCACGGCATCGAGATCGAGGGCGACCTGGTCGCGGCCGCGCGCGAACTGCTCGCCGCGCATGGACTCTCAGTGAAGCTGACGACCGGCAGCTTCATCCCGCCCGGCGGCGAGGGGATGGCGCGGATCAAGGCCGAGATGGCGTGGCTGCTGACCGAGGGCGCCGACGGCCACGCGCTGCTCGGCCGCGAGCCGACCGACTGGGACGTCGTCTTCGCCTACCCCTGGCCCGGCGAAGAACACGTGATCGAACGGCTGTTCGATCGCTACGCGCGACCCGGCGCGCTGCTCCTCACCTGGCGCACCGAGAAGGGGGCGCGGCTGCAGCGGAAGCGCTGAGCGAACCGGTCGGCCGCGGGATCCGCAGCAGCGCCGCGCAACTTCCCCCGTTTCGCCCCCTGCCCCCCCTGCCCGCCCGCTGGCACGCCGCTAGCATCCTCCGCCTTTCCGCCCGGAAGCTCGGGACGGCGCAACGCCGTACCACGGGTTCGTGGGCCGGAGGGAATCGATGAGCTGGGTCTGCCGGCTGTACCGCTCCTCGCTCGGCGCCAAGTACGTGATGGCGTCGACCGGGCTGCTGCTGTTCGGATTCCTGATCGCCCACCTGCTCGGGAACCTGCAGATGTTCGCGGGACCGGATGCGGTGAACAGCTACGCCGAGAAGCTGCGCGCGCTCGGGCCGCTGCTCTGGGTGGCGCGGATCGGGCTGCTGGTCATCGCCGGGCTGCACATCGCGACGGCGCTGCGGCTGGCGCAGCGGAACGACGCGGCGCGGCCGGTCGCCTACGCCAAGGTCGCCCAGCGCGCGGTGAAGCCGGCGACGAAGACCATGGTCCTCTCCGGCCTCGTCATCCTCGCCTACGTGGTCTACCACCTCGCCCACTTCACCTGGGGCGTGGTGCAGGCCGACCACGCGAGCCTGACCGAGAAGTTCGCCGACGGCCACGAGCGCCACGACGTCTATTCGATGGTGGTCCTCGGCTTCCGGACCTGGTGGGTCAGCGCGAGCTACCTCGTCGCGCTGGTGCTGCTGGCACTGCACCTCTGCCACGGCGTGACCAGCGTGTTCCAGACCTTCGGCCTGAACCACGCCAAGTACGCCTGCGCCATCAAGATGACCGGCCCGGCGATCGCGACGCTGATCTTCCTCGGCTACGCGTCGATCCCGGTGGCGTGCTGGCTCGGCCTGATCCCGCTCGTGGAGGCGCGCTGATGATCCCCGTCGGAAGCCCGCTCGACGGCAAATGCCCGTCGGGGCCGATCGAGACGCGCTGGGAGCGCTGCAAGGCCGAGCTCAAGCTGGTCAACCCCGCCAACAAGCGCAAGTACAAGGTGATCGTGGTCGGCACCGGGCTGGCCGGCGCTTCGGCCGCCGCGACGCTCGCCGAGCTCGGCTACCAGGTGGAAGCGTTCTGCTTCCAGGACTCGCCGCGCCGCGCCCACTCGATCGCCGCGCAAGGCGGCATCAACGCGGCGAAGAACTACCAGAACGACGGCGACTCGGTCTGGCGCCTCTTCTACGACACGGTGAAGGGCGGCGACTTCCGGGCGCGCGAGAGCAACGTCCACCGCCTCGCCGAGTGCAGCCGCAACATCATCGACCAGTGCGTCGCGCAAGGCGTGCCGTTCGCGCGCGAGTACGGCGGGCTGCTCGACAACCGCAGCTTCGGCGGCGCGCAGGTGTCGCGCACCTTCTACGCCCGCGGCCAGACCGGCCAGCAGCTCCTGATCGGCGCCTATCAGGCGCTGGCGCGGATGATCGGGCTCGGCAAGGTGAAGATGCACCCGCGCACCGAGATGCTCGACGTGGTCGTGGTGAACGGCGTCGCGCGCGGGATCGTCGTGCGCGACCTGATCTCGGGCAAGGTCTCGACCCACGCCGCCGACGCGGTGGTGCTGGCGACCGGCGGCTATGGCCCGGTCTTCTTCCTGTCGACCAACGCCAAGGGGTGCAACGTCACGGCGACCTGGCGCGCCCACAAGAAGGGCGCCTACTTCGCCAATCCGTGCTACACGCAGATCCACCCCACCTGCATCCCGGTCAGCGGCGACCACCAGAGCAAGCTGACGCTGATGTCGGAGTCGCTGCGCAACGACGGTCGAATCTGGGTGCCGAAGACGAAGGGCGACACGCGCAGCCCCGACCAGATCCCCGAGGACGAGCGCGACTACTACCTCGAGCGGCGCTACCCGAGCTACGGCAACCTCGCGCCGCGCGACATCGCGAGCCGCAGCGCCAAGTACGCCTGCGACGAAGGCCGCGGCGTCGGACCGGGCGGGCTCGGGGTGTATCTGGACTTCGCCGAAGCCATCAAGCGGCTCGGCGAGGCGACCATCCGCGAGCGCTACGGCAACCT
>Ga0194121_10007155_pt1 | contig 14624 bp, 14 predicted proteins | sample TA2MahCa50mmetaG_FD_148609 | JGI IMG/M metagenome (GOLD analysis project Ga0194121, IMG submission 148609) | Freshwater microbial communities from Lake Tanganyika, Tanzania - TA2015020 Mahale Deep Cast 50m | ecosystem: Environmental > Aquatic > Freshwater > Lake | place: Tanzania: Lake... | reverse complement strand
TTTTGACGCATACAAACAAGTCACGTCGCGCATCAAACAACTCAATGCTACGGGACAAAGCACCGACAAATGCGAGTTAATCATCATGGGGGGCACCTTCTTGTCCATGCCCGAATCCTACCAGTATGAGTTCATGCAAGGATGCTTAGACGGAATATCCGGACGCAAACACGCAAACATGGAAAAGACTATTCATGCGTGTGAAAAAAGCAAGAACCGAGTGATAGGAATCACCATGGAAACGCGACCCGATGTGGCAACGCTCAACGATATTAAACGCATGCTCTCATGGGGCACTACAAGAGTAGAAATGGGAGTGCAATCCACGCACAACGAGGTACTGAAAACATTGAACCGGCAGCACACGATTCAAACCACGATTGATAGCACGCAGCGACTGAAAGATAGTTGCCTAAAAGTAGGCTACCACATGATGTCCAAGCTCCCACGCTCAACGTTGAAAAAAGATATGCAATCACACCTGGAAATATTCACGAATCCCGATTTTAGACCCGATATGGTGAAATTTTATCCCGTCGCAGTCGTAGAAAACACGGCGTTGTTTAACGCGTGGAAGAAAGGCGAGTATGAGGAAATGACGCAGGAAGAAGCCGTGGAATTTTATTCCAAACTAAAACCACGCATCCCCGAGTGGGTGCGCGTGATGCGAGTACAGCGAGACATCCCATCACAAAACATTTCCGCAGGAGTCAAAAAAACCAACCTACGACAAGCGGTACACGAACACATGAAAAAAGAAGGACTCGTATGCCGATGCATTCGCTGCCGAGAAGTGGGATTCAAACACGTAAATGAAGGAATCACCCCCAAGAAGATTGAATTAATGAGAAGGGAATATGATGCCAGCAAGGGAAAAGAAATATTTTTGTCCGCCGAAGACGTTAAACAGGATATTTTAGTGGGATTTGTACGCTTACGCATCCCCCATCAACCAACACTCAACGAGCTAGAGGATTCCGCGTACATCCGCGAACTACACGTGTATGGACAATCCATCCCCATCGGAGAAAAAATGGAAAAATCCGGCCAACATAAAGGATGGGGAAAAAAACTCATGAATGAAGCCGAAGAAATCGCACGAAAGGAATACGGACTCAACCAAATGAATGTGATTGCAGGCATCGGCGTACGCGAGTACTACCAAAAATTAGGATACCGACAAAACGGCCCATTCGTTAGGAAAAAACTCACTAAATCTTAGAACGAAATTGTTTAACTTTTTTCTTAGCATAACTAATATCGCTCGTTATCTTCTTCTTCGAACGACCCACAAAATGAATTCCTAATTTATTAAGAATTTTCAATTCATAGGTTAAACGATCCACCTCATTCGCATAAAAATTGACGCCAGCAATTAACCATTTTGTGACCAGTTCAGGAGCAACATCACCAGATTCTGCCATACTCTTGACCTTGCCATTTAACTCATTGAAATTTTTCCGAAGATCCTTCCCATTATTTCGATAAACTCGATATGCCTTCGTATCGCTACCAGCTTCTTTCAGATTAGTCAACCGTTGTTCCCAAAAAGATAATTCTCGAGAAATTTGATCTTCCGAATTGGCAATACGATAAATCTCCGCATCCCTATTCCCAAGCATTTTAGACAATAGCTCTTCAATATGCCTATTTTTCGCGGCATGCTCTTTTTGGGAGCGCAATAACTTGACTTTTTTGGATGCGATAAGAAAGAGTTGTGGAATAGCAGCAGTCATATCTTCTATCGATTGAAACGATTTCAGCACTTTGCGACGGGATAATTGACCAATATCATGCTTGAGAGGAGCCTCATACGCATGCGCACGCAGCCGGTTCATGCGTCTAACACGCATTAATGCATTTACACGATTAGACAAACCAGTAAAGTGTCTCTTTTTACCAGCAAAGTAATCATACAACTTGTATTCCGGATTTTTAGTCAAACGGATAGCAGCAGCCAAATCTTCCGGACCTATCGGCTGCTCACGAATAGAAGTTCTAAGCACAGTAGATTTACGGTTAGGTCCACGTAACTGCAAGCTCCTATTCTTGGCTGCATCATGCAAATACAAAAATTGCTGATTTCCATGATTGCCTACAACAACTCGGCTCGACTTCTTGCGCGGAGAACCCATGCGGAAGAGATGACGTTTCAGCATATAAATAATGACTGCGTGAAAAAAAGCATGATAGAATGGATTGCTATTGGAATAATCCTCATTCTGGGAGGCGTTTGCCTATTTCTCTACCGCCGCGTGCAAGAATTATCCAATTATACAAACTCGCTGCAATTTTCTAAACAATCCCAAAGCGTGAAATATGGCAAAATGAGTGAAAACTGGATACCCCTCTCAGAGAAGTTTCCCTATCCCAAAGAAAAGTTTCGTTTTTTGGGAAACCCCATTGACGGGATTGCTTTCCTGGATGACAAAATCATTTTCTGCGAATTCAAAACGAATACGAGCAAACTTTCTCACACGCAGGAAAACATCCGCGAACTGGTGAAAAACAAAAAAGTGGAATGGAGCGAATTCAGAATAAATGAACAATAGGTCTCAATTTAATCATCGGTGATGCTCGCGTGCCCTCTCTTCACGATGGTGCCTTCGGGCAGCCGCATGAACAGCCTCAATCCACTTTTGCGTTCTCGCAGACAATCCACTCAACCATTCTCGCTCATGCGGTAACAAATACCTAGCCACACGTACGACAGGAAGGCGACCAGTATTCGCGACACCGTAAGGGATATTTTCACGCGGTTTTCTGACAACTCGTTCAGGCACCAGGAAAAAAATGAATAGAAGTTTATATTCCTACTCAAACGTGTACCGCAACAACGCCACCACACCACTCAGCCCCGCGAGCTGTTGACCCGGCTCGAATTTCTCATCCAAAATGTGCGAAACAACACCCATGCGGCCGGCTAACTCCAACAAGGCGTTGCACGCGTCACGATTTTCAGACCAAAAAGAAGAAGAAATAAGCAATGTATGCGCGGCACCGGCACTCACCGCACGTGAAACGTGGACAAGGCCATAGGCAACGAGGCCGGAGTCTTTTCCCAACTGCTTGAGTACTTCGTGCATGAGTTCAGCTTCCTGAGAAATCTTGGATTCCCCAAGGGCCTTGCTAATAGACGCATTGGACAACGCTTCCCGAATACCCTTTTGACCCGTGTCTGCCGTTGCAACGCTCAAAAAAGATTTTTCCTTCCCCTTAGGAGTATTTTCACGCAAATATTTCACCAACTCTTCGCGCGTAAAACCAGGACCCGCGAGGATGACCACGCTCAAGGGAGAAGCAAAAATAATCTCCGCGAGCTTTTCAAAATACGCATTTGATTTATTTTCATTCTTGAATTGTTTACCTGATTTCAACGCATTCACTTTTCCTAATTCTTTCAAACCGGAACCAGAGACTTGCAACAAGAGAGCCTCTTCATCGTCTAATACTATTCCTAAATACAAGGGCTTCTGACTCTCCTTCTCCCGCTCACGCAAACGAGCAATATCATGCTGAAACAATTGCTTTTTTTGGACTTTCAACGAGTGATAAAGATTGAATACTAATGCATGCTGCGCATGCATCTCCACGAATTCAATGGGGGAACCGGCTTCAATCAAACCGGAAACACGCAAACAGGGGGTGTGCTCATCCACTTCCACGCTTTGAGCGTTAATGGTAATGTGCATCTTGATGCGAAAAGGCTTCTGACCGGGTTCACGCGGTTTAATGTTTCTGTCCGTTTCTCCGGAAACAAAATCCCCCTGCTGGATAAGAGTAGAAACGAATTGAAAGTCTTCCGCGGAATGACACTCTATACTAAACGTGTTTTCCACGGGCTTAATGGAGAGGATTTTCATGAATAGAAAGATGGCCCCCGGACCTTTTATTTAAAACGCTGAGGGTGGTAGACATGGTATGAAACCCCTCAGCAAGGCCGGATGGTTATCCGCAGGAGTAGCCGCCGGACTGTTCCTCATTGCCTTTGCGCATTATAATGGATTAACCGACCCCGCGTTTGCACTCACCCGAATGCTCGCTACCGCATTTTGGGGAGGAATTATTCTCGCATCATTGTTCATCGCACTCATGGCCGTATTATTTTTGAGCGCATGAATTATTTAACACGAAAAAATGGTGCTACTCCTATGAGTTTGAAACGGATTGCAGTCATTGACCACGACAAGTGTTACCCGGACAAGTGCAACTGGTTGTGCCAGCGCAAGTGTCCCGTGAATAGAAGCGGGAGCGAATGCATCACGCAGAATACCATTAAAGTAAAAGCACAAATCGCCGAAGAATTATGCACGGGATGCGGAATTTGCCCCCGCATTTGCCCGTTTGGAGCCATCACCATTATCAACTTGGACGTGGACTTCGGGGAACCCATTCATTCCTATGGAGTGAACGCATTCCGATTGCACAAACTACCTATCCCCCAAAAAGGAAAAGTAACCGGAATCGTTGGACGCAACGGGACGGGAAAAACAACCGCCATAGGCATCCTCGCGGGAAACATTATACCCAACATGGGAAAATATGAAAATAAAACCGAAAATTATAACGCATTATTAGAAAAATTCCGAGGAAAAGAATTGTATTCCGTTTTCTCTGAAATCGCCAACAAAAAACACCCCGTTTCCATCAAACCACAAATGGTGGAAAAGATTGCACGCACATACCAAGGAAACGTGAAACAATTACTCATGCACGTGAACGCGGAAAAAACACCTTTTGTCGTGCGTGAATTAGGATTAGAAAAAATAGCCGAAAGAGAATTACAACACTTGTCAGGAGGAGAACTCCAAAAAGTAGCATTAGCCGCATGCGCACTCAAGGAAGCGAAAACCTATTTCATCGATGAACCATCATCCTACCTAGACATACGAGAACGATTGCGCGCCGCAGGATTCATCCGCGGACTGGTAACAGACGAACGAAGCGTTCTCGCCGTGGAACACGACTTAGTATTGCTCGATTATTTGTCGGATAACGTGCACATGATGTTCGGACAACCCTCCGTATTTGGAGTCGTTTCCAGTGTACACCCCACGAGAGAAGGAATTAATCAATACCTCGAAGGATATGCGAAGGACGAAAACTATCGTTTTAGAGAAAAACCCATTACATTTTTGGACAAATCCGCAAGAGACATCAAGAAACAAATACCCTTGTTAACGTGGCCAGCATTTGACGTGAAACAGGGCACATTCACATTGCACGCGGACGCGGGAACCATTCACACGAACCAAAGCATTGGAATACTAGGACCCAACGGAATAGGAAAAACAACCTTCGTGAAAACACTCGCAGGAATTTTAACACCGGAACAAGGAAAACTACCCCAAAAAATCCCCGTAGCCTACAAACCCCAATACGTGGAAGCTACGCCCAACACGACAGTAGAAGAATTTTTACACACGCGAATGAGCACGGCATCAAGGGAAGCCAAACACTTGCTCGTGGAACCATTGCACTTACAACCGCTTTACGAGAAACAACTCGACACCCTCTCAGGAGGGGAACTGCAGCGCGTACACATTGCTGCCGCACTAGGAAGCGATGCGTCACTCATACTATTAGATGAACCATCCGCCATGCTAGATGTGGAACAACGATTACAAGTAGCTAAAACGATTCGAAACATCGTGGATGTACAAGAAAAAACAGTTTTGGTGGTGGACCACGACCTCATGTTCATGGACTACGTTTCCGATAGACTATTATTATTCGAAGGAGAACCCACGCTCAACGGAAAAGTACACGGACCACTAGGCATGGAAGAAGGAATGAACGGACTACTCAAACAATTAGGCATCAGCGTGAGAAGAGACCAATCCACTAAAAGACCACGAGTCAATAAACCCGGCAGCGTCAAAGACACGGAACAAAAGAAGGCCGGGGACTATTATTATACGAAAGATTAGCCAATTGATTAGAAAAAATAAAAAAAATTGAAATTTCATTCAAATAAGTGAATTATTTTTTCTTAGCAATCGTCAACCCGCGCAAACCGGGATGGCGTTTACGCGCATACTCGTGACCTCGTACAAGTTCAAAACGATTCATGTACAAAATAGTCTTCAAAATCTCAATGAAAGGAACAATGACCACAAACATTAGCAACACGGTCACATACCTTCCCGCGTACACAAAATAATCCACGGCACTCTCAACTAATGGAAGAATGCCCACGGCAACCATGGAAAGCACCACCACGAGAACAAAATCCAGCGGATTCGTACGAATGACATACCAATTAGTGACAATGGATTCCGCAATGGGTTTCTCATCCACCACTAAGGATTGGGGAACAAAAATAAGAGATAATGAAACCAGGAGCAACGCCAAATTAATCCACATCAAGGGAAGGTTCAACCACACGCCTAATGAAACGACTAACACAAACAAGATGCTCAACAAGACAAAATACAAAAAAAACCGTGACAAAAACTTTTGGACCATTTCACGCAAATAAAAATGAACTTTAATATGAGACAAATCATTCCGCACGGCCAAAAGCAACAAGGTCAAGAGAATAGAATACATGGCAATGAACACGAGAACAGCTAATGCTTCCGCGGCCACGACTTCAATACCTAAAGGAGCGAATGAGTAATCAAAAAACAACGTACCATTCAACAACGCCACATTGGAAAAACGCAAGAAAAAGAAAATGAACACGAGAAGAATAGAAAAGGACAAACTCAACTTGAGATTCTCCTTATACTGACGGAAAACCTGCTCGACTAAAGAAAGGTCACTCTGTGCCATATACGTTCAACAAGGTCAAAACAGGATTAAAAGCCCAACCCCTCAAACACAACATAATTTGGTGGTGCTTAGTTGGTAGTCGAGTGGGGAGTATGAGAAAAAACCTTGTGAACCAAATAATACGAAAACCAGCCCAGCAACGCAGCTAAAACAAGGACAAAGAAAGGAGAATTAAGCAAATGATCCAAAAAATTCTGGGAAACAAAATCCATTGCCGCACTCAGAGAATCAACAGCAGGAGAAGCACGCCCTTGCGCCTGGGCCACAAGGTAAGCATTATTCCAATAATAAACCACTTCCGTCACGTAAAAAGAAGCATAGGAAAGAACCACAAAACCCAACGCAAAAGGAACAGACAATATTTGTTCATCATTAAATGATTTTTTATACCACGAAATAGCCACCCACATCAATGCAAAACCAACAATCGGAATCCCTAGAAATAATGGATCCACAAACGCATAACCACTAATGGGTTGGCCGCGCAAAAAAGAATAACCATACGCATCCCACTTAGGCAAAAAATCAAACGATGCATAAACCAAGTAGAGCAAAACATACGAAAGAACAAACAACAACAATGGACGATACTTGGAAGGAATCATAATCACGCACACACACTATACCATTACCCACGTCAACTCGCCATAAAAAGGGAATTGCTACACGCTCAACGCATCAAACCCCCTAAAAAGGCAATAGGTGCACGATTACTAGTATGACAAATGAAGCAGGCACGCTCAAACTGCCATGGGTGGAAAAATACCGACCCGTGAAACTCCACGACGTGGTGGGACAAGAAATCATTACGAAACGATTGGAATCCTACGTCAAAACGCGCGACCTCCCCCACTTAATGTTTGCCGGACACGCAGGAATTGGCAAAACATCTGCTGCCGTGGCATTAGCGAAAGAAATGTTCGGCGAAGAATACACGCGAAACTTTCTGGAACTCAACGCAAGCGATGAACGAGGAATTGATGTCGTGCGCTCAACGATTAAAGAATTCGCACGAACACTTGCCTTTAACGCAGACTTCAAAATCATCTTCTTAGACGAATGCGATGCATTGACGCAAGACGCGCAGCAAGCACTCCGAAGAACAATGGAAAAATACTCCAAAACATGCCGATTCATTTTGAGCTGCAACTATTCTTCACGAATCATCGAACCCATCCAAAGCAGATGCGTGGTATTTCGATTCAAGCCACTCAACAAGAAAGACTTGGAAAAACAAATCCAACACATTGCCCAACACGAAAAACTACACGTCGAACCCAAAGCCATTGACGCATTAGAATACGTGGCCGAAGGAGATTTAAGAAAAGCCATTAACGTGCTACAAGCAAGTGCGGCACTCGAAAGCAAAGTCACGGAAACGGTTGTATTCACCGTAGCCAACCGCGCCAAACCCAAAGAAGTGAGAGAAATGATCGAACTCGCCATCGCAGGAAAATTTTTAGAATCACGCGAAAAACTAGATGCATTAATGCTAGAACAAGGATTGAGCGGAGAAGATGTCATCAAACAAGTCCACAAAGAAGTCGTGGATTGGGACGAAAAAACACTTGACAGCAAAACCAAAATTCGCTTGATTGACAAAATAGGAGAATACGATTTTAGACTCGTGGAAGGGGCGAATGAACGCATTCAACTCGAAGCCATGCTCGCGCAAATGGGACTCGTTGTGAGTGAGAAGAAGTAATCGCCATTGACATCTGGCGGGTCGTCCCCGAGGTGTCGTGATGCGACACCTCTTTGATTTGTTTCTTAAAAAAAATCCATAATTCTGCGCTGATGCGTTATTCTATCCAATAATTTTGAGTTCTTTTTCCAGTTAATCATTGGAATGGTTAATTTTGTTTCCAACTTTTTCAACGCACTATCAATTGAGTCAAAATTTTCACATCTTTCATTCATCGCATTACGCACATTTTCCCTGCACTGCCAAACTCCAACCGGCTGCTGATAACCGGGACCAATTTCGCGAAAAATAATTGCCGCCGCTTGTCTACGTTGCGCGTGCAAGTATTCCAATACGGCGAGACGGGTGGCGTAATATCCTCCCGCCACATTTTCTGCATAGTTTTTGCGTCCTTCGTAAAACTCGTGGTCACAACTCATGTGGACTTCCTTCATTTCCATCGCCCAAAATGAACCGGGGCGATACGCTTCCATAATATCAAAACTCCACTCACGCGGCGTGAGTAAAATATAGAAATGATTATCCAAAAAATGCGATTCAAACAAGCGGAACTCATTAATTTGAGGAAAATCCTTGATTTGATCCAGGAGGTCTTTGCCCACCGTATCGTCCACAGCGGTAATGGACCAGCGCGTGGGAACCAATTTTCGATTGTCTTTCTCACCTAACGTTCCCGCGGACAACAATTTATACAAATGATGCACGGGAGTTTCTTTGTGAAACAATTCCTCCATTGCCGTGGCCGCTTTTACATGTGTGTCACTCACCAAATATTCTACTTTGTCGGGAATTTTGGGATTCTCCTGCAGCGAAAACTCCTTCATGTTTCCAGTAGGACCCATCGGGGGCGCATCGTGGGAAAACTCTAATTTCATCTGCGGAATTTTGAATAATTCCACTTCCACATCCACTTTCTCCGAGGCCATAGCAATTTCTTGGATTTTTTGCAACTCGGGAGTGGGATCTTTGGCTGCGTGAATGGAAACAGGCATGTTGCTGCGCACGAGTTGGGTGCGATAGCTTACTAGTTCTTCTAAGCTTTTTCCAAACCAACGCTCGGGATTATCGAGCATATCCGCTTGCTGAGCATCCATGATTTGCGTAGGAGACATGGGGGCGATTTTTACTTTGGGATAACCATAATGGGAAACAAAAATAGACGGAGGAGAGCTTCCCGAGAAGGATTTTTCCCCCTTCATTTGACTCACACTCTTCTGTTTGACCTCATGCTTTTCTAGAATCCAGCACGTGGGACCGCACCACAAGCGGCCGCGGCACTTCACACACGTTTCGGGGGTGGGCTTGACAGGGTCCATGAAACCATAACAGCAAAAGAGGTATATCAATCGTTCCCAAAACCAAAACAACACGCTTGCAGAGTTCCCATTTAAACCATGCGGGAGAAATAATAGTGCGTATGAGCCTCATCAAACTCACTCTCCCTGATGGAAAGGCATTGCAAGTCGAGAAAGGAAGCACCGTGTTGCAGGCCATTGAAAAGATTGGCACACGATTAGCACAAGCAGCATTATCCGCATCCCTGGATGGAAAACTAGTTGATTTATCGACCAAACTAGAGAAAGACGCCTCATTCAAAGTACACACGTTTGCAACCATTGAAGGAAAAGAAACGTATTGGCACTCAACTTCACACTTGATGGCGTATGCGATACAAGAACTCTTTCCCGGAGTAAAGTTTGGAACCGGACCCGCGATTGAGGAAGGATTTTATTACGACGTGGATTGCTCCAAGAGTTTTACCCCTGAAGATTTAATCAAAATTGAAGAAAAAATGAAAGAATTAGCCAAACAAAACTTCCCCGTGAAAAGGATTGAAATGAGAAGAGGAGAAGCCATCAAATTTTTTGACAAACGAAATGACCATTACAAAGTAGAAATACTCTCTGAATTAGATGAGGACATGGTTTCATTGTATGAAGAAGGAAAATTTATCGACTTGTGCACCGGACCCCACGTTTCAAGTACGGGAAAAATTGTCGCGGTGAAATTACTCAACATCTCGGGAAGTTATTGGCGAGGCGATGCCAAAAACAAACAACTGCAGCGAATTTATGGAATCAGTTTTCCCACGCAAAAAGAATTAGATGAATATTTGAAACTGCGCGAGGAAAGAGAACAACGAGACCATCGACGCATTGGGAAGGAAATGAAAATATTCACATTCAACGAAGATGTGGGAATGGGACTCCCACTCTGGTTACCGAATGGAGAACAATTATTTCACACGCTGCAAGAATACATGCGCCGCGAAGAAGAAATGGCAGGATACCACTACGTACGCACACCCGTCATATCGAAAGGAAAAATGTACGAACGCACGGGACACATACCGTATTATGCGGAAAGCATGTATGCACCGATTGAAATTGAAGGAGAAAACTATTACTTGCGACCCATGAATTGTCCCCACCACCATGCGATTTTTTCCGAACTGGTGCAGAGTTACAAGCAACTCCCCTATCGAATTGCGGAAGCGGGAAGCGTTTATCGCTATGAGTTAAGTGGCACCATGAATGGAATCATCCGCACACGCGGCTTCACACAAAATGATGCCCACACGTACGTGACCATGAACCAAGTTGCGGACGAAGTTGTAAGAGTATTAGAAATGAACATGCGCATCTACGAAAAAGTAGGCCTGAAAAACTATTGGTTCCGATTGTCACTGCCCGACTTTGAAGGACACCCCGAAAAATACTCCGGAAATGTTGAACGATGGGAAGCCGCCGCAAATGAACTACGGAAGGCCGCGCAACGCATCGGAAAAGACTTCATCGAAACAAAAGATGAAGCCGCATTCTACGGACCCAAGATAGATATTCAAAGCAAAAATATTCGAGGAAAAGAAGAAACGATTGCCACGGTACAATTAGACATCATGGTACCCAAGAGAGTAGGATTAAATTACACGGATGAAAACGACAAACCCGCCATTCCAGTGGTCATTCACCGCGCGATACTCGGAAGCTATGAACGATTCATCGCATTTTTGTTAGAACAGACGATGGGAAAATTCCCCACGTGGCTTTCCCCCATTCAAGTAAAAGTACTCCCACTCTCTGAGAAATTCCGCGAATACGGAGAAAAAGTATGGATGGAAATGCGCAAAAATGGGATTCGCGCCGAGTTAGATTCGACAGACCAGACGCTCAACTACCGCATACGGAATGCACAACTGGAAAAAGTACCCTATATGGTAATTGTGGGAGAAAAAGAAGCCGAAGCCAAAACGGTTAGTATACGTACACGTGAAGGAAAACAAGAAAACGGCATGCCACTGGAAAAATTCATTAGCGACATACTAAATGAAATCAAAAATAAGGAATAGTTAGACTATTGACGATTTTTTTGTGTAGCATTCTTTTTTATATTAGGAAAGACTGACTCCTGCATCCGTTTCCACCAACGCGTGGAAGGAGAGGAGAAAAAACTATGGCTAAAGACATGGAAGGTACAATGACGTGGTTATTCGCCGTTCTATTCCTCGTATTGGGATTGAACCTATGGGCAGGCGCCCCCGCATGGTGGAAATTAGAGACACTCGTGGGACTATGGTTCTTGCTCAAAGCAGTCGGACCCATGATGATGAAATAGGCCGATTTCGCACGGCCGCCACGACGGACTACGTAGCGGGAGTTGCTAATACAAACCCGCAGTAGGCCATCGCTCCTTTTTCAAAATAAAAAAACTATTTTTTCACTAAAACGAATACGCGCTCATTGACTTTACCCATGAAGCCAGAATGTCGTTGATACGCATCAATGGTGCGTGCAACAATATTATCCTCGACTTCAAAACCGTACTCAATCGCATGCTCAATCAACATCTCATCACTCTTCACAATACGATCAGGGAATGCTCCCCCCGCGACATTGATGACGGCTTTTCCCTCGTTTGTCAACACGCGATACATTTGCTTCAAACATTTATCCATATCATGCATGTAAGCATCCACAATAGGCAAATCACTCTCGACTTCACGCTCCTTCACGTTTTCACCCACAAACGAACGCAACTGGGTCTTCGGCTCTTCAAAAAACAACGCAAGTTCAAGCTTGTACGCAGACGCATATTCGATTTTGTTGAGATAGGGGGGCGAAGTAATGATAGAAGACACGGATTCATTGGCAAAGTGACGCAAAACACGGGCATCATCCTCAAAAATTTCGGGTTCGGGCCCCGTCATTTCGCTTTTCTTCAAATCCTTCAGCATAAAATCCATTTTCTGCAGCCAAAACTTCTTGATAGGCTTGTAACCCTTACTTGTGGAGCGACGCAGACTCGCACCCATACGTTCCACATTCGAAGCGCGCAAGGTGGAGTCGATTAATGCGAGCAGGGCAATGCCATGTAAGGGGGATTTTTTCATTTCATGCTCCACAAAGTTTTTCATGTGCAGCAGTTCGCGAAATGTTTGAGCATTGAAGCGCTTGGAAACCCAACTCTCAACGCGCCCTTCACGCGGAAACGTGAATTCCATTTTTTTGATTTCAGAAAATTCTTTTTGCAACTCTTCTAACTCGTAATTTCTTGTTTTAGTCTGCGCTACAAAACGTGCGAGGGGAGAAACATCACACCCATAGGCTTGAACGTTATTCTCCTTGCACGTGAGCAAGGTAGTTCCCACGCCGCAAAAAGGGTCTAATACGGGACCATCCAACTGGTATGTTTTCAACGCCCACTCCACAAACGCTTTAGAGTAACCCTCACGGTAGTAGAACCAGCGATGAATGGGAATATTCTTGTTGGGAGAAAACGTGACCATTTCGGACAACGATAACGAGGCCATAGAAGGACCTTGAAAGGGGGGCTTTTAACCCTTATTAACGGCTTTTCATATGGAAATCCCCGTGGTCTAACGGCTAGGATAGCTCCTTTACATGGAGCGGGCGGCAGTTCGACTCTGCCCGGGGATATGAGAAGTAAAGGCCTGCCGCGGTATCGCAGATACCGCACGCGCAGTCCGCAAGCACCGCCGGATTGAGACGGCGCGACGCTCTGCCCGGGAATACTTTTTCTAAAAACACGCAAGGATGAGGAATTCATTTTATACTCAAAAAGCATTCCTGCAGCATGAACCAACCAATCGGAAGAAAAGACACAACAATGGTGGGACTTATTGCCTGGACATTCGAGATTACCCGGAAAAAAAATGGGACATTACGCGAACCAAAATTTATCCAAGCAGTACTTGCTCGAAATGGAATAAACACGGGAGGAATGGTAGCAACGGTTCATGACTATTTGACACGCCTCGTACGCAACCCCACCGCGCAATTTAATCTAGCTGACGAAGTCATGGAAAAACTAGGAAAAACAGCCAATAATATTCGTTCAAATAAATCATCACCAGCACGAACAAAAGAACAGCAAAACATTTTGCAATTTCTAAAACGAAGAATGACAAAACAAAACACCGCACCACCAGCATCAAATGTAACGGGAATACTCCAAAAATTCTTGGATGAACCCGCAGCGAGCAAGGAAACTAAACGATTACGACAAGCACTCGGACGATTTGCGGATAGCGGAAAACCAACTGACCATTTTGAAGAAGAATTATTTGAGACCATCAAAAAAAGTGGTTTGGAGCACGAAGTGACTGCCACCATCACGAAACTACGAGCAGAACACGCAGCAAAGATTCATGAGAATGCAAGCCGATTTTCAATCGCATATCAACGATTTCTAACGATGCAACGCGAAAGCAACAAAAAAGAATTTGGAAGATTGGCAACCCCTCGCACGGCACGAACGGTAAACGAATTTAATACCCCGCTCATCCACGGAGAAAACTGGGAAGCACCTGCGAAAAAAAAGAGACGAAAACCGAATGTCCGAAGAAAATAATGCAGAATCGCCCAAAAAGAAAACCGTAACCATCGAAGTACTCATGGAAGGGCCGAATGGAGAGCTCTATTTCCAAGCCGTGGAAGCCGACCCCGAACACTTGGAAGAACTCATAGCGGCAACAAAAAACACAATGATTAAACGGAATTTAGAGAAGCAATTAGAAAAAATGAAGAAAGAAACGCAAGCATAGGACAGTCATTAAAAACCATCTCCTGCGAGTTTCTATTGTTGCGGGAGTAGTCTAGTGGTTAGGATGGAACCTTGCCAA
>Ga0194121_10007153_pt1 | contig 14628 bp, 13 predicted proteins | sample TA2MahCa50mmetaG_FD_148609 | JGI IMG/M metagenome (GOLD analysis project Ga0194121, IMG submission 148609) | Freshwater microbial communities from Lake Tanganyika, Tanzania - TA2015020 Mahale Deep Cast 50m | ecosystem: Environmental > Aquatic > Freshwater > Lake | place: Tanzania: Lake... | reverse complement strand
GCGTTCAGCACTTCGCGCAGGTCAATCTCCGGCTTGCGTCCCCGCTTCGCGGGCTTCGGCAAGAGAGGGACGATGCGCTCCCATTCCTCGTCGGTGAGATCGGTCGGATAACGCTTGGTCTTCCGCTCGATCGCGGCCATGCGGCCTCGCGTCGTTCGTGTCCACATGCATAGGGTGAATCACGAACGCTGCTTCGAGGGAATCCCCATTCTCAAACGGGCTCTGAGTGCGAGTATGGATGCAGGCCTCGGATCAATTGGTGCATTCGCTCCCTTAAAACATGATTAAGATTCGACAAATGATCCCTTAATGGGCCATGGGAACCGTGCGACCCTGGAATGCCGCGATTCGCTCATTTGCGCAAGCGAGCCTCGTTATCGAGTTAGTCAATCGCTTGAACGGCTCAGAACTTGGTCCCTCAACGCGCGGTTCCTGGATCCAAGCCGGCAACGGAGCCTCGTCTGGTTACCTGGGAATGTCATTCCCGCCGGATTGTCTGGCATGTGAGCATTCAAGCAGGTCATAGAACATGAATGCACGGATTCGGCCCTTGTTCCCTCAAGAGATTTCCCCTGGTTATCGTGGTGATGGAGTGTCGTCGTTTCCGTCGCCTAGCAGGCTGCCGAAAAGGGTTTTGTGCACGGTGGCGCGCAACATTGACTCAAGAACGAGGCCCAACACGCACGATTGATTTCAATGTCGGGCTTTGCTGGATTCGATTGTTGCTCATCCCTGTACCCCCTCTGAGTTTTTCAGCAGCCTGCTAGGGCCGCCCGCAGGCTATCGGCATCGCATATCGGCAGGGAGCAGGTGGTGCCGGCGCAGACATAGGCCGTCGGCCGGCCGTCGCGCGCCGTCTTGCCGGCGGCCGGGTGGCCCGCCGGCAGGACGGTGCCCGGCGTGATCTGCATCAGCAGGCGGTTGGGCAGGCAGCTCTCAAACACGACGCGGCGCAGCCGCTCCGTGGCTGCCTCGTCCCGCCCTCCGATTAGCACGACCTGCGTCATCCGTTGCAGCGTCTCGTATTCGTTGAGGAGGGTCGCGAGCGCGGCGGGGTTCTTCGGCGCCGCTCCACCGAACGCCGCGGCGATCGCCTCGGCGCGAGTCCGATAGTCCGTCTTGCCCGTAAGCATATGCAGCCGTGCCAGCACGCCCAGCAGCGTCCCATTTCCGGAGGGCAGCGGCTGGTCGTTTGCGGTTTTCATGCGGGTGATCAGCCCCTCGCTGTCGTCGGCGGTCAGGAAATACCCGCCGGCTTTGCGGTCCCAATAGTGCCGGTCGGCCACGGCGACCCACTCCTCGGCCGCGGCGACGCAATCGGCTTGCCCCGTCGCCTCATGGAGCACAAGGGCTGCGCGCGCCATGTTGGCGTAGTCGTCGAGGATTGCGACCGCCGTCCGGCGGCCGTCGCAGAAGCCGTGGGCGAGCCGCCCGTCCATTGCCATTTGCGTGCGCACGAAGGCAAAGGCACGCTCGGCCGCCGCCAGCCAAGCTGGCTCCTCGAACACCGTCGCGGCGTTGGCGAGCGCCGCGATCATCAGCCCGTTCCAGTCGGCCTGTACCTTGGCGTCGCAGTGCGGTGCCGGGCGCTGCGTGCGCGCTATGAACAGCCTCTCGCGCAGAGCGGCAAGCCGTGCCTCCCTCTCCGGGGTCGTCGGCGGCGTCTGCAGCCGGTTGGGAATGTTGCGTCCCTCCCAGTTGCCTTTCGCGCTGATGTCGTAGGCCGCCTTAAAGAAGCCGCTGTCGTCGCCCAGCAACTGGTCCACCGCTGCTGCGCTCCAGACATAGAAGCGGCCTTCCTCGCCCTCGCTGTCGGCATCCTGCGTGCTGGCGAAGCCGCCGTCGGGCAGCGCCATCTCCCGCAGCGCCCAATTCGCCGTCTCGCGGATGCGCCGGGCGAACAGCGGGTCCTTCGTCGCCTGCCACAGCAGCGCCAACAGGTCGATCAGCAGCGCGTTGTCATAGAGCATCTTCTCGAAATGCGGCACCAGCCAGCGTTCATCCGTGGCATAGCGATGAAAGCCGCCCCCGATGTGGTCGTAGATGCCGCCCTCGCACATCCGCTCCGCGCTCAAGAGCACGGCCGCGCGATAGTCGGGATGCTTGCCGCGCAGATGGGTGCGCCACAGCAGCTGCAGCGCCGCCGCCTGCGGGAACTTCGGGGCGCCGCCGAAGCCGCCATGGGTCGGGTCGGCCGTCGCATGCAGCCGTGCGGCGGCGGCGTCCGCGCCGGCGAGCGACAGCCCGTCGCCCGCCTGCGGCCGCGCCGCCGCCGCCAGCGCGCTGAGGATGGCGACGCGCTGGTTCTCGATCTTGTCGGGTTGTGCCACATAGGCCTGGTGCACCGACCGCAGCACGTCGCGGAACGGCGGCGCGCCCTGCCGCGCCACCGGCGGAAAGTAGGTGCCGCCATAGAACGGCTCGCCGTAGGGCGTTAGGAGTAAAGTCAGGGGCCAGCCGCCGCGTCCCGTGATCAGCGCCAGTGCAGTCTGATAGAGCGCATCGACGTCCGGCCGCTCCTCGCGGTCGACCTTGATGTTGACGAACAGCTCGTTCATCAGCGCCGCCGTCTCCGCATCGGCGAAGCTCTCATGGGCCATGACGTGGCACCAGTGGCAGGCAGAGTATCCGATGGACAGCAAGATCGGCTTGTTCAGCCGTTGCGCCTCATCGAACGCGGCCGCACCCCAGGGATGCCAATGCACGGGATTGTCGGCGTGCTGGCGCAGATAGGCGCTCGTTTCCCGGTCGAGACGATTACGTGACATGGCGCACCCTTGACCTTGCGTCCTTCGGCTGGTGAGTCGATACTGCGGCCGCACTGGCCGCCTCTGCTTCGGCCCGCGCGGCGTAACAGGATGGAAGCCGTCTGGCCAAGACGAATAGTCGACGCCCACCGAATGCAAACTTTTTTGTTGACTCTTTCCGAGTTTGATGTTTTGGGTATGATCTGCGCTTGGTAGTTTGACCGAGCGAGAAACGCGGCAGCGATGCCGCGGCTATGATTCGGGCACCGGGGCCCCATCGTTGTCATTCGGATGTGAATGAGCGGTGGGGTTTTCTTTTGGCGCCTCGGGCGCGGGATATTGGCGTTGAGGACAGGGAATGTCCTCGGTGGTGCGGTCGCAGCAGCGCGATCCGGTGGGTCCTTTGGTAACTCAATGTGCTCGGAGTGGGAGGTCGCTCTCGCTTCGGGAAGGAGGAATTCGTCCGCCACGAGGCGTCCGACTTCCTCACGCGCATGGTCCAGGACGACGGCGGCACCCGCGCTAGGATGCCATTCGATAGGGAGGAACGTCATGCCAGAAGTGCCAGAAGTGGCGGAAGTCCAGATCAACAAACGGAAACTCGACGCGCTCAAGCGGGGCATCCATCGCATCGGCGAGGCGCAGACCACGCCGTGTGCCGTCCATGTGGTTGGCCTCGGCAAGACCGGCGCCGACGTGATCGCGCAGATGATCAAGGACGCGCCTGAGGGGTTCTTCGCCCATGACGGAAGTCGCTTCACGGCGCTCGCGATTGATATCGGCGACCAGGATCTGGGGGCGGTACATGCCGCCGCTGCCAAGCTGCCGGCCGACAAGGCTTCGGTGCGAACGGTCGCCCTTGACGTGCCCACGCGCGACGATCTGTTCGCGACACTGCGGCGCTTCCGCGAGTTCCTGAAGCTCGAATATCCCCGCTACTACTGGAACCCGAACTACGAGCCCTGGATCCCCTCCAACATCGAATTACCGGCGACGGGATCGCACCTCCGGCGCGCGGTCGCCAAGGCCATCTACGGCAAAGCCTACTATGACGGCGCGCGCACGCTCGACCGCGAACTGCAGATATTCGCCGACAGCGTCAACGCCTCGACCTGCCAGTCGATTATCTGCGTCGTCTTCGGCCTGGGCGGTGGCACTGGCAGCGGCATGGTCGTCGACCTGGCGCGCCATCTGTCGAACGTGAAGTTCGGACGCCGGGCGCTGGTGCTCGGCATCGGCGTTGCGCCCTGCACTGGCGACGCGCCCGAGCATCGCGGCGCCAGCCTGTTCCCGGTCATCAACGAGCTCGACTGCATGGGCGACGGCGACAACAACCAGGGCGTTATCACGGTCTGGGGCGATCTCTATCGCAACCCCTTCACCGGCGGCTTTCTGGTGGTGCCGCAGCAGCATCTATTCGATGCCACCAAGGACCTCGCCGCCATCCATGCGCGCGTCGACGAGGAGATCGCCTCGCTGCTCACCCGCAACAATGGCGCCGACCTGTGGGAAACGCTGCGGCTGCTGAACTGGGTCGGCGCGCCACCGACGCAGCACAGCGCCGCCCGAACGCAATACGGCCCGAAATGGGCCCATGTGCTGGGCTTCGTCGACCTCGACAAGGGCGTGGCAGTGGGCGACAACCTGCGCGGGCAGCTCGGCCTGCGCCACACCTACAAGCCCGAGTTCATCGAACTGCGGACCGGTAGTGCCGGCGACAAGAAGGCGGTGGCGGCCGCGGCGAAGCTCGGCAAGCTGTTCTCGCCGCTGGCCGATCCGGAGATCGTGGAGTCGAAAGGGATGCGGCCGGGAACCGCCCAGTTCGTGCTGCCCTGCGTCAGCAAGACCGACCTGCGTCTCTTCTTCGAAGCGCGCGACGCCTACGACACCAAGGAGTGGGACGAGAAGTTGATGGACCACTCCTGGCTGCTCGATCTCGGCGTCATGCTGTGCGAGCCGGCGATCCGCTTCGACGGCATGGCCGGCGAGTGCCTGTGGGGCTGCGCCTGCTGGGTCGTGGTGCCCTATCAGGGCATTCGTGGCCCGGACGAGAAGATCGAGGCAGCCGCAGCCGAATAGCACCGGCGGCTCCAGCGGGGCCGGCGGAGAAAGGATGACAAGCTATGGCACTGGACTGGGCGAAAGTGAAGAAGACGTACGGCAAGGGCGCCGAAGTCCCGACGGTCGCCGGCGGCAAGACGCTGACGGTGACCGGCGCCGACGACGAGGCGATCCACATCAAGTCGCCGCTGTGGACGGCGAAGTTGAGCCGCAAGAACCTGGAGAAGGGCGTCGAGCTGATCGAACAGGGCGTGATCGCCCGCGACCCCGGCTTGTTCGTCGAGGACTACCGCATCTACGTCACCGACGAGCGGGCGACCTCGGCCGCGCACATCCTCCGCGACCTCGGCATCCTCAACAAGGACGAGGGCTACAGACCTCGGTGCTAGGCGTAATGCGAATCGCATTGATTCTGAACAGTGAGCGAAACGGGAGGTTATGAGATGGCGTTATCCATGTATCACAGTGCGACGGGCGCCCAGTCCCCGCACTGCATCCATGTGGTCGGTATCGGTCGCACGGGCGCCGGCTATGTCGACGCGCTGCTGCGCACCGGCGAGATCGAGGACATGCTGGAAGATCCGCGGGCGCGCTTCACCGCCATGGTCGTCGACATCGGCGAACGGGACATGCAGCAAGCGAAAGACTATGCCGAAGGCTTCCATGATCGCCTGAAGCAGCGGAACATCCCCTCGGAGCGCTTCCAGTTCCAGTCGATCGCGCTCGAGGTGCCAAACAAGGACGAACTGTTCGCGACGCTGCGGCGCTATCGCGAGTTTCTGAAGCTCGAATATCCGCGCTACTACTGGAACCCGAACTACGAGCCCTGGCTGCCCAGCGACATCAAGCTGCCGAAGGCCGGTGAACACATCCCGCGGGCCGTGGCCAAGGCCATCTACGGTAAGGCCTACTATGACGGCGACAAGCCACTCGACAAGGAACTGGCGAAGTTCGCCGCCAGCGTTGAGCAATGCGGTCTGCCGTCGATCGTGCTGGTCTGCTTCAGTCTCGCCGGCGGCACCGGCAGCGGCATCGTCGTCGATCTCGCGCGCCATCTGTCGAGCGTGAAGCTCGGCCGGCGCATCCCGGTCATCGGCGTCGGCCAGCTGCCCAACAGCGGCGATCCCGAGATGTACACCAACGGCAGTCTGTTCCCGACGCTGAACGAGATCGACTGCATGCTTGACGACGACAAGAACGCCGGCGTCACCGCGGTGTGGGGCGACCTCTATCGCAGCCCGTTCACCGGCGGCTTCTTCGTCGTCAATCCCGAGCACTCCTGGAAGCGGCTGACCGCCTACACCAATACCGGCGAGAAGGCGGTGCGCGACCATATCCGGCAGATGGTGACCAACAAGTTCGTCGCCGACTCGTTCATGCGCTTCGCCGCAATGGACTATGGGCGGGTGCTGTTCCGCGCCATGCGGCCGGCCGGCTTCACCGGCGCGCCGCACGAGACCATCAGCGGCAAGTCGCGCAACTGGACGCTGTTCAACCTGGCCAAGTTCACCCATCCGGGCGTACAGGTGTTGCCGGGCGAGGCGATCAGCAAGTGGCGCACGGTCATCAACGAGTGGATCGACCACATCCCCGCCTGGTCCGGCCTGAAGCCTGGGTTCAAGACCGACTACATCGAGTATCACAGCCACTCCCCGCGCGAACTGGGCCCGGATCAGCTGCACAAGAAACTCAGCGAGAAGCTCACGTCCGAGTACCTGTTGCCCAACGAATCGACACTCGAGACGTTCGACCACGAGTTCTTCGACCACCTCACGGCCTACGCCGACATTATCATGCCCGGCGTGGCGAAGACAGATCTGCAGGCCTTCTGGAGAAGCCGCGAGTCCTACGACAAGCATAGCTGGGAGGAGAAGCTGCTGCTCCACTCCTGGATCCTCGATCTCGGCGTCATGATGTCCGAGCCGGCGATCCGCTTCCAGGGCATGGCCGGCGAGTGCCTGTGGGGCTGCGCCTGCTGGGTCGTGGTGCCCTATGACCAGATGCGCGGCGACGCCTTGCCGCCGCCGAACCGCAAGGAGATCCTGGAAAAGGGCATTGCCATGATGACCAAGACGGTGGTGCAAACGCCGCGGCCGGCGGCTTAGGCGTTAGCCGCACCCGGCGGACTGGCGTAAGCTGGTCCGCCGGGTCGGCAGATGCCGATGTCCGCGGCATTGCACGACAACAACGAGGATCTTCGCATGCCCGATCAGCAGTCAGCTCAAGCCGGAACCACCAAGATCCCGGTGTCGGTCATCACCGGATTCCTCGGCTCCGGCAAGACGACCCTGATCAACCGCATCCTGCACGAACAGCATGGCCGCAAGGTCGCGGTCATCGAGAACGAGTTCGGCGAGGTCAGCATCGACTCCCAGCTAGTGGAGTCCGAGGGCCGGGAACAGCTGATCGAGTTCAACAACGGCTGCCTGTGCTGCACCGTGCGCGGCGACCTCATCCGCACCCTCGACAACCTGACCAAACGTGCCGATCTCGACGCCGTGCTCATCGAGACCACCGGCCTGGCCGATCCCGCGCCCGTGGCCTCGACCTTCTTCATCGCCGACGAGATCAAGTCGCGCTTCAACGTCGACGCCTTCGTCACCATGATCGACGCCTGCAACATCGAGCGCAACCTGCGCGACAGCCACGAGGCCCAGGAGCAGGTCGCTTTCGCCGACATCATCCTCATCAACAAGACCGACCTGGTGTCGGTCGACGAGTTGAAGCAGGTCGAGCGCCGGGTGCGCTCCCTCAATCCGATGGCCAAGATCCATCACACGGAATACGGCGCCATCGACCTAGCGCACATCTTCGACGTTCGCGCCTTCGACGTGGCGGCCAAGCTTGAGGTCGATCCGACATTCCTTGACGACCTAGCCCACGAGCACGATCAGGCCGTGGGCTCGTTCGTATTGCGGGAAGACCGGCCCATCGACCTCAACAAGTTCCAGATCTGGCTGCAGTCCTACCTGCAGAAGCGTGGCGAGGACCTGTTCCGCACCAAGGGCCTGTTCTACGCTCTGGGGTTCCCCGAGCGAATCGTGTTCCAGAGCGTGCGCATGCTGACCTCGCTGCAGCGCGATCGACGCTGGCGACCGGACGAAACGAAACGAACCGAATATGTGGTGATCGGCCGCAATCTCGACCGTGAGGAATTCACGGCGGGGTTTGCGGCCTGCGTCGCGCGGAGTTGAGGACGGCACTGCGTAGCATTTCTTCACGCGACTCGAGCGGTGGATCGGCGGCAAGCTGTCGCCGCTCGAGTCGACATAGTCGCGGACATCCGGCCGCAGCGTGCCCGCGGGCACGTTGCGGTCCGCGCGGCCCCGTGAAGACGAGCAGACAAGCCGCATGATCACCGACAGCCGCATCAACCGGTTCACCATGCAGTGGACCGAAATCTGCCGGCATACCTACGAACGGCTCAGCCGGGCGAAATGGCGGATCAAGATGGACTATGCCTGCGGTGCTCACATGACGCTGGAGAACATGCCGGACGACCTGATCCAGTGCCTGGTGCGCGGCGCCGTCAACAGCGGCATACCTGTCGAAACGAACCTAGGGACAGTCGGCATCCGGACGGAGGCAGTAACCGTGGCGGCAACATGGGTCGACGTCCACGGTTGGCTGTTCGAGCGCGGACCTTAGTCGAGTCTTTCTGTGCATCGCTGCAACAAAATGGGGGGCAGAATCATGACGACTCTCGTGGCATTGGCGATCGGCGTTGGCCTGCTCGGCGGGGTGGCGACCCTGATCTTCCTCGCCGTCGGCACCATTCTCATCTGGGCAGCCTTCGCCGCCTGGGCCTGCTACTTCCACTCTGGCGGCAACATGGAGGCGCTGAAGAGCACGATCATCTGCAACGTCTTCGGCGTCATCGTCGCCTGGATCGCCGCGCTGATCATCCTGGGCATCCCGCTCGCCGGCGCGCTGTCGCTGCCGCTCTGGGCCGGCATCGTCGTCGCGATCACCGTGGCGGCCTACATTCTGGCCGCCCACGTCAAGTTGCTGTCGTCCATACCGGGCACGACCTACGGCTACGCCTGCACCTTCGCCTTCCTGCTGCAGACGCCGGGGAAGCTCGACATGGCCGTGCTGACGTCGGCCTCGCTGGACAACGCACTCATCGTGGTGGCCCTGTCCATGGTCATCGGCGCGCTCTTCGCCTATGCCTCCGGCCAGCTCGCCGGCGTGCTGACAAAGAAGTCCTGAGCAAGGAGGAACGACGACATGGCCGTCAAGATCGGCGACAACATCCCCGCCGCTCGCCTGATGTACATGAGCGACAAGGGGCCCGCATCCATCACGACCGGCGAGTTGTTCGCCCGCAAGCGCGTCGCCGTGTTCGGCCTGCCCGGCGCCTACACGCCGGTCTGCTCGGCCCAGCACCTGCCGGGCTTCGTCGCTAAGGCCGGCGCCTTCAAGGGTAAGAAGATCGACCGCATCGTCTGCGTCTCCGTCAACGATCCCTTCGTCATGGATGCCTGGGGCAAGGACCACAAGGTCGGCGGCGACATCATGATGCTGGCCGACGACAAGGGCGAGTTGACGCGCGCCCTCGGCCTGCAGGAGGATTTCTCCGATTTCGGCCTGGGCGAGCGGTCGAGGCGCTACTCGATGATCGTCGACAACGGCAGGGTGACCGCGCTCAACATCGAGGACAGCGTCTTCGCCTGCGGCATCAGCAGCGCCGAGTCCCTGGTGGCGCAGGCGTGACGAGGGTGCCGTGACATGAGCTGCAAGTCCGACGCCGCCGCGCTGGAAGTCCGCGACCTCGCCTGGGGACCGGATCGCGGCCGGCCCATCATTTCCGAGGTCGCGCTCGCCGCTGCCGCCGGCGAGCGCATCGCCATCGTCGGCCCCAACGGCGCTGGCAAGACCACGCTGCTGCGCTGTCTATACCGCGCCTACCGGCCGGACCGCGGCCGCGTGCTGGTAGACGGCGAGGACGTCTGGGCCGTGCCGGCGCGCCGCGTCGCCCAGAAGATGGCGGTGGTACTGCAGGAGGCACCCGCCGACTTTCCGTTCCGCGTGCGCGACATCGTGCTGCTCGGCCGCATCCCCCACCGCCAGGGCCTGGCGTCCTGGAGCGAGCGCGACCGCCGGCTCGCCGCCCACGCGCTCGAGCATCTGGAGCTGCAGGGCATGGCCGACCGGGTCTTCGCATCGCTGTCGGGCGGCGAGAAACAGCGCGTGCTGGTGGCGCGCGCACTCGCCCAGGATCCCCGCATCATCGTGCTGGACGAGCCGACCAACCACCTGGACATCCGCCATCAGCTGGAGATCCTGCAGTTGCTGAAGGCGCTGCGCATCACCATCGTGACCACGCTCCACGACATCGACCTCGCCGCCGATTTCGCCGACCGGGTCGCGCTCATGGCCGGCGGCCGCGTCGTGGCCTTCGGTCCGCCCGACCAGGTGCTGACGGCCGAGCGCATATCGGAGGTCTTCGCGGTTCGCGCCCGCCGCGATCCTTCGCGCGACGGCAGCGGCGCGCGCTTCTTCTTCAGCATCCCCGCCCGACCCGTCCAAGCGGAGGCGGCCGAATGACACGCCCGATCGCTCTTGCCCTCATCCTCGCCGGCGGCCTGCTCGCCCTGGCAGTTCCTGCCGCCGCCTATCCGGTCACCGTGCAGAGCTGCAACCGCCAGGTCACCTTCGACGGTCCGCCGCAGCGTGCCATCGCCAACGACGTCAACCTGATCGAAATGATGCTGGCGCTGAAGCTCGACGACCGCATGGTCGGCTACACCGGCGTCTCCGGCTGGAAGACGATGGACGAGACGCTGCGCCAGGGCGTGCGCGAGCTGCCGGAGCTGTCGCCCAAATACCCGACCAAGGAGGTGCTGCTCAACGCCGACGCCGATTTCTACTTCGCCGGCTGGAACTACGGCTTGGAGGTGGGCGGCGAGGTGACGCCGGAAACCCTCGCCCGCCACGGCATGAAGGTCTACGAGCTGACCGAGTCCTGCATCCACATCATGAAAAAGTACAAGTCGACCCTCGACGACATGTTCGTGGACCTGCTCAACCTTGGGAAGATCTTCGGCGTCGAGGAGCGGGCCCGGGCGCTGGTCGAGGGCTACCGGGCCGATCTGGCGGCGTTCCTCGCCAGGACCGCGGACATGACGACTCCGGTCCGCGTCTTCGTCTACGATTCCGGCGAGGACCAGCCCTTCACCTCCGGCCGCTACGGCATCCCCACCGCCATGATCGAGGCCGCCGGCGGCCGCAACATCGTCGACGACGTCGAATCGAGCTGGGTCAAGGTGTCCTGGGAGCTGGTGATCGAGCGCAACCCGGAGGTCGTCGTCATCGTCAATTACGGCGACGTCACGGCCGAGCAGAAGATCGCCTTCATGAAGGGCAACCCGGCCTTCAAGAACCTCGACGCCGTCAAGAATGACCGCTTCGTCGTGCTCGAATATGTCGAGGCCACGCCCGGCCCCCGCAACATCGAGGCCATCAAGCGTCTGGCCCGTGCCTTCCGCCCCGAGCAGTTCTGAGCTGGGTGGGAGCCGCAGTGCCGCCTGGCCTGTCGTCATCGCGGCGGGAACCGCTGCGCTCGTCGGTCTGTCCGTGTCCGCCGGCGTCTCCCTGGGCGCGGCGCCAATCCCGCTGGAGACGGTCTGGTCGATCGTGATCAACAAGATCACGCCGGGCACCGTCGCCTCCGATTGGTCGGCCGGGCGCGAGAGCATCGTCTGGGACGTGCGCTTCCCGCGCGCCATCCTGGCGGCGCTGGTCGGCGCCGGGCTGGCGGTGGTCGGCGCCACCCTGCAGTCGGCGACGCGCAATCCGCTGGCCGATCCGCATCTGCTCGGCGTCTCCTCAGGCGCGGCGCTGGGCGCGATCGTGGCGCTGCTCCATACCGGCCTGGTCCTGGGGCCGCTGACCGTGCCGCTGTTTGCCTTCTGCGGCGCGCTCGGCGCCATCGTCGCGGTCACCTCGGTCGCCCGGCTGACCGATGCCGTGTCCGCCGACCGGCTCGTGCTGGCCGGCGTCGCCGCCTCGTTCGTCATCGGCGCGCTCGGCAGCCTGCTGATCTATCTCGGCGATCCGCGGGCGGCGCACACCGTGGTGTTCTGGATGCTCGGCGGCTTCGGCCTGGCGCAGTGGTCGCACCTGCTCTTCCCGCTGACGGCGCTGGCGGCGGCGCTCGCCTATCTCGTCGTCCGCGCCCGCGAGCTCAACGCCCTGGCCATGGGCGACGAGACGGCGACGGCGCTCGGCCTGTCGGTGCGACGGCTGCGCTTCCGCCTGTTCGTCGTCACCGCCCTGCTGACCGGGGTCATGGTGGCGTTTTCCGGTGCCATCGGCTTCGTCGGTCTGATGATCCCGCATGTCGCGCGCCTGATGGTCGGCAGCGACAATGTGCGGGTCGTCCCGGCCTCGGCCCTGCTCGGCGCGGTGGCGCTGGTGTGGGCCGATGTGGTCGCCCGGACGGTCCTGGCGCCCGAGGACCTGCCGATCGGCGTCGTCACCGGCCTGGTCGGCGGCATCGCATTCATCATCCTTCTGTGCCGGCGCTAGCCGCGCCTTACCGCCGCGGCGCCGATCGGCTATAAGTCCGGGCCATGCACACCGACCCGCAGTTGCTGGAGCAGTACGGCCACGACCACGGCTTCGGTCAGGACCGGCGCCGCGCCGGCGAGCGCCGCACCGTCGTCGCCCTCGGCCTCACCGCCGCCTTCATGCTCGTGGAGATCGCCGCCGGCCTCGCCTACGGCTCCATGGCGCTGCTGGCCGACGGGCTGCACATGGCCTCTCACGCCGCGGCGCTCGCCATCGCCGTGCTGGCCTATGTCTATGCCCGCCGCTACGCCCATGACCGCCGCTTCACTTTCGGCACCGGCAAGATCGGCTCGCTCGCCGGCTTCGCCAGCGCCGTGCTGCTGGTGGCCTTCGCGATCGTCATGGCGTTCGAAAGCATCCACCGCTTCGTCGTGCCGGTGGCGATCGTCTTCGATCAGGCCATCCTGGTCGCCGTCGCCGGCCTGCTGGTCAACGCCGTCAGCGCCATCATCCTCGGTACCAGCGAGTCGCCCGATCATGACGACGCGGACGACCATCACGACCACAACCTGCGCGCCGCCTATCTGCATGTGCTGGCCGACGCCGTGACCTCGGTGCTGGCGATCGTGGCACTCGCCGCCGGCAAGTTCTACGGCCTCGCCTGGATGGACCCGCTCATGGGCGTGGTCGGCGCGCTCTTGATCTCGCGCTGGGCCTGGCAGCTGATCGGCCAGACCGGCCGCGTGCTGACCGACCGCGAGGCGCCCGCGGTGGTCCGCGATCACGTGCGCGCGGCAATCGAAGGCGACGCCGACAACCGCATCGCCGACCTTCATGTCTGGTCGATCGGCCCCAACGCCTATTCCGGCATCATCTCCGTCGTGACCCACGATCCCCGCCCGCCCGAGCACTACAAATCCCTTATCCCCGACCACCTCCACCTCGTCCACCTCACCGTCGAAGTCCGCCGTTGCTCGGTACGCGTACGGTGAAAGCCGTCGTTGAGTCTGAACGTCACGCGGCGGCGCGGCATTGCCGTGTTGCGGGCCAGGTTCCAGGGCAAATAGTTCGCAGATGCGTTTGGCCGGATGGTCCGGGCAGCTTGGCGAGGACAATCGGCGAGCCAGGCGCGGGGGGCGACGTCGTTGAGTTTGGCGGTCTCGATGAGGGTGTAGATGGCGGCGGCGCGTTCGCTGCCTGTGTCGGAGCCAGAGAAGGTCCAGTTGTGGCAGCCGACGGCGATGCACCGCACAGCATTTCAGGCTGTAGTCGATGGCCTGGCGGAAAGCCTATCGTGCTGCTCGCGCAGCCAGGTTTCGAGTTCGGCCACCAGCGGCCGGCTGCGCTCGTGGCATCCGCGCCGCCGCTCCTGTGGCGTGACGCCGTTGATCGATGGCGAACAGGGCATCGATGCGCTGGACCGCTTCGATAGCGATTGGCGCCCGCTTCAGCCGCGCCAGAACTTGCGCCGCGCATGCGCCCAGCAGACAGCCTCGACGCTCGGGCCGTGCCGGCGGCTGGGTTCGTAGAGCCGGTTGAAACCAGCATAGGCGTAGGCCTGCATCAGTCCAGCATAGTTGACCAAATGATGTTCCGGATGCTCGCCGCCGCGGTCGCGTAGAAGAAGGCGGCAGCCGGCGGGTCAGGTCCGCCGAACGCCCGGCCATCGCGCACATAGGTCTACAGGCGTGGCGCGCGTAGGCGGCGCTCTGGCGATGGAGCGGCAGATGCAGGCCGTACTTGGAGAACAAAGTGCCAGCAGCTGCGGCCCGAAGCGCCGCGCGCGATCGGGTGCGACGGCGCCGGCGGCTGCGTGATTGTCTCGCAGGATCGGCAGGAGAGCTTCTCCCGCACGTGCTGAAAGAAACTTCCAGCAAGGGGACGCGTGCTCCCAGGCTCTCCGTCACAGCCCTCGCCGATCTTGCAATGTTCCGCCGCAGCAGGGACAGGCTGACGACGCCGGCTGAACGACGGATCGTGCATCCGTCTGCAACCCGAGCGCCCGAACCACGTCTGGTCCTACGACTTTGTTGAAGCCCGGACCCATGATGGAAGGAAGTTCCGCATGCTCAATCTCATCGACGAGTTCAGCCGCGAATGCCTGGCAATCCGGATCGACAGGAGACTCCGGTCGACCGACGTCATCGACGTCCTGTCCGACCTGTGCATCCTGCGGTGCGTGCCGGATCACATACGGTCCGACACGGCCCGGAGTTCATCGCCAAAGCGGTGCGGGAGTGGATCGCAGCCGTCGGCGCAAAGACCGCCTACATCGAGCCTGGCAGCCCCTGGGAAAACGGCTACT
>Ga0194121_10007141_pt1 | contig 14651 bp, 14 predicted proteins | sample TA2MahCa50mmetaG_FD_148609 | JGI IMG/M metagenome (GOLD analysis project Ga0194121, IMG submission 148609) | Freshwater microbial communities from Lake Tanganyika, Tanzania - TA2015020 Mahale Deep Cast 50m | ecosystem: Environmental > Aquatic > Freshwater > Lake | place: Tanzania: Lake... | reverse complement strand
GCGCGCGGCTCACGGGCATCGCGTTCACCGAGATGGGCATCAACCTGCCGAAGATCGCCGAGGGGATTGCTGCGGGCCGCATCAAGACGCTCATCGTCTTCGGCGAGGACGTGACGCGCCACGGGCTCGACCCCTCATTGCTCGCGCGCCTCGACACGCTCATCGTCAGCGACATCCTGCCGAATCGCACCACGGCGCTCGCGCACTACCTGTTGCCCGGCTGCGCGCACGCGGAGAAGCGCGGCACGTTCACGAACACCAAGGGCCGCGTGCAGAAGTTCATGAAAGCCGTCGAGCCACCCGGCGACGCGCGGCCCGAGTGGGAGTGCCTGCGCGAACTCGTGCTGAACATCACGGGCCAGGACGGCTTCGCCACGATCGAGGGCTTGTTCGACCGGATGGCGAAGGAAGTGCCGGCGTTCAACGGTCTCACGTGGGCCGCGCTTGGCGACACGGGAGTATCGGTGCAAGTCTGACGCATGGACTGGAATTGCCTCATCTTCTCGCTCGTCAAGATCGGCTGCGTGCTGGGCGTGTTGCTCACGATGGTCGCCTACGCGGTGCTCGTGGAGCGCAAGGTCTCGGCATGGATTCAGGACCGCGTGGGGCCGAACCGCGTCGCGCTGCCGCTCGTGGGCGCGCTGCCCGTCATTGGCCCGGCGCTCACGCGCCTCGGCTTCTGGCAGCCGCTGGTGGACGGCGTGAAGGCGTTCATCAAGGAGGACTTCACGCCCGCGCACGTGCGCAAGGGCTGGTTTTCGCTCGCGCCCGCCGTGGCGATGGTGCCCGCGCTGCTCGTCATCGCGGTCATCCCGTTCGGTTCCACTCTTGGCGATCAAAAGATGGTCATCGCGGACCTCAATGTCGGCATCCTCTACACGTTCGGCATCGTGTCGCTCGGCGTGTATGGCATCGTGCTTGCGGGCTACGCGAGCAACTCCAAGTTTCCTTTCCTCGGCGGCATCCGTTCGAGCGCGCAGATGATCTCGTATGAAATCAGCATGGGCATGAGCGTCATCCCCGTGTGCCTCATCGCGGGCGATTTGAACCTCGGCCAGATCATTGCGTATCAGGCGGCGCACGGCTGGCTCATCCTTTACGCGCCGGTGTCGTTCCTCATCTTCCTCGTTGCCGCGTTCGCGGAGACGAACCGCCTGCCGTTCGATTTGCCGGAGGCGGAAACCGAGCTCGTCGGCGGCTACCACACCGAATACAGCTCGATGCGCTTCGGCATGTTCTTCATGGGCGAATACGCCGCGATGTTCGCGGGCACCGCGATGATGGTGACGCTGTTCTTCGGCGGCTGGACGCTGCCGTGGTGGGGCCTCGACAAACCGGCGGAGTCACTCGGCATGGGCCTCGCGCACATCGGCATCTTCCTCGCGAAGATGCTTGCGCTGATGCTCGTGTTCATCTGGGTGCGGTGGATGCTGCCGCGGTTCCGTTACGACCAGTTGATGGACCTCGGCTGGCGCAAGTTCATCCCGCTCGCGCTCGCGAACATCCTCGCGACGGCCGTGTGGCTGTGGATGAAGTCATGACATGATCGTCAAACGCCCAACCCTGTCCTTGTGGGAGCGGTTTTACCTGCCGGCCGTCGTCGGCGGGTTCAAGGTCACGTGGCGGCACTTCAAGAACACGCTGTTCCGGGGCAAGGCCGTCACGATGCAGTATCCCGAGCAGAAGTGGGTCGTGCCCGAAGGCTACCGCGGCGCGCCGTATCTCGTGCGCGACCAGGACGGCGCGACCAAATGCGTCTCGTGCCAGCTCTGCGAATTCATCTGCCCGCCCAAGGCCATCAAGATCGTCCCGCCCGGACCGGCGGGGCAGGCCGCCGACCGGCCGAACGCCGAGAAGATGCCGCGCGAGTTCGAGATCAACATGCTCCGCTGCATCTTCTGCGGCCTGTGCCAGGAAGTCTGCCCGGAGGAAGCCATCTTCCTGCAGCAGGATTACTCGCTCACCGGCCTCGCGCGCGGCGAGATGATTTACAACAAGGAAAAGCTCCTCGCCCTCGGCGGCACGCACGCCGGCGTGCAGAAGTGGAAGCACAAAGCTGACGAGGCGAAGGAGCAGGAGACTTTTCCAGTGAAGGCCTGACGAATCGCAACACCACATGACGCTTCCGGACACACTTTTCTACCTGTTCGCCGCGCTCACGCTCGGGTGCGCCTTCCTGGTCGTGGCCAATCCGTTCAGCCGCAACCCGGTCACGAGCGCGATGTTCCTCGTGCTCACCATCGTATCACTCGCGGGGCTGTTCGTGCTGCTGCACGCCTACTTCCTCGCGGCGGTGCAAATCCTCGTCTATGCCGGCGCGGTGATGGTGCTGTTCCTGTTTGTCATCATGCTCCTGGATCTCAAGGCGGAGGAACGGCGGCGCTTCAACGTGTTCGCGCTCGTGCTCGGCTGTGCCTCGGTCGCCGGGCTGCTGGCGATTCTCGCCAAGACCATCCACGACTCGGACGCCGGAGCCGGACTCCAGCCCGCGCTCTCGGGCGAGACGCGCAACCTCGGGCTCGACCTGTTCACGAAGGGCCAGTTCCTGCTGCCGTTTGAGGTCGTGTCGCTGCTGCTGCTTGTCGCGATGGTCGGCGTGATTTTGTTGAGCAAGAGGGAACTGAAATGATCCACGTCGGGCTTGAACATTATCTCTTCGTGAGCGCGGCGCTGTTTGGCCTCGGGCTGCTCGGCGTCATCGTGCGGCGCAACCTGCTCGTCATTTACATGTCGCTCGAGCTGATGCTCAACGCCGCCAACCTCGCGCTTGTCGCGTTCTCGCGGTTCAACAACAACCTCGATGGCCAGCTCCTGGTGTTTTTCGTCATCACCGTCGCCGCGGCGGAGGTCGCCGTCGGCCTGGCGCTCATCGTCGCGCTCTACCGCAAGCGCCAATCGGCGCACGTCGAGGACCTTGCCTCGTTGAAACTCTGACGCATGTCATTCCTCGCCGACACCACCGCCTCCGGCATGCCCGTCGCGCTGCCGTGGCTCATCCTGCTGCTGCCGCTCGCGGCGGCGGTGGTGATCGCGCTCTTCACACTGCGGCGCGACAAACTGAGCGTGACGCTCTCGACCGGCGCCGTCACGTTGAGCTTTGCCGGCAGCGTCTTCCTGTTCTTCTTCACCGGCGATCACGCGACCGATGTGCCCGAGCGAAGGGTTTATTGGCTCGATGTCGGCGGCTTCAAGGTCAGCGTCCAACTCCTCGTGGACCGGCTGAGCGCGCTCATGACGCTCGTGGTCACCGGCGTGGCGATGCTCATCCACATCTACTCGCGCGGCTACATGGCGGGCGACCGTTCGTTCGCGCGATACTTCGCCACGCTCAGCCTCTTTACGTTTTCGATGCTCGGCATCGTGCTCGCGAACAACTTCGTGGTGCTTTTTATCTTCTGGGAGCTCGTGGGCGTGTCGAGCTACCTGCTCATCGGGTTTTGGTTTGAGAAACCCACCGCTGCGGACGCGGCGAAGAAGGCGTTCCTCTGCAATCGCATCGGGGACGTCGGGTTCATCCTCGGCATTCTTATTCTGTGGGGGCTTGCCACGGTGAAGGGCGCGGGCGGCCACTTCGACGCGCTGCGGTTCCAGTCGTTGCAGCAGTTCATCGAAACCAAGGACGGCTTCGGTGAATGGGCCACGCTCGCGGGCGTGTTGATTTTCTGCGGTTGTATCGGCAAGTCCGCGCAGTTCCCGCTGCACGTGTGGCTGCCCGACGCGATGGAAGGCCCGACGCCCGTGAGCGCGCTCATCCACGCGGCGACGATGGTCGCGGCGGGCATCTACATGCTCTGCCGGGTCATCTTCGTGCTGAGCGTGCCGGGCTCGGACGCGCTCACGGTCATCGCGTGGATTGGCGGCATCACCGCGCTGCTCGCGGCGCTCATGGCGGTGCAGCAGGACGACATCAAGCGCATCCTCGCCTACTCCACCCTGTCGCAGCTCGGCTACATGGTCATGGCCGTCGGGCTCACACCGTTGCAAGTCGTCGAGGTGGACCCCGCGTGGGCCGGCCCGGCGCCGGCGATGTATCACCTCGTCACGCACGCGTTTTTCAAGGCGCTGCTCTTTCTCGGCGCGGGCTCGGTCATTGTTGCGCTGCATCACGAGCAGAACATCTGGAAGATGGGCGGGCTCGGCCCGCGGATGCCGTGGACGTTCGGCACGTTCCTGCTCGGCACGCTCGCGTTGTGCGGAGTTCCGCCGCTCTCGGGCTTCTACAGCAAGGACTCCATCCTTGCGCTTGCGGCGGCGACGAACCCGGGGTTTTTCGCCGTTGCAGTGTTCGTCGCGGCGCTGACGGCGTTTTACATGACGCGGCTGTTCGTGGTCGCGTTCCTCGGCGGGGCGAAGGGCGGGGCGGCGGACCACGCGCATGAATCGCCCGGGGTGATGACGTGGCCGTTGCGAATCCTCGCCGCGCTCAGCGTCGTGGCGGGCTTCCTCGGGCTCGAAGGCTACCTCGCGCATCACTTCAACGCCCACGCCGCGGCGCACATCGAGCCGTGGTGGGAGGCGCCGTTTGCGCCGTTCAATCACTCGCCGCTCGCCGCATGGTTTGGCCTGTTTGCCGTGATGATCGGCGTCTCCGTGGCGTGGTCGCTTTATCACGGCGCCGAGCGCGACCCGCTGCCCGTGAAGCTTGGGTCACTCGCCCGGGCGATGCGGAATCGTTTCGGCTTCGACGAGGCTTACGAGGAGATCGTGGCCAAGACGCAGGACGCGCTGGCGTCGTTCGCGGACTGGTTCGACCGCTGGATTGTCGCCGGCCTGATGGTCCGCGGCGCGCACGGCACGACGGAACTGCTCGGCCGGGCGCTTCGGTTGGTGCAGACCGGCAGCCTGCAAACGTATGCGTTCCTGTTCGCGGCGGGAGTTGTTGTCGTGTTGATCTGCGTCCTCCACTGAGCCATGACGAACCTGCTCTCCGCCATTTTCCTGGTCCCGCTGCTGGCCGCGGCGCTGGTGCTGTTCATTCCGCGCCCCTACCGGTTTCTCATCCGGCTCGTGGCGCTCGCGGCGACACTGGGCTCGATGGCGCTCGCCTTCGCGCTGTTCCTGAAATTCGACTCGGCCCCCGCCGTGGATGGATTCAAGTTCAACGTCCAGCATCCGTGGGCACCTTCGCTGGGCATCAGCTATCACGTGGGCGTGGACGGTCTGAACCTCGGGCTGATCGTGATGGGAGCGATTGTCGCCTTCGCGGCCGCCTGCGCATCGCACGAGATCAAGTCGCGCGAGAAGGACTACTACGTGCTGTTGCTGCTGATGAGCGGCGGCATCCTCGGCGCGTTCGCCTCGCTGGACCTGTTCTTCCTCTACTTCTTCCACGAACTGGCGCTCGTGCCGACGTTTATCATGATCGGCGTGTGGGGGCGCGGCGAGGAGCGCAACTACGCGACCTTCAAGATGACGCTTTACCTGAGCCTCGGCGCGCTCATCGCGCTGGCCGGGCTCATCGCGCTTTATTTTGAATCGGGCGCGAAGACGTTCGACATCGTCGCGCTCACCCGTCATGTGCAGGACAATCCGCGCATGCTTCCGGCTGGCGCGCAGGGCTACATCTTCCCGCTGCTGCTGTTCGGTTTCGGCATTCTCGTGTCGCTCTGGCCATTCCACACGTGGGCGCCGCTCGGCTACGGCGCGGCGCCGACGGCGACGGCGATGCTGCACGCGGGTGTGCTGAAGAAATTCGGGCTCTACGGGCTCATCCGCGTGGCATTGCCGCTCCTGCCCGAGGGCTCGCAAGCGTGGCTGCACCTGCTTGCGTGGTTGTGCCTCGGGAACATCGTGTATTGCGGACTCGTGGCGGCCCGGCAACGCGACCTGAACCTGCTCATCGGCAACTCAAGCGTGGCGCACATGGGCTTTGTGTTCCTCGGCATCGCGAGCCTCAACCTCATCGGCATCACCGGCGCGGTGGTCGTGATGGTCGCGCACGGACTGCTCGCGGCGTTGACGTTTGGACTCGCGGGCTACCTCCGCCAGCAGACAGGCACGGTGGACATGGACAGGCTCGGCGGGCTGATGCGGCCGATGCCGTTCATCGGCTCAGCCTTCGTCATGGCGGCGCTTGCGGGCTGCGGGCTTCCCGGTTTCGGCAACTTCGCCGGCGAAATCATGGTGCTGTTCGGCGCGTGGCGGCCGTTCGGACTCGTGACGGTGTTCGCTGCGTGGGGCGCGCTCGTGATCGGAGCGGTCTACATGCTTCGCGCGGTGCGGAACATCTTGCACGGACCGCTTGAATCCCACCTGCCGGCGGTGGCCGATGCGTCGGCGTGGCGCAAGGTTCCCTTTGTCCTCCTGCTGGCCGTGTTGCTCGCCCTCGGCATCTGGCCCCGGTTGCTTGTGGACAAAGTGCAGCCGGCGGTCGAGCCCATCGTGAAACTGGCCAACGGGCCGGAATTCAAACGGTCCGCGCAAGCGGCCGGCAAGCAGGCTGAATTGCGGGAAGCCCCACGTTCCCAATGAACCGCCGCTTGCCACGAGTGAACACCTCCACACACTTTCATGACGCGAAGCGCCGGCGTCGGCGGGCAACCGGGTCTGAACGGGTCCAGCCTTTGCGCCTTCGGGCCTTTGCCCCAACACGAGGATGAACACGCCTTTGATCAGCCTTGAGATCGCCGTGGCCGTGCTCGGCGTGATGGTGCTTCTGCTGGATCTGTGGACGGATCCGGAGGACCAGCGCTGGCTCCGTCACGGCGCCGCGGGCGTGGTCGCGCTGCTGTTCGCTCTCACGTTTACCGACCAGTTCACGGTGAAGCCAGCGGCGGAGACGGCGTTTGGCGGCGCGTATGTGTTCGACGAGCTGGCGCTTTTCTTCAAGCGGTTCTTCCTGCTGGCCGCAGCGCTGGTGCTCGTCATGGCCGCGGAGTTTTCGGACCGGTTCAAGACCGGCGGGTCCGAATACTGCGCGCTCGTGCTCTTCGCACTCACGGGGATGCTCTTCGCAGCATCGGCGAACGATTTGATGATGTTGTTCGTGTCGGTCGAGTTGATCACGGTGACGTTTTATGTGCTCGTGAGTTTCCAGCGTGAGCGCACCCAGTCGCTCGAGGCGGGCATGAAGTATCTCATCCTCGGCGCGCTGTCGTCGGGCTTCCTCGTGTATGGCATCGCGCTCATCTACGGGGCGACGGGCTCGATGTCCTTCGGGGAAATCAGCCGGAAGCTCGAGGCGTCGCACGCGCTCGGGCACGGCGGGTTGTTCCGTGTCGGCGTGCTGCTGGTGGTCGCGGGGCTCGCGTTCAAGCTGGCGACGGTGCCGTTCCAATTCTGGGCGCCGGATGTGTATCAGGGGGCGCCGACGCCGACGTCGGCCTTCCTCGCCGCGGGCTCGAAGGCGGCGGGCGTGGTGTTGTTGATCCGGCTGCTGCGCTACGCCCTCGCGGAGGAGGCGGGCGAGTTGCTTGAGAAACTCTTCATGGCCATTGCTGCACTGACCATTGTCTACGGGAGTCTGTGCGCGATCCCGCAGCGAAACTTGAAGCGCCTGCTCGGCTACTCGAGCATCGCGAGCGCGGGCTATTTGATGCTCGGTTTCACCGCGATGACGACGGCGGGATTCAACGGCATTCTCTATTATCTCATGGGCTGGCTGTTCGGCGTGGCGGCCGCCTTTGCGGTCCTTTGCGCGGTGAGCCGGGTGACGGGCAGTGACGACATCGCGTCGCTTGCGGGATTGCACACCCGCTCGCCACTGCTCGCCGTGACGATGACGCTTGCGATCGTTTCGCTCGCAGGGGTGCCGCCGCTGGCAGGCTTTCTCGGCAAGTTTCTACTCTTCAAAGCGGTGGTCGAGGAGGGGATCAAGTATCCGCTCTACTATCCGTTGCTCGGTGTGGCCGTGGTGGGAGTGGTGATCTCGCTCTACTACTACTTCGGCGTGGTGCGCGCGATCTGGTGGTCGAAGCCGGATGCGGATGTTTCGGTGATGGACGTTTCGCCCGTGATGCGGTGTCTGTTGATCGTGTGCGTCGCCGGGCTGCTCTGGCTTGGATTGTTTCCCGCGCAACCGCTGGAACTCGTCGCCGCCGCGATCGAGGGCACCCGATGACCGATGCGCTGAATTGGACCGAACCTTCCGGCAGTGGACGGCGTTGAATCTCCTGAAGCATCCAAACCACAACTCCATGAGGACTCCAATGAAATCTCTCGCACTTGCCACGGTCACCGCCCTCCTGCTTGCGCCCGCCGCGCCAACCGCCGTGGCGCAGCAGAAGATCGAAAAGCGCGCCTCGTCCGGCATCAGCGTGTCCAACCGCAACGGTGACGTGACCGTGACGTGGAAAGGCAAAGTCGTCTTTACGGGCAAGGCTGCCGGGCGCGTGTCCGCGAAGTCTTCGAACGAGAACGGCACCGAGTTCGCCGCGGCATTCGATGGCGACAAGGTGCTTTGGGAAAACGTCCCGGGCGCGGGTGAGAAGTTGAAGGACAAGTAGGAACGGGAGTTGGTCCGGGCTTTCCTCACGGGCGCGCGGCCGCGATTCTCAACGCGGCGGCGGCGACGGGCCGCAGGATGCCTGCCTCTGCGGCTGACACGGGTTCCGTGCTTTCCTTCGGAGAAGTCCTGCTCCACGCTCCGGTCCCGGAATGCGCAAGACCAAGATCGTCGCCACGCTTGGCCCCGCCACGGATTCTGCGGAGACAATCGGCGCGCTCATCGACGCCGGCATGAACGTGGCGCGGCTCAACATGAGCCATGCGTCGCACGATTGGGTCCGCCGCGTGGTCGCGGACATCCGCGCCGCGTCGCGCGCCCGGGGCGTCTCGGTTGGCGTGATGATCGACACGCAGGGTCCGGCGATCCGGACGGGCGACCTTCTCGTGCCGCTCGACTTGCAGCCGGGGCAGAAGTTCACGCTCACCGTCCGCGGCGAGAAGAGCGAGGAGGAGCACAGCGTGGACGTAAACTACGAACACTTCGTCAGCGACATCTCCGTTGGCGACGTGGTGTTGCTCGACAACGGCGCCATCCGGATGAAGGTGCTGGCGAAGCACGAGAACAAGGTCGAATGCGAGGTGCTCACGCCCGGCACACTCGGCAGCCGCCGTCACATCAACCTCCCCGGCGTGAAGGTCAGCCTGCCCGCGCTCACGGCGAAGGACCTGGCCGACATCGAGTGCGGGATGGATGCCGGCGTGGATTTCATCGCGCTTTCGTTCGTGCGCGAGTCGCGCGACATCCTGCAGCTCGTCTCATTCCTTGAGCGATGGAAGCACCGGCCGCTGATTGTCGCCAAGATCGAGGACCAGCAGGCGGTGAAGAACCTGGAGGACATCGTGCTCGTCGCCGACGGGGTGATGGTGGCGCGCGGCGACCTTGGCATCGAGATTCCCTACGAGGAGCTGCCCATCGTGCAGCGGCGGATCGTGAAGACGTGCCTGCGCGCGGGCCGGCCGGTGATCGTGGCGACGCACATGCTCGAGAGCATGATCGCCAGCCCGATGCCGACGCGCGCGGAGATCACCGACGTGGCGAACGCCGTCTTCGAGCAGGCGGATGCGATCATGCTGAGTGGCGAGACGACGATCGGGAAGTATCCGCTGGAGTGCATCGGCGTGTTCGACCGCATCGCGCAGCGGATCGAGCGCAGCGGGGGCGCGAACTATCACGAGAAGGCCGAGTTGACGAGCGCGCGGCAGAAGCTGGTGAGGAGCGCGGTGGTGATGGCGGACGAGCTGCGGGCGGATGCGATCGTCGTGTTCACGCGGCGCGGGCGGATGGCGCGCTACACGGCGTGGATGCGTCCGCGGTATTCACCGATCTTCGCGGTGTGCGAGTTTCAGGCGCTCGCGGATTCGCACGCACTGAGCCGGGGCGTGACGCCGGTCGTGGCTCCGTTCGATCACTCGGATCCGGAAAAGACCATCGCGGACGCGCTCGCCTTGCTGGTCTCGCGCGGCTTGCTCAAGCCGGGGCAGACGGCGGTGATCATCAGCACGATCGCCGCGGGGGAGGCGTTGGTCGACGCGGTGCAGATGCGGACGGTGTAGCGGGAGGCAGTCGGTTTCAGGATTCTTCCGGTTTCAGCGCAGCATGGTTCAAGCGTCTCCCGAGTCTTGATTGCCACCCTGGAGGGGATGAGCGGGGAATCCGGGCAACAAAAAACCCCTCCCGCTTTTCGCGGGAGGGGTTTGGGGAGGCTGTAAAGTCAGCCTAGAACTTGTAAACGACGTTGGCGATGACCTGGTTCGCGTTCACGCGACCGCCATTGAACGGACCGAAGCCGCCAACCCGGCCGCTGGCCGCATGATCCCAACGATACTCGAGGCGGGAGAGAACATTCTCCCACAGCGTGTAATCAAGAGTGATGGTTGTTGTAAGGATTTCGGCTCCAGCTGTGCGAGCCGCCGAGGTGACGGCCGTTTCGGCAGCTGGCGCGATCAACCCGAACGCCTGAACTGTGCCAGGCACGAACGGAGAGGCATTTGCGATCGCCGATCCGTTGTTGTCGAGGTAGTCCGCGCGGACGTTGACCTTGAGCTTGTCGCTCGCCTTGTAGCTGACATACGCCGCGAGGACCTGCGCATCCGTCGCCGCGTTCTGCATGTGGTGATCCCACGCGAGACCGACGGTGAGGTTCTCCATCGGCGTCGGGATGGTGGCACCGACGTAGATGTAGGTGATGTCGTTCGCAGCGCCGTTGCTCTGCGCATCGACGACGCCCGCATTGAGGACCGTTCCCTTCAGCGCACCGAAGCTCTCGGGAGCCGTGGCGCTGATGGCGGCCATGTAGGTCTTCTGGGACTGGGCGGAACCGTTGCGTGCGTTGATGTTGCCGAGCGCGGTGTTCGCGACGCCGATGCTGCCGCTGAAGTTCTCGCAGAAGCGATAGCTGGCGAGAATGCCCGTGTGCTGGACGGGGTCAATGGTGTTGCCCCAAGAACGGGTGTAGTTGGGATTGTCGGGGCTGTTGGTCGCCTCGTAGCCGATGACGCTGTCGAACACGCCCATCTTGATGTCGAGGCCGTTGCCGACAGGGGCGCGGAGCGCGACGTAGGCCTGCTTGAGGCCGAAGCCGCCACCGAGACCGGCGTTCGCGTCCGGTCCGAAGACCATTTCGGCCTTGTAGCCCGACGCCCACTCGCCTTCGCCGGGGGCCTTGGCCACCGTGACGTTGACGACGTCGAGGTTGAATCCGTCGGCCTTGCCCGCGCCAAACCGATAGGCGCTGACGCCGGCGGCGCTGGAGAAGTCCCAGCGGGCGGATGTGCTGACGTAACCGCTGAGCGTGGTGCCCGAGACGGCGGTCATGACTTGGTTCTTTGCCTCTTCAGCCTGAGCGGTGCCGGCGAAGCTGATGACGCCTGCGGCAGCCAGTCCGACTGTCCATGGATTGATCTTCATGCTGTTGTTCCTCTTGCGATGTGTTGTGTTTCGTTCTCGGCGTTGTTTGGAGGCAAAAGACCGTTTGCCCCGCACCAAGAACGGTGCATTTGCTGGTGAGAATAGGAAATGAGGCCGCGCATGACAACAACTATTTTGAGAAAGTTTTGCGGCCGTTTGCGAGTAATCCTCGCCTTCGTGAGGGAAAGGGCGCGGTCTGCCGCTCGCCAAGGCAGAAGAACAGGCAAGAAACCGTGCCCATCGGCCGGCATCGCAGACTTGGGAATGCCTCAACCGAGGAACGCCCAGCAACAACCGACTGAGAGCGCGGTGACTCCACAGGCGCCGATCCACATCCGGTAGCCCGGAGGCCAGCGCGTGGCGCTGCCCCGGCTCACGCGTTCGACGCCGGCCGCAAAGGCGCTCATCGCGAGGACCGTTCCGATTCCGTATCCTGCGAGAAATCCCGCGGCATCGCCGGCCGCTGGGAATGCGAGCGCGGGCACCACTCCGACGAGATGCGCGCCGCCTGCGAATCCGTGGAGCGCGCCGATCACCAACGCCGCATGCGTGTGCCGATGCGGCGGCTGGCTTCCCACGGGGTGTGAACTTCCGGGGGTGTGGACGTGAAAGTGCGAGTGCGAACGGCCGCCATGATCGTGCGCGTGGTCATGCACCCGGCGGCTCAACGCAAGCCGCAGGCACCAGAGCCCCATCCCGATCAAGACCAACCCGATCAGCCGCTCGCTCCAGGACGAAATCCAGTCGACGGGCAGCAGGCCGCGGAAGGCGAGGGCGACCCCCCCGAGCAGGACGACACCGCACCCGTGGCCCAGGCCCCACGCTGCGCCTGTCCTCCACGCACGGGCGCGGCCCACGGACAGGGGAGCCACGGCAGCGAGATGGTCCGGTCCGGTGAAGACGTGGACGCACCCGGCAAGCAAGCCCGCGAGAAGCGCCAGAAACATGATGTGAAGGTCCTGCAGCAAGGCGGACGAGGCGTGAAGTTATGGAGCGCAACCCGCCGTGTAAAGAAGAGAGGGCGGCGGTTTGGACTTCGCACACAACCCTGAGCGCGCGGCGGCCGCGGGAGCGGGGCGCGGTCAAAAAACTTCCGGGACCCCCTCTTCCAAGAATCTGACACGCTGGCTCAGCCCGTCCTTGTGCGCGAGGTCGCGGAGCCAGCGCGGCGGCTCGTCGACTTCCTCGAACGAGAGCTTGAACGTCCCGTAGTGCATCGGCACAAACCACTGCGCGCGCAGGTCGCGGAAGACTTTCACCGCGTCGTCCGGGCCCATGTGGACATTGCGAAAACTCTCCGGGAAATACGCGCCGATGGGCAGCAGCGCGACCTGCGGCTTGAGGCGCACGCCGATGTCCTTGAAGCCATCGAAGTAGGCGCTGTCGCCGGCGTGATAGACTGAACGGCCCTGGTGTTCCAGCACGAAACCGCCGTAGCCCCGGTGCTGGTCGTGGAGCATCCGTGCGCCCCAGTGTTTGCACGGCGTGAGCGTCACGCGCCAGTCGCCGTGCTGAAAGCTTTCCCACCACTGCAACTCCACGATGCGCGAGAAGCCCAACCCGCGCGCCAGATCCCCCATGCCCCACGGCATCACGCCGATCTTCGGATGCGGCAGCCGTCGGAGCGTCGGTTTGTGGAAGTGGTCGAAGTGCGCGTGCGTCAGCAGCACCAGGTCAACCGGCGGCAGGTCCTTCAGCTTGAGCCCCGCGCGCTTGATGCGTTTGATCAGGAAGAGCCAGTTGGCGAAGTTCGGGTCCACCAGCACGTTCAAGTCCGTGAACTGCACCAGGAACGACGCGTGCCCGATCCACGTCACCGCCATCTGCCCCTCGCGCAGGCGCGGGAACGCTGGCGCCCGGTGCGCGCCCGTGCGGCGCGTGAGCCACGCCTTCCACACCATCTCGCGGAAGAATGTGCGCGGGCTGAAGTGTCTGCTGGGGGTCAGGTCGCTGAAGGATCGCGGCAGGCGCCGCCGCGGTTTGTCGGCGCCGGGATGACTTGGGCCGGGGTCGGAGGTCATCGGGATGCGTGGCCAACTTAGGCCGCGTCCTGAATATTGGCCAACTCATTCCGTCGAACACGCCAACAATCACCAAAGAAAGGGATCGATGAAACTCACGCTGGCCATGCTCCTCGTCCTCGCCTTGTTCAGCGCAAAGGCCCCGAGGGCAGCCGCCGGGGATCGTGAATGGGCCACGGCCGGGAAAGTCCTCACCGGACTCCTGGCGGCGAAGGTCATCCACGAAATCGCCGAACCCCGCCGCGTGGTCGTGCAAGCGCCGCCGCAAGTCATTTACTACCAGCCCGCACCGGCCTTCGTCGCGCCGCACCAGCCCCAGATCATCTACGCGCCGCCGCCGCAGGTCTTGGTGCAGCAGCCCGCGGTTCAGGTTCAACCTGCTCCTGTCTATGTCCAGACGGCGCCGGCGGGACCAGTCGTCTACGTCCAGCAGGTGCCGGTCATGGTGCACCCTGCGCCTGTCGTGACTTACACTTACGGGCCGGTCTGCCGACCCCGCGTGTTTATCGGCGCTCGCTGGTAGTCCATTTCAAAGGAGGACTGATTGGGTTAAATCCCGCCGGACGCTCGTCCGGCGGGTTTTTCCTTTGCAGGAGGCGTGCCTGCTGAAGCGCCGCGGAGCGCGCCTTGATTTCAGCGCATTTACGAAGTCATCCGCGCTCCGGCGCGAAAAACCGTCCCGCATCCGCGCGAGCTTCACGCCAGCCAATTGCGCAGCACAGCCAGGTCCTTCTTCATCACCGCAAGCAGCTCCGCGCGTCCATCGGGCAGCTTGAACTCATGGTGCTGCGAGATGGGGCCGGGTTCATGCGGATTCGCGCGTGCGGTTTGGCTTACTTGAAGAACAACAACTTCACCCCCACCAGCACCAGAAACGCGCCGAAGCCGCGCTTGAGCATCTCGGACGGAATGTGCCCGACCAGCAGCGCGCCGAGATAGCCGCCGAGGATCGCCATCGGGATGAGCGATGCCGCGGCGCGCCAGTCCACGTGGCCCTGCGCGTGATGCTTGATCGTGCCGGAGAGCGCGGTGGGGATGATCACGGCCAGCGAGGTGCCGACCGCCATTTTGATGTCCATTTTCAGCAGGAGCATCATGGCCGGCACCATCACCACGCCGCCGCCGACGCCGAAGAGTCCGCTGGTCACTCCCCCGAAAAGGCCGATGAGCCCTGCGATCACGTATTGCATGGGCGCTTCATGCCCCCGCCCGGCGCAGCCGACAACTCATTTCTCGGCGCCCGCCGCGCCGCGCGTCACTTCGCGGCCGGCGATTTG
>Ga0194121_10007136_pt1 | contig 14659 bp, 16 predicted proteins | sample TA2MahCa50mmetaG_FD_148609 | JGI IMG/M metagenome (GOLD analysis project Ga0194121, IMG submission 148609) | Freshwater microbial communities from Lake Tanganyika, Tanzania - TA2015020 Mahale Deep Cast 50m | ecosystem: Environmental > Aquatic > Freshwater > Lake | place: Tanzania: Lake... | reverse complement strand
CCACATGGCCGTCCGGCAGAGCCGCTGCGTCGAGTAGTAGATGCCCGCGAAGACGGCATTTCCAGCGAAAGCGAAGATCACCGCGTTGGTGTGCAACGGCCGCAGGCGCCCGAAGGTCAGCCAGGGCTGGTCGAAGTTCAACTGATAGAACGCCAGCTCGAGGGCGACGTACAGGCCGACAAGCATGCCGACGATGCCCCAGACGATGGTGGCCACGGCGAAAAGCCGCGGGGTATCCTCGTCATAGGCAACGGTGCCGGGCGCGCTCGTTTGGGTCATCGCAATGCTCCTTCGAGCCGATCACCGTCAGCGGCGGTGCGCGCGCTTCTCGGTGGCGCACGCTCTCGACGGTGGTTCGACTCAGACTTGGAATGGCGCGCGACGCGGCCACTCTCGCAGGAATCGTAACAGCGCCCGGCGCTCGGCCGACATCCGATGCCCGCCCTACCCCCGGTAGGTGTTTACCGGTAGGGTTTAGGGAGGGTCCGAACCCACCGCTCAGTCTTCCCCAGCCAGGACGCCCAGGTGAAAATTGCCGGCGTGTGATCGCTCCCAGGAAACCACCCGCGCGGAGTGCGTGCCGCCCCGCACGAAGGCGTCGGCCTCGGCGTAGGCGCTGGCGGCCGCGGCGTCCTCGAACGCGGCCAGGATGAGCCCGCCGCTGCCGTCTCCCAGGGGACCGGCCGCGATGAGCCGGCCCTCGCGCTCCAGCGCGCGCAGCGCAAGCACGTGGTCGCGAACGGCATCGCGCGTGGGCACGCCGTGGCGGTCAAGAAAGATCGCGAACTCCATGGCGCTTGTGCTTCGCCTCCCGAGCAGCCGGCCTCCTGGCCTTGCCGGAGGTACCACCAGCACCGTACTTCGACCATCAGCCGGCGATGGTAGGTCCGGCTCGGGCCTGTGGCTGATGTCAGCGTCGTCCCCAAAACAGGTAGGATCTCCTGGGAACACGGCGCGGGTCCGCGTCGTCGCCCCACAATGAAAGTTGACCCGCCAAGAATTGACTTGATCGCTCAGGTCGCGTTCTTTATGGGCCACTCAGGGATGCCGCTGGCGTCCCCCACAAGATAGGGTAAAAGGTATCGCGGAAGCTCAGGTCACCGAGCTTCCGCTTCATTTCCGTGGGGAACGGAAGGGGTTATGCACAGAGGTAGCCGACCGCCACCAGCGCCACGGTGGCGATGCCCAGCCGCATCTCGCTCCAGCCGAGCGCCTTCGCGCTCTCTGGGGGAACCCGCACGCCGCGCATCACAACGAACAGCATCGCGCAGAACGCGGCCACCGCGGTGAGCGGCACCATTCCCAGGCCCCAGCCGACCGCGACGGCGGCCAGCGCGCCGACATGGGCGCTCACCACCGGCCCCACTCGAAACGGCTTGCGGTGCATGCGCCGCACCTGCATGCGGACGTACAGGATGGCGATGACGCTGCGCGCCACCAGCAGGGCCCACACCGCGAAGGAAACCGTCAACGACCATCCCCCGCACAGCATGATGACCGGCGCCAGGGCGGCCATCCCCAGCGCTCCGCCCAATTCTCCTGGGAGCGAGCGGATGTGGCGGCTGGCGTCCTCATACAGAAAGACGAGCGCGCAGGGCACGCCCACGGTGAGCGCGGGCCAGAACAACTGCCAGGCGCTCATGGCGGCCACGCTGAAAGCGGCCCAGGCCGCAGCCAGGAAGAGCACGCAAATCTGCAGCGGGAGCGTGCCGCGGGGCGACCATTCTCCCTTTCGGAAGTCCCCCATCACGACGCTCAACGGGTGGTGCGTCAAGAACACGAGGAATGCCGCCACCGCCAGCAGCGCGCCCGGCGCTGTGGGGGCCAGGATCAATCCGAGCAGCATGGGCTCCAGCAGAAATCCCCAGCCACCGTGCTGCGCCGGCATGATCAGCTTGTACAACATCGCATGATCGTTCATCGCGGCTGACCTCCGTCGTCATTTTCGGTGGTTGATCGGCGCCGCTGCCATACGGCCCCGGCCTGATGCGATCCGCCTTGTCCGACCGAGCGTTCCTGGCCCATCCGCGGGGTATGCTGGGAATACTCAAACGGCGACCCGGAGGAGAATATGTCGGTGGCAGCCGCCGCAAAAACAGGCGGAAGCGAATGAAAGACCTCGATCAACCGCTGTTGTACTCTTGCTCCGGCTGTTCCAGCGCGGCGCAGATGGCCAACGACATCGCCCTGCACATTGACCGCGGCGGCCACGCGGAAATGTCGTGCGCGGCCGGATTGGGCGGAGACATCCCGGCGCTGGTCCGCAAGGCCCAGTCCGGCCGTCCGCTGATCGCCCTTGACGGCTGTCCCCTGCACTGCGTGAAGGCCACGCTCGCGCGTCACGGGCTGAAGGCGAAACTGCACATCACGCTCTCCGATTACGGGGTGAAGAAGCACCTGCACGTGGACTTCGACCGCGAGGAAGCGACCCGCGTGGAGGGCCACGTGATGTCCCGGCTCTCCCAACTGAAGGCAGCGATGGCGAAGGTGCAGGCAGCCTCAGGGGGTTAGCGGCAAGCCACTTCGCCATTCCGTGAAGTACCCGCGGCGAGCGGCGGAGTGGACGCCAGGCAGACGACGGGAGAATTCGCCATTTCGTGAAGTCCCTTCGGGGGCGGCGGGCCAGGCGCGCAGGGGGAGGAATTCTAGATTCCGCAAAAGATCTACGCCTTGCGGAGGCGGACGGCGCAGGCTTTGAATTCGGGGATTTTCGACACCGGATCCAGCGCGCGAATGGTAAGCAGGTTGGCGGATTTTTCCTCCGCCCAGTGATAAGGAATGAAGACGGTGTCGTTACGGATGGTGTTGACCACGGATGCCGTCAGCGTCACCCGGCCGCGCCGGCTTTCCACCGTGACCAGGTCGCCGGATTTCAGGCCGTGCCGGGCGGCCAACTCCGGGTGCATTTCCACCAGGGGCTCCGGGTACTGGTCGACCAGGCCGCCGATGCGGCGGGTCTGGGTCCCGCTGAGATACTGGCTCACGACGCGGCCGGTGGTCAGCACGACCGGATACGTCTCGTCCGGCACTTCGACCGGCGGGCGGTGCTCGACGGCGTTGAAGTGCGCCTTCTTGTCGGCGGTGTAGAAAACTCCGTTCTCGAAGAGCCGCGGCGTGCCGGGATGATCGGGTTCCGGGCACGGCCAGAATACTCCGTTGTTGCGCTCGACCTTGTCGTAGGTGATGCCGTAGTAGTCCGCGGTGCCGCCCCGCGAAGCCACCCGCATCTCGTTGAACATGTCCTCGGCGCAGTTGAACTTGAAATACTGTCCGCGGCCCAGCCGCTCCGCGACGTCGAGGAGGATCTTCCAGTCCTCGCGCGCCTCGCCGGGCGGATCGACGGCCTTGCGGATGCGGATGACGCGGCCCTCGGCGCTGGTCGCGGTGCCTTCGTCCTCCTCGTGCAGCGAGCCCGGTAGAATAACGTCCGCGTGACGCGCGGTCTCGCTCATGAAGAAATCGATTGCCGTGTAGTGCTCCAGGCGGGACAGCGCCTCGCGGGTGAAATTTGCGTCGGGGAGCGACACCAGCGGATTGAAGCAGATGGAGAGCAGCCCCTTGATCCGCCCTTCGTGCGCCATTTCCATCAGCTCCTGCGCGCTCGCCCCCTTGCGGGGCAGCTCGGCTTCGGAAATTCCCCACACGTCGGCAATGTATTTGCGGTGCTCGGGATTTTCGATGTCACGATTGCCCGGCAGTTGATCGCACTTGTGCCCCTGCTCGCGGCCGCCCTGCCCGTTGCCCTGGCCGGTGATGGTCGCGTAGCCGCAGCCGGGCCGGCCGATTCGCCCGCTGGCCAGCACCAGGTTGATGCATGACAGGACGTTCTCAACGCCCTTGCTGTGATGTTCGATACCCCGCGCGTGCAGCAGAAAGCTCGTCTTCTCCGGACCCCACATCTCGGCGGCGCGCACGATAAGCGCGGGGTGTACTCCGGACAGGTCGCCGGCATGGTCCGGGGTGTATTTCTTGACCACCTCGCGCACCGCGTCAAACCCGGTGGAATACCGCGCGATAAAGTCCTCGTCGATCCATCCCCGCTCGATCATCACGTGCAGGATGCCGTTCATCAGCGCGGTGTCACCGCCCGGACGAACCGGAATGTGCAGGTCGGCGGTGCGCGCCAGCGGGGTCACCCGCGGATCGATCATGATCAGCTTCGCGCCCCGGTCACGCGCGCGCCAGATGTAGTCGGTGGTGATGGGCGCGCACTCAGCAACGTTGGCGCCGGTCACCATGACAACGTCGGCCAGGAGGATGTCGTCCCAGGAATTCGCGGCGCGATCGATGCCAAAGGCCTTCTTGTTGCCGGCGCCGGCGCTCACCATGCAGAGACGGCCATTGTAGTCCAGGTTGGCCGTCTGCAGGGCGACCCGCGCAAACTTGCCCACCAGATACGACTTCTCGTTGGTCAACGAGACGCCGCTCAACATGGCGAAGGCGTCCTTGCCGTGCGCCTCTTGAATGCGGCGAATCTCGCGCACCAGGACGTCGTACGCCTCGTCCCAGGAAATCGTCTGAAAACCGCTGTCCGTGCGGCGCAGGGGATGCAGGAGTCGATCCGGGTGCTCGTTCTGCATGTACCGCTTCACGCCCTTGGGGCACAGCTTGCCGCGATTGAACGGAAAATCCTCGCGCGGCCCGAAGCCGATTACCTTATTGTCTTTCACCTTCAAGTTAATCCCGCACTGCTGCCCGCAGAAGCAGCAATGCGTGGCGACCAGCCGATCCGGCTCGCCCACGGTCCAGCCCCCGGCGGGCACGTGCTGGGGATGCGGGCCATATTCATTGATCAAGACGTCAATCGGAAGCGGTGGCTTCGACATGGGCGCTCCTCACAAGAATCCTGGGCCGCCGATGGCCTTGAGCTGATGGCGGGCCAGGGCGCGACGGCGGCAGTTGGGGCAGACATCCTGGTAGTGGGCTCCGCTTGCCATGGTCTGGTCCACTCCCAATTCATCCAGAACCGTCTTTAAGTCTTCCACCTGCAGGCGGCTGGCAAACGGCTGACGGCAGGCGGTGCAGTGCGCCTGCTCGCCTTCCGCGCCGGCCTGCTTGTAAAACGAGACGCCGAGTTGTGCGGGGCGCTGAAAAATGTGGAAGAACTTTCCGAAGGGAAGATAGAGCAGGGTCACGATCACCACAAACGCGTGCAGCAGGGCAATAAAACTGTAGGAATGCCCGCGCAGCCACATGGCGCTGACCGTCAGCATCAGCCCGGTCACGCAGATGCCGATGAGCAGCACCAGCGGCAAGAGATCCATGTTGAAGCGCTGCAGTCCCAGGGCGCCGCGATCGTAAATGCGCCGTCCCATCACCAGCGGAATCGCGATCAGGATGGCGAGCGCGCAAAAATCCAGAACGTGGAACGTGAGCCAGCCCACGATGGAAGTTGACGGGAAGGTCCCGGTCGGCAGTCCCATCACGAAAACCTGGTAGGCGATCGGATTGGCCGGATCCGCCTCGAAGTGCACCCAGCCGAACACCAGCGGAAAGGTCACCAGGCAGGCCACGATGCAGCCCCATGAGATCAGCAGGTGCGCGACCCAGCGCTGCAGGCCGCGACGGGCGATGAAGGTCTGCAGGCCGAGATTGGAAATGAAAAGCCGGGCCAACATGACCAGATTTCCCGGCAATCGATGCGGGCGCAGGAACAGTTGCCACCCGCGCTTCCAGTACATCCGCGTGGGCGGCTTCTCCAGCCACACGCTGTAGCGGTACACCAGCCCGAAGCACGCAAACACCGTGGCAAAGGCATAGGCCGAAAGCGCGACGTCGAAGTGCTGCAGCCCGTGAGAGCCGAGAAAAATGGCCGTCAGCAGCAGCAGGGAGGCCACCGCGGCCCGCAGCGCCGCGCCCCGCTCCACTTCGCGCGCAAAGCGCGGCAGCATAAGGTAATAGTAGTTGAGCGCCAGGCAGGCGAAGCAAAAGAAACCCAGGAGCACAAACCCGAGGTCGTAGCTGCCGGTGCGCGCGCGGATCACGCCCAGCACCAGGGGTGGGAAAAAACCACCCAGGCCGCCCATGGCGCCGACCAGGCCGGTGACCGTCCCGGTGTCTTTCGGAAAATACTGTGGCACCAGCTTGAACACGGCGCCGTTGCCCAGCCCAATGACCGCCCCCACGCCGAGCGCTCCCACACTGAAGGGCAGAATGTGGTCGCTGGTCATGCAAAGCGCAAGCATGCCGGATGACGCGAAAACGAAAAAGAGGATTTTCGCCCCTCCAATGCGGTCGCTCAAGGCGCCGCCCAGGGGACGCACCAGGGTGGCCACCGCCACGAACCCGGCCACCCGCAGGCCGGCCTCGCCGGCGCTCATGCCAAAGGCCTCTTGCAGAATCTTGGGCAGGCCGATGCTCATGGCGACAAAGCCGCCGAAGGTCACGAAATAGAACAGCGACAGGAGCCACGACATCGGCTGATCGACCAGCACGCGCAGCATCTCGCGCAGCGGTTTCGGCTGCGCCTTCAGCGGCGCATTGCGGGCAATCGCCAGGAAAATAATCCCCCAGATCAACGCAGCCAGGCCGAACAGACGAAACGTCGTGGGAAAACCATACCACGCGGTCAGCACCGGCACCGCGAACAAGGCCACGCTCTGGCCGATATTGCCGGCGCCGTACACGCCCAGCGCGAATCCCTGCTTCTCGGGCGGAAACCATTTCGAGGTAAATGCCACGCCGATCGAAAATGAGGTTCCCGCCATGCCCAGAAACAGGCCGCCGACCACCAGGTGGGCATAGCTGGTGGCGAAGCTCAGCATGAAGGCCGGCACGGTCATGAACAGCAGCAGGGCGCCGAACACCAGGCGGCCGCCGTAGCGGTCGGCCAGCATGCCCATGGGCAGGCGCATCACCGAGCCCAGCAGCACCGGAACCGCAATCAAGAGCCAGGTCTGGCTCTCGGTCAGGGCAAACATGTCTTGAAGCGTCCGGGCGAGCGGCGCCATCATTCCCCAGACCGCGAAGGAAACCGTGAACGACACCGTCGCCAGGACGAGCGCCGCAACTCGATCGCGCATGCCTATTCCTCCCGGTCGAGGTCGTAGAGATATTTCAAGAGCCCGAGGTTGAACAAAAAGCAGAACCCGGACGCCACAAACGTGGGCAATTGCAGGCGGGTGCCCTCGGCCATGTACTCCTCAATGGCGATGGAGGCCAGCCAGAGCTGGAGCAGCAGCACGATGAGCACGACCGCCAGCAGCAGGCTGACTCCTGAAGAGCGCTGCTCCATTTTCGCGGACAGTGGATCCTCGTCAATCACGACGCGATCATCCCCTCCGCGAAAATCCCCTCATCGGTGACGCGCAGCGCGATCTTGGGAAGCGGACGTGGCGGCGGGCCCTGCAGCACCCGCCCGTCCGTCACGTCAAACGCGCCGTCGTGGCAGGGGCATTCCAGCCGCATGTGCTCCTTTACGAACAGCACCGGACAGGTGAGATGCGTGCAGCGCTGGGAATAGGCGACCCACGAGGTGTCGGAGAGGCGGATCATGATTGCCGGAGCGTTGTCGGTGGGATAGCGGAACAGCTTGACGTCGCCGACCGCGAGTTCGTCACGGCCCGCGACGCGCACCAGAGGAAACTTTCGCGCGCGGCGCAGCATGCTCTCGACCACCAGGTATCCGTTGCTGAGAAAGGTGGCGCCGGAAATCAGGATCAGGAATTTGGTGAAATCGCGCCGCGTAATGTAGTCGTCCACCGCCCACTCCAGCGGAAGATCGCGCCGCCACTTGGAAATGTCAGGCATTTTCGGGGCCCTCCGGCTCGATGTTCACCCGCGCCACCGGCTCGGGCATCACCATGTAGACTTTGGTCCGCACTTTCTGACGGCCGAACTGCCACTCGTTGACCGGATGTCCCCGGCGCCTTGCCTTCCAGGCTTCCAGCGGCCCGTAATAGAGCGCTTCCGAGGGGCATACCGTGGCGCACATCGGACGCTTGCCGATGGACGTGCGGTCGTAGCACATGTCGCACTTCATCATCTGGTCGAAGTCGGCCTGGTACTTGGGCACGCCAAATGGACAGGCCAGCACGCAATTCTGGCAACCGATGCAGCGCGGCTTGAGCGAGGATTGCACCACGCCGTCCGGGGTCTTCTTGATGGCGTCGGCCGGGCAGACCAGCGCGCAGGTGGGCTCGTCGCAGTGCATGCAGACCTGGGGGGTGGTCTGCACCGATTGGGCGCGATCCACGTATTCCAGGTGGATCATGGAAGTGCCACGATGGGTTCCGCACTCGCCGCATGCCTGGACGCAAGCCTGACAGCCGATGCAACGCGCGGGGTCAAGGATGAAAACGTTCTCCAAGCGGACCCCCTTTTGCACAACATGCACACGCCGGGCTGTCCTGCCCACTACAGAGACATGAGCGGACAGGCAGCCCGGCCCGGACCGGCGCGAGCACGTGTGCGCATACCGAGCAGAAAGCTCAAGCACCGGCTGCATGGCGCCGCGGCCAGTTCCGAGGCCAAACCGCGGCGCAAAAGCTGGACGCGGCCCCGCTCGCTGTGGGACGAGTCGCGGCGCGCGCCTGACGTTAACCAAAGAGTACCCGCAAGCAGGCTTAGCCGCCATCGGGTGCTCATCCCACGGCGACCTCGGATGCGCGGCCCATCACGGTCCGTCCGCGCCCGATGGAGGCGAGAAGCGCTTGTCGGTACCATGGCGAGGGCGGGCCTCCGCCCGCAGGAAGGGAAGGGGTCGCAACACCCATGGCCTGGGACTTTGAAGCGAGACCACTGCTCGTATTCTGGGAGACGACACGCGCCTGCGGACTGGCCTGCAAGCATTGCCGCGCATCCGCAATCGCCGAGCCGCTCCCTGGCGAGCTGACCCACGAGGAGGGGCTGGCGTTCATCGATCATCTGGCCTCGTTCGGCCGCCCCAGCCCGATCCTGATCCTCACCGGAGGAGACGTGCTCCGCCGCGGGCGGCTCTGGGAGCTGATCGACCGGGCCAACGAGCGCGGCGTTCCATTCGCGCTGTCGCCCAGCGTCACGCCCCTGCTCACCGAGGAGATGATGCGCCGCTTCAAGGATGTGGGCACGCACTCCATCTCTCTTTCGCTCGACTCGGCCACCGCGGAAGGGCATGACGGCCTGCGCGGCGTTCCCGGGACTTTTGATCGAACCATGGAGCTGATCGCGTACGCCAACGAGATCGACTTGAAAATCCAGATCAACACCACAGTGATGGCCTCGAACGTGCGCGAATTGCCCCTGATATTCGAGCAGATCCAGCGGGCCGGCGCGGACGTGTGGGAAGTCTTCTTCCTGATCAGCGAAGGCCGCGGCTCACAGATGGTCCCCGCCTCTCCGCCCGACGTGGAGGCCGTCTGCGAATTTCTGGTCGCCTCCGCGAACTACGGGGTCACCGTGCGTACCGTGGAAGCGCCGTTCTTCCGCCGCGTGGCGCTGGAGCAGCCGGAAGAGCCCCGCGGGCTGGCCGCCGACCTCATCGCGGACCTGCGCGCGCGCCTGGGCCCGGCCACCCACCGTCCCCGCAACCGCAGCGCCAACACGCGCGACGGCAAGGGAATCGTCTTCATCAACTACAAGGGAGAGGTGACCCCGAGCGGCTTCCTGCCGACCGTGGCCGGCAACCTCCGTGAACAATCGTTGCGCGATATTTATTGCGACAGCGACATTTTCCGCCGGCTGCGCCAGGCCGACGCTTTCCAGGGCCGCTGCGGGATCTGTCCGCATCGCGACCTGTGCGGCGGATCCAGGGCCCGAGCGTACTTCGCAAGCGGCGACCCGCTCGGGGAAGATCCGGCTTGCGTGTTCCAACCGGACTGATCATTTCCCGCGGGTGATAGGCGGCCGGCATGCTCTCAGCGCAGGGCCTCCTCCTGGGTATCGTAGAGGGAAAAGAGGCGGGTCAGGCCGGTGATCTGAAAAACCCGACGGATCTGCGGGCTGGGGCAGATGATGGCCAACCGGCACCGGCTCTCACGGGCGTGGCGAGCGGCGGCGGTGATGGCGCTGAGCGCCGAGCTGTCCAGGTACTGGACGGCCACCAGATCCAGCAGCAGCGTCCGCCAGCCCTCGTCGATGGCCTCGTGAAAGGCCTGTCGCGCCTCCGGAGAGGTAGCCAGATCGAAGTCTCCGCTCAATCGGATGGCGCGCACGCCAGGGGCCGGGCCGTCGGCCTGAATGGTCATCACCGGGCGCTCGGACTGGGCACCGGAGGTCATCGTGCTGGCTCCTTGCAGGTTCTTACATCCCAGATACTAACTATAACTAAGGCGATGGGAGTTCGCCATCGAGTCCGCGCCCGATGCCGGTGTGCCGTTGACGCTTATTCCCGGCAGGCCTCCGGTCAGGTTAGGGTATAACCCACATGGACGAAAAAGCCAGGGCACGTTGGAGACTGGTCGTAATCCTCGCGATCCTGCTCGGGATCGCGGGCGGCGCCGCCCTTGGCGTGGGCGGCTTTACGTTCATCTACGCCCGGGGCGGCTCGTACATGACCGACGACCCGAAGGCGTGCGCCAACTGCCACGTCATGCGGGAGCAGTACGAGGGGTGGCTCCGCTCCAGCCATCACGCGGTCGCGGTGTGCAACGACTGCCACACCCCAACAGGATTCATCCCGAAGTACATCACCAAGGCGGAGAACGGCTACCACCATTCGCTCGCGTTTACCACCGGCGACTTCCACGAGCCCATCCGGATGAAGGCGCGCAACCGCGCCATCACGGAAAACGCCTGCCGCAAGTGCCACGAAAACGTGGTGGAAGCCGTCAACGGGCCTCCCCCGGGATCTGGTCCAGGGGGAGTGTCCTTTGGCGCCCCCCACCAGAATATGCAAAAGCTTTCCTGCATCCAGTGCCACGGCTCCGTCGGGCACCGTTAGAAAGAGGACCATCAACATGCCGACCAGACGACGCCTCATCGTAATCATCGCGGCCACGGCGCTGATCGCGGCGGTGATTGCCATCGGAGTGACCGCGCTGCTGGTCAACATCATGCAGCGCAAGCAGGAGGCGCAAAATCCCTTCTACAAGGTCGTGGAGCTGACCGAGGACACCACGGATCCGCAGATCTGGGGCAAAAATTTCCCCATGCAATACGACGGCTACAAGCGGACCGTCGACCAGGAGAGGACCCGCTTCGGAGGCAGCGAGGCGCACCCGCGCACGCCGACCAGAGCCGACCCCCGCTCGGTGGTGGCCCAGTCGCGCCTCGACGAGGATCCGCGGCTGAAGACCATGTGGGCCGGCTACGCGTTTGCCAAAGACTTCCGCGAGGACCGGGGCCATGCGTTCATGCTCGACGACCAGACCTACACCCAGCGGCAGATCGTGAAAAAGCAGCCCGGCACCTGCCTGAATTGCCACGCCTCAATGGTGGCAGCCTATCGCAAGGCGGGAGACGGCGACATTGTCAAAGGCTTTGAGAAGATCAACCACATGGACTTTGTTGACGCCCGCAAGCTGGTGGACCATCCGGTCGCCTGCCTGGACTGCCACGATCCGAAAACCATGGAGCTGCGGGTGACCCGCCCGGCCTTCATGGAAGGGATGAAGGCGCTCAAGGCGTCGCAGGGAGTGCCCGACTACGACGTCAACAAGATGGCCACCCGCCAGGAAATGCGCTCGTTCGTGTGCGGCCAGTGCCACGTGGAATACTACTTCAAGGGTGATGCGAAACGCCTCGTCTACCCCTGGCACAAGGGGCTCAAGGTGGACAATATCCTCGCCTACTACGACGAGGAGGGCTTCACCGACTTCAAGCACGCGAAGACCGGCGCAAAGGTGCTGAAGGCGCAACACCCGGAGTTCGAGTTGTGGAATCAAGGCCTGCACGCCCGCTCCGGGGTGGCCTGCGCCGACTGCCACATGCCCTTCAAGCGGGAGGGCGCGCTCAAAATCAGCGACCACCACGTGCAGAGCCCGCTGCTCAACGTCAACCGCGCCTGCCAGACCTGCCACAGTTGGAGCGAGGCCGAGCTGAAGGCCCGGGTGGAAACCATCCAGGAGCGCAATTTCGCGCTCCGCAACACGGCGATGGACGCGCTCGTCGACCTCATCGCCGACATTGAGGCGGCGCAAAAGGCGGGCGCAAAGGACGACCGTCTGCAAGCGGCGCGCGACGCGCAAAAGCGCGCGCAATTCTACCTCGACTTCGTGGAGGCGGAAAATTCCAACGGGTTCCACGCCCCTCAGGAAGCCGCCCGCATCCTGGGAGAGTCCATCAATTTCTCCCGCCTGGGACAAAAATCGCTGCGCGGGCTGCCGTTGGCACAACCGTCTCCGAAGTAGGGCTCCCTTCGGCGCCCGATGGCCGGGCGGCCTCGCGCACGGGTATACTTGGGAGAGAGGAGCTGAGTCGTCATGCCGCATCGCATCCTGGTTCCCCTCGACTTCTCCGAGAACTCGCTGCGTGCGCTGGACTACGCGGTCAATCTGGCGCACAAGATCCAGGCCGAGCTCGCTTATCGTGATTGAAAACCAGTTTCAAGAAGAGGCTCGTGAAGCACGCACAAACGCTCGCCAACGGTTGGATCTTCGGCCACCATCCAGAGCAGCGCTTCGTGGACAATCTGCTGAAAGCGGCACCAGTCCACGTCCGCGCCACCGCACAGGCGGCGCAGCCGGCACGACTGGCAGCGGGTGGCGCTCCAGCGCGGAGGGGGCGGCGCGCCGCGCACCGCGGCCAGCATCAGCGAAAATTCAGGGATGTGAAAGCGGGCGTGGCGGGCCTTGCTGAACGCGTCGGCCCGCCGTCCCATGGCCAGGAGTCCTTCCGCGAAAGCGGCTTGCATCGTATCGGAGACCTCCCCGAGATTGGGGCCGCGCGCGACGCGAAAAGTACGAAATCCCAGCCCAGCCAGAAATTCGAAGGCTTCGGAATAGTGCTCGGGAGCGTACACGTGCGCGACGGGGGCGATTTCCAGGCCTTCCTCACACAGCGCCAGGAGATTTCCCCGGGGAGGCCAGCGGAACGACACCGCCAGCGGCCCCTTGTGCGCGGCCAGCGTCCGCGCGTCCGGCACCGCGTCGAGGGTGACTTGAGAGGGCGCGCGGTGTTGGGCTCTGACTCGCTTCACCGAGGCCGTGCGGCGGCTGCCGTTGACCGTCACCAGTCCGCGCTCGTGCAATTTACAGAGCGCGTGCTCCTCGGCGATTTCGGCGACCCGCCGGCCCCTTGCCAGAGAAGTGACCAGCCGCACCTCCTCGGCATCGAGGAGCGCCCAGGCGCCGTACGCCGCATCCAGCGCCAGCACCTGTCCGTCGCGCCGCAGCAGGCACAGATCGGGCGCGCCGTGCACCACGGCGTCCCGCGGCAGCGCGCTCATGGGAGCCTCCAATGCGCCGCATAGACATCAAGCTGGGCTACAGCTGCAATGACCGCTGCGTGCACTGCGTGGTGGATGATTTTCGCGACATTCTGCGCGCGCGCGGCATGTCCCAGGACAAGCGGACCGAGCAGTTTCTCGCGGAAATGGAAACGAGCCGCGCGCGTGGCGAGGTTATCGTGTTCACGGGCGGGGAGCCGACCATCCGAAAGGATCTCCCGGTGCTTCTGGAGCGCGCCCGCGACCTGGACTACGCCATCCACATGCAGAGCAACGGGCGGCGCTTCGCAAATTCGGACTTCGCCGACAAAATCACCGCAATCGCGCCCATCACCTACTGCATCGCGCTGCACGGTCCGACCGCCGAGGTGCACGATGCGGTCACTCGCACGTCCGGCGCGTTTCATGATACCGAGCGCGGCATCCGCAACCTGGTGGCGCGGCGGCAGGTGGTTTCCTCGAAGATAGTCCTCTCGAAGCTGAACCAGTCGGTGGTATCGGCCACCGTCCGGCGGCTCGCGGAGCTGGGAGCATGCCACGTGAGCATCGCATTTCCGCACGCGCTGGGCACCGCGCGCAAATTGTGGGACGTCGTGGTGCCGCGCTATCGTGACGTGATGGAAGAAGTGCATGCGGCGCTGGATGCCGCCACCGCTGCGGGTATGACGGCGGACGCGGAGACGTTTCCGTTCTGCATGATGGAAGGGTACGAGCGCTTCGTCTCCGAGATCGCGCAGCAGCTTGAAGAATATGCCGAAGTGCGCCAGTACGGCGACGAGCGGGAAACCCGCGACTGGTCTGAGGAGCGGCTTCGCATCAAGCAGAAGTTTCCCCAGTGTCGGGGATGCCGCTACGAACCGGTCTGCGAAGGCCCCTGGACGGAATACGCAGAGCGGTACGGCGCGGAAGAATTTCGCCCGCTGCGCGGGCAGCGCGTGAACGAGGTGGCCGCATTCCTCGACGGCTCGTTTCGCCATGAGTTCCCCTTTCTGGATCTGGGGCCATGATAGTCTCATCGTGGATGCGTCCAACATCCGACGTCCGACCGATACCGCATCTGCCGCGCGCTCTGCCTGGATTCATGAGATGCACACGCTGACGGTATCCCAGGCGCGTGAGGGCGCCACTCTGTGTACCTTCGACGGGGTCCGCATGACGGTCATGGTGGATCAACTCTCCTGGGTGCGCTACGAGGCCGGCCGCTGAACGCGCCCAGGACCTGGACCTCGAGGCCGATGGGCGCCGCTTCGCGTCCGTCTACCAGGGCGATCCCATCGTCCCCCCGGATCGCGCGCGAGACGTGCTGGTGCAGTCCACGGTCGGCTGCAAGCACAATGATTGCACTTTCTGCACGCT
>Ga0194121_10007131_pt1 | contig 14670 bp, 17 predicted proteins | sample TA2MahCa50mmetaG_FD_148609 | JGI IMG/M metagenome (GOLD analysis project Ga0194121, IMG submission 148609) | Freshwater microbial communities from Lake Tanganyika, Tanzania - TA2015020 Mahale Deep Cast 50m | ecosystem: Environmental > Aquatic > Freshwater > Lake | place: Tanzania: Lake... | reverse complement strand
GTGGAGCAATCCCAGTTGGAATTATGGAATGGGTGGTTTTTATGGCTGCAGAAGTTATATGCTCTATAATCCTTTTTTGCCTCCTTATTGGGGCATGAATCCTGGATTTTCCATGGGTTGGGGGTCACCTTATGGCTTCAATCGTCCGTGGGGCTATGACCCATGGCTTTATGGTGGTTCAGGCTGGGGGATGTATGATCCCTGGGGATGGAACACGTGGAACAGTCCTTGGTGCAACAATTGGGGGATGAATTCTTATTGGGGTTGGAACAACGGATGGAACAATGGTTGGAATGGTTGGAATCATGGTGGATCCGGCATCTGGGTTTCTGCGACACCCGCACTCAAGCCGTCACCTACCCGAACAAGCCTGCCTGGATCTTCTTTGCCTGGTTTTGTTCAAAGAGGCAAATCAAGGGCTCCTGCGCGTGTACCGAATGCCATGGCGGGCAATGGTTTTTCGGGTCAATTATCGAGGGCAGAAAGTCAGACATTGTCCTCACGCGTTCGTTCGAGCCAATCAACCGTTGCGGCAACCCGTAACGGTTCCGGCCAAACGCGTCGAATGGTGGGCACGCAATCTATGGATCGTGGTGCTTCGGGTGATCGCAATACGATGAGAGCGGGAGTTTCAAGAACACTTCGCTCAACTGATCGCACGAAATCAGCCGATATTCGATACCCATACGCCACTCCTGGTACGGGCCGACCAGAGGATTTTGAGTCAAACCCGTCTCGGTCGGGTTCAGTAGGTTCTTACACCCCACGTTCCTATACGCCTTCTCGCAGCGGTTCATCCAGTACGTACACCCCACCTTCCTATTCACCATCTCGCTCTGGCTCCTCGGGAACAAACACACCACGTTCATATACCCCTTCCCGCTCGGGTTCTAGCGGTTCATCGGGTGCGAATACCCCACGAACTTCTACACCCAGTGCACCGTCACGTACAAACAGCTCGTTCGGATCAAGCACGCCGACCCGGTCGTATTCTGCTCCACGCTCTTCCGGATCGTATTCGCCTTCATCTCCATCAAGAAGCCGTTCCTCGGGATCGAATTCGCCTTCATCTCCATCAAGAAGCAGTTCGTCGGGATCGTATTCGCCTTCATCTCCATCAAGAAGCAGTTCTTCGGGATCGAATTCGCTTTCAACCCCATCAAGAAGCAGTTCTTCGGGATATTCTCGTCCATCCACACCTTCATACAGCGGAACTAGACCAACAACATCTGGTCGTCCACGATGAAGCGCGCTCATTTTTGGCCCCTAGCCTTGGCGGGTTCTGTCCTCTGTTCGAGTGCATCATTCGCTCAGTATGCGCTTGATCTGCTTCAATTGAGTCGGTTTCAGCCGGTGGGCTCTGCCCGGACAACGGCCTTAGGCGGTTCATTCGTGGCTTTGGGTGCTGATTGGGGCGGTGCTTCTTCCAATCCCGCCGGAATCGCAGGTTTTCATTCTTCCGTTTTGGGTTTGTCAGCCTCTATGGGCTCGGTAGGTTCTCAATCTGATTACTTGAACAACCGCACGCGCAGCAGTAGGGGGGATGTGCGGATTCCCGCTCTTGGTATTGTCATTGCAGAAAAACCGCAGGAAAGCGGATCGGGCTGGATGCGTGTGCATTATGGGTTTACTTTAAACCAAACCGCTGTTTATTCGGATCGATGGCAGCTTGATGGATTCAATAACAAGACCAGTTTGGTTCAGTATTTTCAGGAAGAGGCCAATTCAGGTTCTGCTTTTGTAGCCGCACAATTTCCCTTTTCAGCGGCATTAGCCGCCCGCACTGGGCTCATTTATCCTCAACGACCGGGCGATAGCACGTCATATTACTTCTCAATCGTTCCAAGCGGTGGTGTACGGCAGGAAGAAGAAGCACGCAGCAATGGACAAATGTCTGACTATCAATTTACCTTGGCAGGTAATTGGAAGAACATGATCCAATTGGGTGCATCGCTCAGCATACTCAGCGCACGATTTGATCGGTTTTCTTCATTTACTGAATCAGATGAAGCCGATAGCATCTTTGACTTTAAGTCGCTTCGGTATACGCAGAACATCTATTCGGTCGCCGATGGGTTTGAATGGAAACTCGGAGCCATTTTTAAGCCCTCAGATTTCTTTCGGTTGGGGTTTTCTTATGTACCCCCATCGAGACTCACTGTTGAAGAGGATTTTCAAACCGATCTTGAGGCTACGTTCGATTCGGTACCCACCTATGCGTTCGCATCATCACCTGTATTTGCCCCCTTTGTGTATAAATTTCGCAGGCCAGCCCGAACAAGCGTCGGTTTGGCCATGGTTTTTCCTAAAAAAGGCCTTATTACGGCAGGCTATGATTATATGTCTTTTCAACGCATGCGTGTGCGCACCGAAGGCCTCGATGCGGGTACTTCAGAATGGGCGCGCGGGGTGAACAGTGACGTTCGTAATTTGCTGCAGTCCACCAGTACCTTTCGTTTTGGCGCCGAAGGACTGCTCGGTCCGTATGCCTTGCGGATGGGCATGGCCTATACCACTACGCCATTTGTGGCAGAGCTCAATACCGGTGGAGGAAATCGGGCACTACGGGAGGTATCCATGGGGGGTGGTTACCGAAAAGATCCGTTCATTCTGGATGTATGCATTACGAATCGTTCCTGGAATGTGTACCATGAACCGTACAGCTTATCGATACCGGCTCCTAATTTTGGTGCAAGCATTCGGCAGTTCCGCACGGAATTGATATTGAGTCTTGGAATGCGGTTTTAATCGTGCACCGATTCTACTCCGTTTTCATTTGTTCTGCAATTTGCTCGAGCATTTCCAACGCTGTTTCATGCGCATGATGATCCCCCGTTTTTTCTGAGCAACGCAAGGCCTCTTTTGTGCAATGAAGTGCATTGATAAACTGTTTTTGCACTAAATACAACTCCGCCAGTCGTTGCCAGGCAGGCAGATAATCTGGATGTTCTACTAATAGATTGCGCCATATCTCTTCGGCTCGTTGCAGATCGGCTTGTTTCTCCCATTCGAGTCCAAGTGCATACGGTAAGAATGGCTCCTGAGGGTTTTGTCGGATCAGTAATTGAAGTCGCTCCAAACGCTCATTTCTTCTACTTTCATGCATCATTTATCCTTATTTTTGTGCTTAATTTCGTACTTCTTTTTTCAAAAATATGAATATACTGGTCTGTCTGAGCCAGGTGCCCGACACAACAACACGAATTGTATTTGCAGCCGATGGGAAATCACTCGATAAAAACGGCGTTCAGTTCATCATCAATCCCTACGATGAATTGGCACTAACCAAGGCCCTTGAATTGAATGAGTCATTGGGTGGTGGACGTGTAACAGTGGTTCATGTCGGTCGCGCCGACTCAGAGTCTAATCTTCGTAAGGCCATGGCTATAGGCGCTGATCAAGCCATTCGGGTAGACGCGGATGCAACAGACGCGATTCAGGTAGCCCGTGAATTGGCTGCAATCGCATCCAAGGATCGTTATGATCTGATTCTTTGCGGTAGAGAATCTATTGACTACAACGGCGGGATGGTAGGGGGCATGTTAGCTGAATTGCTGGGTTTGCCGCTCGTCAACATCATGACATCCATCAGCAGCAACGGCACAGAAGCTGAGGTTTCGTTCGATGTAGACGGGGGTAGGGCCTATGCACAAGTCGCTCACCCCTTTGTGGCCACCTGTCAAAAAGAACTCACTGAGCCGCGCATCCCCAACATGAGGGGCATAATGATGGCGCGCACCAAACCTTTGGAGGTCGTTGCAGCATCGGTCAACGCAGAACAAACACAAGTATCGCATTACGAGCCGCCTGTGGCCAAATCGGGTTGCAGGTTTGTGGATGCGGGCGATATGGATCAGTTGGTCTCGCTCCTACACGAGCAGTCAAAAGTCATTTAACCATAGAATTAAAACTAAATCACGATAAAAGGATGTCTGTACTTGTTTTCGCTCCTGTTCAGGATGGTATATTAAAAAAGCTGGCATTAGAGGCTGTGTCTTTTGGGGTTCAATTGGCCCATAGCTTGCAGTCAAATTGCAGCGTACTTTGTTCATCTGAAGTTTCTGCTGAGGCCCACCAGCAACTGCAGGAATTAGGAGTCGCGCTATGCCTCAAAGCGGAACATGACTTAATGGATGTTGATTCGGTGGTTCATGATCTCACGCAAGCTGCGTCAAGGGTAGGGGCACAACAACTTGTGATCTCCAATACCTACTTAGGAAAGTCTGTAGCCCCCCGTTTGGCCGTACGTTTGGGAATGCCACTGGCCTCGGGGGTGATTGACGCCCCGAAAAAATCGAATGATGGTTGGGAGGTTCGTCGGTCTGTCTTTTCTAATAAGGGCTATGCTTACCTTCAGATTCATGGTCATTCCTGCGTCATGGCCATTACCCCCAATTCCTTTCCCATCGAAAGCCGCTTGGTTGGTGAATGCAAAACAGAAGCCTTAGCAGTTCCTTCCGACGGGCATCAAAAGAAATTTCAAGTGAATAGGGTCGATCGTGTGGTTGGTAAAATTCCCTTAACAGAGGCTGAGCGCGTGGTTTCGGCCGGACGCGGGTTAAAGGGCCCCGAAAACTGGCATTTGGTAGAATCTTTAGCGGCAAGTCTCGATGCAGCCACTGCTTGTTCAAAGCCAGTCAGTGATATGCACTGGCGTCCGCATGAAGAGCACGTTGGTCAAACGGGCATCACCATTAAACCGGATTTATATATTGCCATTGGCATTTCCGGGGCCATTCAACATTTAGCCGGTGTGAGTTCGAGCAAAGTGATTGTGGCCATCAATACCGACAAAGAAGCTCCATTTTTTAAGGTGGCTGATTATGGTATCGTGGGCGATGCCTTTGATGTACTGCCGCGTCTAACTGCAGCTGTTCAGCGCTTTAAGGCTTCTCACGCCTGATGAAGAAAATTGAATTGGAAATCGTTGCCCTTTCAGACAGCAACACCTCGGCCAACTCCTATGCCCTTATTTTGGGCGAGAAAGGGGGAGGACGTAAACTGCCCATCATCATCGGGGGTTTCGAGGCACAGGCCATCGCCATTGAATTGGAAAACATGAAGCCTGCGCGCCCGCTTACCCATGATTTATTTAAAAATTTTGCCTCTGAATTCGATATAGAGATAGAAGAGGTGGTCATAGCTGATTTGAGGGAGGGTATTTTCTACAGCAGATTGCACTGTCGGCAAGGAAACGAATTCAGACAGATCGACGCCCGAACTTCAGATGCCTTGGCGCTTGCTGTTCGTTTTGGCTGTCCTGTTTATACCTTTTCTCACATACTGGATTCAGGAGGCGTTATATTGGATGCGGATCGCGTGCAAGAACCCTCGGATGCGCATGCAGTCATCAATAATTCAGAGGATTTGATGGCCAAAGCCCCTGAATCGAAGCCTTCCCCTTATCGCAAATTAGGATTCGCAGAGCTTCAGGAACGGCTTCAGCAAGCCGTTGATGGTGAGAACTATGAGGAAGCTGCACTCATTCGAGATGAACTAAAAAAGAGAGGATTCATTTAACCCTTTTTCTTATTTCCTTGCGTTTTTAAGCTTCTTTTCCTTAGGTTTGGGCCATGATGTTGTCTATACTCAATGGTCTGATCGGCCTGGCATCTCTGCTCGCCTTACTCTATTTGTTGTCTGAGAACCGAAGGTGCATATCATGGCGCACCGTATTTCCGGCCCTTGGGCTACAATTGTTGCTCGCTGTTTTGGTCATGAAAGTCGAAGTGGTCGGATATGCGTTTTCTTTGGTCAGTGGTTTCATTGTTCAATTGCTTGGTTTTTCGCGCAAGGGAGCAGAATTCCTGTTTGGGGGCCTGGTAACATCTGTTGATGCATACGGTTTTATATTTGTTTTCCAGGTGTTGCCCACCATCGTTTTCTTTTCGGCCTTTACCAGTCTACTCTATTATTTGGGCGTACTGCAACGCATTGTATTTGTTTTTGCCTGGGTCATGAACCGGCTCCTCAAGATATCTGGAGCCGAGAGTTTGGCCGCTTCGGCGAACATTTTTATGGGTCAAACTGAGGCACCGTTGCTGATTAAGCCCTACCTCAATCGAATGACCCGATCGGAGATTATGGCGTTAATGACCGGCGGAATGGCCACCATTGCCGGGGCTGTCATGGCCGCATACATTGGATTTTTAGGGGGAAGCGACCCCCAGGCTCAGGCGTTGTTTGCGCAACATCTACTCACCGCATCCGTAATGGCCGCTCCAGCAGGAATATTGGCTGCTAAGATGCTTGTGCCAGAAACCGAGGCGTTTTCCGCTGATTTGAGCGTTCCCCGCGAGACCATGGGAGACAATGTACTCGAAGCGGTGGCCACGGGCACCACCGATGGGGTGAAATTAGCGGTTAATGTGGGGGCCATGCTCCTGGTTTTTACCGCACTGATGGCGATGTTCAATTATATACTCCAACACTGGGTGGGCGGGTGGACAGGCCTAAACAGCTGGATCGCCCAAACAAGCGCGGGGCGCTATGATGGCTTGAGTGTGCAATTGGTGTTGGGCATGTTGTTTGCTCCGATCTCTTGGCTCATGGGTGTGCGGGGCGAGGATGTGCTCTTGATGGGGCAGTTGCTTGGAGAAAAGGCCATTCTGAATGAGTTTGTGGCTTTCACAAGCCTCTCCGAACTAAAAGCAGGCGGTGCATTTGCATCAGAGCGAACCATCGTGATGGCATCCTACGCGCTGTGTGGATTCGCTAACGTTGCATCGATTGGCATACAGGTTGGGGGTATCGGCGGATTAATTCCCGAACGAAGGACTTTGTTCTCTCAATTGGGTGTGAAGGCATTAATAGCGGGAACAGCAGCATCTTTGTTGAATGCCACCATTGCCGGTATGTTGCTTGGAATCTAACAGCGTTATCGGCCGAGGGCCTTTCTCACAGTCTGTCCAATATCGGCGGGAGAAGCCACAACGTGCAGGCCACATTCTTCCATGATGCGCATTTTCGCAGCAGCAGTATCTTCGGTGCCACCCACCACTGCTCCAGCATGGCCCATTCTTCGACCAGGGGGGGCCGTTTGACCGGCAATAAATCCAACAACGGGTTTATTCAATTTTGAATCACGAATCCAACGGGCGGCATCTGCCTCCATTTGCCCTCCGATCTCACCAATGAGCACAATCGCTTCCGTCTCCGGATCTGAGGCGAATAACTCAACCGCCTCCCGCGTTGTAGTTCCAATTACAGGGTCTCCACCGATTCCAATGGCCGTAGAAATACCCATTCCGGCTTTTACCACTTGATCCGCTGCCTCGTAGGTCAGTGTACCCGATCGTGAAACAATCCCGACATTCCCCTTTTTGAAAACGAAGCCTGGCATAATGCCCACTTTGGCCTCCTCCGGGGTAATAATGCCCGGACAATTGGGGCCAATCAGACGGCTGTTTCTTGAACGCAAATATTCACGTGCAGCGATCATGTCACGCGTAGGAATACCTTCTGTGATGCATACGATCACTTCTATGCCCGCATCAGCCGCTTCCATAATGGCATCTGCTGCAAAAGCCGGGGGAACAAAAATGATGGAGGTGTTCGCGCCGGTTTTTTCCTTGGCTTCAGAGACCGTGTCGAAAACAGGTAGGCCCAGATGTTGTTGTCCTCCTTTTCCCGGTGTTACACCGCCAACAACGGGACTTCCATAAGCGATCATTTGTTCGGCGTGGAAGGTTCCTTCATTACCTGTAAAACCCTGGACCAAAATTTTCGAGTACTTATGCACCAAAATGCTCATATAGCTATAATTAATTAAATAATAATGTATTATAATATTTTATAAATTGAATGACCATGTTCGAGGTATTCGCTTGCGAAGGTCGTTAAAAAAAATAACTATTCAGCCCGGGGGAACACAAAACTCAGGCGGTATGACCGTTACTCTGCTTGCGAATTTGCTTCAAAAATGCTGTCGCAAATACGAAATCATTCAATTCCTGGCAGTCCGTATCCATAATATGGCCTTTGCTCCCTGTCCACAACATCTTTCCCTGATACAGGAAACAAATGTGGTCCCCGATTTCCATCACCGAATTCATATCGTGGCTGTTTACAATGGTGGTAATGCCCGATTCCAAGGTGATTTCCCGAATCAGCTCATCGATCTTAATAGAAGTTAACGGATCGAGCCCTGAATTGGGTTCGTCGCAGAATAAATATTTGGGTTCAAGAGCGATGGCCCGGGCGATTCCGACCCGCTTGCGCATTCCCCCGCTGAGTTGACTCGTATGAAGCTTGTTGGTGCCCGCTAATCCGACCCGTTCCAAGCAGTGGTTGACGCGTTCCATTTGCTGCCGAGTGGTTAGTTTGCTGAACATTTGAAGTGGGAACAACACATTTTGTTCCACATTCAAGGAGTCGAACAGCGCTGAATTTTGAAAAAGCATGCCGATTTGCTTCCTGATTTCAGTCTTACCCTCCAAATCTAAGTCAAAAAAATCGCTTGTGCCGTAGACGACCTTACCTCCGTCGGGTGAAAATAGGCCGACCAAAATTTTCATCAGGACCGACTTACCGCTGCCACTCGACCCAATGATCATGTTGACCGTACCCGGCTCGAAGCGGGCCGATAAATGGTGCAAAACGGTTTTTTGCTCAAATCGCTTGGTAACGTTCAATAGTTCAATCATCTCACAAGAGCAGTTGAGCCAATACGTAGTCGGCAACAAGTATAGCGACGGAACTGTAGACCACGGCTTGTGTACTGGCCTTCCCCACCTCCAGTGATCCACCCTCCACAAAATAACCTTGATAGGCAGAAATGGATGAAATAAGGAAAGAGAAGGTGATGGCCTTGGTCATCGAGAAAAATAAATTGTAGGTTTGGAAGGAGGATCGGGCCCCTTCTACGAAAAGTTTATAGGGTACTATACCAGTGAGCTCGCCAACGACCATTCCCCCCGCTGTACATAGGCTGATGCTGAGCACGATTAAAAGGGGTATGGTGAGCAGGGCCGCCAAGATTTTTGGGCCAATGAGGTATCCTGGGGCATTGATTCCCATGATCTCCAGGGCATCGATTTGCTCAGTGACCCTCATGGTTCCGATTTCTGAGGCAATGCTGGAGCCAATTTTCCCGGCCAAAACCAATGAGGTAATGGTTGGCCCCAATTCCAGAAGACTACTGTCGCTCACTATTGCACCAATGACGGATTTAGAGATCCAACTGGCAATGAGTTGATAGGCGGTTTGAACCGTGGTGACCGCTCCTGAAAAAACGGCAATGATGGTTACTATTCCAATGGAACCTACGCCAATAGAATACATCTGCCGGATGAGCTCCCGGGTATACAATAATTTATTCTCAGGCTTTTTGAAAAGCCTGCGCAGGAGCAGTAAGTATCGGCCCAGGTGGTAGAAAAAAAACATGATGATTGAACAAGCAAGGCCAAAAATACGGGTTTATCAGCCATATTTGGGGCATGTCTCATAAAAGTATAGCAGTGGTGACCGGCGCCGGAAGAGGCATTGGTCGTGCGGTAGTGCTCCGATTGGCTCAGGGTGGTTGTTCGGTCCTCTTTACCGCCCGAACGAAATCTGAACTTGATTCACTGAAGTCAGAACTCGAATCGCTGTATCCCCATCAACATTTTGCTTGCGCGCCTTTCGATTTGGGCAATCGGAATGATGTTGCACGGTGTGCCGACTGGATCAGAAATGAAGCAGGCGATCGGCTCGATATACTGGTACACAATGCGGGTCTCTTTCTGCCCGGTTCCTTACTCGACGAGCCTGATGATCAATTTCTATCGCTTTTGGAGGTGAATGTTTTATCGGCCTACTACCTCACACGCGGACTAACAACGCTCATCAAAGCCAGTCGCGGTGCACATCTTTTTTTCATGTGTTCGACCGCCTCGATCAAAGCATACCCCGCTGGTGGTGCTTATGCGGTGAGTAAGCATGCGCTCCTTGGTTTATCACGGAGCTTGAGGCAAGAATTGATGCCCTATGGCGTCGGGGTAACCTCTATTTTACCGGGTCCTACCTACACCTCAAGTTGGGCCGACAGTGGGATACCCCAAGATCGGTTCATGCGCGCAGAGGATATTGCCGAACTCATATGGACATCATGGAAGGTAGGCGCCACCTCAGTGGTGGAGGAACTCTTGCTGTGCCCCATATTGGGGGATATTTAGATTTCATATTGTATTTTTATTAATTCTGCCATCCTAATTATTGTTATGGGCATCGGGTGCTTATTTTTGCGCGAGAATGTCTACGACCCAAATCAGTCTTGAACTTCTTCAACTCCGCGCTTTGGTTACCCAGATGGGCGATCAGGTGCGAGAGCAGTTGAATGCCCTTTTGCTTGTTTTGGATTCAGGAGACTCCGAGGCCATCTTGGAAGTTGAATTGGCTGAACGCCAATCCGACGTTTGGCACAACCGCATTGAAGTTCGATGTGAGCAGGTTTTGGCCTTGTTTGCTCCCGTGGCAAGAGACCTAAGAATGGTTTTTGCCATCAATAAGATGGCTTCAGATTTGGAATACGTTTCCGACAGTGCGCAATCGGCCGTTGGCTTTTATCAACGGATCACGACAAAAGGAATGCGTCGTCCCCCGGTCGATGTGCCGCTTAGTGAGATGATGCGGCTCATTTTATCGATGTTCGATCATGTCATGCTGTCTTTTGAAGAAGAGCGCCGGCCAGATGTTGATGAACTGGATTGGATTGAGCAACGGGTGAATCGTTTAAATACGGAAACGGACATCTTGCTGGCTGGGTATCTGCGTGGAGGGGTAAGTGAGCAAGAGGCATTGAATGCACTGATGTGGTTATCGGTTGTTCGTAAGTTGGAAAAAATTGGGGATTTTCTGGTGTCGTTGGGCAGCCGTGTCACGTACTTTATGGGCACATCCGATCCGGTAAACGGCAGCTATTTTTGATTGACATCCATTTTATTTTTGTATTATATTTGGTTTTACAAATCGTTACTTGGATGAAGAAGATTTTTCTATTGTTTATACTTTCCTTGAATGTCTTTTTTGCTTCTGCACAAACCAAGATCTATAAGGGGAACTCGACCAGTTATTCTGATTGTTTGTTTACCGTAAATGCCGAGAAAGTGTACCACGGAAATTCCACCAGCTACTCCGATTGCCGATACACATTTGATGGGGATAAGGTGTATAAGGGTAATTCCACAAGCTATTCCGATTGTTTATTCACCATCAGTGGCAACAAAATCTACCGGGGTAATTCAACTTCCTACTCAGATTGTTTATTCACCATTGGTGATGGTAAGATTTTTAGGGGAAACTCGAGCAGTTATTCGGATTGTTTACTCACTGTGGAGGGTAAGAGAGTTTATCGTGGAAATTCCACCAGCTACTCCGATTGCATCGCAACGGTCGATGGCATCCTGAAGTATTTCTTGGTTGCCGTTTTGGTTGGGCCCTACTAGGGTCGGAAAGTACCTTGATTGGAATATGCCAAAAGCGCCTGTTTCATGGATGCCTGTGCCTTTATCTGAGGCGGGATGCGATGAAGCGGGGAGGGGATGCCTGGCAGGTCCTGTGGTGGCTGCATCGGTCATCTTAGGTGATGGCTTTGATTTGAGCCTCGTGGCGGATTCCAAGCAGTTATCGGCCAAAGCCCGAGAAAAGGCCCGTCGTTACATCGAAGAACATGCGGCCGCTTTTTCTGTTTTCAGTTGTTGCAACGAAGAAATCGACCGCATCAATATTCTACAAGCATCGATGAAGGCCATGCATGGTGCGGTAGAACAGTTGGGTATTATTCCGGCCCGTTTATGGATCGATGGGCATTATTTTGTGCCTCATGAACATATTCCCCATACCTGCGTGGTGGGAGGGGATGCTCAAGTGGCGTGCATCGCAGCGGCCAGTATTTTAGCCAAAACCTACAGGGATGCATTGATGCAGGACTATCATGCCCGTTATCCCCTTTATGGATGGGATGTGAATAAGGGATACCCCACCAGCGGTCACCGAAATTCAATCGTTCGGCATGGGCCATCGCCCCTGCACAGGAGAAGTTTCCGATTCGAAACCGGGTAAGGTCTTTCATTTGGCGCGTGCCTGCGAACGGATCCAGGCCATTTCTCGGTAGACCTGCCGCACATCAAGAGCAGGTGTTCCGAAATACACCTTTCCACCCTCTATGGATTTGGTGATGCCCGACTGACCGAGCACTTCTGCCCCATCTCCTATTCGGATGTCCTTTTGAACACCGACCTGTCCCCACAACTTCACCTCATTTCCGATGATGGTTTTGCCGCCTATACCCACTTGAGCCGCCATCAAACAGTTTTTGCCCATTTCAACACCGTGCCCGATGTGTACCTGCGCATCGAATTTGGTGCCCGCACCAATAATGGTGTCGCCACTTACCCCGCGCGAAACAGTACAACCCGGACCCATTTCAACGTCGTCGTGGATGAGGACGCGTCCGCACGACAACAGCTTATCGTAACCTTCGGGTTTGCGCTTAAAGTAGAAGGCATCCTGACCAATCACCGTATGCGCATGGATGACCACGCGATCGCCAATGCAGGTGCCCGGATAAATCACGACGTGGGGGTAGATCAGGCAGTCGCGTCCGATCACCACTCCGTCGCCAATCACGGCCTGCTCCATGATTTGGGTGCCAGGACCGATTTGAACATCGACGCCCCGATAGTATCGATCGCCTATAATGGGCGTAGGTTGGTGGTATCTCTTTATTAATTTATTGAAGTCATCAAAGGGATGATCGCTGATTAACAAGGACTTATTGTTTCTATCTTCTGGCTCCTGATCCATCAGAATAAAATCTGCTGCCGAGTGAAGGGCCTTCTGGTAGTATTTGTGGAAGTCAACAAAAGTAAGGTCGCCCGGCCTGACTTTATGGATTTCATTAAGCCCCATGATGGGGGCATTGGGTTCGCCGACATAGCGACACCGCAGAAAATGTGCGGCTTGCTCGAGGGTAATCGGATGGGGTAGTTGCATAAGAAAAGAGGTCAATGCAAAAATAGGCTTCAGCGGCGATATCTCGTATTTTTGCCACATGGAACCAACATTAGTACGCACCCCTTTGCACGGTATTCATCTTCAATTAGGCGCGCGCATGATGCCATTTGCTGGTTATGACATGCCATTAAGCTATTCGGGCATCCGAAATGAACACCTCAGTGTACGCAACGCCTGTGGCCTGTTTGATGTGTCGCATATGGGACAATTTATGGTAGAGGGCATCGGAGCCTTGGCTTTTTTGCAGTACATCACCACCAATGATGTGGCGCGTCTAAAAATCGGACAAGCGCAGTACAGTTGCATCCCCCATGAAGAGGGGGGCATAGTCGATGATCTTTTGGTGTACCGAATGGCCGATGAGAAATATATGTTGGTGGTGAATGCTTCTCGGGTTGAAGAGGTTTCTGAGGTCTTGAAACGTCATGCGCGCCCTGATTGTTCCGTTCATGATCGCTCGAAAGACACGGCCCTTTTGGCGCTTCAAGGGCCATTAGCGGTTGATGTGTTGGCGTCATGCACCAGCGAAGCCGTTCGCGAATTGGCTTATTACCATTTCTGCACGGGTACTGTGGCCGGGGTAGAAGGGGTCATCATCTCTGCTACGGGCTACACAGGCGCAGGTGGTTTTGAATTGTATATCCCGGAGTCATCTGCGCAACACGTATGGAATACCCTCATGGAGGCGGGTGCATCTTATGGAATAATGCCTTGTGGATTGGGCGCCCGGGATACTTTGCGATTGGAAAAAGGCTACTGCCTTAATGGGCATGAACTGAGCTATACCAGCGGACCTGTTGAAGCTCGGTTGGACTGGATTGTTCGCTACACTAAGGATTTTATGCACAAGGATTTGCTCCTCAGTAAGAAAAATGGAGGTTGCAGTCGCTATCTAGTGGGTTTTGAGATGATTGATAAGGGAATCCCCCGCCATGATTTTGAGATTTTAGATGCTGCAGGCAACGTCATCGGGCGGGTAACTTCAGGATCGGAATCGCCATCAACAGGAAAGTTGATTGGGTTGGGATTTGTGGATGCCGAGCATCAAAAGGAGGGATGTAGTTTGTGGATCAACATCCGCGGCAGGAATCTCAAGGCCCAAGTGGTGAAATTGCCTTTTGTCTGATGAAGAACCGCACGATTGAGGTTTGTTTGAGTCCACTTCTATCGGGATGCCATGATTTTTCTGGTAAATGTGTCGTGATCATAGATGTACTCAGGGCCAGCTCAGCCATCATTACCGGTCTTTCCCATGGCGTTTCTGCTTTTAGACCGGTTGCAGAGCCTGACGATGCGGTGTATTGGGCTCAAAAAGGATACATTCCCGCAGCAGAACGTGCTGGTCAGGTCGCCGAGGGCTTTAGCCTGGGCAACTCTCCTTTTTCGTACCGTGAGGGTCAATGGGCCGGACAAAAAATAGCGCTCACAACAACGAATGGTACCCGGGCGCTTCTTTTGTCGCTGGCTGCTGAGCGGATCCTTATTGGCGGATTCCTCAATCAAAAGGCGGTAGTTCGGCAGCTTCTTCGGTTTAATGGAGATGTTGTGTTGTTCTGCGCGGGTTGGAAAGGTCAATTGAGCTTGGAAGATACCTTATGTGCCGGCGGATTTTTGGCCTTATTGACCGAACATTTTCAATTGACAGGTGATCCAGCTGTTGTTGCCCTGGACCTACAC
>Ga0194121_10007119_pt1 | contig 14690 bp, 2 predicted proteins | sample TA2MahCa50mmetaG_FD_148609 | JGI IMG/M metagenome (GOLD analysis project Ga0194121, IMG submission 148609) | Freshwater microbial communities from Lake Tanganyika, Tanzania - TA2015020 Mahale Deep Cast 50m | ecosystem: Environmental > Aquatic > Freshwater > Lake | place: Tanzania: Lake... | reverse complement strand
AGCAAATGATGTCTTTTTTATACTTACAATAGCATTTGAATTTGCAGAAATTTGTGTTGTAGCAAAAGCATTTTTCAATATTGAGACTGTAAGGCTTGAATTACTAGAAATTGCTATTGATGCCCGTCTTATGCCTTGACCAAGAGTAAGCGTTGCGCCATTAACATTAAGCAAAGCACTAGCCAATACGATTCTTTTTGCTACAGCAGTTACGCTGCTTTGAACTGCAATATTAGATCTAATTTGTAATGTAAAGTTTACATTAATTGAAGATGTAATAGAAATGATACTGCTGATTTCTTTACTTTCATCTGGGGTAAAAAAATCTAGTCCGGGCTTAAGTGGTTCAGAAAATGAATAAAAACCAAAAGTCATATTATGCCTCTGATAGAGACATTGTTACATCATAATATGCGCATTGCCCAGGAATGTCTCTCCTGATTAATACTTCTGAATACGAATCAACATGCACTATCGTATTATAGAACGGTTTTGCTGGATCTAACTTAATTGACAAAGATACACTTGATGGAGTTCGGGCAAGATCATAAAAAAAATCCCTTCCTTTTCGCCCGTCAATTGTTTTCTCTTGCTTATCGGGTAAATATTTAAATGATAGATTATATAAATTTTTATTATTTTTTATAAATCTTCTTTTATTGCCATTTGCTAAATCTAAATCAACAGAATTGAATTTATTACTAGAATTAAAGGTACGACCGTGCTCTGTAACCTGCTGTCCATTGATTACAAGAAGATGTGTAATTCCGGGTTGTTGATTTTGTATAGTCATTACATCCCCTGATTAATTCCATTGTACGAGGTAAATCTACGCGACTCTAACCCAGCCAATTTTTGATTCTTGGGGAGAACATTAACATTGTATTCTTTCATCATTGAGTTAAACCATTCTTCTTGACCCACAAAGTTCTCAACTTGAATATTTACGGTGCTGACATTGTTGGTCACTGGCGCTTGGACAGAACCTATTCTTGACGCTGGCGGTGCAAATCTATAATTATTTGATGGCATCATTGGTGTTGGGATCTTCATTTGCCATTTTTCTCCGCCCAAACCAGGCTGATTACCCCTTGGTGGTCCCCAGCCACCCATTGGTGGTAGCGGCATGGGGATAAGCGGTCTGCCCCCTCTCGGCCAACGTTCGTTCTTTTTCCCCTGCTGCTCACCGTATTGGCGAACTTCTTTTGATGGCGGCACAATTGGTGGCTTTGGCTTATTTGCGTTTATTGCGTTTAGTGCAGGAATGCCAATATTTCTAACGGCATTTGCATTCAAAATATATTCACCACCATGCAAAGTTGCGGGAACTGGCATAGATGGAGCCCCTTTTACAAATCCACCTTTTTTAAAACCTGGCATATAGCGCATCTTTGTTGTAATCAAATGGTCTTTAAGAGTATTTAATTTACTCATATTTTTACCAGTGACATTGGCTCCGCCTCCAAAATATGAGCCATCAGAACCAGGCATTCCTCTATAAAATCGAGATATTCTATCGATTATAGAATTTAGAGATGTTTTCCCTTGGAGATATTCTTCAACCCCAATTCCATTACCATTCCATGTCTTTAACAAGTACTGTTCTGCAATTTTTTCCTGAACTTCTGGTGTATATATAGTGTTAAGATCGAAGCCAGCAAATATTGCCCTACTCTTTAGCAAATTTGGAAGATTTTGATACTTACCAACAGCCCCTGTTACATTTTTATTATTAAATGACTCAGCAAAGTTAGTTGCGTAATTTATGACATCCCCAATTGTCATTTCTGTTAATTTCACAGATGAAGGTGCATTTAATGGATTAATTGCATTGTATGGATCAGAAATCCTTGATGTCTCACCAGATGAAATAAACTGATTAAGTTTTCTAACTGCTTGATAATAGGATTTAATTTTAAATTCATTTGTATCAAAAGACATAGCCTCTGCTCTATTTGGAGAGCCTAATAGTGTTGCGCCCAAAGCACCAAGACCAATTGCTCCCCCCGTAATTAAGCCAAGAATTTGCTCTGGGGAGTAAATATTTGAAAGATCGGAGATTGGTCCGCCAAACGCTCCAGGGATTCCCAATCCCTGGTTTGCTAGTCTTCTAATTTTAGGATCAAAAGGTCGCATCACATCCATTAATTCATCCATGCTCCGATACGGCCCAAGATTACCGGTTTTTATTGGGCTGTATATGCTTATTGGCGCTGATCCAGTAAGCATTGGGATATTCACACCCGATGTCAGTATTTCTGCACCACGTAAATTCAAAATATTTTGCAACATATTATATGGAGTTATTAGAGATTTAGCTTCATTTGTGTATCGACTAGTAAATGCGTCAATTAAATCAATGGCAGAGGAACTCATAGATTGATCCCCTAGTTCCATTGCGTTACTCGACCAGGGATAAACTGGCATTCCTCTATGATGTGAAAATCTTTGAGCAAAGTGGGAAACGCTGCCAGATGCCACGCCAACAATATCTTGTGCAATAAATCTATATCTTTCTGCATCTAGTAGACTAAGTAATGATTTTACATTCAGTCCTGGTGCTGTTAGAAAATTATTGGGGTTAAAACCAGCTGCTTTAAGGTTAGCATGAACTTGGTCAAATATCTGAAAAAGTTCTTCCAACGCAGTGGGTAATGGATCATTTGGTCCTAGAGTAAAATTTCCACCCGTGAGAACATGTGGGTCAAATGCTTGGCTAGGATCTGACAAATGCAGCCCCGCTTTGTGTCTTCTATAAAGATCATGAAACATTTTTATATGACTGTATCGACCAATTTGCCCTCCGGGAAGTTCCGACCCAATTGCATTAAGAAATTCAGACAAGCTTGTATTTTCTTCAAATCTAAAAAGATACTCTCCTAGTCTAGTAGGAATCATGTGTCCAGATCCCATATAAAATGAATCAGTAAACATATCATTCCTTAATATAAGATTTCCTTCTGGACCGCTGTGTGGATTTGGCAGAGGAACTCGATTTGAATCAAGAGCTCTAGCTCTTGACCATAATATTTTTAAAAATTCTGTCATGCCAAAATCATTGACTAAATCACCTGTTGTACCGCGTCCAAAAAAATGGTCAACAGAAAAAATTTTACTTTTTTCTATCTGGTGCTTTAACTTACTAACAAGTTCTAAGCTATTACGAGATCCCATACCTTCAGCAAACAAAGGTGGTTGTCCAAGAACTGCGCTTTCGACGAACCCCGTATCTCCGCGATACGTTTGAAATTCGCCAATTATTTCTTTAACGGCCTGCCACATCTCTCTAGATTCTAATATTTTAGCAGTGACTTCTGGATTCGTGGCTCCAATTGATCTCAAAAAATGAGATCCACTTGGTGATTTTGCTATGTATCCAATAACATTTGCCAATGCATTATATAGTGCTTCATGTTGTTTAATTATGTCAAGTACGTCCCCGCCACCCCGATGAGGAAGGTAGGCTGGGAGATTTAATTCTCTTGTAATTTTATCACGATATAATACTTTCAAAGTGTCCATACTAAGACTTCTATTTCCCATAAAATGTCCTGTCAAGAGATCATGAAACATTGTGTCACCGCCCATTATATCCGCAGATGAACGTATTGGAATTGCTTGCTCAATGACACTGGAACCACCTGTTCCTGTTGGCGACCGTGCTGCAAGTACACTTCTCATTGCCACATCCAGTTCCACTTTTGCGGTATCTAAGATATATGATGCTATTTCACCACGAGTTGATACATTAACACCACTTGAGACTTTTCTCTTTAAATTGTTGACAATGCTTTGAATTTCTCTGGGCTGAAGAACTGCCTTCAGAACATCCTCTTTTGCCTTTAAGAATCCTGCGCCGAGCTCGAGCCTTCCAAAATCTTTAAACAGCGAAAGATCAAATCTAGTCGCAACATTTTCCCTGCTTATCAGCTCATCAATAAAATTTGTCCACCAAGGAATATCAATGGTTTCTTCAAACAATTTATCTACAAGTTGATGTTCATAACCTCTTCTTGCCAACAGTTCGCTGGCAGAAAGAGAAAGAACCTGGTCGCGCTGGCCAGTCCGAACCCCTTGATATTTTTTAGTAACAACACTCTTAGCCATTGCTTTGTACACTGATTCATAATCAACCGGTGGTCTTGCAGAAAGCTCATCGGCAAAAGCATCAAGAACGGGTGCATAGAATCGGCGCATTTCAATATCTTGAGAAGAATATTTAAAAATGCCTTCAATAAAGTCTTGGAATTTTGCCACAGCTTCTGTATGGGTATTGGGATTACGAGCCATATAAGCCGTTGAAGCAATTGCTTTTGGTTCCGGCGCTAGGGCCCTTACAGTATTTATCCCTTCAACCCCAGTCATTTCTGGTGGAATTATAAATGGCTCATCAAAAAATGTTCGACCCGATACTTCATTTATGTAGCGCTGCACCAATTTTGGTGACAAACCATATTGCTTTGACAATAATTCATAGATTTCTCCAGGGGGCATTCCCCCAGCTCTAAGATTCCATTGTTTTCTTAATTCTATTCCCAATCCAGCCATAATGTCTTCATTGTTTATAAACGAGAATCCACTGTCTGGGAATAAACCGTATTCCCCCCTTGTCATTTCTAATGGATGCTTCATTCCAACATTTACTGGATAATTTACTCCACCAAGCGAAACTGTTTTAGGCCGAAGAGGTCTGTTGATTCGACCCATACCTGTTTCTATTTGCATTTGCATTCTTCCAAGAGGTGTACTTACATCATCTGGTGTAAAGCCTGGTGGTAAAAATTCACCCCAGCCCATCAAATCACCTAATGTGGCATCAAGTTTATAGTAGGGCATTGTTTTTGCCACCTGCTCTGTGGCTTTGGTAACTCTAGGAATGAGCATCCCTTCTTGCCTTGCTAGACCTAATGCTAGCTTGATAGATGTTGATGATGGCAATTGGAGTTGTTGGGCTGCCAAAATTTTTTCCCAAGGTTGTTGAGCTATAATTTTCAACCTTGTAAATCTTCCGGGGAAGTATCCAAGGTAATCTTGAATCCAAGTTGAATCAGATGCATAGTTTCTAAGAATTTGATTTCTTCCTATTTGAGTAAGGTTACTAATTGAATGTACTCCATCCATAGAAAAAGAATCTCTTGGGAGTTCGACACCATGCGCTGCATACATGTCTGGATGGAAAACGGGAATAACTGGATCTGGAAGAGACAAGCCAATTCTATTGAACGCCATTTGAGCGTCTGGATCTATTTCTTGCTGACCAGCCTTAACCGCTGGAGCACCGTAATTACCCAAATCTGGGTCTCCAAAGAGTTTTCGCCTTACAAAATTCCTTGTAACGGTTTCCTGAATATGAGGCCCCACAATTTCTGGGTGGGCAGCAGCAATCATGTCGTAAATTGGTCTTGATGTGTAATCGGGATTAAACTGATCAACTAATTCTGGATATAGTTTTTCATAGTATGCCAATACTTTATCATAGTCATGCAGGTACTGCCCGTACATCCCTTGTCGAATATCAGTTACATACTTAGCTTGTTGATTATATAAAAATGTTTTAAGATCATCAACTAGGTGAGTGGAATCTCTTCTTGCTGCAAATCCAGTTGATTCTGACCAATTTTGTACGCCAACCATATAGTTATAATAATCCATAGTCTTAGACCCGCGAGCATTACCGTGCAAAACTGGCTCTAGAAGTTCATTTAAATCTATACCCATCGGATTTCCACTATGGATAATGCTTGATCTATAAAATGCTTCTTCAATTATTGCCTCTTCAATTTTTAACTTTTGTGCAGCAGCGTATTGTTGAGCATAGGCTAATTCGTTCTGTTTCATAACTTGCCAATTTTGCCAATCTGCTAGGCTATAAAGACGATGGGTTTGTCTATAAGCCGCCTGCATTATTGAATCAATATACGGATCTCGTACTGCTGGGTATGTTGGGAAAACTTCAAATCCTTCCCTAAATAAATTATATTTTCCTGCTGGAAGTCTTATACCCCCAAATGGAAGGGCTACAAAGTTTGTATCATAACCCAATAGCGTATTTAGTGAGCCAGGGTTGTATTTAAGCAAGTCTTCTAATTTAGTGATAATAAAATTAGCGCCTGGTACATTTGGTCTCCCGAACATCGTGCCGCCATGCACAATATGATTAAGAGCTGAATGCATCGTGTGTCTGTCAATTGCTCTTCTAGTATTAGGATCATGCGTAAGAGATGATCTTGAATGTAGAGTCATAGAGCCATCTGGTTGAATCTTGAACATTGGGAATTGACCCAATTCTTCTCTAACAACCATAGTGTTACCAAGATTAAGCCTTTTATCAAAAGGCTGTTTTGCTACCTTTTTTGCAATTGCATCGATTTTAAGCTTTCTTACATCTTTTCCAAAATTAGCTAATTGATCAAACATCGATTTAGCTTCTGCATTTCCATTTGCTGCATTCAATGCAATATAATCTATTTGTTGTGGAGTTAAATTTTCACCAAATTTGGGAATTTTACCAATAAAAGAATTAAACTCATCCAAGGTTATATTTTCAAAGTCATCGTTATAAGATGTAAAATCTTTCCATAAATCATCAACTGTTTTTACTCCATATTGTGGATTTTTGGCATAAAATGCCAAATCATTCTCAAGTCTTTTAGCCCATGTTTTAGCCATCTCCAAGTATTCTCTAATTGAACCTGGCGCACCTTGAGCATGTGCATAATCATAAACAAATCCATATGCTTTTTCATCAACCTGAGATGGAGAGAATCTATCTGTTATAGTCTTCATCTTATGCTCTGCCCCCAGTGCAGAATTATAGAAATCTCGAGTTGCAATCCCTCCCCCAGCATGCACATGCCCTAATGCTGTATCAAGTATTTCATACGGTTGAGCCTGCACCAAAGTTGTATTTCTTGGTAAGTCTGGAAACACTTTTAGGGCAGTTGCTGGCGATCCGACATTAAATCCAAAACCGACTGGTTTATTCCCAACAAGATTTGGTAGGGGGTTAAAATACTGTCCTTCAAGAAGAAAACCCTTTTGAGAAACATCTGCGTGTGCTGTTACGTCTTCCATCCAGCCCCTTACCCATTGCCCAGTTGTCTTTGTCAAGTCCTCATCAAGGCGACTAGCGCCAATAACTGTTCTACTACCACTTACAACCGTAATTGGATTTTGTAAGTTTTGATTAAACAAAGATACTGGAAGGCTTCTTCCCGATGCATCCCCCATGCCTAAAGCAAGAGGTTTAGAATGAATTGCTTGTATTACGGTATTCTTAGATACGCCTGGAAGAAGTTCGTCCATAATTCCATTAACGACCGGATTGGTGATAATCTTACCAGCGCCAATTGCAGATTGACCACCTCTTGCAGTAGCAATAAGATCTCCTTGCCTTATGATTGCTTGAACAGCAGCATCTGGGTCAAATGCTTTAAATGTTTTGTATGCTGTTAGCATATTTGGAAGAGCAGCCCTTGGGGTTTCTTTGCCGACTGTTTTTGCCCAAATATTAAGAGCGCCTTGTCTTATTCTTGGATTACTAATATCATACATATTTTGCAAGAAGGCTGTTCCAGTTTTTTGTTTATAATAATTAAATAATTGATTTGTTGCAAGTTCTTTTGCGTATTCTTGAGAAATTTCTCCACGAGCACCTTGGGCAAGCGTTCTTGCAATTGATGCCTGCAATAAATCATCGCCGGTTGCACGAATCATTGAGCCAATAAACGCTTCGCCTTGTTGCGCTACCCCTTGCTTAACAAGGGATTTGAGTGATGTTGTCACTAGAGGTTTGGCAAGAGCGGATCCGCCGAGGGTAAATATTGTTCCAACATTCATGAGATCCTCTACTAAATTGATGCCCATGTATTTCCAGTCGTCAAGCGTGGGCATTTCTCCAGCCCCAAGTAAAGAAAGACCAACTTGACCAAGAGTTCTTGCAACAGAATTTTTACCCCAAATTAAATTCTTACCAGATAATGTTCTCCCAAACCCCATAAGTATTTCTTTTGGCAACTCAAAAAGAAGACCAGGTATTAGATTTACAGGATTAAAAAAGTCTTTGCCGCCTTTTAGTATTTGAGAAAGCCCTCTTTTTCCTAATTCTGTATTACCAGTAGTAAGACCCCCTATACCTCTACCGACTCCCATCACGATATTACCAGCACCCTTAATTAGATTAGTCAGTGGGGTTGAACTTTGTGGTGGAACTTCTGGATTCAATGACGAGCCATCGGCACGGCGAGGGGTCATATCAACAATTCTCGGCAGCAATTTTCTACCAGAAACGTCTTGCCTTAAAGATTCAGTACGCTGTTGTTGTGCAGTATTTATTGCTATTGCATTTAGTAATTTTCTACCACCGGCATCATCTCTCAGACTTTGTATTTCTCTCATTACTGTATTAACTTCTTTCTTTTTTTGAGCAATAACTTTTGCGGCGGCAAAAGGCTCTTCAATTCTTTCAATAATTCTTTTTGCACCGGCGACTCCAAGTGAACTGACTAATCCTGTTTGAATTTTTGGATCTGCTAATAGCGTTTGAGTTCTTTTTATATTTGCCTCAATAGCATCTGGTAGAGACGATGACCCACGACCTGACATGGCGGAAGTCTTGGCAGCAGCCAATGTTTTTCTTTCTGCCGCATCCGCTGTACCAATTAATAGATTAGTTTTTGCATTTGTTTTTGCAGCAGCCAATGCTTGTCTTTCAATTCGATCTGGTACTCCAACCAATCCACCCTTTTTAAATTTTGGAATTCGTGGGTCATTAAGTTTTGCTAATGCGCCAAGACCAACTCTTTTAACCGCATCGGCATTAATAATAAATTCACCGCCGTGAAGAACTGCAGGAATGGCCTGTTGCTCAGGAGCATTTAAGAATCCAGATATTCCATATGGCGTTGCTTCAAGTCTACTACTACCCGGAATTGGACCACCCTCAGCTCTTCGTATAGCCGTAGGATTAATCATTCTTGTTTCAGTAAAGCCAGCCCTTCCTTGCGGCCGTGGGAAATTGCCATATGGCAATCCTGGTTGGGCTTTTCCATAATTTATCGTTTTAAGATTTGCTATGGCTATCGCATTGACAATTTGATCAACACTAAGCCCCCTTACGACCGCATCTGTACCATGTATTCCTCGAAAGCCTGCTACTGCTGTGTCTTGAATCCTCATAAATCGATTGAATTCTGCTCTCTCAAAAGGATCCATATAACTTCCACCAGGATCACCAGGAGTACTACCACTGGCAGCATCTTTTGCAGCATCAATTGCTGCCTTAAGCGCTATGTATTTTTTAATTGCAGGATCAAGACTAGCAGCAAGACGCTTCATCAAATCTGGGTTGAGTTCAACCAGATTTTGGAAACTGCGCAGTATTGTTTCATTGCCATCTACAATTGCATTCTTAAATACAGTATGTGGGTCTGCTTCATCTAGAGCTTTCTTGTATGGTGTTAAGAAAGCAGTCTTTGTTTCTTCAAGAAGCGATGCGAAAATACCCAAAACGCTAGTTTTCAAACCCTGAAACGCGGCAGTCATTCCAGTATTCATTGCATTTGCTGCATCTGTACCATCAGTTGCCATTGCATCATTTGCGCCCTTTATACCTGATGTTATCGGACCATATTTTTCAATTATTGAAGCAGTATTGTCTCCAAATGTATCACCAATGTCAACAAGCATCCCGAGCGTAATTCCAATAACTGCATCTGCCATCTTTCTGGTGACACCCAAAATCGTTGCTTCATCTTCAGAGCCAAGACCATATTTTGCTTCTGCTAGTTTTACTAACTCATCAAGTGGTGTAGTAAAAGCACCAATGGCATTTCCAAAATCGTCTACAACATTTGGCATTTTTTCATTAATCGTCGTTGCAAATTTTACAAACATATCACCAAATTTTACATTATTATCTTCTGCAGTTTTTGTTGTCAAAGTTTGCAATTCATTAAGTTGTGCCGTGTATTGCTCAAGGGTTACTGGGGCAATTCTTGTAATATGCTCTGCTGCCTCTTGGAATTTTTCAATGGATTCATCAAAGAATTTACCAGCAAGCTCTTTGGCATTATTGATAGCCTCCCTTAAAGCGTCAAGATTTTCTTTAGCAAGTTCTTTTCTCCGGCCTTCATCAAGCGTAGATATTTCTTGTTGTGATTCTTTGGTTGCCTGTTGCTCTTCAAGATCAAGAATGCGAGCATCATCAATTCTTCCCTCATAAATTGCTAGAGCCCTATTTCTTCGGTATTGCTCTCCTCTTAGAGTGGCATCATCAATTATTTTCCGCCTATTCGTCTCATATTCTTTCTTTTTTGTCAACGACTCCTCTGCTTTTTCAAGCTTCATCAATGTATTTATCTGAACATCAAACACTTTAAGCGCAGACTCTTTTTGTTTGTTTAATGCCTTTAGCGAATCTGATATAAATTTCTTCAATGAACTGGCGAATCTATCAGCAATAAAGTCTTGCAATTTTTGAACGGCATCCATAATGCCTTCTTTGATTTTGCCTGCAATCTTCTCGTTAGCGTCTTCTATTGGAGCATCTCCAAAAGCATCAGAAATTGCTTCACCCGCCAATTCACCCTGCTCCTTTGCTGCCTCTGGAACTTTCTTATCTGACCTTATTGCACCTTGAGATGCTTTAATTCCTAAATCTGCACCTTTTTTAAGACCTTTCTTTAACGTATCACCAACAAAATCAACGCTTTTTTTAGCAAAATTCCCAACATTGTCAATAACGCCATTAATCCCATTCGCAGCTTTTGATGTCATGTTACTGACAAAGCCACCCACATTTTTTAGAGCATTATTAATTGGATTTGTAAACCTACTAAGACCCGGAATTTTACCTAAGAGATTTACAACGCCTCTAATTGCTAATAGTACGGCCTGAATCAGGCCATTTACAATTCCCTTAAAGAATAATGTTACAATTCCTTTAACCAATGCAAGATTTATAGAAATCATAATCTTGGCAAACATTTGCCATAGACTAATTATTCCCGTTGCAACTTGTGAAACCGCAGCAATTAGGAATTTAAGCGCTCCTTTCCAATTCCCCTTAAATAACTGTACAACCGCCATTACAACATTTACAATTCCATAAAGGTATGGTTTAATAACTTTTTCAACAAGAATCTTTATAATACCGGCAACAAACTCAATCGCTTTTGCAATGCCTTCAAATGCTTTGGCTATTCCATTCCCCGCCTTCTCTCCTTGGTCTCCACCAGTACCAAATGAAGCAAACAAATCTTGAATTGGTCGTACAACTTCCATTGCTGCATCTTTAATTAACCCAAATGCTCTCTTAAGAGCATCCCAGGCCTTGGTTGCGCCCTTAATCTTATCCATATTTTTAACAACTAAAAATACAACAGCAGCAATACCAGCAATAATTGCACCTACACCAGTAAACAATAGAGCCATTCTAAATAATTTTGTTGCAATAGTTGCTAATTTCATATTACGAACAAAGCCGAGAGTAGCTATGGCAGCCTTTTTAAGCCCAGTTGCATTATTTGCAACACCATTATTAAACACCATCGCTTTTGCGTTATAGGCTGCCAGTGCGGCGGTCGCACCCTGCATTGCTTTTGTATGGGCTAAGAAAGAGTGAGTAGCAGCCCCCGCGCCGTGAATCAGACCAGCGCCGGGGGCAGCCATAGCTGCTCTTGCAGCAGTTCCCGCCCTACCAATTGCACGAAATGGAGCCATTGCGCGTTGACCAACGGCAGATGTTGCAATTTGTGTTCTTGCTATAGCTGAGCCAATGCCACCTCTTGCTATCCTATTTGCTTGATCTTCTGTAATTCTTCTACCGCCACGAACAAATTGAGTTCCCATTCTGTCAGTGGCGATACCTGCTCTTTCAAAATACTGACTTCTTGCAAATATTGATTCCTGCCTTCTAACTTGAGCAAGCATTCCTTCTGTACGACTTGCAAATCTTCCAGTTGACAGAGGGGAGCCCAGTTCAGTTGGGGTAACACCGGCAAGGCCGTGCGCTTCAAGTATTCTTAAACCCTCAACAACATTTTTTGGAAGAAATCTACCAGTCGAACCCCTGGCTCTACCACCCGTCAGAGGTGCTTTTGTACCTTTTCTAAATTCATCGTGAGCCATCCTGCTTTCTCTTGCAGTAAGTCCTGCAGTTCGCATTGCTTCTCTTTTTGCATCATCTAACAATCGAGCCTTTCTTGCCGGTGTCATGGCTTGAGGCAGTACTGGAATTCTACCAGCAGCAGTTGGTCTTAGAGCCGCATCACCTGCACCCCTTCTACCAGCTGTCGCCCGTACAAAAGCCTCATAAAACTTATTCATTGATGATCTTGCAATATCAACAGATCTGCCTAGACCTTGAAAGCTTTGCTCAGCAGTTCTTAATTTTGGAAAAATTCTTGCCATGCCCAAGCCAACATTACCAATAACAGATTGTAATGTGCCAACAGACAAAATAATTGGCCCTACCACTGCTAAAAATGAACCAAGAGTTGTTATCATATTTATAATAGATTGCCTGGTTCTTTCAAATTCTGGAGACACCCACTTTTCATACATCTCAACAACTTTTTTAGAAATTTTATCAAGTGTGGGAGCAAGTCTTTGAAGAATGTCTATAGCAAATAATTTAAATGCATTTTTAACTCTTTCAACAGCAGTATATGTACTTCGTAATGTTCTTTCAAGTTCTTGTTGAGCAACCTGCTGTGCATTTGCAGCGCCAGCAAGTTCAATCATCATGGCTCTTCCAGCCTCATGTTTTACTTCAGAAACTATATCTATTCCTTTTGCTTGTTTTGCTTCCAGAATAAAGTCAGAAGTTGCTTTTCGCATTGCTTTTGCATTTTGAATATCAGCATGTGTTATAAATTTTTCTTTACCTGGCTCTAATTCTATTAGTTGACCAGCATATGCGGAAGCAATTCTAGCAACAATACCAATATCTTTAAAGCTCCTAATCGTCTTTGGAACAATTGTGGTATTGTAATTCGAGAATCCCTTTACGGCGCTTTCGGCTGCCCTAGCGAGCTGAACTTCAGCACTTGTTGAACTACCCTTTATCCCTCGGAATTGAGTATCAGCCTTTTGCAATTCTCTATTAAAATCAGAAAGTTGTTCAATTGCCAAATACATTCTTGGACCTTGACGTTTTTCAAAAAGATCTGACATCAATCGGAGAGCGCCTTCTGAATTATTTGCCATCCCGGTCATTGAATACTTAACTCTATCAAATACTTTAACAACTGCATCTAGACCAGTTAAACCAGTTCTTGTTGACAATAAGAATTCATTTTGTTTATTTTCTGCTACACCATACTGCTCGGCTAAATCCTTAAGGGTCTCAACATTTTGTTTTGTTGGCGCAAGAAGTCTCTGAAGTGAAACCTTAATTGAGTTTGCAGATGCACCAACATCAAGACCTGCTGCTTTCATTGGGGCAAGCATTGCCGCGGCTTCTGTCATTGACAAGCCATAGCTTACGGCCATAGCAGAAACTTCTGCAAATGCCTCGCCAAGATCCTTGAGAGTCAGTGCCGTTGCGTTTTCGATTGCATTAAACAAATACATTTGTGTTATAGACGCTTCAATTGCTTTTTGTTCTCTTCCCCTTGCAGTTGTTACTTTACTGAGTGCGCCTGTTAACTCAAGAGCTCTTCGTGACTGGAAGTATAGCGCTTGCGTTAAATCTTGCGCTGGTCCAATATCCATATTGCCAAGTTTTTCAATTTCTAATGTAAGTTGAGTTAATTTTTGAACATTTTCTGAAGCCGTTAGACCTAACTCACCAAAGTCTGCACTAATTGAAGCAACTAGATCTTTTGATACAGCAAATTTTAGAGACATGTTAGTAATTGCTTTATCCATATTCTTAAAATTTTGGACCATGAGCTCAGCTTGTTTTATTTGTTCTGGGGTTGTTAAGTCTTTTGCACTTATGTCATCCATAGTCATGCCCATTTGTTTTTGGGCATCAGTAAGGCGATAAATTTTTTGTGCCGCAACATCCATTGTTGGAGCAAGGTTTTCCATGACCTTTGTAATTCTGACCATTTGTTTTTCAACAGCAAGGAAGCTTTGCAATCCAAGTTTGGCAAATGCTGCAATTGGCAATGTAAGGTTAATTAAAAGGCTTCTACCAACGAACTGGGCATCTTTGCCCAATTTTGACATTCTTAAAGAAATATTATGAAAATCTGAACCAATCGCCCTTAGGCGCATCCCTCTAAATGTTCTAGAAAATGCTTGTAATTGTCTTGTGGTATAAGCAATCTCTCTACCCAATTCAGTGGCTGAGCCACCTGCTAATACATAAATATTGCGAAGATTGTTTATATCAGATTTTAATTTTCTTGATTCTAAGCTTAAGACTTTTTGATTTGCCGCTAATTCTCTAATTGATTTAGCATGTTGATCTACACCACGAGATGTAATACCCAAGGCTTTATGGACAGCCTTGGTATGAGCATCAAGCTTGGACATTGGGACAGAAATGCCCCTGAGGGTATTACCAAGATTTCTAAGCGATGCACTGAGATTGCCAATCTGCTGTACACCCTGCGTGTGTACTTGTATTATGACATCAACATCGGACATAATTCACCATTTTAAATTATGACATAATAATGCAAAAATAGCAATAAAACAAGGATTATTTATTGTTCTTTTTCATATCCTAAGGATAG
>Ga0194121_10007111_pt1 | contig 14701 bp, 14 predicted proteins | sample TA2MahCa50mmetaG_FD_148609 | JGI IMG/M metagenome (GOLD analysis project Ga0194121, IMG submission 148609) | Freshwater microbial communities from Lake Tanganyika, Tanzania - TA2015020 Mahale Deep Cast 50m | ecosystem: Environmental > Aquatic > Freshwater > Lake | place: Tanzania: Lake... | reverse complement strand
CGGCACGCCGATGTTACGGGACGCCTGCCCGCTCGACAACCGGACGCCAGATGGGGGACGCGAGCTGCAGGGCGCAGGATGCGGGCCCTCTGCGGGCCGCCGGACCGCAACTCGGTCACGCAGGATCGTCCGCCCTTGATCCGCGCGACGGATTGCGCTTGATAGAGAACGACTCGTTCGCGGGACCGGACGAAACGAGGAGAGGAAGCGCCATGCGGCCGAACAGGATCAAAGCGATGTGGAAGGCCGGGCGATGCGTGACGCTGGGCTGGCTCTCGGTGAGCCACGGCTTCACCGCCGAGGTCATGGCGCGCCAGGGCTTCGATGCGCTGTGCGTCGACCTCCAGCACGGCACGTCCGAGATGAACGATGTCGGGCCGATGCTGCAGGCGATCTCGCAGACCGATACGGTCCCGGTCGTGCGCGTCGCCTGGAACGAGCCGGCCGCCATCATGAAGGCGCTCGACCTCGGCGCCTACGGCATCATCGTGCCGTTGGTGAACAATGCTCAGGAGGCCGCGAAAGCGGTGGCTGCCTGCCGCTACCCGCCGGTCGGCATGCGCTCCAATGGGCCGGTGCGTGCCGTCCACTACGGCGGCGCCGACTACGTCGCCAACGCCAACGACGAGATCGTCGTCATGGCGATGATCGAGACCAAGGAAGGTATCGCCAATCTTGATGCCATCTGCGCCACGCCGGGCCTCGACGCCGTCTACATCGGGCCGGCCGACCTGTCGTTCGCCCTGGGGCTCGCCCCGCGCGGCGACAATCCCGACCCGCTGCACATGGCGACGTGCGACAAGATTCGGGCGGCAGCGCACAAGGCCGGCATCAAGTGCGTCATGCACTGCGCCAGCGCCGCCTTCGCGGCCGGTGCGGTGAAGCGCGGCTTCGACATGGTGATGCTGACGTCGGATCTCTCCTGCATGATCGCCGGCGCCCGCCAGCAGCTCGACGAGCTCAAGGCCAAGACCAAGGCGGGCTGATCCAGGAGAAGAAAGGCGCAGCCGACGCGGCGATGGTCATCGATCTTGCCGCCCGGCAACTCGACGGAGTGTCGGTCAGCTCGGCTGGATTGGCTGTTGGCTTGTCCCGACCATGACGGAGCGGAGCACGGTCGACAGCCCCTATGAGACGCGGCTGGGTCGAGTGCCGATACTGCGATCGCGGCGACGCCCCGGCCGTACCTGCGCTATGAGGGTGCTATCTCGGGCCAGGACAACGCCCATGCCATCACCGCCGGCCTCCGCATGACGTGGTGATCGCTCACACCAACCAACCGTGTCCGGCCGCGCTCGTGAAGTCGAGCGGCGCCATCAGATCGTTGCAGTCGGCGTCCCCACCGCCATACTGATCCTCGAAGCCCCAGGTGTTGAGGCCATAGTTCCAGAGATGGCCGACTTTCGCGCCGCCCTTCAGCAGCGTGGTCTGGGCGAAGTTGCCGTAGCCCGGACCGGATAGCAGCGTGCCGCCGCTGCCACCTAGCGCTGAGCAATTCGTCAAGTCCTCGGTGCAGAGGTACTAGAGTTTCTTCGACTGACGTTTTCCGCCGCGGGACAGGGGGAGCACCATGAAGATCGCGAGCTTCGAGACCATCACGCTCCTGGTTCCCGAGGATGATCCTTTGGCGAATATGCCGGAGGAGGCAGGCCGCAAACGGCCGATCGTGGCGCTGCGGCTGCGCACCGCCGACGGCATCGAGGGCATCGGCGTTACCCTCTATGGCGGGCGGCTGACCAAAAGCCTGCACGCCGCGGTCGAGGATCTGGCGGCGGCCGTCGTGGGCGAAGACCCGATGCGCATCGAGGCGATCGTGGCCAAGCTTCGCACCGGCGATGCCGGCGGCCCGGGCGGAATCTTCACCCTAGCGCTCGCCGCGGTCGACACCGCGCTGTGGGACATCAAGGGCAAATCGCTCGGCCAGCCGCTGTGGAAGCTTTTGGGCGGCCATCGCGAGCGCGTGCCGACCTATGCCTCGGGCTCGCTGCGCCGCGGCCTCACCGACCAGCAGGCCGAGCGGGCGGCGCGGACGCTCGTGCAAAAGGGCTTCCGCTCGATGAAGACCCAGATGGCGCTGCCCGGTCAGCCGACGCCGGCTGACGAGGTGCGCCGCGTGCGCGTGGTGCGCGACGCCATCGGCCCGGGCATCGAGTTGATGTGCGACATCAACCAGCGCTGGCGGCCCGAACAGGCGATCGAGATCGGCCATCGCGTCGAGCAGGCGGGCGTCGGCCTGTTCTGGCTGGAGGATGTGACCGCGGCCGACGACTATGCCGGCCTGGCCCGCATCACCGCGGCGCTGAAAACCCCGATCGCCGGCGGCGAGTATGTCTGGGGCATCGTGCCCTTCCGGCACATGATCGAAGCCCGCTCGGTCGACATCGTCATGGTCGATCTCGCCCGGGTGGGCGGCGTCACACAATGGATGAAGGTGGCCGGCATGGCCGAGGCCTTCAACCTGCCGATCGTGAGCCACGTCATGCCCGAGATCCTGCTCCATATGGTGGCGGCCTGCCCCAACGGTCTCACCGTGGAATACATGCCCTGGATGCTGGCGCTTTATCAGGAGACGCCGGCCCTCGATAAAGGTGAGCTGGTGCTGCCGCAGAAGCCGGGGCTGGGATTGGCCTTCGACGAGCGGGCTATCGCGGCCTTCCGTGCGTAGAGCGAAAGGCCGCGCCGTCCCGAGGCGGGATTCGGCTGGAAACGGCGACGGCCGACTTGCTCTCCGGCGTGCAGTCCGCTTGGATACGCCGCCATCCATCGAAGAGGGTCGGGGAGACGCCGCCGCATGAGTGAAATCCAGTATCAGGCTGCAAAAACCGTCAAAGAGGCGGTGAAGATGATGCAGGCCGCTAAGGGCAAGGGCTACATCCTGGCCGGGGGCACCGACCTTCTGGTGCAGATGAAGTCGGGGGCCCGCAACCCCGGGGTGATCATCGACGTCAAGAAGATCCCCGAAATGGTCTCCGTCACCGAGAAGAAGGGCGCCTTCACCATCGGCGCGGCGACACCGGCCGCGGTGATGGGCGAGCACAAGAAGCTGCGCAAGGCCTGGCCGGGCGTGGTCGAGGCCTGCAACCTGATCGGCTCGACCCAAGTCCAGGGCCGCGCCTCGGCCGGCGGCAACCTGTGCAATGCCTCGCCCGCCGCCGACAGCGTGCCGGCGCTGGTCGCCGCGGGCTGCATCGTCAATATCGCAGGCCCCAAGGGCAAGCGTTCGGTGCCCGTGGAGAAGTTCAACACCGGTCCGGGCCGCACCTCGCTGAAGCCGGGCGAGATCGTGGTCAGCCTCACCTTGCCGGCGCGGCCCAAGAAGTCGTCGGACGCCTATCTGCGGCTGATCCCGCGCACCGAGATGGACATCGCGGTCGTCGGTGTCGGCGTGTCGCTCACCATGAAAGGCGACACCGTGGCCGATGCCCGCGTCGGGCTGGGCGCCGTGGCGCCCACCGTGCTGCTGGTCGACAAGGCCGCCAAGGCGCTGGTCGGCAGCAAGCTCGATGACGCGGCGCTCGCCGCCGCCGCCAACGCCTGCTCGGCGGCCTGCCGGCCGATCGACGACAAGCGCGGCACCATCAAATACCGCACCAAGATCGCCGGTGTGTTGCTGAAGCGGGCGGCGCTGATCGCGCGCGATCGCATCAACGGCATCGAGCATCGCGGACATCGCCCCGTCTAAGGGCCCGGTTTCAAGAGGACATCGTTCATCCCATGGCCAAGATCCACGTCAACACCACCATCAACGGCGCGCCGACCGAGTTCCTGTGCGACGCCAACCAGACCCTGCTCGATGTCCTGCGCGACAATCTCGGGCTGACCGGCAGCAAGGAGGGCTGCGGCTCGGGCGACTGCGGCGCTTGCAGCGTCATGGTCGACGGCCGGCTCGTCTGCTCCTGCCTGGTGCTCGCGCCGGAGGCTGCGGGCGCCAAGATCGAGACCATCGAAGGCATGGCCGACGGCGACAAGCTGCACCCGCTGCAGAAGAAGTTCGTCGAGATGGCCGCCCTGCAATGCGGCATCTGCACGCCGGGCTTCCTGATCGCGGCCAAGGCGCTGCTCGAGAAGCACGCCAACCCGACCGAGGAAGAGGTCCGCTACTGGCTGGCCGGCAACCTCTGCCGCTGCACAGGTTACGACAAGATCGTCACCGCGGTCCTCGACGTGGCCGCTGAAATGAGGGAGTCCGCACGATGAGCCAAGCGCATCGCCCCAACATGGAAGGCAAGTACAAGTGGATCGGCACCCGGCCCGATCGTCCCGACGGGGCCGACAAGGTGACCGGCCGCGCCCGTTTCGGCGCCGACTTCAACCTGCCCGGCCAGCTGATCGGCAAGGTGCTGCGCTCGCCGCACGCCCACGCCGTCATCAAGTCGATCGACGCGTCCAAGGCCCTGGCGCTGAACGGGGTGAAGGCGGTGATCACCGCCCAGGACTTCCCCGACCAGGCCAACCTCATCGTGCCCACGGGCGAGATGCAGGTGAACATGCGCGACATCACGCGCAACATCATGGCGCGCGAGAAGGCGCTCTATGAGGGCCATCCCGTCGCCGCCGTCGCCGCGGTGTCGGAGGCGATCGCCAAGCAGGCACTGGCGCTGATCAAGGTCGACTACAAGGTGATGCCGCACGTCATCGACGTCGCCGATGCGATGAAGCCCAACGCGCCGATCCTGCACGATCACCTCTTGACCGAAGGCGCCAATCCGCCGGCCACCAAGCCCTCGAACATCGCCAAGCGCATCGAGTTCAAGAAGGGCGACGCCAAGGCAGGCTTCGCCCAGGCCGAGGTGGTGATCGAGAAGGACTACACCACGCAGGCCGTGCACCAGGGCTATATCGAGCCGCACGCCACGCTGGCGTCCGCCGCCGAGGACGGCCAGATCCAGGTCTGGTCGACGACGCAAGGCCACTTCCAGGTGCGCGGCTTCTGCGCCCGCCTGCTCGGCATCGAAACCTCACAGATCCGCGTGACGCCGACCGAGATCGGCGGCGGCTTCGGCGGCAAGACCGTGGTCTATCTCGAGCCGCTGGCCATGCGGCTCAGCCAGAAGTCGGGCAAGCCGGTGAAGATGACGATGGCGCGCGAGGATGTGTTCCGCGCCTCCGGCCCGGCGCCGGGCGGCAACGTCAAGGTCAAGATCGGGGCGACCAGGGACGGCAAGATCGTCGCCGCCGAGTGCATCGTCGAGATGCAGGCGGGCGCCTTCCCGGGCTCGCCGGTCGGGCCGGCCTGCATGTGCAGCTTCGCCTGTTACGACATCGAGAACATCTACATCGAAGGCTTCGATGTGGTCAGCAACCGGCCCAAGGTCGCGGCCTATCGCGCGCCCGGGGCGCCGATCTCGGCGTGGGCCGTGGAATCGACGATGGATATCTTGGCCCAGCGGCTCAAGATGGATCCCATCGATCTCCGCCTGAAGAACGCCGCCAAGGCCGGCACCAAGACGGCCTACGGCGTCACCTTCAACACCATCGGCATGGTCGAGACCCTGCAGGCGGTGAAGGACTCCGAGCACTACAAGTCGCCGGTCAAGCCGGGCTGGGGCCGCGGCGTGGCCGCCGGCTTCTGGTTCAACATCGGCGCCGATTCCAGCGCCGCATCCCATGTCGGCGAGGATGGCTCGGTGACGGTGATCTCGGGCAATCCCGACATCGGCGGCTCCCGCGCCTCGCTCGCCCTGATGGCGGCCGAGGAGCTCGGCGTCGACTACAACAGGGTGCGGCCGATCATTGCCGACACCGCGTCGATCGGCTTCAACTTCGTGACCGGCGGCAGCCGTGTCACCTTCGCCACGGGTCTCGCCGTGGTGAATTCGGTGCGCGACATGATCCGCGAGCTCAAGGTGCGCGCCGCCAAGATCTGGAAGATCGATCCGGAGGCGGTGATCTGGGAGGGCGGCATGGCCAAGCCTGCCGGCAACCAGGTCGGCAGCTTCGAGCCGCTCTCGCTGGCCGATATTGCCGCGCAGGCGGGCCGGACTGGCGGGCCGATCAACGGCCATGCCCAGCTCAACGTCACGGGCGCCGGCCCGGGCTTCGGCGTGCATTGCGTCGACCTCAAGGTCGACGAGGACACCGGCTGCGTCACCGTCGGCCGCTACACCGCGGCGCAGGATGTCGGCACGGCGATCCATCCCAGCTACGTCGAGGGCCAGCTGCAGGGCGGCGCCGTGCAGGGCGTCGGCTGGGCGCTGAACGAGGAGTACATCTACAACGCCAAGGGCCGTCTCGATAATCCGGGCTTCCTCGACTACCGCATGCCGGTCGCCTCCGACCTGCCGAAGATCGAGACCATCCTGGTCGAGGTGCCCAACCCGCAGCATCCCTACGGCGTGCGCGGCGTCGGCGAAGTGCCGATTGTCCCGCCGCTCGCTGCGGTGGGCAACGCCGTCGCCCGCGCCACTGGCGTGCGCATGACCGACCTGCCGCTGTCGCCGCCGCGCCTCAGCGAGGCGCTCGACGCCGCCCGCCCGCGGCGCATGGCGGCGGAGTAGAAGGACGCGAGCGGCGTCACCTTCATGTTCCTCTCCCCCCTTAGGGGGAGAGGCTAGGTGAGGGGGCATCGAAAGCTTGCGTAACCCCCTCACCCAACCTCTCCCCCTGGCGGGGGAGAGGAGCTTCCATCGCTCATGGTGAGGAGGCCACGATGGACTACTACGATCTCGGCACCTATAGCCGGCGCATCACCACCCGTTCCGCCGACGCCCAGACCTGGTTCGATCGTGGGCTGATCTGGGTCTACGCCTACAATCACGAGGAAGGCATCAAGTGCTTCCACAAGGCGCTGGAGCACGATCCCGGTTGCGCCATGGCGCACTGGGGCGTGGCCTACGCCTCGGGCCCGAACTACAACCTGCCGTGGCGGCTACAAGATCCCAAGGGTAAAGCGCGCGCGCTCGCCGCCTCCTATGACGCCATGAAGAAGGCCGAGGCGTGCGCCGCGGCGGCGAGCCCGATCGAGCAGGCGCTGATCGGCGCCCTGCCGGCGCGCTATCCGCAGCGCGATCCCGTCGAGGACATGCTGCCGTGGGACAAGGCCTTCACCGCGGCCATGCGCGGCGTCTTCCAGCGCTTCCCTGACGACCTCGACGTGCGCTGCGTGTTCGTCGAGGCGATCATGAACGAGACGCCGTGGAAGATGTGGGATCTCGCGACCGGCAAGCCCTACAAGCACGCCGGCACCGAGGAATGCATGCGGGTGCTGGAGCAGGCCTTCGACGCCACGCCGGCGTCGTGGGACCATCCCGGTCTGCTGCACCTCTATGTCCATCTCATGGAGATGTCGCCGTTCCCGCAGCGCGCGCTGCGCATGGGCGACCGGCTGCGCGAGCTGGTGCCCGATTCGGGCCATCTGGTGCACATGCCGACCCATATCGACGTGCTGTGCGGCAACTACCGCGACGTCGTGGTCTACAACCAGAAGGCCGTCGTCGCCGACCGCAAGTTCCTCGAGCGCGAGGGGCCGCTCAACATCTACTCGATGTACCGCAACCACAACCATCACTTCGTGATCTACGGCGCGATGTTCCTCGGCCAGTACACGCCGGCCATCCGGGCGGCACAGGAGCTGATCGACACCACGCCCGAAGCGCTGCTGCGGATTCCCTCGCCGCCGATGGCCGACTTCGTCGAGGGCTTCTTCGCCATGAAGCAGCACGTGCTGGTGCGCTTCGGCAAGTGGCGCGAGATCATCGCCCAGGAACTGCCCGAGGACCGCGCGCTCTACTGCTCGACCACCGCGATGATGCTCTACGCCAAGGGCGTGGCGCATTCGGTGCTGGGCGAGATCGCCGAGGCCGAGAAGGCGCGGGCCGCCTTCCGCGCCGCCAAGGCCCGCGTGCCCGAGACCAGGCGCGTGCACAACAACACCGTGGTCGACCTGCTGGGCATCGCCGAGGAGATGCTTTCAGGCGAGCTGGAGTATCGCCGCGGCAACTTCGATGTGGCATTCGCCCATCTGCGCCGCGCCGTCGCGCTGGACGATGCGCTGCCCTACGACGAGCCGTGGGGCTGGATGCAGCCGACTCGTCATGCGCTGGGCGCCTTGCTGCTGGAGCAGGGCCGGCTCGAGGAAGCCGAAGCGGTCTATCGCGCCGACTTGGGCTTCGACGGCAAGCTCAGCCGCGCCTGCCAGCATCCCGACAATGTCTGGAGCCTGCACGGCTTGCACGAATGCCTGACGCGGCGCGGCGACAAGGTCGAAGCGCCTCTGGTCAAGGCGCGGCTCGATCTCGCGCTGGCGCGCGCCGAGGTGCCGATCCGCGCCTCCTGCCTCTGCCGCCGCGAGGCGGCGTGACGGGCTATGCAAGTCGAGCTCCTCTCCCCCGCTTGGCGGAGAGGTTGGGTGAGGGGGCTACGCACGACCGGAAGGAGGACGCCTCATGGACGTCGGCATGATGATGGTGTTTGCCAGCTATGGCTGGGACGACTGCTCCGACCAGCGCGTGTGGGACGAGGAGATCAGGCTGGCGCGGCTCGCCGCCGATCTCGGCTTCGATTGCCTGTGGTCGGCCGAGCACCACTTCAACGACTACTCCTTCGTGCCCGACAACATCCATCTGATGACTTACCTGACGGCGCTGTGCCCCAACATCGATGTCGGCACGGCGGCTGTGATCCTGCCCTGGCACGATCCGTTGCGCGTCGCCGAGAACGCCGCCGTGCTCGATCTCTTGAGCAAGGGCCGGCTGCGACTGGGTCTCGGGCGCGGCCTGGCACGGCGCGAGTTCGCGGCATTCCGCTTGAGCATGGACGAATCGCGCGGCCGCTTCGATGAGGCCGCACCCATGATCATCAAGGCGCTCGAGACCGGCTTCATGGAAGGCGACGGCAAATACTACAAGCAGCCGCGCATCGAGATCCGGCCGCGGCCGCAGCACTCGTTCGACGGCCGCATCTATGCCGTGGCCTCGAGCGAGGATTCCGTCGACTCGGCGGCCAAGCTCGGCGCCCACATCGTGATGTTCACCGATCGGCCGTGGGAGATGCGCCTGCCGCAGATCGAGCATGGCCGCGCCCTGCACCGCAAGCATCACGGGACCGAGCCGCCGACGGTGATGCTGACCGAGTTCTGCGTCTGCGGCACCGATCTCGCCGCGACCGAGGAAGAGGCGCGCCGCTATCAGGGCAAGTTCGTCGAGAGCAACTTCCATCACTACGAGTTCCTGGGCGAGCACTTCAAGACGGTGAAGGGTTACGACGCCTACCAGCAGAAGGCCGAGATCGCGCGCAAGGGCGGACTGGAGGGTGCCGTCGCGGGCTTCATGCAGGCAGCAAGCTGGGGTACACCCGACAAGATCCTGCGCGGCCTCGAGGCGCGGCGCAAACTGGTGGGCGACTTCGAGATGAACGTCGCGTTCCGCTTCGGCGGCACTCCCTACGAGGTGTCCGAGCGCGGGCTAAAGCTGTTCGCCAAGGAAGTGCTGCCGGTGGTGAAATCCTGGAAGCCAGCCGCGACGGCCAAGGCGGCGTGACATGAGCGACCTGAAGATCCTGGCGAGCGGCTTCGGCTTCCCCGAAGGGCCCGTCGTCATGCCCGACGGGGCGGTCATCCTGACCGAGATCCGCAACGGCCGCTGCTCGCGCGTGGCGGCCGACGGTGCAGTCTCGCTGTTCTCGGACTGCGGCGGCGGACCCAATGGGCTCGCGATCGGTCCCGACGGCGCGCTCTATCTCTGCAACAACGGCGGCGCGCGCTATGTCGCCGGCACCTCGATGAGCCAGGGCGCGCACGAGGGCTACAAGGGCGGCTCGATCCAGCGTCTCGACGCCAAGACCGGTGCCGCCAAGACGCTCTACGCCGAGTGCGACGGCCACAAGCTCTCGGCGCCCAACGATCTGGTGTTCGACACGGCGGGCGGCTTCTACTTCACCGACCTCGGCAAGCGCCATGCTCGCCATCGCGATCATGGCGGGCTGTACTACGCTTTGCCCGACGGCTCGAAGATCGTCTGTCTCGCCTATCCGATGCTCAGCCCCAACGGCTGCGCGCTGTCGCCCGACGGCAAGACGCTGTACGTCGCCGACACCGAGGGCGCCTGGCTGTGGGCGTTCGACGTCGAGGCGCCCGGCGTGCTGAAGAAGCCCGCGCCCTTCGCCCATCACAGCGGCCGGGTGATCGGCGGCGTCGTCGGACCGGCGCGGTTCGACAGCATGGCGGTGCTGGAGAACGGCAATATCTGCGTGGCGACGCTCACGACGGCCAAGATCACCGAGTTCGCGCCGTCGGGCGTGGTGGTGCGCGAGGTCGAGATGCCCGACGTCTATCCGACCAACATCTGCTTCGGTGGCAAAGACCGGCGCACCGCCTATATAACCCTCTCCGACAAAGGCCAGCTCGGCGTCCTGCAATGGCCGACGCCGGGCCTGAAACTCAATTTCTGAGGAGTCGTCATGACCGAAGCCAAGCTCGCGCCCAACATGCCGAAGTGGATGGTCGATCACACCAACCTCTACCTGTCGAGCGGCGGCAAGCAGGGGCACATGTACACCATCAAGCAGCCCGACCGGCCGGAACTCAGCGTGCCGTCGCTGCTGCTGACGACCACGGGCCGCAAGTCGGGCGACAAGTACATCTTCCCGCTGTTCTACGGGAAGTCGGGCGGCAGCTACTACATCGTCGCGTCCAAGGGCGGCGCCCCCGATCATCCCGGCTGGTACAAGAACATCCTCGCCAATCCCGAAGTCGAGGTCCAGGTCGGCACCGACAAGCTGAAAGCCCGGGCGCGTACCGCGCAGGGCGAGGAGCGGGCGCGGCTGTGGAAGGACGCCGCCGTCTTCTGGCCGCCCTACATCGACTATCAAAAGAAGGCCGGCGACCGCGAGATCCCGGTGGTCGTGCTCGATCCGGTTCGTTAGAGCGGAATGAGATGAGGTGGAACCGCATGCGGTTCCACCTCATCTCATTCGCGCGCAGCGGTGTTGCGTGTTGCAGCAGGCACTATGAGTTCAACTGATTCCAGCTGAACTCATAATGTTCTAAGCAGCGAGCTTCTTCCGGACGGCTGGCAGGGCGCCCTTCGCCAGCGCTTCGAGACTGTCGACAGCCTGGCGCAGCGACGTGCCGGGCTGGCGGCCCTGGAAGATCAAATGCTTCAGGTCGAAGCGCGGCAGCCAGTCGATCATCTTGGCCGCGATGTCGGCCGGCGTGCCGAGGAACCAGCGCTCCTGCATGAAGGCTTCGGAGAGATAGTAGGGATTGTCGTTGGTCATCGGCTTCTTCTCGCCGGTCGCCGGATCGACATAGGTCTGGCCGGTGCGCTCGGGCGCGTACTGCACGCGGTAGACGTGATCGAGGCCGGCGCGGTGGCGCTCGATGGCGTCGGCCGGCGAGTCGCCCACCAGCACCTCGCGCATCAGGGCGTGCGGCAGCGGGCCGGCGTCCTGGCGCGCCGCTTCGTCGTCGAACGATTTGATCTGGCGGGAGAGATGCTGCAGCTCGATCAACGGCGCCACGATCAGGCCGGCGCGATAGCGCACGGTGCGGGCGCGCGCCTTGGGCGCAGCGGCGCCGATCCACAGCGGCGGCGGGCCGGGCTTCAGCGGCGGCGGGCGCAAGAGGCCGCCCGTCACCTGGTAGATGCGGCCGCGATAGTCGAAGCGCTGGCCGCGCCACGCCAGGCCGAGAATGTCGAGCGATTCCTCGAACGCTCGCGTGCGCGTCTTGTAGTTCCAGCCGAAGCTCTCGAACTCGGCCGGGCGATAGCCTTGGCCCAGCCCGATCTCGATCCGGCCGCCCGAGAGGTTGTCGACCACCGACAGGTCCTCGGCCAGCCGCAGCGGATGGCCGTGCAGGGGCGCCAGCGCCACCGCCTGGCCGACACGACAACGAGGGGCTGCGACGGCGAGTGCCGCGCAGGCGACGACCGGCGAGGGGCAGTAGCCGTCGTCCTCGCCATGATGCTCGCTCGCCCAGATCGACTCGAAGCCCAGCCGATCGGCTTCGCTCGCAAGCTCGAGCGCTTCGCGATAGGCGGTGTCCCGCGCCTCGCCGTGGCCGCGATGGACCTGGAAGGAGAGCGAGACGCCGAACTGCAGCGCCATCGCTCAGCTGCCCAACTGCCGCTTGAGCTCGCTCCAGCGGTCGATGATCGACATCAACTTGTCCTGCTTCTCGGCCGGCAGGGTGAAGGTGACGCGATCGACGCCGATCTCCTGGCAGAACTTCAGCTGGTCGAGCGCATCGGGCACGCGGAAGATGGTGATGGGCAGGCTCGCCGGATCGCGGCCGGTTTCCTTGGCCATGATGCGGAACTTGTCGATGATCACCCCGACCCCGTCCTTCTCCAGCCGGTCGGCGCGCGGGATCCAGCCGTCGCCATAGCGGATGGCGCGGCGCGCGGCATAGGGGAAGGCGCCGCCGACGATGACCGGCGGATGCGGCTTCTGACGCGGCTTAGGCCATTGCTTCATCTTGTCGAAGTTCACGAACTCGCCGTGATACTCGGGCTCCTCGTTGGTCCAGATCGCCTTCATCGCCTCCATGCGCTCGCGCGCCAGCTTGTGGCGGCTCTCGAAGGCCGTACCGTGGTTCTCGATCTCGTCCTGGTTCCAGCCGTTGCCGACGCCGAACAGGAAGCGGCCGTCCGACAACTGGTCGATGGTCGAGACCAGCTTGGCGGTGACGATGGGATCGCGCTGGGTGAGGAGCGCAATGCCGGTGCCGACCTTGAGCTTGGTCGTCACGGTGGCCGCGGTGTTGAGCGCCAGGAAGGGATCCATGATGTCGTAGTAGGGGCGGATCAACGGGCCGCCTGCTGGGTAGGGCGTCTTGCGTGACGAGGGGATGTGCGTGTGCTCGGGCACCCACAGCGATTCGAAACCGCGTTCCTCGAGCAAGCGCGCCAGTGGCGCCGGCTGCATGGAGTCCGTGGTGAAGAACATCACTGCGCCGATTTTCATGATCGCGTTTCCTCGTCTGGTCTTTGGCCAAGGCCCGTGCCTATCCTAGCGGCGCAACCAGGAGGGGGACATGCCGAACGCTGCGAAATACCTGTTCATGGTCAGCATGGATGTGGCCAAGGACAAGGAGGCGCTGTTCAACGAGGTCTACGACACCGAGCACGTGCCGCTGCTCCTGAAGGTGCCGGGCGTGCGCGCGGTCACCCGCTGGAAGACCGAGCCCGCGGCCTTCAACATCGGCGGCGAGCGCAAGGTGCTGGATGGCGGCAGCGAGCCGCACTATGTCGCGATCTACGAGATCGACAGCCCGGCGGTGCTGCTGACCAAGGAGTGGGCGGAGGCGGCCGAGAAGGGCCGCTGGCCGAAAGAGGTGCGGCCCTACACCACCAATCGCCGCCACGTCGTTCGCAAGGCGATCTGATGCGCTTCATCAACAAAGTGGCGCTGATCACCGCGGCGGCCAACGGCATCGGCCGCGCCACGGCAGAGATCATGGTGCGCGAGGGCGCCACCGTGATCGCCGTCGACAATCACCAGGGCCGGCTCGACGAGGCGATGCCGGGCCTGCAGCGAGCCTGCCGTTCGCCTGGCAAGGCCCAGGGCGCGCTGATCGACGCCCTCGATCAGGCGCAGGTCGACCGGCTGGTCGCCGAGATCGTGCGCGACCATGGCGGCATCGACATCCTGGTCAATGCCGTGGGCGGCAGCACAGTGATCGCCAACCCGCAGGCCACGACCGAGCAGCTCGCCCTCGCCGACTGGCAGAAGCTCCTGGCCTTCAACCTCGACGCCACCTTCCTGTGCTGCCATGCCGTGATCCCGATCATGCGCAAGAAGCGGGCGGGCAAGATCGTCAACCTGTCGTCGATTGCCGGCCGCGGCCTCAGCTTCAACAGCTCGAGCGCCTACGCCGCGGCCAAGGGCGGCATCATCGCCTTCACGCGCAAGCTCGCACACGAGCTCGGGCCTGACGGCATCACCGTGAACGCCATCGCGCCCAGCGTCACGCTCACCGAGCGCATCCGCCCGCACTGGGAGAAGCGCTCGCAGGCGTCGCAAGCCGAGGAGATCGAGCGCACGCCGCTGCGCCGCGTCGCCGAGGCCGCCGATCAGGCCAAAGTGATCTGCTTCCTCGCCTCGTCGGACGCCGACTTCGTGACCGGCCTCACCATCGACGTCACGGGCGGCGTCTGATCGATCGAACGAAGGAGAATGCGATGACCGGCAAGGTCGGCTTCATCGGGCTGGGCGCCATGGGCGGCCCGATGGCCCTCAATCTCGCCAAGGCGGGCCACAAGCTGGTGGTGCACGACATCGACCAGTCCAAGACCGCGGCGGTGCGCGCCAAGGGGGCGGAGCTCGCAGGCAACGCCCAGGCCGTGGCGGCGGCGGTCGAGCGCACGATCGTCATCGTCGAGACGACCGAGCAGGCCGAAGCGGTGATCGCCGGCGAGCGCGGCATCATCGCCGGCGCCAAGCCGGGTCACATCGTGGTCTGCATGGCGACCATCGATCCGTTCGCCGCCCGCGCGCTGGCCGATCGGCTGAAGGCCAAGGGCATCGCCATGCTCGATGCGCCGGTGAGCGGCGGCACGGTGCGCGCCGAGGCGGGCGAGCTGTCGGTCATCGTCGGCGGCGAGGCCGACGTGATCGCCCGGTGCGAGGATCTGTTCTCGGCGATGGGCAATCGCACCTTCCATGTCGGGCCGCTGGGCAGCGGGCTTGCGATGAAGCTGGTCAACAACATGCTGGTGCAGGTCAATACCGTCGCCGTGGCCGAGGCCCTGGTGCTGGGCGT